>Ga0163163_10001887_pt1 | contig 17725 bp, 16 predicted proteins | sample S65metaG_FD_119766 | JGI IMG/M metagenome (GOLD analysis project Ga0163163, IMG submission 119766) | Switchgrass rhizosphere microbial communities from Kellogg Biological Station, Michigan, USA - S6-5 metaG | ecosystem: Host-associated > Plants > Roots > Rhizosphere > Soil | place: USA... | reverse complement strand
GGACGCGAGGCGAGCATCCGCTGGAGTTCTCGTTGAAATCGAGGCGAAGGCCGGAGCGGCCGCCGAGAGGCGGGTGATATTCCTTCAGATTCTGAACGACTTTGCGGGCGGTCAGCATGTCACAACCTCACCCGGACGGAATTTGCATGGGCCTGCAGGCCTTCGGCTTCGGCGAGGAGCGTTACCGTCGGCGCGATCTTCTTCAGCGCGGATTTCGAAACTTCCTGAACGGTGATGATCTTGAGGTAATCGAGGACGCTAAGACCACCGCGGTAACGGGCGGCACCTCCGGTGGGCAGCGTGTGGTTCGGGCCGGAAGCGTAGTCACCGAGCGATTGCGGAGAGTATTCGCCGATAAAAACGGAGCCAGCGTTGAAGACGTAAAGTGACTCTTCTTTCGGAACGGTGATGTGCTCGGGGGCGATTGCGTTCGCCCAACCGAGAGCTTCGTCGGGGTCAGAAATCACCAAGGCGACGCCGCTGCGCTTAAGTGATTCGCGAGCGATGGGATTGTTCCGCGACATGTCAGTGCAGATGTCGGCCACCCGAAGCGCCAGTTTGCGGCTGGTGGAGATGAAGATGACGACGGCATCGGGATCGTGCTCGGCCTGGGCGACCAGATCGGCGGCGTAGAAGCGAGGATCGCCGGAATTCGCGAGCACGACGGCTTCGGTGGGACCGGCGAGCATATCGATTGAACAGTCGAAGGCGATCAGCTTTTTGGCGGCTGTGACGTAGGTATTGCCGGGGCCGACGATTTTCTTGACGCGGGGAACGACGGGGTCCGCATCGGACTGAGCCGGCCGGCGGCGGGCACTTCCAGCGACTCCGTAGGCGAAAGCGGCAATGGCCTGGGCTCCGCCGATGCGGAAGAAGTGCTTTACGCCAAGCAATGCGGCGGCGGCGAGAGTTTCGGGCGCGGGCTTGGGCGAGGCGACCTGGATGTGCGGAACCCCGGCGACCTGCGCGGGGATGACGGTCATGAGCAGCGACGAGGGTAGAGGATAACGTCCGCCGGGAACGTAACAGCCGACGGAATCGATAGGGACAACCGATTGTCCGACGTTAAGTCCGGGCTCGATGGGACGCATCCAGGATTGGGGCTTCTGCCATTCCGCGAACTGGCGGATGTTCGAGGCGGCGCGCTCGACGGCATCGACGAAGCCTGGAGAGACCGAGGCCAGGGCATTCTGCATTTCTTCGTCAGAGACGCGAAGAGATTGCTCTTTGGCGAGGCCATCTAATTTCACGGCGTACTTGCGCAGTGCGCGTTCGCCGTTATCGCGAACGTCTGCGACGATTCGCTCAACAGTCCGCTGGAGTTTCTTGTCAGTCTTGCTGCCGCGGTAGAGCAGGTTTCTGGCGGCGTAGTCGAGTGCGGCTTTGCCTTCGAGGACGCGCATTACATCACCACCTTGTTGAGCGGGTACTCAACAATTCCGGTACCGCCAGCGGCCTTCAACTTGGGAATGATGTCGCGGACCGTGTTCTCCTCGAGAATGGTATTAACGGCAACCCACTTGATGTCACTGAGTGGCGACACGGTGGGACTGTTGAGGGCGGGAAGGACGGATAGAACGGTGGGTAGGTCCTTGGTCTGGACGTTGAGCATCAGTCCGACGCGGCCCTGTGCGGAGATCGCACCCTGCAGCAGCAGTGAAATGTTTTCGATCTTGTTGCGCTTGGCTTCGTCTTGCCATGCAGTTTTGTTGGCGATGAGCTGGGTGTTGGATTCGAGGAGGGTCTCGACGATGCGAAGGCGGTTGGCCTTGAGGGAACTTCCGGTTTCCGTGACTTCTACGATGGCGTCGGCGAGGATCGGCGGTTTGACCTCGGTGGCGCCCCATGAGAACTCGACCTGGACCGGGATGTTGCGGGCGGCGAAATAGTTTTTGGTGACTTGAACGAGTTCGGTTGCGATGACTTTCCCGGCGAGGTCTTCCGCGCGTTTGACGGGAGAGTCTTCGGGAACAGCGAGGACCCAGCGAACCTTGGCGCGGCTCTGCTTGGCATAGACGAGATCGCAGACCGGGACGACTTCGAGTCCGCTCTCGGCGACCCAGTCGAGTCCGGTAAGGCCGGCATCGAGCGCACCATGTTCGACATAGCGCGCCATCTCCTGCGCACGAATGAGCATGCATTCGACCTCGGGGTCGTCGGTGGTCGGGAAGTAGGAGCGACCGTTGGCGTAGATTTTGAAGCCGGCGGCGGCGAAGAGAGAGATGGTGGCGTCCTGCAGGCTGCCCTTGGGAATGCCCAGTCGGAGCTTCATTGCGACACCTCGGCGGAGAGACCGATAGGGCGGGTAAAGCAGGAGCGGGTGCCTTCGTGACAGACGAGGCCATCGCCTTCGACTCGAACTTTCACGAGCACGGTATCGAAGTCGCAATCGGTGGCGGCGGAGACGAGCTTGAGGCGGTTGCCGCTGGTCTCGCCCTTGGTCCACAGCTTGTTGCGGGTGCGGCTATAAAAGGTGACGTAGCCGGTGGCGAGGGTTTTTTCGAAGGCGGCCTGGTTCATGAAGCCGACCATGAGCACGTCGCCGTTGTCGGCGTCCTGCACGATGGCGGGCGCGAGGCCCTGCATTTTGTCGAAGTCGATTTGGGTCATCTTTTCTCCGGGCCGGCGAGGCGCCGGCGCTCCAATCTGGGTTCCTGGGACCGATGGCGAGTCAGCGGGAGAAAACGAATGGCCCGCTGTGCTCGATCGCATCAGCGGGCCAGGAACTTGGGATTACTGCTAGTAGCTTATCCGCAGGCCGGCGCCGACACGATCACCGTGTGGTGATGGTGATGATGGCGATGGGCCAGCGAGGTCTGCATAACGATTCCATCATAGGGGCCTGTGATAAGGGCTGTCAAAGACTTTTCGTGAAGAAATCTTTACGGCCAAATGCGGTTGCGAAGCGTATATAGATTCGTAAGCATCCATATGGAGATACATGTCCTCATCCAACGAAGTGGCCGTTCAAGCGGTTGACCTGGTTCGACACTACCGTATGGGCGGCTCGGTGATTCGCGCCGCCGATGGCGTAAGCCTTGAGATCCAGCGCGGAGAATTTGTCGCGCTGCTGGGCGCGTCCGGGTCCGGAAAATCCACGCTACTGAACCTGATTGCCGGGTTGGATCGGCCGTCCGGCGGGTCGATCCTTGTGCTCGGCCGCGATCTTGCGAAGATGAATTCGGAAGAGCTGGCGCGTTACCGGCGAGAGACGGTTGGGATGATCTTTCAGTCATTCAACCTGATACCGAGCATGACACTCGAGGAGAACGTCGAGCTGCCGCTGCGCTTTGCCGAGGTGGACCGAAAGGAGCGGGCTAATCGCGTCACAGAGGCACTTGGGCGTGTGGACCTGATCAAGCGACTGGGACATCGTCCGCCGGAGCTTTCGGGCGGTGAACAGCAGCGGGTTGCGATTGCACGGGCGCTGGTAAACCGTCCGGCGCTGTTGCTGGCGGATGAGCCGACGGGGAACCTGGACAGCCGGACGGGAAACGAAATCATGGGCTTGTTGCGCGAACTGAATCGTTCGATGGGGACAACGGTGATCATGGTGACCCACGAGCGAGCCTTGGCGGACCAGTATGCGAGCCGGTCGGTGCATCTGGCCGACGGCCGCGTGGTCGAGGAGGTGCGCGCATGAAGAGCTATGACCTGCTTGAACTCGCCACCAGGAATCTGAGGGAATCGAAGTTGCGCAATGGGCTGACGACGCTCGGCATTGCGGTTGGAGTCGCATCACTGGTGGCAATGTTGTCGTTGGGAGTTGGGCTTCAGCAACTGGCAAACTCGCGGCTGGCGAAGTCGGGAATTTTCGACACGGTTTATGTGACGTCTCCGCGTGAATGGAACGACGACGATCAAGACAAGAAGCAGCCGCAATCGAACCGAATCGTGGATGAAGCGGCGAAGGCGGAGATCGCGAAGCTTCCCAATGTACTGGAAGTTGCACCGGAGATCCGGGTGATGACCGACATCCGCTACAAGGAGAAGTCGTACCCGGCATTCCTGGGGGCACTGCCGAATTCCGCAAAGAACGGGGACGCGTTTGAGAACATGCAGGGCACCTTCTTCTCGTCATCGACGGCGAAGGAAGCGATCCTGCAGAAGGACTTTGCGAAGACGCTGGAGCCGAACCCGAACGACATGATCGGCAAGGAAGTTGTTTTGCGATATGCGGAGCGCCATGCGGGAGAGGCGGGAGCCACGTCGCAGCCGGACGATCAGTATTCGTTCTCGGTAGTTCGTCGCGAACAGCCGCTGAAGGTGGTCGGGATCATCGACCAGGAACCGTTTGGCGGGATGAGGATGATTTCGCGGGCACGCATCTTCCTTCCGACCGAAATGGCGGATTCGTTGAACATGGTGCAATTCTCGGATGTGCGCAGCGCGGCGAGTTCGGATTCGGGGAAGAGCGGGAAGACTTATTCGATGCTGGTCGTGCGGGTGTCGAGCGCGGGGAAGGTCGAGCAGGTGCAAGAGGCCATTAAGAAGACGGGCCTGCGCACGTACTCGATCATGGATGCGACGAAGAGCCTGCGACGGTTCTTTGCAATCTTCGACATGTTCCTTGGGATATTCGGTTCGCTAGCGCTGGCGGTCGCGTCGTTGGCAATCGTAAACACGTTGGTCATGGCGGTGCTGGAGCGGCGTCGTGAGATCGGCGTGATGAAAGCACTGGGCGCGGGCGACGGTGACGTTAAGAAATTGTTCTTTGCCGAAGCCGGGGCGATGGGTGTGGTCGGTGGAGCGCTTGGTGTTGGGATGGGCTGGCTGATCGGACGCGCGATCAATCTTGGCACAACGATTTATCTCAAGCGTCAAAACCTGCCGCCGGAGAACGTCTGGCTTGTGCCATGGTGGTTGATCGGGGGCGCGATTGCCTTCGCGGTAGTAATGAGCTTGATTGCGGCGCTGTATCCGGCGTCTAGGGCAGCGAAGTTGGATCCGATACAGGCGTTACGGTACGAGTGAGGAAATCGGGCCATCGGGTCAACGGGCCATCTGGCGATCGAACAGATAAAGAAGAAATTAAAAGACATAAGACCAGGAACAATCTCAGACCTGCAGGAACGAAACTGAGACCGGGGACAAAGAACGATTTGGTAATCACTCGGGCTGTCGCACTTTTCACATTGATAATCGGGCTGGCGACGGCTGCTCATGCCGCGTCGCGCGTGGATTGCGGGCGGATTGAGAGCAAGATACTTGGACGAGCGGTTCCTTACTGCGCGATGCTGCCGCCGAGTTATGACACGGACAAGGCACGGCAGTTTCCGATTGTTTACTACCTGCACGGACTCGGCGATAACGAACAGTCGCTGATCAATGCCGGCGGATGGAATGTATATGACGATCTGCTTTCGCAGAAGAAGGTCAGCGAGTTTCTGATCGTCACGCCGTATGGATATCGGTCGTTCTATATCAACTCGCGGGATGGAAAGTTTCGGTATGAAGATTTTTTTCTGCACGAGTTTATCCCTGAGATCGAGAAGAAATACCGGGTGAAAGTCGGGCGGGCGTCGCATGGCATTGCGGGCGTCTCGATGGGCGGCTTTGGTGCACTGCATTATGCATTCAAGTATCCGCAGAGATTTGCGTCGGTCAGCACGCATATGGCCGCGCTGATGGACCAGCTTCCGGCTAATGTGGGTGGGACGCCGGAAGGGAAGATGATGGGGAATATCTTCGGAAACCCGATCGATCCGGCGTACTACCAGGCGAATAATCCGCTGTCGCTGGCGAGGAAAGCACCGCTGGCTTCGCTGAAGAGCATGAAGATTTACTTCGATTGTGGCGATCGCGACCACTATGGGTTCAACGTTGGGGCGCAGCAGTTGGACGATGTGCTGAAGTCACGCGGAGTGCCGCACGAGGCGCATATCTACCCCGGGGGACATGATATGCAGTTTGTGTTGGAACACTTTGGAGCGTCGCTGGAGTGGCACTCGAAGGCGCTGAAGTAAAACTATCAATTTGACTACCCCACCCAAGCCAAAAGAAGGCTTGAATGGGGCACCCGGATGCTGAGTCCACTACCCACCCAAGCCAAAGGAAGACTTGAATGGGCACCCGACCGTAAACGTTTGTAAATCACTCTGCAATTCGGCATTTCACCATTTACAATGACCCGCTCTTACCAACAAAGGCGGTGTTCATGCAGCTACTCCGGCGCTCGTGTGTCCTCGCAATCGTCGTACTCTTCTCGCTCGCTATCTTCGCTCAGAATAGTAAGCCTTCCACGGTTCCGACACCGTCGCAATTCCTTGGATTTGAAGTGGGGGCCGACCGACAACTAGCCGACTACAAGCAGATCGGCAGTTATCTGAAGAAACTCGCAGAGGTCTCGCCTCGGATCCAGGTGGTTTCGCTGGGGAAGTCGACGCTCGGCAATGACATGCTGATGGCCGTTATTTCGTCGCCGGAGAACTTGAAGAACCAGGCGCACTACAAGGATATCGCGCACAAACTGGCCGATCCACGCGGGCTTTCGCAGGAGCGGATCAACGCGCTGGCGCATGAGGGGAAAGCGATTCTCCTGGTGACCTGCAACATTCACTCGACCGAAATCGGGTCGAGCCAGATGGCAATGGAGTGGGCGCATGCGCTGGCGACGTCGAACGATCCGGTGATCAAGAGCCGACTGGACAATGTGATCCTGCTGCTGGTTCCGTCATTGAATCCGGACGGGCAGATCATGGTGACGGAGTGGTACCGCAAGTATCTGGGTACGAAGTACGAGGGCGGATCGATGCCGTACCTCTATCACCACTACATCGGGCACGACAACAATCGCGACTGGTACATGCTGACGCAGAAGGAGAGCAAGGCGGTCAGCGATATGGCCTATCTCGAGTGGAAGCCGCAAGTTTGGCTGGATGAGCACCAGATGGGATCGACGGGGCCTCGCATTTTCGTTGCTCCCGATGCCGATCCGATCGGAGTCCGAATCCATCCGATGGTGTTCAGTGGCAAGAACATGGTCGGCACAACTATGGCGTTCCGCCTGGATGAGGCGGGCAAGGCCGGCGTGATTCACAGCTGGGAATATGACAACTACTGGCCAGGCGCGACGGACGGCACCGCGATGTTCAAGAACATTTTCGGAATGCTGATTGAGGTGGCGTCGGCCAGAATCGCGACCCCGATGGAAATTTCGGCGACGGAGTTGACGGCGGGAAATAAGGGGCTGAGCGATTACCAGAAGCAATCGAACTATCCGAATCCGTGGAAGGGCGGAGTGTGGCACCTGCGCGACATCATGGACTACGACCGGATTGCCAGCGACGCGCTGCTGGAGACGGTGTCCGCACATCGCGAGGATTATCTGAAGGGCGTGGCGCGAATGGCTTCCGATGGTATCGCCAGCTTCGCCACGACCGACTACTTCAGGGTTCCGATGGACGCGACGCAACGGGATCCGGAGATGGCAACGCGCATGGTTCAGCTATTGCGAGAGCATGGGGCGGAGGTGCGGATTACGCCGGATGGACAGTCGTTCTACATCCCGACGGCCCAACCGTATGGGAAATTTATCGAGGAGATGCTGACGTCGCAGAGATATCCGGAAGTACGTCCGGCGCCGGGAAATCCGTACATCTTCCAGCCGTACGACGTGACGGCGTGGACACTGCCGTTATTGATGGGAGTGAAGACGGAGCGAGTGTCGGTGGGGGCGGAGCAGGCGAAGGCATTCCGGGTTGCGACAGATACTGACTGGCCCAAGGGCGGTGTAATGGGTCGTGGCGCGGTGCTGGCGATTGGTCCGGAGCAGAACAACGCGACCAAGCTGGCGAATGCGGTGTTGAAGGCGAAAGGTGCAGTTTCGCAGACGACGGAAGCGTTCAATTACGAGCAGTTCAACTTTCCGGCTGGAACGTTTTTGTTCGACAACAACGCAGATGTCGCGAAGCTTGCCGAGACTTATCACGTGACGATGTCTGCACTTCGCAGCAAGCCGAGCGCGAAGACGGTACCGCTCAAGGCTCTGCGGGTTGGACTGTACAAGCCATTCCTCGCTTCAATGGATGAAGGCTGGACGCGGTTCGTCCTGGAGCAGTACGGGTTTGCACCGGTGTCGATTGAAAACAAGGCGATGAAGGCCGGCAAACTGAACGATTCGTTCGATGTGATCATTCTTCCGGATGTGGAGAAGGATGTGATTGTCGAGGGACAGCGGAAGCGCGGCGACAACGCGATGAAGTATGTGCAGGAGTTTCCGGAAGAGTACAAGGGCGGTATCGCGAAGGAAGGCGTAACGGCGTTGAAGGACTTCGTGCAGAACGGTGGAACCCTGATCACGTTTGCGGAATCGGGTGACCTGGTTGCCGGCGAGTTCAACGTTCCGGTGCGCAACGCACTGGCCGGATTGAAGGGCGATGACTTCGATGTGCCTGGCTCGATCCTGCGAATCCAGGTTGATCCGAAGAATCCTGTGGGTTATGGCATGCCGGAGGATGCGGCGGCGTTCGTGGATGGGAACATCGCGTATCAGACGGCGATTCCGGGGCCGGAGTTGAAGAGGACGATCGTTGCGTCTTATCCGGAAGACGGCCGGGACATTCTGCTGTCGGGTTGGGCGAAGGGACAGGACAGGCTGGCGCGCCGCTCGGCCGTGGTGACGTTCGAGCAGGGTAAGGGCAGAATCGTGATGTTCTCGTTCCGGCCGCAGTATCGCGCGCAGAGTGAAGGGACGTTCAAGATGCTGTTCAATGCGATTCGGTGGACGGGCGGTCAGTAATTAGTAGCCAGTAGCCAGTAGCCAGTAGCCGGTAGCCAAGTAGTCATGGGTAGCTACCCCTTCTGGGTTTAGCGTGGAGAGGGTTACTGGCTACAAGAAACTGCCTACCGGCTACAAAATACTGGCTACCCGTCCGCTTGACAGGCTACTTACACGTTCTCTAGGTTCACCACATGTTCGTTGGACATTTTGGGGTGGCGTTTGCGGCGAAGAGGATTTCGCCGCAGACGAATGTCGCGGTTGCGATTCTCGCTACCGAGTTCATCGATGTGCTCTGGCCGATCGCTATCCTGCTTGGCATCGAGAAGGTGCGAATCGTTCCGGGACTGATGGCAGTGTCGCCGTTCGACTTCATCAGCTATCCATGGACGCATAGCCTGTTGATGTCGATCATATGGGGAATCGTGTTTGGAGCGGTTTACTACGCGATTCGCCGAGACGGTCGGGCTGCGGTGGTGATGGGAGCGATTGTAGTCAGTCACTGGGTGCTCGATTTTCTGACTCATCGAGCCGACATGCAATTGGCGCCGGGGCTGGCCGGGAAATATGGTCTTGGACTCTGGAATTCTCGCGTCGGAACCTATGTCGTGGAACTGATCATTTTCTTTGGTGGACTGGCGATCTACGCCCGCACGACTCGGGCGAAAGATGCGGTGGGACGCTGGGGATTCATCAGCTACGCCGCACTTCTGTTTGTTCTCTATGTTGCAAACATGCAGGGGCCTCCGCCGCCAGGAGTGACCACGGCAGTTATCTTGATGCTGGCATCGACGGCAATCCTGCTGTGGTGGGCATGGTGGTTTGATGGGCATCGCGAGCCGGTAGGGTGAGTGCACCGCCGGAGGTGCAGTCCTTTTTCCACACGCATTAACAATTGACTCGACTGGATGGGCACGCCACAATCAGGGTTCCTCGCCAACCGGCGAAGGCTTGTTGTAATCGGACCAGGATGCTTGTCTATCTCTGCGGGGCCATTGAATATTCGCCGGACCATGGCAAAGCGTGGCGTGGCGAGATAACGCCCTTTCTGCTCGCGCTCGGGCATGACGTCTACGACCCGGCTCTCGACGAAAAGAAGACACTCTCGGACGAAGAGGTGCAGGATTTTCGGAAGTGGAAGGATTCGAACCTGTTGCGGTTCCAGGGGACGGTCCGCAAGATCATCGACTACGACCTGGATTGGATCGAGCGGAAGTGCGACTACATTGTCGCGTTTTGGGATGAGTATGCGGGACGAGGCGCCGGGTCGCAGGGAGAGTTAACGCTGGCTTACCGGCGTGGAATTCCGGTGTACCTGGTAAGCGCGGTTCCTGTGTCGCAAATCAGCGGCTGGATATTAGGTTGTGCTACAGAAGTCTTCCGTGATTTTGATGGTCTGAAGCGTCATCTCACGATGAAATTCGCAGCTGATGCGCTGACGCTTGTGGAGTAGTCATGGCGGATGAGGGAAACTCGACTGCGAAGTTGATTTTCTGGGTGTACTTCCTGGTCACGTCATATCCCGCTTACAACTTCATCAGCAGGCAGATCGAGCAAGGTGGCAGCGACCGAAATGGACTGGCGATCGGAATATTGTTGATTGGGATAGACGTCGCCGTTCTGTGGTGGCTATGGCTGATGGCATATTCGGGCGATGTAAAGAAGAAACTCTTGGGAAAACGAAGGTGAGTGCCGGTTGATGAATTTCACAAAGGGAAGTATTGGCTGGATCGAAGTCGTTTGCGGTCCGATGTTCAGTGGCAAGAGCGAAGAGTTGATTCGCCGACTTCGCCGAGCGGAAATCGCGCGCCAACGAGTTCAGATATTCAAGCCCGGTATCGACCAGCGCTACGCGAATGACCACATCGTGAGCCACAGCGAGTTGAAGATCCAATCCGAGGGCGTGAAAGATTGGCAGGAGTTGGAAAAGAATCTTGATTGGCGGACCGAAGTCATCGGTATCGATGAAGCGCAGTTCCTGGGTGAGGGGATCGTCGAGCTGGTGGTCCGCCTCGCGGACATGGGAAAGCGGATCATCATTGCGGGCCTGGACACGGATTATCTCGGACGACCATTTCATCCGATGCCGGAGTTGCTGGCCGTAGCCGACGATATCACCAAGTATCTTGCGATCTGCATGCAGTGCGGGAATCCTGCGAAGCATACGCAAAGACTGGTTGGTAGCGAAGAACTGGTTGTGGTTGGCGCGGCCGGGATGTACGAAGCGCGATGCCGTCGCTGCTTTGAGCCGAACCTGGCGAAGCTCGAGAAGATGAAGAACTCCGCGACGGTTGCCATGGGGCGAGGCGCGGATCGATAGACACAACGAAGGTTCGAGTTTCAACTGTAAGAGGTGCGTCGATTGGACCGCGGAACTTAAGTTGATCCTTGCCCCCGATCTTCTTAACTCGTAACCGCCATTCTCATCTGCTACCCTGTCGCTTCAAATCCTTGAGGCTCATACATGCATAAATCCATTGTCATACGTGTGGTTGCAGTAGCTGTGCTGGTTGTGCTGATACCCATCGTTGCGATTACGTGGGGTAATGATGGTCACATGGCGATCAACCGTGTTGCGGTACAGAAATTGCCTGCCGACGTCCCACCGTTTCTCCGGAATGCCGCTGAGCATATCGCGTATCTCGGGCCGGAACCGGATCGATGGCGGGAGAAACTTGAACCCCAGTTGAAGTATTCGCAGGAGCCGGATCACTTCATGGATATGGAACTGGTCGATTGGATGGGGAAACTTCCGCCAGACCGTTACTTGTTCGTCCGCGCAGTCTACGAGCATCGGCTGGTCGATCCGAAGTTCGCCACGCAGGATACATACCCGGAAAGAGTTGGATTCCTGCCGTATCAGACGCTTGAAGTGTATGGCCGATTGAAGGTGGCTTTCCGCGAGTATCGAAAGGCGCAGAAGGAAGGCCGCTCGACGGCGGACGCCGAGGCGGATGCGATCTTCTACGCGGGATGGCTGGGCCACTATGTCGGCGATGGGGCGAATCCGTTGCACACCACCGTTCAATACAACGGGTGGGTGGGAGCAAACCCAAACTCCTACGACACGACCAAGACGATTCATTGGAGGATGGAAGGGCCGTTTGTCGGACGGAACGTCGCGAAGTTGGATTTCGCGAACCTGGTTACGACGCCTAAGAAGCTGGACAACGCATTCGATGATTACGTGGCATATCTCCGGGAGTCCCAGAAGCAGGTTGAGAAGGTTTATCAACTTGATGTGAAGTGCGGATTCGACGGAGAGGGTACGGCGGAGTCGCGGGAGTTCATCCGTCAGCGGCTTGCGGCCGGCGCACAGATGCTATCAAACCTGATATACACGGCATGGATCGAAAGCGCGGTCGAGCCTGAGCCGTACAAGGGTGGTGGCGATCGCGCAACGCCGCGGCAGTGTGAGCAGACCGTCACGAAATGAGTACCAAAATGATTTCTCCAGCTGAGCAGGAATCGCTTTGGAAGGCCGCCGAAGGGGTGAGCGAGCGGGCATATGCGCCGTTCTCGGATTTCTTTGTTGGTTCTGCGATCGTTACCAGCGAAGGAAAGGTCTACGTCGGTTGCAACGTGGAGAACTCTTCCTTCGGGATGACGAATTGTGCGGAGCGTACGGCGATTTTTTCAGCAATTGCCGATAAACAGAGCGAAGGGAAGCTGGACATCAGGGCGGTGGCGGTGCTGAACCGTGACGGCGTTCCTTGTGCTCCGTGCGGTGCGTGCAGACAGGTGATCTTCGAGTTCGGGCCGAACGCGATTATCATTTACCGGAACAAGAAGGGCGAGATTGTCCAGACGCCGATCGTGGAGCTGCTTCCGGAGGGATTTCGGCTGGAGAAGTAACGAATTGGAAATGTCAGTTGAAAGCCGCTCCGAGGAGCGGCTTTTATTTTGTACAGATGCGGAGAGCGTCAGTACTTCGATTCGAACTCGGCGAACTTCTGTTCGAGCCGCCACTGTTCGTGAGCCTTCTGAGAGCTGCCGAGAAACTTCTGACATCCTGCGCTGAGCGATCTGTTTCCGGGACGGTCCGCTGAACATTCGTGGTTCATGACAAAGCGACGGCCGTCCTGCCAGAGGCTTGGACCGGGAAGGAATGCGTGCTCGATTCCGGTACGCACCATTTTCTTGAGTGTGAGGTAGTCGAGGTCCTGCTCGTAGACGGCTTTCATGTACTCGCGCGTCATTTCGGAGCGTGCGACGCCTTCGTCGTCGGTCGAGATTGAGACTGGAACCCCCGCTTTCAAATAACTCGCGAGTGGATGCGATTTACCCTTCACGCCCAGAATCTGGTCGTTCGAGGTCAGGCAGATCTCTACCATGATGTCGCGCCTCGCCATCTCGGCGAGAAGAGCCTGCGGGTCGTCTTCATACATGGCGTCGACGCCGTGTCCGATGCGCTCGGCCTTGCCCATTTCAATGGATTCCCGGATATGGAAGCGGAGTCCATCGGGAGGAACCAGGCCGGGAGCCAGTTCGCCAGCGTGCAGCGTGATGTGAACGTTGGGATAGATCTCCTTGAGGTAGGAGATCATCCGCATATGAAGGCGGAAGTCCGTCATTGGAATGTAGGCGTCTTCCGGCATGACGAGGTTGAGGGCTACGAGTCGATGATCCTGCGCGGCGGATTCGAAGGCGGTGATGAGCTGAGCGAAGACGGCTTCGCGCGGAAACCCGCGAAGGATCTGGAAGATGTAGCGCATCTTCACCGCGCAACCGGGTTCGGCCAGGGACTTGTTAGAGCTGTGGCAGCGGAGGATCTCGTCGCGGCTGGCTTCCCATTGGTCGAGGTTCTTGCGAGTCTGGGCGATGATGTCGCGCAGGCCTCCGTCGAGCATGGCGGTTCGCATCTTGCCGAAGTCGTCGTTCCATGCGGACTTCATGCCGAAACCGATTGAGATGAATTCGTCCGGAGAGAGCATCAGCTCTAGGTATTGGACGTTGGCCTCGGCATTGCGCTGCGCAACTTCGGCGAGCATCTCGCCGTAGTGTCCCGGAACAGCTTTGTCGAACCTGAGGAAGGTGTCGAAGAAATGATCATGTGCGCTTTTGCCTGACATCGGCCATCCGAGCATGGACCAGTTGGCCAGCATGTCTCGGTAGAGGACGGGATCGGAGAGCGCCTGTTTCGCTTCGACCTGGCCCTCTTTGCAGGGAGCAGCTGTAAGGTTGAGCGTTTTGCGGTCGGCACAGAGATTGTTCGCTACGGCAAAGCGCACAAAGCTTTCCGCATACACAGCACCGGTGAGGTGATTGTGAAGGTCGGAACCTTTTGGCATGGAACGAAGAAATCCGTACATCGCCGGCGGCGAATTGCGGAGAGCATCGAATGCTCTTTCGGTGCGTTGTTCCGGTGACTCACCCGGAGTGGTCGCTTGCGCTGGATGAGCTGGCGTGGCGGCAGCCGGATGTTGAGTCGACGAAGCGTATGCAGCTGTGGCTATGAGAACCAGCGACAATGCGAGGCGCGAAAAGCGCATTGGGGCGCTCCCTTAAATTATGAAAATGAAATGAGTAGCAGCTCATGATACGTCATGTATCTGGGCATGACGAGACTGAATGGAAATGGTTGAACTCCGCGGCATGGTCTTCTAGTATCGACGTTCTTAGTACAGAACTGGCTGGAGTGATCGAATCGTGTCCGAACTCAAGATCTATATTTCACAGGAAAAGATTGCAAAGCGTGTCGCCGAGATCGGCGAGCAGATCAGCAAGGATTTTGCTGGAGAATCGGTGGTGCTGTTGGGGGTTCTGAAGGGTGCCGCAATTTTTCTGAGCGACCTGTCACGCCATATCTCACTCGATGCCAGCTTCGATTTCATTTCCGTGTCGAGCTATGGGAACTCCAAACAAAACAGCGGCGAAGTGAGGATGCTGAAGGATGTTGACCAGTCGATGGAAGGGAAAAACATTATTCTCGTCGAAGACATCCTGGACACTGGGTTGACGCTGACATTCCTGTCGAAAGTCTTGAAAGCGCATAAACCGAAGGCGTTTAAGATCGCCGCACTCCTGGACAAGAAGGCGCGGAGGCTCGAAAACATCCATGCCGATTATGTGGGGTTCGAGATTCCAGATGAGTTCGTGGTCGGATACGGTATGGATTACGCGGAACGCTATCGGAATCTGCCAGATATCTGCATCGTCCCGTAATTGACTTGCACGTCCGCTATAGTTCAGATGCGGGAAGGTTACTTCCCGCATTTCCTTTTGGTAACTATACGTTACAGTCCATTCCGCATACCATCTGTGGCGATGCTACAATCCGTGGAAGCCATGGAAAAAGCATTGAAAGAGCAAGTTTCTCCGGTCACACAGGACTGGCGTGAAGTCGCGGCATTAATTGATCACACTTTATTAAAGCCAGAAGCGACGCGTGCACAAGTCACTAAGCTTTGCGAAGAAGCAGTGCAGTACAGCTTCTGCTCCGTGATGGTGAATCCGTCGAACGTGGCGCAAGCGGTGAGCCTGGTTCAAGGATCGCCTGTTCTGGTGGGGACGGTGATTGGGTTTCCACTGGGAGCAACGACGGGAACCGCAAAGATCGCCGAGTCTGTGGATGTATTGAGGTTAGGGGCCAAGGAAATCGACATGGTAATCAACATCGGCGCCCTGAAGTCCGGGGAGCGAACGTTGGTTGGGGCTGAAATCAAAGCATTGGCGGATATCGCACACCGATCGGGAGCGATCCTGAAGGTGATTCTTGAGACGGCCCTGCTGGACACAGACGAGAAGATTGTTGCGTGCCAGCTCTGCATGAATGCCGGCGCCGACTTCGTGAAGACGTCGACGGGTTTTTCAACCTCAGGAGCGACGGTCTCGGATGTTGAGTTGATGCGAGGGGTTGTTGGGCACAAGCTCGGAGTGAAGGCGGCTGGCGGGATTCGAACGGCCGCGGATGTACGGGCCATGATTGATGCTGGCGCGAATCGAATCGGCGCCAGCGCAAGCGTAGCAATTGTGCGGGAATTGGGGGCGTCTTAGTCAGCGCCCAGCCGGATCGGGGCAAGAATGCTCGACAAAGACCAGTTGAAGCAAGGCGGCTTGCGCTATGCAAGAAGCTTCCAGACCTTGCTCAAGACGGCGATCATGTTCTCGCCGGGTCACGCTGCGCTGAATCATCCTCTGCAGCATTCCTTCGATTTACTGAATGATCTCGTAAAACAACTTCGTCAGTTCACCATCGGGTTTGTGGATCAGCGGATCATGATCAACAACATCCTGACGTCCGATCCTGCGCTCAAGACACTGGAGAACGAATTCCTGAAGCGTGGTGTCGGTGCGGTTACGTTCGAAGCCGGGATAACCATGACGGCGTATCGGCGGGTTATTGCGGTGATGGCGATTTCTGTGAAAGCCATGGAAGAACAGGGCGGGCTGCACAGCTATCTCCAGAAGAATCCCGTGGAATTCGCGCGAATCATTCCTGCTGCCAAGAATCAGCAGCGAACCGACAGCGGCGACACGATTCTTGAAACCGACTCCGAGTCGTACTTAATGTCGAAAGCGCTTTCGGATTTACGAACGCCGGGGCTGGATAAGGTGGAGTGGTTCCTGCAGGGAAGTGGAATCGGCCCGACAGGCGCAGGAAGTGGATCCGGGGGGGATGGAGGCGGCGGATTGCCCGGAGGTGGTTTGGGATTAGGCGGTGGCTCTGGTTCGGGCGGCGGAAGTGGTAGTGGCGATGGTGGTGGAACAGGGACCGGCGGTGGAGTTGGAACCGGTAGCGGCTACGGAAGTGGATATGGGGTAGCTGCGGCAGCCAGCTCAGCTCCGGTGCTCTCGCCTGGAGGCCCCGCGGGAATCACTGGTGTGGTGGAGAGTTATTTCAATGCGACGTTGATGGAAGGCAAAGATGTTCCGCAACGGTCTTATCTCGAGCTGGCTCGTGTAATCGCGGAGTCACGACCGGAAGTCGTTTTAGCGTCGTTCCCACCGAAGCGGCGCGAGGAGTTGCGGAAACTGCCAGCCGATGAGATGGCCGCGGAAGTGATCGAGGATACGGCAGTCAAATGGGCGGGGGAGCGACTTGCGGCAGCACCTCCCGGTGCCGAGGGACAGATTGTCGAAGACGAAGTGGTGCGAGTCCTGCTGCGGAGCTTGCAAGCAACACAGGTGGCTTCCCGGCTGGCGCAGAAACTCGCGGAGTACATCAAGGACTTCAAGATTCCGCAGTCAACGACAAATCGTATCCAGGGAGAGTTGGAGTGGGTCGTCGTCCCGAGCAAAGAGAAGACTCGTCGGTTACTGCAGTTCAAGAAGTTTGAAGCATTCCAATTCCGGCGGCTGATTACGCACCTGAATGACTTGATGAAGGCTGGCGAGGTTGATGCGGTCGGCCATCTCGCGAGCCATTATGTTTCGCTTCTTGAGGCAGAAACACAAACAAGTCCCGAGGACTTCGCACGGTTGCCGGAACTGGTGCAGGCACTTACGGGGCTACGTTCGAATTTCTGGAAGGATGCGACGACGCGGCTGTGCGGCGTTTTGATTCGCACGGCTGACAAGCCGTTCCTACATCAACAGATCATCAATGGTCTCGTGGCGGTTGCGCAGAGCGTCGCGCGGTTCGAAGAATTCGAGGTAGTGGAGACGATTGGCGCAGCGCTGACCAGGGTGGAGTCTTCAGGGCCGGAAGCACACGCGAAGTGTTGTGGTGTGGCGCTGGCAAACCTGGTATCGGTGCATGTGGTTGAAAGAGTACTGGAACTCTTCCTGCAGAAGCGGGACGAAGGAGCCTGGATTCGTACAGCGTCGGCTCTTCTGAAATTTTCCGGAAGCCTTGGGGTGAGCAAAGCCCTGTTCATGCTGGAAGAGGAGCAGGGCACGGCGAACCGGCTGGCGCTGGTCCGATTGATCGGCCGGCTCGGGCCAGTGGCCCTTGTTGAATCAAGGAAGTGTCTTGCGGATGAGCGGTGGTACGTCGTCCGCAATGCATGCAAACTTCTTGGGCAGTTGAAGGACCCAGACCTCCTTGCGCAGCTTGCGCCGGTT
>Ga0163163_10001886_pt1 | contig 17730 bp, 13 predicted proteins | sample S65metaG_FD_119766 | JGI IMG/M metagenome (GOLD analysis project Ga0163163, IMG submission 119766) | Switchgrass rhizosphere microbial communities from Kellogg Biological Station, Michigan, USA - S6-5 metaG | ecosystem: Host-associated > Plants > Roots > Rhizosphere > Soil | place: USA... | reverse complement strand
CTGCGTAACCGCTTGGCTTCAATCCCGTTTCTAATCGCAACCTGCAACTCCTCAAGATTGAACGGCTTGCCTATAAAATCGTAAGCACCGCCACGAAGCGCGGCGATTGTCTCATCCACCAGAACGTTGGCAGTGATCATGATTACGACTGCGTCCGATTGGCGATGTCTGATCTGACGTAACACTTCCAACCCGGAGCCGTCTGGAAGATTGATGTCGAGAAGAATTGCAGCTGGTTGATCAGCATCAAACGCAGCTAAGCTAGCACTCGCAGTTTCAGCCTGGATGGGTTCATAGCCCCAGCCTCGTAGCGCTTCGCCGAGCGACCAGCGAATCATCTTCTCATCGTCAACGACAAGAATCTTGTCCTTATTTTCTTTCAGTGGTTTGGCTGGCACTTTCCGATCGCCGTCAGGTCAAAAGCAAATTTTCGAGGGCGATCTAATTAGGGGAAGGTTCACTGCTTTGGGTGACATTCCACACATTGGAACATCGAGATGTCGCCCAGGTTAATCGGGTGCTGAAACGGTTGGTTTGGTTTATGACATGACTCGCACTTGCGATCGGCTAACCCACCCAGATCTACCGGATGCTGAAACGATCCCAACTTTACCGAGGCCGCCGGATTTGCCGAATCGTAGATGACCGTATGGCATATAGTGCAGTCGTTCCTGATTACTTTTCCATCATTGCTGACGTGTTCACCGTCATGACAGCGAAAACATCCCGAGAAATAAAAATGGCCGATGTTATTCGGATGCGATGACCAATTCGTTTTCATCTCAGGAAAGAAATAGGTTGAAAAGATCCGCGACACTTCTGTCGTCGCTGCTTTCAAGCCATCCTTTTTGCTGGCATAGATCGCCGGGTAATACTGCGAATAGAACTTATCGAGTCCTGAAGTGATCGAGCGCAACGCTTCCTGTTCAGTGTTGTAAGGTTGGTTCAGGAGTGCCATCGATTCGCGTTTGAGATATGGCAGTTCGGGGTCCAACCTACCAGCCGCAAAAGCCTGATCGACGGCGACATCCGGAGGAAGGTAAGAATGCGCCGGACGATTGTGGCAATCAATGCAATCCATTCTGCGTCTTGGTAACGACGAAATCTGTTCCTGTGTTGGGGGACGATTGCGATCAAAATACTCAGTCACATTTCCTTTTCTATCCTGAATTCGAATCCAGGGAATCTGCTGCCGACGATCATCAGTGGATATGTAATCAATCTTGTTCGCGATATTCATATGCCAATGTATGCCGGCAACTACACCTGTGGTTGGACTGCCACCTCCGACATTAATCAGCATCCTGGTCTGTCTTAACGTGTTCTTCTCGTCGTACGCATAGTGATTGAAGACCTTCATTTCGCTACCGTAGAACTTCTCCGACCAATGACAATGTTCGCAGGTGTCCGTTGCCGGACGCATATTATGGACTGGGGTCGAGATGGGTTTTGAATACTTATTAAAAGTAACCGAGTAGAGTTGATAAGCACCGTTGAGTTTATATTTAAGGTACCAACCCGGACCTGAGCCAACGTGACAAGCAACACATTCAACTCGAGCGTGTGCTCCAGCTTTGTAAGCCACGTACTCTGGTTTCATGACCGCATGGCAGGTTTCGCCGCAGAAGGTCACTGACTCGGTGTATTCGTATGCCTTGTAACTACCAAACGCACTCGCACAAACAAAAAAGAAGGTTACAAGCAGAAAGATAAGAAATGCATGACGCGCTCGAGGGTCGTTCAAGTCGAACGTTGGATAGGTTGGGATCTGCGACGACTTTCCTTTGCGACGACGACGTCTCTCCAAAATCATTCCGACGATGATCACAAGAACGCCGAATATTAAAACTGAGGGAATGAGTATGTATGTGAGTAAACCGAGATAAGGGTTTTCCTGCTTCGATGTGATCTCTACGAGAAATAGGAGTACAAGACTGACTAACGATGCGACAGTGATCGCACCGCCTATAAAACTGATGTAGTTGCGAAAAAGGCCTGGTGGTTTTGAGCTAACCACTTCTGTTTCGTTTAGCGTGTTGTCAGACATTGCCTGCTAGCTCTCTTAGCGGCTTTGTTCGTTCGCAAAAGACCTAAGCGAGAAAAGAAACTGGTGTTTCGTGCCAGCTCAATTCGAATTCACGAAATCAAGCCTGCAAGATGATCACACGAACGCCTCCCGTGCAGGTTTGCACAAGAGGCGTCCAATCGTGACGAGTAGGGAAGCAGAACTTCCAAGTGCTAAGCGTGCTAAGCGCATACCACCTTGACGCGTACTACTTCTTTAGTGATTTCATGTAGGCCACGAGTGCTTTTGCCTGGTCTTCAGTAATGCCCTTCTCTCCATACGCCGGCATGTTTGGCGGCTTTTCCGGTTTTTTGCCTTTGAGAATGGCTTGCACCATGTCAGCTTCCGGCAGCGTCGCGTCAAACTTCTTAGCTGCATCTGCTCCATGACACGTTGTGCATTTCCCTTTGTAGGTCGCCGCCGCGTCAAAATCATCTGGATGCGTCCCGCCAGCCGCAGCCGTCACTAACCCAAATACGACTAAAAACATCGCGATCCCCGAAGTTAGTGCTAACGCCTTAAGTGTCTTCATCTGTTAGTCCCTCCTCGTTGCGGCTTTGAACCGCCTGTCATTTAAAACCAACGGCAAGGTCCATGCCGTTTCAAAACACATGAGATTTCCCTTTGGAAACAAATCCCTGCGGTTTTTTTCTCACAAATCAACAATTATCCCCACTGGTAAATTTGTCAGGCAGTGGTGAATCAATGGTAGCCGACCCTGACTCAGAAATGCCACGCTGCTCCGGCATGACACCGCTTGCACACAGAAAAGTCGTCGCCACCAAAGGCACGCTTGCCGTTATGACACGACCTACAACTAAACGCACGTGCTGACGCATGATGGTTCAAAGGTTGCGGGGCGGTCACCTGATCTGAACCTGCTCGAACCTTATGACATTGAATACACGCCAGACCTTCCGTGCGATCGTGTTTGTCGTGCCGGAAGCCAACGCGGAAAGCCGACGCGTTCATAGAATCTGAACGTCCAAAGCCTTGTTGATGACAAGTTCCACAGGACGATATGTTGCGACCGTTCACTTTTGCGTTTGGCTCGTGACAGCCATAGCAGGTTGCGTGGGCACCGACGCCCGCGGGAATCGTGAGCGCGATTCCGCCTCGAGCCGGTCGATGACAGGTTCCACAACTGGTTTGTCCAAGAGCTATGTGCGTCTTGTGATCGAAGCGCATCCCAAAACTCTCGAGGCGCGGAAATGGTTTCAACTTTCCGGACGCAGGTTCGGAATGACAGACTAAGCACACCGGACTGGATGCATTCGCAAATTCCTGCGCATGACAGCCAGTGCAAGGAAGATGGTTAGGTCCTCCCGGCATTGTTGGTTGCGCATTATTCGATTCCCTCTTGTGACACAACAAACAAGGAAGCCGAGCATGCATCTTGTTGTCATGTTTGAACTTTGAAAAGTCGATGTTGCCGGTTTGGAGCTCTGATGAAATCCCGAGCGAAGTTGAAGCATGAGCATGCCAGTCTGAATACCCAACATCGAAGATGAGACAAAGAACTAAAACGCTTGCCAGTAACAACGGCTTGGTCCACCGCTGCAAACGGGCCTGGTGTTCGTCAGTGTGATGGTCTTTACCTGGAGACCTGAACCTGACAATGTCGTATCGCTCGGTCTTCATCCTTACTTATCACCTGGCTTCTTTGCCGGCGAAGGAGTTGGTATTGCCTGAGCATGATCAAGGGGAATCGTTTGCTTTCCGTAAGTGAGATGACACTTGGTGCACACGAAGGTTCCGTTCGACTTCTTCTGGTCAATCTCGTAGTTCAAGATACCGCCATCATCTGACGTTGCGGTGATGTGGCAACCTTCAGCTCCACCACAAGAACGTACGGACACACGTAACGTTTGCGGATCGACAGTGTTCATCCGCGCCGGCTGATGACAGTTCGTGCAAGCGAGGTCTGGATGTGCACCTCCTTCATGACGAAACGCACCGGAAGACTCTCTGCGGCTCCAGGCATTCACGACAACGTGATCATTAATGCCCATCGCGGAAATCAAACTTTCATCGAAGTCGATCTTCGGGTCGGTAACCGGAGCAATCAACTTATGGCAAGCCTGACAATCGTCTGAGAGTGGTGCAATTCCGGCCTCCGCATTATGGCAAGTGAAACAACCAGTATGTGAAGTCGGAATTGTCTTAAACGTTCCTTTCTTCATCCAAAAAGCGTCGCCCAGGTTCTTTGGAGGCTTCGTACCGTACTCTTCACTTGAACTGCCCTGCGGATCATGTGTCTGGTGACAAACTGGGCAGTTCACTGGGGCCGGCTTCTCCTGTTCCTTCCACGATACTGCGACAAGCTGTGCCAGCTGCATTGGTCCCAAACTTCGATTGGCAGCGCTGATTACCTCGAGATGCTTCTCGTGTGGAAAGTTCACAGCAAACTCAGTGACGAAATTCTTACGTGCAGCCGTTGGCTCGGTCACATCTCCCAGGCTTGGAAACAGGTAACGCGCAGTGTCACGTGGTGTGACGTTCACATGGCAGTTTGCACAGATACTTGGTGCGGGTCGTTCTCGCGCAAAGAATTGTTTCCGATGACAATCCAGACATGCGGAGTGTTGCGGAAACTCGGCGACATCCGGAAAGGCGGCGTCGCCTTTACGCACTTGTTTCCAGTTCTCAGTTGGAAACTTGTGACAACTCGAGCAAGCGAGTTTCTGAGTAGTCACGTGCGTGGTGTGGGAAAAGTTTGCGTAACGGCCGGGTGATTTCTTAGCTACGGATCTTTTTTTCTTCCCGCGACGATGTTGAGAGTCTTGCCGTGATCCTTGTGGCACGCTGAACACATCGACGCTCCGCACCAATGTTGGAATAAAAAACAAAACCAGCGCGCTGACAAGAACCGCTCCAACTTTGATTGCGTGTCGCTTACTCGGCACTTGTTTCAGAACATCGCTTCCTAAATGTACAAACTCCGGACTCTTGTTGAGTGACCGGAGAATGCATTGAAGTCTGAGCCTAAACGGAACAGCTATTCTTTCCGACCGATGTACAAGCGCAAAGACGTATAAGGCAGATGCGCATGGTAGTTCTGTGGGCGCGGTCCAACCACCTGACTTTCATTGTAGTTGTAATACTGATATCCGAAATTCCAATCGAGCCGGCGATTGATTTTTATGGCGAGCCTCGCCTCAGGAGATTGAAAAGTCATGGGGTACGACGAAAGAAGATTTCCGGGATTGCCTAAAGGATCGGCGACTCGTGAACCCTGCCCATTGTCGTGGTTCACGCGGTAAGAAGTAAATAGCGTTGCTCGTCTCGCGAACTGAAATGTCGCATCAATGTAGAAGAAACTGTTCCTCACGTAATAGAGGCTGTGTCCCATCGGGTGTTGGATGCTGTTGTAGAAATAATCCACGACAGCATCGCTGTTGAGCCAGTTGTAGTTGTAACCAGTATCGATTGTGAAATCTGACCTAACCTGCCAATTAACCGACGAGGTAAAGACCCGCGACTTCGTATCAACACCAAAGTCATTCAGGGAAACTTCCGCAATCTCAGAGGGGTTAGCGTTGTTGCGGGTTATTAACGCAACATTGAATGAGAGATCTTTCCTTGGCGCATAACGACTCTTGACGCGGAAGTTTGTGTAGTTGTAGTTGCCGATGCGTGTGAATACGTTATCGGCGGTTCCGTGTTCAGCGTCGAAATAAATCGTCCAATCAGATACTGGCCGAGTCTTGAAGCCACCAAAGACTGCATTAGTGTTGTTCTTGTCTTCCTCTGCAGTTGATGAACGAGTTGGGGGTGGGATTGAACCATTTGAACCGAGGTTGAATCCCTCGAAACCTTCGAAAACACGCCGGTGAGCGTATCGATAGCCAAAATGGAGGGAGTTACGAGCATTGAACTGATAATCGCCTTCGAAAGTGTTCTGGTATTTCCGATACTCAGTCGTGCGATGAGCATCCAGATTGCTGATGCTAAACGTATCTGTTCTCGTCGTCGCGCCAGTGGGACGCGTAATCGTAAAGCGGTCGGCAAATACCGCGTTGCCAGTTATGTTGAAGTCTTCAACTCGGAAAGTATTTGAGATCCGAAACTTGTTTGTAACCAACCAAGTCGCACCGATATCTCCAAGCCAATAGGGTCGCTCGGAATCACCGGTGATGTTGTACTGCCCCAGGTTCAATGTATTCGGTGTTGCGTTAGGCGGAGTAGGAGGCCAACCTGTCACCCTGGGGTTAAAGTTCGGGCCGGTGAAGTTTTCGAGTTGGGTAAAGTTTGTGTCTGACTTGCTGTAAACAACCCTGGCAGTGATGTCGACCTGCTTAGCTATAAGTGTGTGAGCACTGAAACGCGTGAAGTCAATGCTCCCACGAGTGGGTTCATTGTGAGTGAAGCTCGTAAAGTCGAAGGCACTAGACGCGGGATTAATTCCTTGCGTAGGTCCCAAATCTACAAAGCTATCATCACGGAAGCGCCGGAATCCTTGCATGAAGCTCAAATCAAATCCAGCTACTCTCGCATCGGCGCCGAATCGATAATCATCCGCACGCGATTTCAGATTCTGGGGATAGTTAAAATCATTGCCACCGAGATGGTAGTTGGTGAACGCTGGTCCACTGTAACGCTCCGGCGAATAACCCACTGTGAAGTGAAATCTGTGATCCTTGGGCAGAAGGGTAAGTTCAAAATCACCTAATTGTGTCTTAGTGTCATACCCGTGTTCCCCTGTAACCGGATTAGGAGGAACGGGAGGTGTAAAAGCCCAGTTGGGATTCACAAAGTTGTTCAGAAACCTGAAATAATCAAAGCGTCTATATGAACCATCAAAGCGCCACCACTTCGAATTCTCAGCGTTGACGCGTACCTGTCCACTTGGATCTCCGCCCCACCCGGTAGTAGTAACGAGAAGAGTATTAATCCAGGTGTCCTTCCCCTCATTTGATCTCATGAGAAATGTGGAGTCGAACAATCTTGGTCCAGCCGTATAATTGAGGTCGCTTTTGTATTTGTTTATGTCGCCATCGATGCTCTTTCCGCGGTAACCAAACTCAATTGAGGAAATGATGTTGTAACTTCCGGCATCGTCACCCGCCTGCACCGTCGAATTATCCGCTGTGTCTTTTTTTGGGCTTGGACTTGGACTTGGCTGCTGCGCCTTGGTTGGCGCTGTCGATAAAATGAAAGTGCAGAGCAATCCCGCAATGATCGAGGTTGTTAAGCGATTCATAGGAATTACCAGTCCATGAAAGAGTTCTTTCCCGTAATGCAAAGCTACCTAAAGAAGACAGGGCTTGTGCGCGATCCATGAATCTTAACGTGACAAGCCGTGCAATTCGCATATTGCGCATTCTGATTATGCTGAGGACCGCCCGGTTCCACGGCACCGACATCGTGAGCAACGCTGTGACAAGTCAGACAAAGCTGATTCACCTGAGCAAACCTGAGCAAGCGTGGGTTCGAGGATCCATGGGGTGTATGACACGCAGTGCAACCGTCTGTCTTCAAAGGTGCATGTTCGTAAGTGAAGGGACCCTGCTTGTCCGCGTGGCACTTAATACAAGCCGCATCGGCACCCGTCGCTAGTCTTGCTTGTTTCAACTCAAATCCGCCATGGGGATTGTGACAATCGCTGCACTTCATTATCCCTTCGAGGACTTTGTGATGAAATGATTTCTGAAAGTCGGGCTTCACTTCCCCGTGACAACCAATGCACAGTTGAGGTTCGCCCTTCTTCAACATGGCAATCGTCGAAAAGTCCTGCTTCTCTGCGTTTGCCGGTCCAACGAAAGTAATCGACCGCGGGACGTTTCTACCGGCGGGTGTTGAATGCGGAGAGTGACAGTCAGTGCAACCAACGTCGTTGCGCCAGTGTTCGCCGCGTCGGAAGTTATTCCGTTCTTCGCGCCCGGCATGGCAACCCAAACACGTTTCGGAAATCTCCTTGGGCGACTTGTTCTTGTAGGAAATGATTTTGGCAGGATCGCCTTCTTCGATGTGAGCCTTCCCTGGCCCATGACAGGCTTCACAACCAGTGACCTTGTTCTTCCAACTTCCCATTTTTGAGAGTTCAGCGTGTGAAGTTTTTTCGAAGGCCTTGAACTGATCTTCGTGGCAGTCTTTGCAGACCTCACTACCAACATAGTCATCCGCCGAGCTATTAACTGACTTATCCTGAGATGGACTCACCGATTGCGAAGAAACCTTTGCGGCGTGCCAAATAACCGCAACCATTCCGCAAATCAGAATCGTGATGAGGAACCTAGTTCGACTCAATTCGGCCTCCTCGAGTCATTGATTGGGCTCGCAAACTTATAAAGACAGGAAGTCAACAGCGACGGTCCAAATACCGTTTCGCAATGGACATGCCAACAGGAGTGGCCATGCTTTGGGGCTTAGTGTCGGTCAGCAAAGCAGGATAACGCGGAATATAGCACAGTTGGCTCCTACCATCTGCGAATATTTTCCCAACTCAATTGTCCCAAACTTAATTAGTAGCTTGCACCACGAACCACAACCCTGAAGCATGACCGTTAAAAAGAAAGTGAAATAACGGTTGGGTGTTCTCGGCATGACGCACTCCGTACCTAGATGCTGCCTGCCGCTTCAACTGTCATGTGTTGTTGGAAAAGCTGCGCTGAGGCAGCGAGGAAGTCGTAAGAGGTTATTATGCCGACCAGTTGACCATCATCGACTACTGGAATGCAACCTATGCGATTCCGTCGCATGATGGCGATAGCTTCGAGTGATGAAGTTGACGGACTCACAGTGATCGGATCGGGCAACATTATTTCACGCACAGTAATCAAGGCGCGGTCATTATCTATTGAGCCCTTAGTCAAAAGCCTTAACAGCATTCGATGAGTAATAAGGCCCACCAACTTACCGTTCTCATCCTCAACCGGAACATGCCTGATATGCCTCCAGTCCATTACGCTTGCCGCCAGATCAATAAGATCTTCTGGATGCACCGTGAATAGATCGGTTGACATGAACTGGGAAACAGTCCGATAGCCTTGCGACCAGTCTCCAGTTTCCTCAGGTTTGATCTCCGGCCAAAGATGCACGGGCTTCCCCTCCTTTTGATAGGCCAGCATGGCAGAAGTGAGCATGCGCTGACGAATATCCTTAGAAACTTCGTCTTTCGTTTCCGCGAAAGCTTTCCTGATCCAGCGAGCTCCTGTTTGGCGACTCCGCGCGCGCTCCTCGATGATGTCGAGATACCTATCGATATCGTGCTCATCGACCTCTGATTTCCTTAAACCTTGTCGAGCCAAGGGCAGTAGCTGATCAAGGATCAGATTTGCTGCTGTAACGCACTGTCCATCAATCCACGTGAAGTGAGCCTCGAGTCCATGGCGAGCAGCTCGGAAGAAATTCGACTTGGCATCGTCGAAGTTCATGCGACTTGAGACCTCTCCATACTCGTCCGGTAAGGCCAACATCAATCCTGAGAAGAAAGCCGCGTTTGCGATTTCGTCGACAATAGTTGGACCCGCAGGTAACGCACGGTTTTCAATACGCAGATGCGCGACACCCTCGGATACGCCATAACACGCCCGGTTCCAACGCCACACAGTACCGTTATGTAAACAGAGTGAAGAAAGGCGAGGCGTCTCTCCACGAGCAAGGACCTGAAATGGGTTCTCGTCCGGCTGAGCGATCATGATTGGTCGAAAGCGTGAGATTTGATCGTGAAACAGTTCAATAACTGAATTACGCAACCACTGGTCACCGAAACTCACTCGCGTTGGTTGACTTCGTGCTAGTTGAGGTCGAGAGCGTTCGTCAGTCGAATGTTGAAACAGCGCCACCCTAGTTTCGTGCCATAGACGGTGACCAAACAGTAGCGGCGAATTGACAGCGACTGCCAGCACCGGAGCAGTTATCGCTTGTGCAAGATTGTAATGGTTGACGAATTCCTGGGGACTGGTTTGAAAGTGCACCTGAAAACTTGTATTGCACGATTCCATCATGATGTTGTCGTGCGTGAGGTGAAGCTCATCGAGCCCCTTAATGTGAATGGACAATGGGCCTCCCCGCATGCCAATCACTCCTCGATTTAGTTCCAGATAACGCGGATTCGATGCGAGGTTTGCAAGGGTAAGGTCTGACTGTTGGAGCGTCGGGAGGATTCCCGAGAGTAAGACGTCAGCATTAAGCGTTTGCGCACTTGCGCGCGTCTTGTCGATAAGCTGTTCCAGTTCTGACTGCATTTGACTGAAACACGTACCCGTCAACACAAGGGGTGTCAGATTCGCCTCGAGATTGAACTTCGCAATCTCTGTCGTCAGCCTGGATTCATTAGCGTGACTGAGAACTTGAGCAGAAACCGGGGCTGGCCGAAGGTTGGAATCGATCAGAAACATCTCCTGCTCAGCGCCGATACGTGTCACGCCGGTCTCAACACGACCGTCTTCCAACATGAACGCTAGCGCACGCAGATCCTCGAGCAACGCTTTCATGAAGGCATGAGCCTTCTTTTCGTCTATGTGTTGTTCGACATTATGTTCGCCCATGGCTTGCTTGGTTTGAGTCAGAGCAAGTTGGAGGCCAACTAAGTCAGGCGCAATATGCGGTGGAACCCCCGTTAGTCTGCGAACTATTTCAGAGGAATGACAACAGGTGGGCAATAACACGCAGTGGGCTGGTGTCCGATATGCTTTAGCTTGTCGGCGAAATGCAACGTCTCATTCTCCCCTGGCTTTAGCCCGGGGATACAGCTCACTTGAAATCTTGGAACCGTTTTAACGTTTTCCGAAAGCTCCTCGTGTTTCTATATAAACCGTTGAAACGGTTCACTACTATTCCGAGTCGCCTCGAACCCCAAGCTGAAGCTTGGGGAGACTGAGAAGGTGATTTTTACAAGACGCTTTTTAGCTTGTCGGCGAACGTGACTTACTTATAGACAAATACCGACAAGCTAAAGCATATCGGACATGCCCTACTTCACTTCGCTTGCAAAACTGCGAGATTGCTTTTCGACTTCTTCAGCATTCGTTGGGCCCGAAAGGATAAGAAGTCGATACCGAAAGGTCACACTCTGTTGCGGTTGAAGCGTGAAGTTGAGTTTCTCTCGCCCACTACTAAACACTTCCTGGCCCAGCGGATTGGCAGCAAACAATCCGTAGCCACGTGCGTGCCAGTAGGTCGGAAAGCCGACGTTACTTGGATGATCAAGAATCGCGAGAGTAATCGGTTCCTGATTAACTTTGCCGGTCAACATCGTCCAACGGGCACGTGTTCCCCAGACAGCATCACCAGTCTTTCCCTCGCTGCTATGGTACAGGCCTGTGACTCCAGTGTTGTCCAGAACCTTTACCTCAGTTGCATGGCCACTGGAGTCAGTAAAAACCAGCGGCTCGTTTGAAGGTTGTTCAAGTTCACGTCGAACTCGCAAGCCAAGAAGGCCTTCCTTGTTGTCTTGGAATACAACGGGCTTGGTTAGTGCTGTCAGTTTCGTAATTCGATCCACCGCACGCATAGTTGGCCCGCTGTGAAAAAGATAGGTCGTTGTCTCACGCACGACTGGTTGCCCATCCGGCATTAACCAATCCATTTCCACCGTCAACTCCGCGCCATCTTTACCGTCTGTCGTGTGGACGATGCGACGGTGAACAACCGAGCCCATCTTCTTTTGTTGTTCGGCTGGCAGGTCGATTGAATTGTTCCAGAAGTCGACACCATTTACGTTGCCGTAATTGAACCAGAGACCGATGTGATGTGGGTGATCCACACGCTCGCCGGTTCGCGGTTCGAGCGGAAAACCACGAGTGACGATCGTACCTTGCGACGAACGGAGCGGGTACAGTGTTGGCACTTTGAGCTTGTCCGACCACAGATAGGACGTGAACGGTTGTCCGTCAACAAGAATATCGACACGGCGAGCCGCTTCATCTTTGACGACACGCACTCCGCGTTGCTGTGCACTTGTCGTGGCAGGAGCAAAGCAACTAACCAGCGTAACGGCAAACGCTATGAACACTATGCGCTTAAAGTGCATCGTCCGATTCCTCTTTGAGACGGCTTTGTACAAAAGTTGGTCTTTAGTCCGCGACGCGGACGAATGACAATAGCCCAGCGATTTATCGCTGGGTCAGCGACGATTACTCTCTTAAGTCCGTGAAGCGGACGGCTGAACCCAAACGTAATCGAAACCAATCTCTTACGCCCCTTCAATCATTCGTCCGCTTCACGGACTACGCTCGCTTCATGATGCTTTCCCAGCACTGAAGTGCTGGGCTATTTGCAGTCGTCCGCTAATCGCGGACTGCAAAACACCTACCTTTTTTTGCTGCCCTCTTAACAGCTCAAATTGCAGTCCACGTCACAGCCGTCGTTCAACTCACCACGACCTTTTGATTGGCGTCATCAAAAGTGACCCGTTGTCCTGTCTGCAACGCGGCAATCGTCATACAGATTGCCGTCGAATGATTGTACCCAGCCTGCACACTCGCGTGGGGCGTCTGGCGACTGCGAACACATTCCATCCAGTTTCGCATGTGAGCTGACGTAAGACTGTCCGCACCGGTATTGGCGCTCGTGACCACCGGCGTTTGCTCGACAGGATCAGCCAACGACATCTCCGTTAACTGATTTGGCTGCATCTCCATCTCGTCGGCTTCTTTCTTGCGCAGACCACCCTCGGGAGTGATCTTGTTCGTATCGAGGTTAAGCATCCCGGAGTTTGAGTAATAAAACTCCTTCACTCCTCCGGCTGAATTACTGAACCGCGACGAATAGACGACCTGGAATCCTTTGGACATGTCGTTGAGCGGACCGTAATCAAACACCGCCGTCATGGTGTCGAAGTTTTGTCGCCCGTCGTGCCACTGGTAAATACCGCCATTCGCAACGACGCTACGTGGCCGCGGCAATCCGGAAAACCAGTGAACGGTATCAATTTGGTGTGACATCCACTGACACGGAATGCCTGACGAGTATGGCCAGAAGAGACGAAACTCCAGGTACTTTCTTGGATCCCACGCTGCCTTCACGCCCTTCTCGCGCCTGTTAAGTAAGAAACGATCCCAGTCAGTATCTTCTTTGCGAATCTCTTTCACGAGTTGTGGCCTGCGCCAACGACCCGGTTGATTAACGTTCCACGTCATCTCGACCATCACGATGTCGCCAAACTTACCAGACTTAATAAACTCGTTCGCACGAATGTAATTTCTACCACTCCTACGCTGACTACCGATTTGTACAATCCTCTTCGTTTCCTCTACCGCTTTGAGAATTACACGCGCATCGTCCATCGTGTTTGCCATTGGCTTTTCAACGTACGCATCACGACCAGCCCGTACAGCCTCAGCACCGTGTAAGGCATGTTGGAAGTCCGCAGTGGCAACCAAAACCGCATCGACATCTTTTCGATCGTAAAGCTCTTCGTTGTTACGAGCCTTGGCGATCTCATGTCCTACTAGCTTTCCGACTGCTGCAGCTCCCTCATCACGCCGTCGACTCCAGATGTCCGATACGGCGACCAGATCAAAATTAAGTTCTTTTGCGTGAAGCAAGAGTGCCGGTATCAAAGCCTGACGGCAGCGGTCGGAGTAACCGACGATGCCGACGCGGACACGATCGTTTGCGCCAAGGATCTGTGCGTAGCTCGACGCTCTTGAAGCAATAACGACGCCAGCCGCACCCAACGTTGCGGTCTTCATGAAGTCTCGGCGTGAGTTTTTAGTGTCAGACATTTTAGTCCTCCTGAGTGTTGAAGAGCGCTTGAGTCGTGTATTTGCGAACGTTCTCTTTATCACAACTGAGGCATAGCTTGTAAGCTAAATCGCCAATCGAATTCACACCTTCATTCCGAGTTTTTCTTCGAGATACTTCTTGCTAACTTGCGCACACTCTTTGGGCGTCATCGATTTGTCAGGTACACCGTCTAACTCAACTATTGCCCAACCGCCGAAATTGACTTCTTTCAACGCAGCAAAGACAGACTTGAGATCAACTCGTCCTTTGCCAAGCTCAACAAAACGATACGCACGTCCACGTGAGTCCGACGTTGCCAGAGTCTCGACATCTTTTATGTGCAGGAACAATAAACGATCTCGATACTTCCGAATGGCTTTGACAGGGTCTCCACCACCTTGCTGGTAGTGAGCAATATCCAGTTCGAGTTTTATGTAGCCGGGATCAGCGGCGTCCATGATCCGATCTACTTCATCCGGCGCCTCACCCAGGCTTCCCATGTGATTGTGATAGCCGACAGGAATACCAAGGTCATTTGCGCGTTTGCCGATCTCGGTCAACACGTTGCCGAGCTGTTTGAAATCAGCTGCTTCCGGTTTGCGATCCTTGGGTCTGGCAGAGTCTGTTACTTGTAGATAGCGTCCGCCAACTGCTTTTACGAACTGTGCATTTCGAACATGCTTGGCGATCTCATCTGCTTCAGTGCCCGGAGCAATACCAACACCACCACTCGAAAAAGCCACCATCTCGAGCTTGTGTTGTGCAAGAAGATCACGCAACGCCCCGGGACGATCACCGAAGTCCTTAAGGATGTTGCTGCGCAGTTGAATCCCGGGAAACCCCAGCTCGGAAATATCGTTGATTGCCTGTACGTCGTTTCCCTCCCATGTGATTGCGGCATACCCAAAACGAATTCTGCTCCCTGCTTTGTTTAATCCAGTGACGCGAGATAAATCGAGCGAGACAAAAGCAATCGTCCCGACGCCCATGCCAAGAAGGAAGTTACGACGCGATAGTGTCGAAGACATAGCGTATCTCCTCAAGCTTAGTTCAGACTAAAAAACGATGGTGACTTGTGACTTAAAGTACCGACAAGTGGTGTGACTCGTGACGGAACTCTAACATAAATTTCTGAGATTCGGCTCTCTCTTAAGCCGACTCGCGAGACGACTTTATGAGAGTATTCGACGCGTCCGCGTCGTCTGAATTTAGCCCAGCTTTTCAAAGCTGGGAAATCGGCCCGGAAAAATCCGCGTCCCGTAAGCGACGCTTGAATTCAGTCGTCGCGACGCGACGGAAATACCAAACGGTGCTTTCCCGGCGTTGAAATGCCGGTCTAAACTCATCTGACGCTAAACGCGTCACAGTCCGGCAGGCGGGGACGCCTCCAAACGTTGCACCGACCCTGCGCTCCCAGCACTAGATCACGGCTTTAAGGCTCGAGTGATTCTGCTCAAACAACTTCAGGATTAGTTCACCAAAGATTGTGTTGGCCCAGGCAAACCAGGAGCGTGTGAACTTCTTCGGATCATCTTTGTGAAATGCCTCGTGCATGAAACCGGTTCCACCGTGAGTTGTCTTCAGCATTTTTAGACACAGCATAATTTCTTGGTCGTCAGTGCTCGTCAGCGCCCTCATGATGATTCCCAACGGCCAAATCATATTTTGCCCAACGTGTGGGCCACCTATTCCTTCTCCAGCCTGGCCACGGAAGAAGTAAGGATTTGTGTCGCTTAGGATCTTTGCTCGCGTCCGCCGGTAGATAGGATCAATCGCAGTGCAACAACCCAGGTACGGAAGAGATAACAAACTCGGCACATTTGCATCGTCTATGAAAAGTTGATTGCCGAATCCATCGACCTCATAAACGTAGTTGGAACCATTCTTGCCGTAGTTATTCACCGCCTCACCGACTTGCTGCGCCAGTTCTCGACAATCCGCCGCCAATAATTTCTCTGACGACACTACAGAAAGCATCTCGGCGAGTTGATTAAGCGCAACGACTGCAAACATGTTCGCAGGTATTAGAAAAGGATAGACGCATGCATCATCTGACGGTCGAAATGCAGAGTGAATCAGCCCGACAGGTTTTGTGGGATTACCCAGACCGTTGAAGGGAGGTGTGTCGATAGGATTGTCGGTTGTCCGTTGAAATGAATATGGACCCGGTCCCTTCAATCGTTGTTGCTCACGAAAGGTTTGAACAATTAGTTTACAAGCCTGCTTCCACTCCGCGTGAAAACATGACTCGTCACCGGTAGTTTTCCAGTATGCATGTGCGAGGCGAATTGGATAACAGAGCGAATCGATCTCCCACTTACGCTCGCAAAGCTCGGGACCAATAGCCGGCCTATCGTTTACTCCCCAGGGACAGGCTTTCGTCCCAAAACTAAATGCATTCGCGTACCGGTCAATCAGAATGCAGAACGTCTGCCGATTGATGACGCCCGCTATCATTTCCTTTAGTTTCTTGTCATCTCGTGCAAGCGGTACGTAAGGAGTTATCTGCGCGGATGAGTCGCGCAACCACATTGCGTTTATGTCACCAGTAACGACGACTGTGTCGGGCCTGTTCTCCCGGGAACCAAACGTCACTGTCGTATCGAGTGTGTTGGGAAAACAATTTTCGAAGAGCCAGCCGAGTTCCGGATCGGAGATAGCTCGTCTCACCTCGACCATCTTCGCCTCAACAGCTTCACTGACAAACTTTCGCTGGGACGGGTCAGGCCGTTGACTCTTGAAATCATCCGGCAAGTAGTTCGTAGCACGAAGTAGATTCCGGCCTCCGAGAGCGGCCAAGGTACCAGCCGATGCCAGTCCCAATAAGACTCTTCTACGTTGATTCATTCGATCCGAGTGTCCGAGATGGTTTAGAGCCTCGTGCAAGAGTCCACGAGTGACTCGCTAGTGGGATTATTAAAAGCGTTTGCTTCTTCAACGCGTCTTTCTTCACTACGGAGGAGTGCGATGTTTATAGCTCGAAGCAACTTAGCAACTCTGCTTTGTTCGGAAGATCGGCCTTCGTTCGGAAACTAAATGGAATCGCCATGCCCCTCTTCCGAACAGAGCCGGAGGAGAATGGCTTGCTGGCTATAAACATAGCACTCCTCCGGAGTGGAGAAACCTAACCTTGTTTTCCAAGAGATACTGGCCCGACAAGCTAAAGCATATCGGACATTCAGTACCAATCCCATCCCAAAAACCCGTCTGTTCCCGACCTCGAACTGTGGACGCTACGGTGCCTATCTGTGGCGCTAAACCTTAGCCAAATCCGCGTGCTCTCCTAGGATCCTCATGCTTTACGAAGGCCACGGGCCTAAGACTAGTTTGAGGAGAGTTATCGCCTGAAAGGCAGAGGAACCCATGCAAGTCAATTTGCGAAATTTCGGTTTTGCACTGATTGCGGTCGCAATCATTTCCGTTTCTGGCTATGCGCAGAGCCAGAAAGACAAAACACTTGCGCCTTACTTCTTCGTCCAGGGGGATCCAAGCGTCGATCATTTACCGCTCAAAGACACTAGTGTCGATGTTTCAATCTCTGGTGTTATTGCCGATGTCAAAGTCGTTCAGACTTACCGCAACGAAGGAGTCCGTCCCATCAACGCCTCCTATGTCTTCCCTGCTTCAACACGCGCCGCCGTCTATGCGATGCGTATGCGAATCGGCAACGACGTGATCGTCGCAAAAATCAAAGAAAAGGAGCAGGCGAAGAAAGACTTCGAGCAAGCAAAGAACGAAGGCAAGAGTGCTTCACTGCTGGAGCAGGATCGTCCGAATGTGTTTTCGATGAAGCTGGCGAACGTCATGCCGCAGGAGCAGGTTGACATCGAGCTTCATTATACTGAGCTCCTGGTTCCTACAGACGGTGTTTATGAGTTTGTGTTTCCAACGGTTGTCGGTCCTCGTTATTCCTCACAGAAGGACTCCACCGACAAGAGTCAATTCGTCAACACACCCTATTTGCATCAGGGTGAAAAGCCAACCAGCACTCT
>Ga0163163_10001885_pt1 | contig 17734 bp, 20 predicted proteins | sample S65metaG_FD_119766 | JGI IMG/M metagenome (GOLD analysis project Ga0163163, IMG submission 119766) | Switchgrass rhizosphere microbial communities from Kellogg Biological Station, Michigan, USA - S6-5 metaG | ecosystem: Host-associated > Plants > Roots > Rhizosphere > Soil | place: USA... | reverse complement strand
GGCGATTCACACAGTGAAAATTTCTTTGAACTGGTGCAGGCGCTGGATAAAGTTAAGGGCATCGAAAGATTCCGCATATCATCTATAGAGCCCAATCTGCTGAGCAATGATATCATTGCCTTCGTTGCGGAGAGCAGTAAATTCATGCCGCATTTTCATATTCCCCTGCAAAGCGGCAGCAATCGGATTTTGGGTTTGATGCGCAGAAGGTACCGCCGCGAAGTATATGAACAAAAAGTTTCGCAAATCAAAACACTGATGCCGCATTGCGCAATTGGCGTAGACGTGATTGTTGGCTTCCCTGGCGAAACCGAATCGGATTTCCAGGAAACATTTAACTTCCTTCACGATCTTGACATCAGTTATCTTCACGTGTTTACTTATTCCGAAAGAGACAACACACTCGCCGCGTCCATGGAAGGCGTAGTACCCGTTAATATCCGACACGAAAGGAATAAGATTCTTCGCAACCTGTCGTATAAAAAAATGCAATGGTTCACCCAACAACACGCGGGGCAAATCCGTAAAGTATTATTTGAGGGGCATGAGAAAGAGCAGATGATGGAAGGCTATACTGACAATTACATCCGTGTAAGCACACCTTTCAGGGTAGAATGGTGCAACCAGCTGGTGGATTGGACTCTCTGAGGAAGTATTAGGAAATTCCGTAATTTTGTGTTGGATTCGATGAGCAAGTTCCAGGTTACGATACGTTTTGAGATGAGCGAGGCCTTCATGCAGCTGGTTCCGGAACACCGGTCATATATCAATGAGCTGATTGAGAAGGGTGTTATCGATCATTATGTAGTGACTATGGAAAGCCAGCGCGTGTGGATTACCATCAATGCCACAGGAAAACGCGAAGTCAGAAAGATCCTTTCTAAATCTCCACTTTACAAATACTGGAAACTCGAGGTTGAAGAGTTGTTTGTGATCGACGGGCAACATTATAGGTTGCCAGCCGTTCAATTAAATTAATCTTCTTGTTTCGTTGACCCGGTTTAACAAACTTTGAACGCTGAACACTGAACTTTGAACTAAATATTCCACATCGGCTTCTTCTCCAGCACCTTCTTATAAATCGGACATCGCTCTATATGCGCGCCTTTCAGAAATCCTGTACTGACCAGGAATTCATTCACAATCTCGCCACCCGTGAACTTAAACTCCTTCTTGAAAATCTTCACCCACTCTTCCCTCGTCTTTGGATGATGATGCTTTAGCCAATTCAAAAATGAACCGTGTTCTTTTTGCAATTGCTGGATCACTTTTGCATTGTGAATCGCCGCAGCAACTTTCAAGCGGTTACGAATGATACCCTCATCCTGCAATAATTTTTCAACTTTCTTATCCGTGTATCGCGCAACTTTCGCGATCTCGAAATTGTCGAATGCTTTAAAAAAATTGTCCTTCTTGTTCAGAATGGTTGTCCAGCTCAATCCTGCCTGGTTGATCTCCAACACCAGTCTTGCAAACAATTCATTGTCGTCGTGAATCGGGAATCCATACTCTTTGTCGTGATAGTGTACATGCACGTTATGCTTATCCATTTGCCAAACGACTTCGCAATATGATCGGGGCTTTTCCATTCGTCAAAAATATCCCTTTTGCAAACCTTTTACTACGAGTTTTGTCGTACCATTTAACTTAAAATTAAGAAATCTGAAATGCAGGCCAGCGTTGAATTTCAGATATTTGAGCCGCTATTGACCTAGCCGTTCTAACCAAACACTTCCCCCTCCCTGGATATGAAAAAACTTGCTGCTGTTGGCTTCCTCTTTTTCCTGTTTTATCAGCAAGTCTATTCCCAAAACCCATCTCTCAAGGGAAGGCTGCAGGATTCCACCGAAAAGAAATCTTTGGAGAACGCCAGCATCTTACTTCTTCGGCGAGCCGACTCCGTTATGGTGCGCTTCGGCAGAAGCACCACCGATGGAAATTTCATGCTCAATAAACTCCCTTCCGGAAAATTTATCCTGATGATCACGCGACCGGCCTATGCCGATTACGTGGATACATTGAGCCTGGCAGATTCAGATGCCATCGACCTGAAGAATATTTACATGACCCTGAAAAGCCAACTGCTGCAGGAGGTGATTGTCTCCGGCAGAAAGGCTATGCGGCTTAAGGGCGACACGGTAGAATACAAGGCGGACAGTTTTTACATGAAGCCCGGATCAACGGTTGAAGAATTGCTCAAAAAATTGCCGGGTATCCAGGTCGACAAAGACGGCAAGATCACCGCACAGGGTGAAACGGTGCAAAAAGTGCTGGTGGATGGTGAAGAATTTTTTAGCGATGACCCTACCATTGTTACCAAAGGGCTGCAGTCGGACGTAGTGGACAAAGTACAGGTTTACGATAAGAAGAGTGACCAGGCCACATTTACCGGTATTGACGATGGCTTGCGCACGAAGACCATCGACCTCAAACTAAAAGAAGATAAGAAGAAGGGCTATTTCGGCAAACTCACGGCAGGTACCAATGCCGGTGACTATTGGAACAATACAGGCATGTTCAACGCCTTTAAAAAGAAACGAAAGGTCTCGGTTTACGGCATCATGAGCAGCACCGGCAAGACGGGGCTGAACTGGAACGAAAACATGAACTACGGTGGAAACACTGGTATGGAATCAGGTTTTTCAGATGACGGTGGCATATATATATCAATCAATGGAGACGATGATTTCGGTGGCTCCAATTATTACGGGGAAGGCTACCCGAAAAGCTGGAATGCGGGTCTGCACTTCTCTAATAAGTGGAATGACGACAAGCTGCACCTCAACCTCAACTACCAGTTCAACAAGCTTAGCACTGACGCTGCCGGTACCACCACCAGCCAATATATCCTGCCCGATACGCTTTATTATGTAAACGAACGGGGCAGGAACTTAAATGTAAGGCAGCGAAACCGTATCGACGGCATTTACGAGCTCCAGCTTGATTCATTGTCTACGCTAAAAATTACGGGCGGTGGAAGTATGGGTACGGTACAAACACTCAATGAATCATATACCGAATCGCTTGACCAAAACAGCTCACCGGTGAACACCAGTTTGCGTAAGATCACCTCAGCTGGCGACAACAAAACTTATTACTGGAGTGCCTTATACCGAAAGAAATTCAAAAAGCAGGGAAGAACACTTTCGATTTTCGCCAACCAGAATTACCTGGACAAGCAAACTGATGGCTACCTGCTGGCAGATACAAAATATTTTAACTCCCGAGGCCTGGTACGCGAGGACAGTATTGACCAGAAGAAGATCAATGGCAATTCCCAGAATGTTTTCATGGCGCGCGCCACCTATACTGAACCCCTTTCAAAAAGAGCCGTTCTTGAGTTCAATTATGCCGTTAAAAATGATGGAAGTGAATCTTTACGGCAGACCTACGAGAGCTCAGTTACGGGCAGTGGCAAATATGAGGACCTGATGGATTCACTTAGCAATGATTATGGCTTTAACGTGCTCACCAATTCTGCGGGTATCAATTACCGTTACTCCAAGCCGAAGAAGCTCAACTTTTCAATTGGAGGCAATGTGTCAAAGGCCGTTTATACGCGTCGCGACCTGAAGGTTGACACGGCCGTTAAATATAATTTCGTTAACGTGTACCCGCAAATCAGTCTCGGGATGCCAATCGGCCAGGGCGGCAGAATGAATTTCAATTATTTTGGAAACACCAAAGCACCCACCATTGATCAGATCCAGCCGCTGATTGATAACACTGACCCGCTCAATATTCACCTGGGTAATACGAGCCTGGACCAGGCCTTCAATCACCGGTTGAACCTGAGTTATTTTAGTTTCAAAATGCTCTCCGAACAATACATCTGGAGCAGCCTGAGCTATAACATTGTTCAAAACGATTTCAGCACCAGGAATTTTGTAGATAGCCTGGGAAGGAAAATTTATCAGCCCGTTAACGTGGACGGCAATTACAATTTAAACCTTTGGTTTAACTACGACACCAAATTGAAGAAAACCGGTATCAGACTTGGCTTCGGCGTAAATGGAACGAAATATCGGAACACCAACTTCGTAAATACCGAAAAGAACGTAACGAAGAGTTTCAATTTCGGTGGCGGACCTCGTATGAGCTACGAAAAGGAGAAAAAATTCAGGGTGGGCTTTGACATGAACTTCATGGAGAATTATTCGGTGTCTTCTATTCGTCCGGATGTGAAAACCACCTATCTAACCCAGGAGCACCGTGTGGATGCAACCGTGTTCCTGCCATGGAAATTTGAGCTCAACACAGACGCGACTTTCTACTTCCGTCAAAAAACGGATGTCTTTAACCAGAACAACAACTCGATCAGGTGGAATGCGCGCGTTGAGCGGAAACTCTTTAAGAACGACCAGTGCAGGATTGGTGTTCAGGCTAATGATATTCTCAACCAGAACATCGGCTTCGATCGCCAGATCACCAGCAACTTCATTTCAGAACGCACCTATAATTCTATTAAGAGATATTTCTTGTTGACCTTTGCCTGGAATTTCAGTAAAAACGGAAAACCGCAGGAATAATGAAAAAGTTGCACAACATATTTCAATATGCACTCGCCGGCTTTCTGCTATTGTTCGCTTTATCAGCAACTGCCCAGCAGCAATTCATCGTGGAAGGGAAAATCGAATTCGAGCGGAAGACTAACCAGCACGCCTTCCTCGATGAGAACAATATGTGGGATGAGATGGCCAAGAAAGACCTGCCCAAATTTGTGACCTATTACCAGGACCTTTACTTTAAGGGTAACCGAACCCTGTACCGCGTGGGGCGTGAGCCAGACCAGGTGCAACGCAAATCATGGAGTGTGTTGGATCCGGACGAAATAATTGCGAGCAACCTCGATAGTGGTTCAGCAATTTCGCAGAAAAGTTTTTTCATGGACACCTACCTGATTAGTGATTCCATCAGGAAAATCGATTGGAAGATCAGTCCTGAGATTCGTAAGATCGCGGGCTTTGATTGTCGCAAAGCAACTGGAAAAGTGTTGGATTCAATTGTGGTGATCGCGTTTTACACGGATGAAATTGTAACTTCGGGTGGTCCGGAATCATTCACCGGATTACCAGGAATGATCTTAGGGATTGCCATTCCCCGCATGCACACCACCTGGTACGCCACAAAGCTGGAACTGATGCCGGTAAAAGAATCTGATCTCGCTCCACCAAGAAAAGGAAAGAAATATAAGGGTCCTGAATTCCGCCATGACCTGCATGATCTCCTCAAGAACTGGGGCGATGAGGCCCAGAAAATGGTTTGGCAGCTGGAACTCTAGTTAATTCAAGACCCTGATGTTCTCCTCCACGCCTTCTTTCAAATAAAAGGCAATAAAGGTTAGCGGCTTGTCTTTCGAAGCATTGTCGAAATGCAACACGGTCTTGTCCTTGGGTTCATAAAATGCATCCCCCTCTTTGAGCAATTGAATCTCTTCTCCTTCTACCTGGAACAACACATTACCTGATACCACATAACCCACCACCGGACAAGGGTGCAGGTGTTTTGGTACAATTTGTCCAACGGGCACCGTTACTTCTTTAATGTCGACGTTCGTTACTTTTTGATTCATCATAGCTTTAAGTAGATCTTTTCTGATGATTTGATATTGTTGTGCCATTGTTGTTGTGATATGCAGCGAAAGCAAACAAACTGTTAAAAGTTTGAATAGCGTTGTCATGGTAGCATTCAACTCAAATGTACTATACTGAAAACACGCTTGGGACGCCGATTAGCAGGCAGCGGGAAGGAGTGTAAGAGAAACAATGTAGAGTGATTGAATGGAGGCTATTCGTCCTTTTTGACTTCGATGAGTCGGTAAAGCTGACCCTTGTAAATTAGTCGGCCCGAAAGTTTGTTGCCAACTCGTTGAAACTCCCAACGGCCACCCCTGGCATCATCTGCAGAAACGAACTGTCCTTTCGCATCCAGGAAGAATATGAGCGTACCCATGTATTCTTCTTTACCATCCACCATTTTGTTCGCTACAACTTCGAAGCTGTCTATGCCGGCCTTTTTAGAGACATGATAGACCACCTGCTCATCGTGACAGGGCGAGCTTTTGATTTGGCAAAGGGATGTGCCGCGCCAGACACCTGGCAAATCTGACTGGGCGTAGGATTTGACCGCTACAAATAAGAGTAAAAAGAGAAAAATTCTCATAGCTATAGCATTTATGGTTTTAATTCTATTTCTTTTTACGACTGGTATTTAACACTTCATTATAGGCCGATAACAACGCTTCCTGCAAGATGTTCCCATCAACCCGGTCAAGCTCAAAGGTTGTTATACCTCTCTCTCCCCACTTGTTTGGAACAGGGTAAATATTTTTCTTATCCATTTGGCAAAACACAGATTGTTCGGCGGGCGTAAGAAATGCATTCGCGGTGTTGTCTTTGTCGAGGTAAGTACAGAACATACGTCGTCCGGTAACCTTAAAACCAATTCGCTCAAAATGAGGAACCGATTCAGTGTTAGGAAACGAAAGTGCCAGTCTTGCAAATTGCTCACCTGTAATCATCGATGAAAGGATTGTAAAGCTAAGTTATCAACTTTGTCCAGGAACCTCTCGTCACGCATGCCCGTACGATTGAAAAAAATCACGCTGCCCATCTTGATACCAGGATAAATCCTTATTTCACAGTAGTAGCCGCCACCACCGCCGGCATGACAAAAATATTGTTCGCCGTTAAGCTGACCGGTGAACCAGGACAGGCACATGCCCGTGTTTTCGCCCCTGCTATTCCTATTCTCCTGGAACAACATTGCCTTATATTCCGCGGAGATCAATTTGGAATTCGGGTTCAGCAATTCCTGAATGTACTTCACAAACGAACCAGCTGCCCCGATCAATCCTCCATAAGAAGTGCCATTTATATAGAAGGGTTTGAATGGCTTCCATCCGTTCACCGCACTGTCCATGAATTTTGACTTGTTTAAAAACATACCCAGGAGAAAATTTATCAGGGTTAGACTTTTCTGATAACCGGTGGCAAAGTTCTCCATGCCCGCGATCTCAAAACCCAATTCATTTTTGTTGAGGTTTAGCCTGGCAAGAATATTTTCTTCAATATATGACTCATAAGTAGTTCCTGAAATTCTCTCGATCAACCGGCCCAATAAAACATAGCCGAGATTTGAGTAGGCGAATTTTTCATTGGGAGCAGACTTCAGGTTTTTGTGTTTGGCAAATACCTCGTCAAAGAAACTATTGCGGTCGAAATGCTTGTCTTCTTCAACTAAGTGAATCCAGTTGAGTGGCATTGGATTGGGCAGACCAGCTGAATGAGTCAAAACCTGTCGAATTGTAATCTTATTACCATTGGGGAAGTCACAAAGATGTAGACTAATTAAATCATCCAGGTTAATCCAACCCTTTTCTGTCAATTGCAACACGGCCAAAGCAGTAAAGGTCTTGGTGACAGAAAATGCATGATAAGATGTACTGATGCTGGCCGGCTGGTTGTCGCGAATATTTGCAAGACCTGCACAAAAATGTTTGACGATGTTTTCCTTATCGAAAAAATAATATTGAACCGACGGTGACTTTCGGTCATCAATCTCTCTCTGCAGGATTTGGTCAACGCCTTCCACAACATTAAAGTTTTGTGCCTTTGATTAGTACCGCCGACTTAATAGATTGCTCTTTAAGATGTAGAAATTTCTTTCTTTCCTCGTCACGCATATAGTTGAGGAAATCGTCTTCTGAGGCAAATTCCACCAGATGAATTTCATAAGGCTTGTCGAACTGGCTTTCAATGTACGCGTCATCTCCCGGTCTCAGCCTGAACAACAATTTCCCATTGTATTTGGGAATTGAAGGAATGGCTATGGATTCAAATTGGTCAAATACAGCTTCCTGGCCTTTCACGATGTATACTAGTTGGGTAATGTAGAGCATCTTCGATCAATTTTTATTTTACAACGCCCTGCAACATATAGCCAGCGATCTCTAATCCAGCCTTCAATAGCGTGGCCCGGGATGCGAGATTATCCAAACCTGTTCTCGCAGCAGGAACCCGGCCCGCAAGATAACATTCGCGTTTTGTCTCCTGGATCAGGAAACTACCAAACCCTCTTCTACGTTGATCGGCTCTCACTTCCATGAATAGATCAGCAAAGGGTTTATTGTAATGGAGGAGAAATCCGCCGGTGGCTACGATCTCACCATTTAATTCCAAAACGTAGTCGCCAACTGGTTCAGCCTTATGTTCAAAAGGCTGGTCGCTGTCAAGTCGCTTTCTGAAAATTACATCATTGACGACGAGTTGGGAAGTTGTTCCCTCTTTAAATAAAATGGTATCGGAATTGATATTTCGCCCGAATTCAAATAGCAGTCGCGTAAGCAGTAATTCATTGCTTTGACATTCAATATGCGTTGCTTTAGAATTATTGAGCAGGATTTGAAAAGCGGCCCATGCGTGCTTTCTGAAACCGGGAATAATATAAAACTCGAAGATGGAATCCCTCTTCGTTCGATCGTCGCGACCCATCACTGAACCATAGCCGATCTTTTGACCGTCCAGCAAGAGCAGGTAGCTGTCTGACCATCCCCGCTCGTGCATAGCATTATAACGGATTTGAAAATTATTTTCCTGGAGAAAGAGATTTCTCAGTGATAAGATTTCACTTAAGTCAACTTTGGTGGCGGTCAATAACATTGATTATAGAAATACAACTTCTCCTGTTTTCAAGCTGTAATAAGCGCCGGCGATCTTGATTTCACCCTTGTCGACCATTTCCTTCAGAATGGGACTTTTCGCTTTAATGGTTTCAATGGTGTTCAGAACATTGTTTTTAGCGACATATTCAACATAGGCGTCGTTTTTTGAAGTCTTGTCGCCGGAATAATCTTTTGACTTCGCAACGGCAGGCGTGATTTTGGTGAGCATTGCTGTAATATTCCCAAGCTTAACATTGTCAATGGCTGCTTTGATAGCCCCACATGATTCATGACCCAGAACCAGTATCAGTTTTGCACCGGAAACCTTACAGCCAAACTCCATACTACCGAGAATATCCTCGTTCACAAAATTACCAGCCACCCTCGCCACAAACATGTCGCCAATTCCTTTATCAAAAACATCCTCTACCGGGATTCGGCTATCGAGGCAGGATAAGATCACTGCTTTTGGATACTGTCCTTTTGATGCCATGCGTACCATAGCAGAGTGATCCCTGGCAGTAAGATCGTTGTTCATGAATCGTTTGTTGCCATCCTTGAGTGCTTGTATAACAGCATCCGGCGTCAACGCACTCTGTTCGTCGACAGTGAGTACTTTTTCACGCAGCGGTGGGGGAATTGAGGGCGTCTTTACTGAATCAGCCTGGGCTACCTCCGGGGCTTTATTTTCTGATGCGTTCTGGCAGGACTGCCCGGCAATAAATAATAGAGAAGCTGCGAGTACAGGGAAGAAACATTTCATGACGGCAAGGTTTAGTTTTGGAGAATCGAATTCATGGCTAAAGTTAATGATTACCTGTTTGCAACAATGCCATATTCATAAAAAGGGCATGTGAAGACACGCCCGCAAACAAGAATATTGCAAATGTTAGTTCAAAAAACATTGTAAAGCTTCCAGTACGAAAAGAGTCCTATTAGTATAAGGTAGGTCAGGCTATTGAGGGTAAAGATGGATTTCGAAAATTTGCCCCAACCAGCATCCTTCACGATTTTTATATTTTGCCAAAGCAAGGGAACAATCACCAGGAGCAATAAAAAAGGGATATAGGCTGCAAAATCGAGAACCGAAAATTTATAATCGCGATAAGGCGAAGGAAAAAAGAATATGGCTTGATTGCGGATTAACACATAACAATAATAGCAAAGCAGTAGGCTCTGTAAACTCACGGGCAGCCATGTAAACCTGCTACCTGAACCCGCGGCTGTTCTAAAAAAGCTTATCAAAAAATAGATCCCAAAGAAAAACAGTGCCGTTCCAATGCCAACCAGTGCGCGAATCAACTTTGGACTATTTTGAGGGGTACTAAAATCCATAAACCTGGCGTATTCTGCATTCGGTGGAAAAATAGTAGTCATCACATACTCATGATCTCCCTTGGCTAACTCCTCCGTTAAATTAAAATCCCTGGATATTTTGAAATCGTGGTAGAAATAAAGATGAAATTCTCCCTTGTTAAGATCAGCCACAAAGGAATACATCGTACCATCTCCAACTTTTTTCCTACACTCATGCATGGTGTCCGTCAGGGCATAGCAGAATTGTGCGCTCGTATCATTTGAGTGGTTCTGCAAATATTGCTCACCCCGTTGGTACCTGCCGAAATTCAACTTCTCGGCTTCCGTAACCGTAGAGGGACAAAAATTTGCGATGACGTATTTGCTATCGTTTCCAATGATCAATGTATCAGGTTCCATCACCAGGTACTTACCCGCCCTATCGGAGAACAGCAGCACGCCACTGTTGAACGGGGTACGATTGAATTGACTTGCATAAGCCTTCACTTCCTCCACCGTTGAGCAATTCTGCATGATGGATTTCATAAAGGCTGTCGGATCTGCTATCGTTTTCTTTGCAGGGTCATTCGCTACTGACTTTCGGATGATAGTCAGACCGTCAAACGCAAGCCCGGCCTCATTCATACCGCCTTGGGGAAATCCGTCACCATATCCAACATAAAGCGATCCATATTTGCCAAGTCTTCTGCCCTCAAACCAAATTCTTGACCCCAATCGCCAGCTGTCTTCATTGCTTCCTAACCAGGTGTGTCCGTTGATGGTAACCTTGCACATGCTGCAGGCATTAACATCGAATGAGACGATTGAAAGAATAAAAAAGACAAAAACTGAGTAACGAAAGGCTGGAGATTTCATGATTGGTTCGGTCAGGTGCCTTACAAGATCGCGTGGATTTTCGAAACCTCATAGTCAAACAAAAGTTAATAATATGACCTGCGTTTTAGACCGCATGCGCAAACTCAGAAACCCGCTTTATCGATTCTTCAAATCGATCGGATGAAGTTTCCTTCAAAAACTGATTCCTGTGTACCCAGCCATATTCGAGCTTAGGCTGCTTTACATGGAACTCAATTTCACCAGACCAAATCCCATTGTGGAAGGCCCGATAATCATGTTCCTTTAAACTGCCCACGTCAATTGGCTTTCCTTCACAGCTCAACCGAATAAAAAAAGCAAAATAGAAAACGTGCATCATCTGCGTCATCAGGAAAAAGCGGGCCTGCCTATACCCATCAACGCGTTCTCCAAAGTATCGTTCCAGGAAATCCACTTCTTCCCTTTCATTGGTCACCACAAAATTGCCTACAACAGCAAGGTCTACATACCTGTCGTTGAGAAAGGCGGCTTCCCAATCCACGAGCCAGGCACGGCGGCCATCGAACAATACATTTTCCGGTTTGAGATCGTTGTGGCAGGAAACCAGGTTCCCTTCGTCGTTAGGAGGATAAACTTTTTTGATTCTTTCGTATCGTTCAAAGACTTCATCGGTGAATTCCGCAGGAACAATTTTCTCCGACAAAAACTTTGAAATGAATGCATCCATTGTATTCAAGTAGTTAATGCGAAATGGAAATTTGGGAAGCGCGTGAAGTTTGGATATTGTATCTGCTAACTCCGTTCTTGCGGTGGCCAGGGGAAATGGTTTTGCATTTATAAAATCGGTAATTGAAATTCGATCCTCAACACTCAGGTAGTGAATGGCAGGTGCAAGACCCGCCTCAGCCCCAGCTTTCATGCGTTCGAAATAATAACCCGGATCTCCAATGATATCTGCTCTCGTGATGACGCGTAACAGGTATGGCGTTCCCCTTACTTCAATCCGAAATATCAGCGCTGAGCTAAGTCCCTGGGTCAGCATCTGGATTTTCTCAAAATTGTTTACGCCGAAAGCAGCTTGCAACGCCTTTTCAACCGCAGCTTTTTTGTTTTCCGGAATCATAGTACCAGGGGAATTTGGCTTTTGACATCGTAAATATAGAGTGGAGATTCAGCGAATCAGGTAAGAAAAAAATATATATTTTCGCGCGAACCAAGGCAGTGACCCGGCTGTTGTTCCAATAGATACAGTCCGATTCTAATCTTCAATCTTCAGCCTTTTAAGCCTTGGCGAATTATAGCCAGATGGAAGGCTTTCGCTGTTTTTATCGATATAGTGAAAGAATTGCCTGTTGTATAGGTCTCCGATGAATATGGTGGGATGATTTGCATCGCTGCTATCTCCTTTGATTGTCCCTGCCAGCATAAACCTGTCCTTCGCAATCCAAATGGCTTCATCAATCCTTATTGAAAATCCACAGAAGAATATTTGTGTCCATTTTTTGAATGGAATTTCGCAAAGCGTAATGGCCTGATCAACTTCCACATCCGCTTTCAATTTATCGTCTTCTTTACGCAGGTTTAGCCAATAACTGTATATGTCAATAAACCTGGTGCTGTCGTCAGAGAAGCTTAGTAGCGGTTTGTAAATAGAATAAAAAGATTTTAGTCTATTCATATCGCCGTAGGGAGTTTCGTCGAATCCAAACTTCTTCTGCAATTTAAATCCGGCAACATTGAAGTCACTGAAGGACCTGGTCCAAAGCCGCAATTGGTGTTGGAAAATCGACCGGTATTTGATCAGGGATGTATCCTGGGCTGATGCGCAAGTCGCCAATAAAATAAATGCAAGTAGTATCGAAATTCTGGAAAGCATGGATACAAACTAAGGCTCGTTTAGGCCATGCCCCAAAATAATGAAATCTTGAAAAGGCAACAATTTAAAAGCCCCTGCTACAACCGCAGGAAAGCAGTTGTTGGCAGAGGCCTTCAAACCCCCATATCGCCTTTGTTTGTCTAGTTTTCACCCACCCTGTCTGTGATCGAATTCTCAAATTCGTTTCCTTCCCTGGTGATGGGTTCACCCTTACCTGTTGAGATGAGCTTGTACAAGCTGTTCTGAATATAATTGCTCCATGCGTTATTGCAGGCATCGTAGCATTCATACTCGGGAACAAGCCCTTCCTGGGTGAAACGCAATTGCGTTTGAATTCCCTTTTTGCTAATCTCGAAAATCATCTTATTACCAATCCACTCGCTTTTGTCGTTCGTAAAATTGAAATAGTTGTCCAAAACCAGCCAAACCACCTTCTGCCCGGGTATGACTTCTACCAATTTCAACTTACAGCGATGGATATCCTTGTAATGGTAGTCGAACACATCATTCAGTTTATCAGTTTCGCCTGTAATCTCTTCCGACCACCAGCCTCTTGGGTTGTTAACCGCGTTGAAGACTTCTTCAGGTGACTCGTTGACTAAAATGGTCGTTGTGAAGCTTTGATCGCTCATTGTATGCTTATTTAATGTTTTCAATTGACGCCAGCCTTCGCTTCGTCCAAATACGGTTGACCTTCACCGGTAGTGATGAATTTCAACAAACTGTCTCTAAGGTACTCAGTCCAGGCCTTGGAGCATTCGCGATAACACTCGATTTTTGGCACAAGGCCCTCATGCATGAAATGCACCTCAGTCTGACCACCTTTCTTACCCAACTCAAAGCTGATTTTAGTACCCGTCCATTCGTTCTTGTCAGCCAGGAAGCTCAGCCTGCTTTCGGTAACCAGCCAAACAATCTTCTTATCTGGAACAAACTCAACGACCTTTTGTTTAGAATAATGCAGATCCCAGAACTTTACAGAGAACTCATCATTTAAATGGGTTGAATCACCCTCCATCTCGCTATTCCACCATACGCGTACATTGTTAATAGCGTGGAATACTGCGTTCGTCGACTTATCAGTCAAAAAACTGAATTCATAGTTATTGTTGCTCATAAAATGGTGTTTTAAATTTTCAATCGTGGTTCTGTTCCCAAAATTATTTTCAGGGAGTGAATTATGCGGGTGGTAAAATAGACATTCTGGTGGGTTGATTTGGACAGCACCTTTTTTTAACTTTGGATTAAAAGTGACTCATGAAACATTTAACCATCCTTGTTCCCGACGGTGAAAATAACCTGAGTAGTATTGTGGGTACTTACGAAATTTTCACCCGCGCGAACGATTTCTGGAAGAGGCAGGGCAAAAGGGAATTATTCAAGATCGAACTGGTGGGTGCCTCAAAAAAAGCGGAATTCTGTGGTGGCCTCTTTGTCAGCAAACCACATACAACCATTCACTCCGTTCATAAAACAAACCTCATCATCATACCATCTGTAAATCACAATTACAACCAGACTGTAAAGGCCAACAAGCCGTTGATTGATTGGATAGAAAAACAATATAAGCAAGGCGCTGAGGTAGCCAGTATCTGTAGCGGCGCTTTCCTGTTGGCTTCGTCAGGTCTGCTGGATGGGAAAAACTGTTCAACGCATTGGTCAGTGGCAGACAATTTCAGAATTATGTTCCCGGATATCAACCTGCAAACTGATCGTTTGATAACGGACGAAAATGGAATCTATACGAATGGCGGGGCTTTCTCTTTTCTCAACCTGGTGATTTATTTGATCGAGAAGTATTACGACAGGCAGACGGCGATTTATTGTTCAAAGGTTTTTCAGATCGAAATTGACAGGCAAAGCCAGTCTGCATTCACCATTTTTACCGGTCAGAAACAGCACGGTGATGAGGTTGTGCAAAAGGCGCAGGCGTACATTGAAAGCAACCTGGACGAGAAGATATCCGTCGAAAATTTGTCGGCAAGGTTTGCAGTAGGCCGAAGAAATTTCGACCGGCGATTTATCAAAGCCACGGGGAATACGCCTTTGGAATATTCTCAGCGGGTGAAGATTGAGTCGGCAAAAAAAGCCCTCGAGACCAGTCGAAAGACAATCAATGAAGTGATGTATGAGGTTGGTTATTCTGATGTGAAAGCCTTTCGCGAAGTATTCAGAAAGATTACCGGGATATCGCCACTTGTATACCGCAATAAATACAATAAAGAGGCGGTGGTTTAGTCTATTGGCGGGACGATTTCTTTCAACACAAACTCTGCCCTCCTTTCCACGGCATCTTTTGGTATGAGTATAACAGTATAATCGTGTTTTGCATACCAATTTGAAAGTTCATCGAATACCGCAACGGCATGGTCAAAGGAATGATCTCTCTCAGAATCGGTACGATATATCTCCTTCCAGGGCGGCGTCACAAAAACTTTCTTGTTAAACCGGTGATCCAAAAGTGATTTTTCAATTGTCGCATAGTCGTCCGGGGCAGTATGGAATACCAGGTTGGCGCTGTCTACGAATGAGCGATCAAAAAATAGTAGTGAATTATTTTCTGCATTGTCTATAAAGTTGTCAAAATCCTTGTCAAACATTTCCCTGGCAAAGGCTGCTGGTTCAGGCCGCGGTGAAAGTCCCATTGACAGCCGTTTCCTGATGATCTCGCGCGCGGTGTCTCCCATATACTTATACCCTCTCAATGCCAGGTAATCTAACAACGTGGTTTTGCCAGCACCGGGACCTCCCGAAAAAATATAGAAATTGTCCTTTTGCAAGTTGGAGTGAGCAGAAACTTATTTCAATCTCTCAAGCACGCCACGGCGCTTGACGATGTTTTTGTAATCCCATTGGATTTCACGGGCCTTATCGAGCCAGCGCTTGAGATCGCGCTTCTTAATTTGCCTGGCTGAAGTATACCGCATTTCCGCCGCCTTGAAGCTGCCTTCGTTCTGAAGTCCTTCCTCATCAAACGACTGACCACTCCAAAAAAGAAGGCGCACAGAATCTTTCAGCTTGCTGTAACCGACTATCGGATTACCTTCCAGAAACCAAACCGGGTGGGCATGCCAGATCTTATTTTCTGCATCTGGCAGATTGCGGTTAATTTCTTCCGCCAATGTGATACAGATTTCCTTGTCCTCTGTGGATTGTGCTTTGTTGTAAGCCTGAACGTCTTTATTCATAAGTCAATTATTTGGGGGTATGAAAGTTAATGAAAATCTGTGATAGATCAACTGGAGCTATAACCCATTACGTATCCTAATTGTTACCACTTCGGCTTACTCATGCGCCTTTGCAACTTCAGGTTCGAAGAGGGGTCTGTCAGATTTGATCATGAGCCATGACAAAGCTCCAATGACCAGCAATGCGGCAGTGAGATAGAGTGGCGCATTGTAGTTATTTGTTTTGTCAACAATTCCTCCGAAAATCGTCGCAAGAAAAAAAGCACCCATCTGACCGGCAAAATTCATCAGCCCATAAAGTGTTGCGGAATTCCTACCTCCTATGTCGATGCAAGTGGAAACGGCGCAAACGATGCTGTGCCAAAGAAAAAAATTGCCAGCCACAAAGCATATTTCTGCCAAAACATTGCTCGACGTACTTGCTGCAATGAGGAAGACCAGCGCCATTGCTCCGATTGTGGATATGCCGGCAATTTGCCGACCTGCTCTCAATCCTTTCTTTCGAACCAACCAGGCCACCACATATCCCGCGATCAATGCGCCAAGGGCACCCATGATGAATAACCAGGTTGTCGACATTTTCATTCCGTCTTCAGATACGTGCCGGCCTTCCTGGAGATAAATGGGCATCCATCCGACAAAAAAATACAGCGCCCATTGTGTTGTGTAATACGAAATCAGCAGTCCCCACACGCTGCGGCTCTTGAACACTACGTTCCATTTCAATCGTTGGCCGTGTGTTCCTATCCTGCGATTTTTTTCTATGTAATTCTTTTCTTCCTGCGGCACCGCTTTCTTTTCAGAAGGATTGTTTCTGAACCAAAATATGCAAACCAACACCCATGCCAGCCCGATGACACCATTTACAAAAAAACTTGCTCGCCAACCGTACGCCGCTGCGATAGGAATAACAATGAGTGGTGCGATTGCAGCGCCGGTATTTGAACCAATCATAAACCAGGAAACGCCACGGGGTATTTCATTTGCCGGAAACCATCGTGCAACGACGCCACCTGAATTAGGGAATGCGCCCGACTCTCCTACGCCAAATAAAAAGCGCACGATTAGAAGTGTTATGAAACCAGTGGTGAAGCCTGTGAGAACGGTGAAGAGCGACCACCATAGAACGATGCGGATCAGGACTGCCCTTTGCCCAATGCGGTCGCCCAGCATGCCGGATGGGACTTCAAACAAAGCATATGCGAGCGAAAATGACGCGAGGATCCAGCCGTATTGTATATTGGAAAGATGGAATTCCGATTTGATTCTAACGCCAACGAGCGAAAAACAAATCCTGTCGAGGTAAGTAATAAAAGTTAGGAAGAAGAGGAAAACCAGTATGCGATTGCGATATGGAATGGAGGAAGGTTGACTCATGTTGCCCGATGGTAACACGATAATAGTGAAATCCGAGTTCTGAAAGTGAAAAATCTGAGCTCACTTACGCGAAATATTGAATCGCCGATTCAAATAATAGGCGGTCACCACTGGCATTGACAAAAGTTGAAACAGGAATAAGAGAATCGAAAACATTACTCCAATCTGAATACCCTTTGTCACTTCCAGCAATTGGGTTGGAAGTGGACCCTGCGAGAAAACAACGATTGAAATAAGATTCCATCCTAAATGAAGGGCTGTTTGTAAATACATAGATTGTGTTCGAACAAAACAGTACGCAAATAACAATCCCGCCACCCCGGTGAGGAGAAAAATGAACGCCATTTGAGCAATGTTACCTAGAATACCATACGAAAACCAATGATACACGCCGAATGCAATTGCAGATAAAATACAAGCTGTTTTCGCGCCCAGGTGCTTTGCTGCTATGTACAAGAGCACACCTCTGAAAAGGAATTCCTCAAAAAGGACCGACCT
>Ga0163163_10001884_pt1 | contig 17736 bp, 20 predicted proteins | sample S65metaG_FD_119766 | JGI IMG/M metagenome (GOLD analysis project Ga0163163, IMG submission 119766) | Switchgrass rhizosphere microbial communities from Kellogg Biological Station, Michigan, USA - S6-5 metaG | ecosystem: Host-associated > Plants > Roots > Rhizosphere > Soil | place: USA... | reverse complement strand
CCATTTAAGTCAGTTGTTGTTGCACCGTCGGCTCCTTTTATCATGATGGTGGCGGCAGATAGCGGTGATGAATTCGACTGGTCAAGTACTTTTCCCGTAATTCTTTTTTGTGCGGCACCAATGATTGTTGTGCCCAGGGATAATAGCAATAAGATTACTTTTCTCATAGTAGCAGCTTTCGTTTCGGTCATGAAGTAGAATCGCAAAATTAACTGCCGCGTATGTATAGAGGATCGTCATCTCTTCACCGGCAGGTTCTGTTTAGTAATCGGAGGAAATTAATTTTGGCAGGCTTGTCTAGTCGGAATGACCAATCAGGGAAAAAAAGGAAGATAATTTGCAGATGGCGCTGAGTTTAGTGGTGGGATATTTTGATATTCAATTCCAGCTGCCATAAAAGCATAAAAAAAATAATTTTCAAGTTCGAGTAAATTGCGGAACCCCGCATAAACCATTATTATGAAACACGTCAATGAAATCAATATGGAAATAGGAATTGACAGCTTTATTGCTACCGGTGCATATGACGGGCCGGCAAATCCAAAAAGAAATCAGCAGGCCATGGAAGCCTTGTTGGCAAAGATCGAACTTGCCGAGCATGCAGGACTTGATGTATTCGGCCTTGGTGAACATCACCGAAAAGAGTTCCTGGATGCTGCTCCTGCGGTAATATTAGCAGCTGCGGCAGCCCGCACAAAACGGATACGCCTTACAAGCGCGGTTACAGTATTAAGTGCGGCAGATCCGGTAAGAGTATTCCAGGAATATGCCACACTCGATATTATTTCCAATGGCCGTGCGGAAATTGTGGCCGGCCGGGGTTCGTTTGTTGATGCATTTCCTTTGTTTGGGTTCGATCTTGACGACTACGATGCTTTATTTGCTGAGAAAATAGAATTATTGCTTGCCATCCGCGACCAGGACACGTTATCCTGGAAGGGCAAGTTTCGACCAGCGTTGCATGAGCAATCTGTGTACCCCCGTCCGTTGCAGAACCCTCTCCCGGTCTGGATAGGAGTAGGAGGCACGCCACAATCATTTGTTCGTGCAGGCACACTTGGCCTGCCGCTAATGGTGGCAATCATTGGAGGAGAGACGCATCGTTTCCGGCCATTGATCGATCTTTATTACGAAGCTGGTAAGAAAGCGGGTCATTCGGCCGAAAGACTTAAAGTGGGGTTGCATTCCCTGGGTTATGTGGCGAACACCACAGCCCAGGCGAGAGATGAATATTTTCCCGGGTACCAGGAAATGTTTGGCAAGATAGGAAACGAGCGAGGCTGGTCAGCGCCAACACGCGCCTCGTTCGATGCTCAAGCCGGTCCCACAGGCGCTTATCTTGTGGGCAATCCTGAAGAGGTAGCGGAAAAGATTTTGCGTCATAGCAAAGCGTTGGGTGGTGTCTCAAGGCTTACATTCCAAATGGATAATCCGGGACTTACAAGTGAGCAAGTTTATAAATCAATAGAGTTGATTGGCACCAAGGTCATCCCGTTAGTAAACGCCAAATAGAAATTTCAATTCTTGTTGGCTTAAAACTTACGAAATTTAGGGAGGTGATAGTTTCCTTCGAAATCATATTATTTACACAAAAAACTAACGATGAATACCGAGAAAGAGTCGCACAAGGATGAGCCCCTACGCTGTCTGTTATTTTCAGCTTCATTGAGGAGCGATTCGTTAAATACACGGTTAGCCAAATTGGCGCAAAGCTTTATTATTAAAAATGGTGGCACGGTCGACTTTGCACACATGAGCGAGTTTGATTGTGTGTCGTATAACCATGACGCAGAAGCGGGTAAAGCCATTCCGGCAGGTGCAGAAGAATTCCGGAAGCGGCTGTTGGCGAATGATGCTTTTATAATTGCCTCGCCGGAGTATAATGGTTCAATGCCAGGAAGCCTCAAAAATATAATTGACTGGGCATCCCGCTTTCGCCCACAACCTTTTAACGAATCGCATGCCCTGCTCATGTCGGCATCACCGTCAATGGCTGGAGGTAATCGCGGTCTATGGTCTCTTCGTGTTCCCCTGGAACATCTTGGAACAAGGGTTTACCCTGACATGTTTTCGCTGGCAATGGCCCACCAGGCATTTGCACAAGATGGCAATCTTACCAACACAGTATTGGCAGAACGATTTGAAAAAAATATTGTAGCCTTTATGAGCCTGGTGGAGGCTGCAAAACATTATCCATGCATTAAAGAGGCATGGGTAGAATTTTTAGGAGAGAAACCAGACCCGGTGACTGAACGAGTAGAGTGATTTGTGTTGAAAAAGGCTATTGTGCAAGCCCAATCTGTTTCATAAATGACTGATTGTCCCAGAATAAATATTCTTCACTCATCTTTCCGTCGGCTCCCCAATGCCCAACTGTGGCCATTGCGAGTTTAAAGTGTTTTCCGGTTGGGGGAATTGATTTGCCCTTTCCAATTGGCATGGGTTTGGAAAAGGTTCCTTCCATTTCACCAATTACACAGGTCCAATCACCGCTGCCAAACTTAACAGGATGGTTTTTGATTTTTGTGTCGGGAGCAAAAGCAAACATAGGTGTAAGTTGGTCAATATGCTGCGGATACAACCCCGTCGTAATACTGCCATCAGGATAATAGACTTTGATGTTATCGGCATGACTGAGTTTAAACTGATCCCACTTCTGGTTGCTGTAAAATTCAAAATCAAGGCTGTCAAATTTCGCAATTCGCATTTCTGTGAGGGCCTTTTCGTCTGTAAAGTGTTTGAGCTCTTTTTGCAATGAATCAACTCTGGCTTGAAGGTTTTGGTTGTTACCACTACTGTTAGAACAGCTTGTGAAAGTTACGATTACGACAATTGTGAATAGTGATGAAATTGCTTTGATCGTTGATGCTTTTTTCATTAAGTTTATTTTTAAATGTTAATAATCGCAGCGAGATGCAGAAATGCGGGGGGCTAACAAACATAAAGCTATAGAATAATCTTATAGCTAAATTTGTTTTCTTACAGTAACATTTAGCTAAGTTCTTCAGGCTTGCAGGAAATTTGCTTCAAATTAGTTTCTCAAGATTTGCTAAAAGTGTATTGACGTAGTGAAGTTGTACATCCGTTGCTTCAGATTTTGAATGTGTAATCTTTCCTTTGGCCTTCTGTGTACCGCGAAACACAATACTGTAATAGCAAAATAGCTTTTTGCCTGATTCAGGAACGGGTGTGGCGTAGCCCGTTATGCTAATCGCCCAGTCGCTTTTGAAATTCTCTGCAACCTTCAATGCCATTTCTTCTGCAACCGAGGCAGAAACACAATCGCATTCCGCGGCATGAATGGGCTCGACATTCAAATGTTTAACCTTCTGGCCCAGGTTATAGCAAGTAATGCCGCCCTGGAAGAACCTGGCAGCGTCCTTTGTTTGGGAAAAAGCAAACTGAAGCAATCCCGAGGTAACGCTTTCAGCTACAGCAATAGTTTGTTTTTTACGAAGCAACTTTTGACTTATACGATCCAATATTTTTTTGTTGAATATCGCCATCATTCAGCCTCGAATTGTTAATGTGTTGGATTATCTCCCTGGTCACGTCGCGGTAAAGTGTAATCCGCCATTCGGGAGCAAGGCAGTCTTTCCGGGCAACGATCTAAATCTATATGCCCGGTGCGAAGTTGCTGCCTCATAATCACTTCGTCCGAATTTTTCGGCGGTTTGGGGAATATCATGCGCAAAAATGCAATGGCAGTTGACAGGATCGAAATTTTTAAGACTCTCTAAGACTTACAACATCTCTGAGAATTCATTCACTGACACTATTTGAGCAGCATTAAGGAATGGGACTTGAACGATATAAACAAAAACGGGATAGAACAAAAACACCTGAACCGATGGGCGGCACCGCGGACGCCCGTCGGTTGCATTTCGTCGTTCAAAAACACCAGGCCTCGCATCTTCATTATGATTTTAGATTGGAAGTGCGTGGCGTTCTGAAAAGTTGGGCCGTGCCTAAGGGACCTTCCCTGGATCCTGCCATCAAACGACTCGCTATGTTGGTAGAGGACCATCCTTATGACTATAAAGATTTTGAAGGCCTTATTCCTGTAGGAAATTATGGTGCAGGCACGGTTATAATCTGGGATCATGGCAATTACAAGCCAGTCGAGCCAGGAAGAAACAAAGTTGAGAATGAAAAAATATTACTAAAACAATTCTACAGCGGCAAAATGAAGTTTGAGTTGTCGGGAAAGAAGCTCAAAGGAATATTTACGCTGATCAAAGTGCCGGAGCGTGGCGAGACAGGCTGGCTTTTATCGAAAGTAAAAGATAAATATGCCTCTAAATCCGACATCATAGAACTGGATAAATCGGTAGTTTCAGGAAAGACGATAGAAGAAATGGAAGTTAACAGATCGGCCCGGAAATGGCACAGTAACCGGAATGCAGACGGCACATTGAAGAAAAACACCCCTAAGACAAAGAAAGAACCTGAAAAGCAAAAGACAGAAAGAGTTGGAAAGCGAATTCAAGAAGAAAAAAAGGCAACAAAGAGCGCATCAGGACGTGAAAGCAACTGGGCAGTGCTGGAAGCAGTTACTCATACGTCACAAGCCGATTTCAATATTGAAGGCTGTGTTATCAAATTAACAGACGTGGAAATGGAACTCTGGAAGGGTATTCCAAAAGCAAAGTTGCTTGAGTACTATCACTCCGTGTCGAAATATATCCTTCCTCACCTGAGAGACCGCCCTTTATCGTTGCACGTCAAGAATAAGGGGCCATTTGCTCCCGGCTTCTACATAAAGGATATGGAAGGACACCAGCCGGAATGTGCAAAGGTTTATACAGATATTCGTCGCCATCCCAAACCTGGCAAAAAAACAAAGATTGATTATCTCGTCTGCAATAACGAAGCGACCCTGCTATATATGATCAACCTGGGCTGTATTGATGTGAACCCATGGATGTCGCGTGTTTCCAAAATCGAAGAGCCGGATTTTATAAACATAGATCTTGATCCCTCCGATGAAAAATTCGGGAAGGCGATTGAAGTCGCCAATGCAGCGAAGGAAGTTTTAGACGAACACAGGTTAAAAGGGTTTCCTAAAACGAGTGGGAAAACAGGACTGCACATTTACATACCTGTGTCGGGGGTTGGTTTTGCTCAAGGAAGGAGCTATTCGGAAATTCTGGGAAGGGAAATCCAAAAGAAGGTTCCGGGAATCGCTACCCTGTCCGTAGGCATCAGTACCCGAGGTACAAAGCTGTTCATTGACTCTTCGCAGAACGATTATGCTGACACACTCGCCGCTGCCTATTGTGTGCGACCGAATAAGATTCCCACTGTATCAACTCCACTCGAGTGGAAGGAAATAAATAACAGCCTTGACCCGGCCGCCTTCAATATTGATACGATTTTGCTCCGCTTGAGCCGTAAAAAAGACCTTTTCCTGGGAACACTTGATTTGAAAATCGCCGCAAAAAATTCCGCTTGTCTTACCAAATTGGGTTAAGAGCAAAAAAATCACCAGGTAAATTGCGGGTTTGGGCCGAACCTCACGCCACCTCGGATTGCCTAATTATGTTCGAGTTTTCACTGTTGGAAAGACCTTTTATGAAAGAGAATGAACCTTGTCCCCTTTCCAGGTTCGGAACGTAAGTTCACTTCGATATGATTTGAATTCAGGATAGATAGTGTGTTTGATAATCCAAGTCCAACGCCGCCAGGTTTGGTGGTGAAGTAGGGTTTGAATATGTTTTCCTGATCTATTTTGCTGATACCCGAACCATTGTCTTTAATAATTAGGAAATAAATGCCGTGCAATAGCTTTGTAGTAATCTCTAACAGTCCATTTTTCGCAGGCATAGCTTCAATTGCATTAATGATAATATTTGTCAACGCCGTTTTCACTTCAGCTCTATTGATTTTTATTCTAAAATCTCTTGCAGTATAATTTTTCCTGATCGCGACACGCTTAAGTATGGCCCTGTCGTTATTCGTCGCCAATATTTCGTCGAAAAGTGAATGGACCGACTGTTTTTCCGGATTCCATTCATGTGTTCTTCCCGATGCAAAAAGGTCGGTTAACATGTCTTTAATCCGCCCCGAATTCCTCATAATAACGCTGAGATACATTTTGGCACCATTGTCCGTTACCATGTGTTCTAATACTTCTGTAGCCAGGTTAATATTCGTCAATGGGTTTCGGATTTCATGAGCAAACGTATAAATGAAATTTCCATTATCCTCAGATGGCAAATGTTTGTACGCGGTTGAGGCATTTGAGTTCATTTCGGAGATTGTCATTTTTCAACGATTTAGATCCTTCCTTAAGATGCAATCATTTTTCGCCACAAGTGATGCAAGGTGTCAGGCGGATGTTACATAATTAATATTTCGATTTGAGAAAATTATTCATATCCACTCTTGATAATTGTAGAGATCATTTTGAACCTTCCATTTGGTTTTATGAGGTTCGGAGAATGTGCGGGAATGATAATTCCCTGACCCGAATTAAGCAAGTGAGATATTCTATCTATGACAATTTCGGCTTTCCCTTCAATGATCTGCACAAAAGTGTCAAACGGCGATGTTTTCTCGGTTAATCCTTCACCACTGTCAAATGACATTACACTGATGTTGCCTGTTGATTTTTTTATGATCGTTTTTATCACCACGGAATTAGTCATGTACTCAATGATTTCAACAATAATATGCGCCTTTGATTTTTCAAGTGCGGAATTATCCTGCTCTTCATTTTTATTGATGTTGACCATAACCTGAATTTTGCGTTTAGTATTTCTTTTATTATAGCAGAGGATTTGGAGGCGGATAAATTGAAGCGAAATAAAGAAGGGCCAGGATAAAGATCCAGCCCCGTTTTTTCAATATCCTTTGAAAAACCAAAAACAAAGGTAGTGAGCTGCTTTCCTCCAACTATTACACGTTTCTATGAATATGTTGTACAATTCACACTTCGCAATGGCAATAATAATATTCGGGTAGATTCCTGGTGTTTCACATATCATCCAGCATGGATCGACGCTTATCTCTGAGCTGTTTGAAGTGGGAGGGGGTTAAGCCAGTGATTTTTTTGAATTGATTGGATAGGTGAGCCACACTGCTATAGTGCATCAGGTAGGCAATTTCCGTAAGGTTAAGTTCATTATATACAAGGAGTTCCTTCACCCGTTCGATCTTATGGGCAATCAGGAATTTTTCGATCGTTGTGCCCTGGACTTCGGAAAAGAGATTAGCAAGATAAGTGTAATCATAGTTAAGTTTCTCGCTCAGATATTCAGAGAATTTTACCACCAGAGGTTCTTCAGAGTAATGCACCAATTCAACGATAATATTTTTTATTTTCTGAATAAGAACACTTTTTTTGTCATCCATCAATTCGAGACCTGATTTCAACAGGGCGGTTTTCAACTGGTCAATTTGATTTGCAGAAATATCACCAGTTATCTCGACTTCGCCTAAATCCACAGTGGTATAATGCAGTCCCAGGTTGGCAAGCTCCGCCTTTACAACCATTTTGCACCGGATGCAAACCATATTTTTAATAAATAATTTCACTGCGGATAAATGTTAAAAAATGTCAAATACTAATGCACGACTTTTTGGGCAGATTGCGTATAGTGATGGTAATGAGGCGAGACTGTTGCAAATGTAGGCTTATTTTCCCTGTGTACCGCGGTTCGGAAATGTGTGAATTGTATAATGTTTTCGGAGGATGTTGTAATACCCGGTCGACGAAACTGCCTCAACTTTGGGTACCCCAGACTGTCAGGTAATATTTTGTTTACGCTTGAAATTTATTATTGTGATTTTTGTTATCGTTTTTTTTGTTGCACATTGGTACCTCTCTTTGTTTTCCCAGACATTTTTTCATCACCGTTACGCAGCGCATTGTGCATTTTCAATGAGCCAGAATTGGGAAAAGTTTTTCTTTGTTTTTGCCTATATCACGCTAGGTTCATCCTATATGAGCCCAAAAGCTTATGCAATAATGCATCGGATGCACCATGCGTATACCGATACAGATAAGGATCCGCATTCACCTTCTTATGACAGAAACCCGATTGCCATGCTGCGGCGAACAAGAAAAATTTATTTGGATATTCTTGAGAACAGGACGTCCGTCGAGCCGCGATTCACAAAAAATTTACCTGAATGGAACAGGTTTGAGAGTTGGGCAAATTTAGGTTTGTTAAGGCTGGTTTGGGTGGCTCTTTACACTTATTTATACATTGTACTTGCACCGTCTTTTTGGTTCTTGTTATTGTTACCGCTACATTTCGTTATGGGACCGGTTCATGGATTAATCATTAACTGGTTTGCACATAAGTACGGTCATGTCAATTTCAAGGCCAATAATACATCAAGAAACCTGTTTAAAATCGACTGGCTGATGATGGGAGAGGGGTATCATAATAACCACCACATATACCCGACTAAAAGCAATTTTGCGATGAAAAAGGGAGAGTTTGATTTCTGCTACCCCGTCATACGGTTGCTGGAAAAGATAAAGGTCATCAGGTATCACGCCTCAAAATGACAATCGCCTTATACCAGTTACAATAAGGTCCCCTTCAAGACAATTGCCGCAATGCTGAAATAAATCACCAGCCCCGTAACATCGACCAGGGTCGCAACAAATGGTGCAGATGAAGTGGCAGGATCTACCTTCAATCTCTTTAATACCATTGGAATCATCGAACCGCTTAATGTTCCCCACATGACGATGCCGATGAGAGAAAAGAAAATCGTGATCGCCAATAAAAGCCAATGCGCCCCATAGTTGTACCAGTGCAATTCCTGCCAGGTCGTAATCCTCAAGAAGCCAATTGATCCCAGGATCACGCCCAATGTAAGACCCGATAAAATTTCCCGGCGCATTACATACCACCAATCCCGAAGGGAAAGCTCCCTGAGCGCCATCGCCCTGATAATAAGCGTGGCCGCCTGCGAACCACTATTACCGCCGCTGGAAATAATCAGGGGGATGAACAGTGCCAACACGACTGCCTTCGATATCTCTGCGTCAAAATATCCCATTGCCGTTGCTGTGAACATTTCCCCAAGAAACAAAAATATCAACCATCCTGCCCGCTTGCGGATCAATTGAAAAAAGGAGGTTTTCACATAGGGGTAGTCGAGGGATTCGACGCCACCGAATCTTTGCATCTCTTTCGTGTTTCTTTCTTCTTCCACATCCAACACATCGTCAACGGTAATGACCCCCAGCATCACGTTGTTTTCATTTGTTACCGGCAATGCGGCCCGGTCATATTGTTTGAAAATATCTACCGCCGTTTCCTTGCTGTCATTGAGGCTTAATTTTACATAAAATCCATCCATAATATCCTGAATTTTTTTGGCAGGATCATTCAAAACAAGTCGCCTGATAGGTATATCATCGATTAATCTGCCACCACTATCTACCACGTACACAACATTCGCAGTTTCCGAGTCCCGATGATATTTCCGCAAATGGACCATCGCCTCCTCAATACTCATTTCTTTTGTTATTGTAACAAATTCAGTATTTACAAGCCTGGCAACACTTTCTTTTGGATAGCCCAAAAGATTGTGCGCGACTTTCTTATTCTTTTCATTGAGTAGTTCAAGGACTTCGGAGAGTTCTACTCCTTTTAACTTGGAAAGAAAAATCAATAGGTCATCCGAATTGAGACCATCTAAGATTTTAGATGCTTCCGGCTTAGGAATGTCTTGAATAACCTGTTTTTGCAAAAGCGTATCGAGATAAGGAAATATGGTTGTTCTATTTTTCTCGGGAAAGGATTGAAAAGCTTTGACGGCCGACGATGCAGGCAGGTTCAAAAAGATCTGCGCTACTTCCGAAGGCTGAATCGTTTTTTCTTCCTTTCCAAACAACCGAAAAAGAACGCCTATATCGCCTCTAAAAAGTTGTTTCCGGATTTCTCTTAGCGACAACATGAACCAGAGAGATTTTAGCGTTAAAAATGGTATACAAATCGGCAGAATGTATCACGATCCCCACTCTTGTATAGTTAGCAGGGAAAACTTGCATTCTAATTTTGATTTGCGGGATCAGTCTGAATATTGAGTGATAGCAGCGATAGGGTAGGGACGAATCAAAGCAAAGCAATTTTTGAAACTTAAGCAAGAATATCTAAGAAGGAAGTTGGATTAACCCCCCTTTGACTGCGGAATAAGTTCTTGAGTTGAACTCAGAAATTGAGAGGTGTTTTGTAAACAGCAACTGGCTGGAGATGACGCTTATCTTTAAGGGCTGGAAGAGAAGAATTTTCAAAATAGCGGTGCACCGGCATAATTCCTGGAATGCAATTAAATTAAATGAGTCTGCACACCATCACTTCAGTTCCAATTCAAGTTGAATGGCATCAGCCAGCGATGCGTAAGTCTCATCATATGTCAAAATAGGACTGCCATTCAGGAAGAATGTTGGCGTCCCGTTTACACCACTTCGAATACCACTTTCAAAATCTTTTTCAATCTTTTTCTGTACATCCTTGCTGATGAAATCCTTTGCGAACTGTTCAGAATTGAGGCTCAGGTTCACCGCAAGATCAGTCAGAAATTCTGTATTTAATTTCTCCTGGTTTTCAAAGATCAGGTCGTGCATCTGCCAGAATTTTCCCTGCTTCCCTGCAGCTTCAGCCGCCATTGCAGCGCTATAGGCATAAGGATGAATTTCCGAGAGTGGAAAATTTCGAAACACAAAATATATCTCACTGCCTTTTTCCTTAAGCAAGCGCTTAATGAACGGGTGGGCGCGTCTGCAATGAGGGCACTGAAAGTCCCCATACTCTACAAGTGTTATGGGTGCATTGGCTTTGCCCAGATGATGATCATTTTCGCTGACGGGTGTTTTCAGGCTTGACATAAATTATATTTTTACGTTTGATAATTCCTCCAGAGCATCCAGTATCCCATCCGCGCCAGGGTTGATACCGTCGGGAGACAAATAACTCCATTGAATGATACCTTCTTCGTCAATTACAAACAATGCCCGTTTGCTTTCGCCTATTGCCTCATTATAAGCTCCATATAATTTTGAAACGGCACCCTTAGGCTCGAAATCAGCCAACAAGGGAAAATGCAGGTTCCTGCTTTCGGAAAATGCCATATGGCACCACTTACTATCCACAGAAATACCAATGACCTGGGCATGGTATTTTTGGAACAGCTTTAATGACTCGTTGTAGAGAGCCATCTGATCGGAGCAAACCGGGCTCCAATCGGCAGGGTAAAATGCAAGGATTACACGCCTGCCCTTTAATTCATCCAGGCTGAGCGTTTGATCGGGCGTCGAATGCAGCTGAAATTCTGGCGCTTTGGTACCTTTTGCTAATATCATATTTTGATCATGATTTTGAGAATCCTCATCGGTTCGCGTTAGACTCGCAAATTAAACCTTTCCTTCAACCAACCCATACCCGGGGAATAATATTTGGTAAATGAATTTTACTTAAATGTTTATTAACGAACATAATTTTATAATGCTAATCAAGTTTGGAAATGATTAGCTAACACAATTATAATGATGGGGTAAAACTGTGGTTATACTAAGGCTTGTTCTTTGAAGGACAAAATTCTGCTTAGTATGAAAAAATTTACCTTAACAAAACACGCCATCCCTACTTTTTTCCTGGCCCTCATTTCGACAATTATCATCATTGGTAGCGGTTGTTTAAAAAATGGGCCACCCATTATTCCGCCCCAGGCACTAAAAGTTAAACATATTGTGGTCATTTACCTGGAGAACCACAGCTTTGACAATCTTTTTGGCCAGTATCCCGGCGCAAATGGATTAACAAACGCTTCGCAAAACAAAATCATACAGGTTGACGCTACAGGCACTCCTTATTCCGTATTGCCTCCGGTACCGGGAACCACAGCGTTTCCAACAAACCTTCCAAACAATATCTTTAACATAGATCAGTTCGTGCCGAACGATATGAAAACGCCTGATATATTGCATCGCTATTACCAGGAGCAAATGCAGATTGATGGCGGCAAAATGGATAAATATGCTTTATTCAATAATACGGGAGGACTTTCCCAGGGATATTACCAAACCAACCTGTTACCGTTTTATAACCTGGTAGGACAATATACATTGTGCGATAATTTTTATCACAGCGCTTTCGGAGGTTCTTTTCTGAATCACATGTGGTTGATTGCGGCTGCAAGCCCCGTCTTTCCTAATGCGCCTGCCTCAATTGTTGCAAAGCTCGACGCTTCGGGAAATCTTTTAACCGATGGAGCTGTAATACCCGATGATTATGTGGTGAATACCAGCTTTACTGTAAATACCCCACATCCCGCGACAGCAAATCCAGCTAATCTTGTTCCCAATCAAACAATGCCAACAATCGGAGACCGACTGAGCGACAAGCACATTTCCTGGGCGTGGTATTCGGGTGGATGGGATAGTGCACCGATCCTTTCAGCAACGCATTTGATATCGGACATTACGGTCACGACGATACAAATTAGTAACACCTTACACTTCACCATGGGGAGCGACAATTTCTGTCGCTTCCTATTTTTTATTTAGCCCATGAAGAAAATTTTGGTCTTGGTGACTTTATTATTATCAGGCGGTGCGTTATTATTCTTTTCCTGTCAGCAGAAAAAAGCGAGCGCAGAAAAAGTGATTGCGCAAACTTTGGTGAACCAGGTTCGTTCATTTCAAAATGCGTGCGACAGCCTTCGAAATTTGCTGGATAAATACACAAATGAAAAATGGCTACAGGAATCTTTTTTGCAGGCACGAGTTGCATTTAAAAGGTTTGAATGGGCTGCAGAATATTTCGAGCCCGCTCCAACGAGATTTGTAAACGGTCCGCCCGTTCCTGAAGTAGAAGAAACGGGCCAGGCATTTGAACCTGCAGGCTTGCAGGTTATAGAAAGTCTTTTATTTCCACATTTCGATGCTTCTAAGGCTTCGCTGGTTCGCAGTCAAATCGACATCATAAAATCCAAATGCAAAATCTACCAATCGCATTTTGAAAAAGTAGAAATTTTCGATTGGCAAATTTTTGATGCAGTAAAGTTGGAAGTATTCAGAATTGAAACAATTGGCATGGCCGGATTTGATAACCCCCTTATACTCAAAAGTTCGGAAGAATCTTCGGCAGCATTAAAGTGCTTGAGGATGTAATTGGCAATTATTCAACCAACAATAACTACAGCTTAGCTGTCAAATTTAATAATGCACTTTCGTTTCTTTCTTCCAATGCCGACTTTGCAACTTTCGACAGAGCCGAATTTATTCTGAAATATTGTAATGCTTTGACCATTGGCATCAGTGACTTACAGCGTGATTTAAAGCTTGTCCCGTTAAAGTACAACAGGCTGCTTAACCAGGACGCAAAAACATTGTTTGATACGAACGCATTTAATGTAAATGCGTATTCACCTGATATGTCTTCTTTCGCCACAACGCAAAAGATTGCTTTGGGCAAAAAACTCTTTTATGATCCCATGCTTTCTGGAAATGGAAAGAGGAGTTGCGCATCTTGTCACCAACCGGGAAGAGCATTTACAGATGGGCTCGTAAAAAACATCCAATTCGGATCTGGTGGGAAGCTGGCTAGAAATACGCCTACTTTAATAAATGCCGCGTTGCAGGCGGGCCAGTTTTATGATTTACGCGTAAACAGTCTCGAAAATCAGGCGCATGATGTTGTGCAAAATGCACTGGAAATGTATGGATCCATTATAGCGTCCGCTCAAACCCTTTGGAAAGACAGTATTTACAAAATGCTTTTTTTGACAGCGTTTCCAAAAGGAGACAGGACCTCCATCGATACATCTGAAGTGATGAATGCCATTGGTTCTTATGTGCGAAGTCTCACTTTTTTAAATAGTCGGTTTGACCAGTATATGCGCGGTGATAGAGAGGCTATCACCACTGATGAACGAAACGGCTTCAACCTGTTTATGGGAAAAGCAAAATGCGCTACCTGTCACTACCCGCCACTTTTTAATGGTACGTTCCCGCCTAGATATATGAAAACAGAGGTAGAAGTGATAGGTGTACCCGAATCCATTTCGGAAAACAGGCTTGATCCAGACTCTGGAAGGTATAATATTATTAAGTCGCCGTCTTTGTTGCATGCTTTCAAAATACCAACTGTGCGAAATGTGTCACTGACCGGACCTTACATGCACAATGGCGTTTTTACAACGCTTGAACAGGTTATTGATTTTTATGACAAGGGAGGAGGGTCAGGCCTCGGGCTTGACGTCGAAAACCAGACGCTACCCGCTGATAAACTGAATTTGAGCGCAAAAGAAAAAGGTGAACTGATTGGTTTTCTAAAGTCGCTTGATGATGGTTTTAGGTAAGAAAAAACGGCCCCTGGGTGAGCCGTTTTTTTTAATTATCGAAGTGATTTAAATGCCGCGCGCAAATCCTCAACTAAATATTGAGGCTGCTCCCACGCAGCAAAATGGCCACCCTTGGGAAGCTTGTTGTAGTAGATGAGTTTAGCATATGCCTTCTCTGCCCAACTTTTGGGTGCCGTATAAATCTCGGTTGGGAAAGCACTGACAGCAACAGGTATGCCTACGCCACGTGCGTCAAAAAAGCCACCTCCATTTGAAATCAGTACAGTCTCCCAATAGAGACGGGCTGACGAGATCCCGGTATTCGTAAGCCAGTACAACGTTATGTTGTCGAGAATATCATCCTTGCTAAGTCCTTCTTTTTGTCCATCGAATATACGGGTTATAAGTGCATAGCTGTCGGCATCATGATCAAGAATCCAGGCTGCCAGCCCGATGGGTGAATCCGCAATTCCATACAATGTTTGCGGACGAAGTCCCATTTCCGCGGAATACCCGATTCCCTTTGTATAGAAAAATCCTAATTGCTTAAATGCATTTTGTTCTTCGGCAGAAAGCCCCTCCGGCATTTTGCCAGAAGACAGTGCTTTTGAAATCTCTGGTGGCACTGCAGCCGGCATGTTGGTATGGATGCCTAGCAATTCGGGAGGCGCTATCAACGCCATAATCTCTGAAACCGCGTTGCCCCAGTCCCCACCCTGTGCTACAAATTTTTTGTAGCCAAGTCGCTTCATCAATGCAATCCACGCGTTGGCAATTCGCAGGGGATGCCACCCGCCAGCTGTTGGTTTGGCTGAAAATCCGTATCCGGGAAGGGAGGGGATGACCACATCAAATGCTTCTTCGGCTTTTCCGCCGTGTGCTGCGGGATCGGTGAGCGGGCTGATTATCTTCAATTGCTCGATAACCGATCCGGGCCATCCATGCGTGATGATAACCGGTAGTGCGTTGGGATTTTTCGAACGAACATGAATGAAATGGATGTCCAGGCCATCGATGTTTGTTATGAATTGGGGTAGGGCATTGAGCCTGGTCTCCACTTTGCGCCAGTCGTACGCTTTTTCCCAATATTCTGCCAGTTGGCGCATCGTTTTAAGTTGCACGCCTTGTGTTGCATCTTCTACAGTTTCACGATCTGGCCACTTAGTAGCCGCAATGCGCTTTCGCAGGTCAAGAAGCGCGTCGTCGGGAAAATTAATCTTGAATGGACGAATGGATGTGTCTTCGGCTGAGGCACTGGCCTTAATTTTTTCGGCCTGTTCTTTTGTTGCTTGTGTCATTTGGGACCTCCTTTTGATTTAATGTATCCTCCTGGAACAGGAGAATGAATAAAATGATCAAATCAATAAAACAACCAGGGGCACTGAGGAAATTAGGGAAGGAATCTTTGCGATTTAATTAGTTGCACAAAAGTATCTACTTTGCCAACCTGACTCCAAATTATTTTTTTGTGAAAAAGGACAAAATGGAAGCCGAAAACATTGCCATGAGTAAATTCAATTATAACTACGACAAAAAGCGTTTCGAAACATTTATTGACGCTATTATCGCTATCATTCTTACCGTTTTGGTGCTGGAGTTGCGCATTCCGGAAACCCATGGTTCAGCCACTTCCTCTACTTATGATCAATTGAAATCCCTGTTGCCCAACCTGGTGAGTTATGTGGGGTCTTTTCTCCTGATCGTGGGACTTTGGCTGGATCATCACCTGTTGTTTTTGAACCTGGAGAATGTGAACAGGCGATACATCCTGTTAAACATGCTTTTCATTTTCTTTCTTTCGCTTGTGCCTTTCACCACCGCGTTTGCTGGTAACCATTACCACGATTCACTTGCAGTAGCGCTTCTTTTTCTCAACTATTTTGTTATGAACCTGAGCTTTGGAACCCTCTATTGGTATGCCCAAAACAAAGGGCTATTGAAGCCCGGATTTTATACCGACAATCGTGCTACCGCAATTTATTCTCTCATCGGCATTGTATGCCTCATGATTGCGATCCCGCTTGCCTATGTTCATACTTACCTTTCCTTTGCCCTTGGTGTAATCATTTTCATGGGACACCTGTTTAAAAGGAAATGAGCATCCTGAAGTCTCTTCAGGGCTATTGAGGAAATGAAATACCAGTTATCTCCCTGCACAGGTTTAAGAATCCTTCCTGCAACGAAACATCATCAGCCTCGGGGTTATATTGCCTTTCTTTTTGATGAAAAAAATAACGGCCACTTACTTTCGCCCTTTCATCATTGCTTACCGCAAGCCACACTTGTGTTTCGAAGCCTTTTTGGAGGTCATCGGGCGCGCCGCGGCCTCCCATCTTTGTAGGAACCCAACCCGGGTTGACGGTATTCGAAAAAGTATCCGGCCATTTTCGTGCAACAGCCATACTAAGCATCAGCACGTGCAATTTAGAATCGGAGTAGGTTATGTGCGGGTTATCAATTTTGAAGGAGGCAGGATTCAGATGTCCATGCATATGCATACCTGAACTCAGGTAAATAATTCGATTTGGCTTTTGAATCAGGCAGGTTAATATATATGGTGCCAGCGTATTGACTGCGAAAATGTCTTTGGAGGAAACCTGGTATACCCCGGCATTATGAATCACTGCATCAAATTTTCCAATTGCGTTCACTTCGTGCGCAAGATTTTTTGTTTCCCCGGGGTTTGACAAATCTCCTGTTACGACAGACAGTGCCTGCGGTACTTTTACTATTGTTTCTTGTTTGCGTTTTGCATTTCGGGCATGAAGTACGACCTGGTGGCCCAGGCGAATCAATTCCTTAGCGGCCAAAAGACCAAGACCGTCTGAAGAACCAGTAATGAATATTCTTGCCATTTGCCTCCTTTCTTCATTTGTTTAAATTATATCCGATTCTCTGCAATCTGTTTCAACACAGTATCAAAGTTACTCTGCCCCCAATGTTCTATGTACTGGCCGTCCCGAATGCGAATGATATCAATAACATTAATTTCAACCGTTTTATTGGTTGGAGATATTCCGAATAATTCACCGAGATGCGTGCCCCTGATTATTTTTCTTGTCGCGACCAAATCCCCTTCTCCAACTTGATCGAGAACTTCGACTTTTAAATCTGGAAAGGCATTTTGTAATACACTACTCAAAAATAAATGCATGCTTTCTTTACCGTTAGGCATTCCATGAGGTGCGGAATGATTGACCACATTTTCCGACACAAGTTCGTTAAATACGTTTTCATTGCCTTGCTCAATAAATTCCTTATTGAATCGAACAACGATTGTCTTGTTTTGCTGAATATTCATTGTTTTTTACGCAAAGGTGCGGGGAAACAAGGAAGATCGTTAGTCGGGAAAGTTCAATAATTATTCCTGGCAGGTCAACCTGTAATCTTTTGGGGAAATACCAAATCGCTTTTTGAACGACCTGG
>Ga0163163_10001883_pt1 | contig 17746 bp, 15 predicted proteins | sample S65metaG_FD_119766 | JGI IMG/M metagenome (GOLD analysis project Ga0163163, IMG submission 119766) | Switchgrass rhizosphere microbial communities from Kellogg Biological Station, Michigan, USA - S6-5 metaG | ecosystem: Host-associated > Plants > Roots > Rhizosphere > Soil | place: USA... | reverse complement strand
ATCCGAAAGGACCCTGGTCCCGCCGGTGACTGCTGATCGATCACCGCCTGCCTCGCGAATCACTGGCGCGCTCTCGCCGGTGATTGCTGACTCGTCTACCGAGGCAACGCCTTCAACTATCTCACCATCGCCAGGAATGAACTCGCCCGCGGAAACGATTACGAGATCGTCCTTGCGCAATTGCGGCGCGGGCACATCTACAGTTTGAGAGCCCGGTACCACACGGTGTGCAACTGTCTCGGTCTTGGCCTTACGTAGATTGTCAGCTTGTGCTTTGCCGCGTCCTTCGGCCATCGCCTCTGCGAAATTTGCGAACAGGACCGTGAACCACAACCATAATGTGATCTGCAGTTCAAACGGCGTGTTCGTGATTCCAGGGACGGGGGCGACGACTCCACGAATTAGTTGAAGAGTAGTAAGTACACTTCCTACTTCCACCACAAACATGACGGGATTACCCATCATCTTCTTCGGGCTCAGTTTTAAGAACGAATCGACAATTGCGCGCTTTACGATTTGCGCGTTCCAGATTGCAGTCTTGTTTGATTGTTTTGTCATTTGTCCTTAGTACTTTGTGCTTTGTGATTCGTGGATCGAATTCAAATCGTCTTTACCGCGAAGCGGTTACATCCCACAACCCAGGGTTGCTTCAACCCTGGGTTAGCCCCAGATCGTTCTTTCAACCGCAACGCGGTTGCGTCCACAAGCCGTACCTGGTGATTGGAAATCTCTCGACGCTCCACAATTAATCTCATCGCCTCCCGACGCAACCGCGTTGCGGTTGATAACCTTGCCGCCGCATGATCCCAGGGTTGAAGCAACCCTGGGCTTTGGGTCGTAACCGCTTCGCGGTTGAACTTTCTTTCTTGCTGCCTAGTGATTCGCAGACCAAGCACAAAGATCAAAGTACAAAGTTCAAATCTCAAAAAGTCTTCCCTGCTCCCATCAACAAATGTTCGACAATTGGTCCAAGGCTCAGGGCCGGGAAAAAAGTTAACGCACCGACTATCAAGATCACGCTTACCAACAGCACTGTAAACAGCGGGGTGGTGACTGGAAACGTTCCCAGCGAAGGCGGCACAAGCTTTTTGGTTGCCAAATTGCCGGCCACTGCCAGCATTGGAACAATCATCAGGAAGCGACCTATTAACATGGCCATCCCTATCGATGTGTTGTACCAATATGTGTTAGCTGAAATACCTGCGAACGCTGAACCGTTGTTGCCGGTTCCAGAAGTAAACGCATACAGGATTTCGGAAAGACCGTGTGGTCCGGCATTATTAAGTTGTGATGTTCCAAAACCTGGAGCGAGTACGGAGATGCCTGCAAGAACCAAAATAACCAGGGGAAAAATCAGCACGTAGAGCATCGACATCTTGACGTCATACGATTCGATCTTCTTGCCTAAATACTCCGGCGTCCGCCCCACCATCAAACCCGCAATGAAGACCGACAAGATCACAAAGATGAGCATTCCGTAGAGCCCGCTACCGACTCCGCCAAAAATGATCTCGCCAAGCATGATGTTTACAAGAGGTACCAAACCACCCAGCGGCGTGAAACTGTCGTGCATGGAGTTGACCGCACCACAACTTGCATCGGTAGTGACCGTGGCGAACAACGCACTGCTCGCGATTCCAAAGCGCACCTCTTTGCCTTCCATATTGCCGCCGGTTTGTGTCGCACTCAGATGTTGGTCTGCTCCAAGTCCCGCCAAAATCGGATTGCCGCGCGACTCCGCCCAGTAAGCAGTCAGCACACCAGCCAGACAGAGCACCACCATCGCAGCCAGCACGGCCCAACCATGTCTCTGTGATCCGGTCATGCGGCCCAGGGTGTAAGTTAGACCGCCGCCGATCGTGAAGATCGCGAGGAGCTCTATGAAGTTTGTAAAGGGATTGGGGTTTTCAAATGGATGTGCTGAGTTGACGTTAAAGAAGCCGCCTCCGTTTGTGCCGACCTCTTTAATAAACTCCTGCGACGCAACTGGACCCTGCGCAATAGTTTGCTCAGTCACCGTTTGAGTTTCTTTTTGATTCGTTCCGTCGGGGTTTGTCAGGACACTGCCGGCCGCATCTTTCTTATCAACCTCGATCTTCTGTGGATCCAGCAACTTCGCCGTATCGTAGGGTCGAAAGTTTTGCACTACTCCCTGCGAAACGAGCAGCAACGCGCCAAGCACACAAACAGGCAGCAGCAAATAAAGGTTGCAGCGCACGAAGTCGACCCAGAAGTTGCCAATGGTTTTCATTTCCCGTCGCGCCACTCCACGAATCAACGCAATCGCGAGCACGATCCCTGTAGCAGCTGAGCCGAAGTTGTGATACGCAAGGCCCACCATCTGAGTGAAGTAACTCATCGTTACTTCAGGCACGTAGCTCTGCCAGTTTGTATTGGTTGTGAACGAAGCTGCTGTGTTGAAAGCTGAAGCGACAAATCCTCCTGTCGCGCTCGACGCTGAATCCACACCAGGTAGCTTTTGCGGATTGAAGGGTAGATAGCCCTGGAGTCGTTGAATGATGTAAAGCAGCAACAGCGAGACTAAGCTGTACAGCAGCATCGCCGCCGCATACTCAGTCCAATGCATTTCTCGATCTTCTTCTACGCCCGTTAGTCGATAGATTACACGCTCTAGTGGACGTAATACGGGATGCATGAACGTGCGCTCGCCATTGAATACATGGGTCATAAAAATACCCACTGGCTTGGCAATCGCCACGATGATCGCAAGAAAGAGTGCGATTTGGAACCAACCGTTAACTGTCATTAGAACTTTCTCCAAGAGGCACAGACTTCAGTCTGTGTGAATTAGTCTGTGCGTCATCGGCCCTCAACACAGACTGAAGTCTGTGCCACTTAAAACTTCTCCGGCCGTAATAGCGCGTAGGTCAAATAAATAAGCAGAAGCGCGAAGACTACTAAGCTCGCAACTGTTTCGAGATTCATCACAGCTCCTATCGCAGTCTTTCGCACGCGCGCACATACGCGAGCGCGATCAGAAAGAAAAGAATTGTTAGTCCAATAAAAACTAGATCCAGCATTTTCGCTTCCATTTTCTTCTCTGTGCTCCTCTGTGTCTCCGTGACTCTGTGGTAGACCAAGAGCACTCCTTTACCACGGAGTCACGGAGACACAGAGGAGCACAGAGATGACAACTAATTAATGTTGTATCCAACCTCCAACAGAAAGAAATGGTTACCGTTCGAAACGTTCGTATTTCCGATCGAGTAACCCGCATACCCGGTCACCTTTGGCCCAACCTTGAACACGATACCTGGCGTGAAATAGCCAGCTCCGTGCTTCCCGGTGAGCCAATCGGCGGCAAACGTGATTTTCTTGTTCAGTGGTTGCTCGATACCGAACTGGCCGCCTGCTCGATTGGCTGACGCCACAACGTTGTCAGTAAAGTCGTAACCTCCAAATGTCACTCGTGTTCCACCCTTGAACGCCTTGCTCATCTCGGCATAGACATAATTGCCGGCGTTATAAGCGCGATTGCGAACCGGAACGAACAGGTCGTCGCCGACAATCGCGGCCCAACCGTTCTTTTCATTCTGGTATGGTTTCCATTTGATCGTCGGCACTAGTGTGGTCGAGTCCGAACCAGGCTGTATGTTGCCAGTTACGTTCAATCCGACTTCAACCCGATGTCCGGCGCCGACTACAACTCGCGGCACAAATGATGAAAACTTTGACAGAGCAGACCCGTCAGTTGGTTTCAAACTCGCGTCAAGTTCGACATACACTTTGCCTTTATCGAGCACGTCAGTGCTCGGAACATTGAAGATAGTCTGCTGGCCCTGCATCCGCGTCAGAGCACCACAAAGCATTGAGAACGAAACAAGAACTAGAACTCTGGTTATGTAAACTTTCCGATTCTTCACTGAACAATCCCCATTAATGAACTCAATGGCCCAAATGTCGACTGAAACTAAACGGCGCAACCCTCCGCTTCTCCGCGCGTCTTTTCCGGTGATACTTTTCGGATAGTTTCAGCGCTTTTCCCAATCTGGTTTTCTGGAACGTATGATCACCCTCCGAGTTTTCGCACTGGATCAGAATGATCTCTTCGTCCTCAGCAACTCCTGCCTCTGTGACAGCGTTCTTGATATCTCTCCAAGTCATTGTTTCTCTCCTCATTATCGAAGCCTGTTTTCTTCATTGATGTTGGAACGCCGGCGCTTTACCGCTTTGTCGTTCGCGTCCAGCAAATCGAGACAATGTCCGCCGAAAATGAGAAGTGGAATGGTTAAGAAAAGCAGCACGGTTCCGTAGCGTTGAATGAAGAAGCCATGCCAATATGGGCCAGTGAACCACGTGATCACAGTTAACACTGAACCAACTAATGGCGACAGAATGCCAAAGCACAACCCGAAGGCAGCCCCGGCACTCATCCAGTTCCAACCGTGGAGATGAAGATGCTCCATTATGAGATGCGGTGTCAGTTTCATCGTTGTCGAGGGTGTTTCAGTTGTCGTCGCGTTATACATAAGCAAACAAAAAAGGCGCGAAGCCCACGCTCCGCGCCATTTCTCCAAAGGCGTTTATTCGCGTTCTTCTCAAAGCCTGCGAGGTTAGCTGACGGGCTCGGACTAAGAAGTGTCCGTCGTGATAATCACGATTTGCCCCCACTCTTGCGATGCAAGAGCATTGGTTCCCCCGCGCTACTCCTCAGCAATCAATTGAGCGTGAGCAGCTTCGGCAAACAGATTGTCAACAACAGAAGATTACGCCTGCACTTATAAAGTTGGTGTAAAGAGTGCATAAAGAGTTCATAAAGATGGGTGAGTTAAGAGAAAGGGCTATTAAGTGAGGAACAACAGGAGGAAGTATCTGCTTATGCTAGGCGTGCATCGCAGAATGGGAGTATCAAATTAAAGCGAAATGAATTTTGATCAAATCGCGGCTCGTGCTCGTTGCACCGCAGCCGTAATGCTCTCCATTGATTCAGCAGCGTCGTGATGTTCAATGCTGACCGACCGAACTGGGGAAGTACTTATTGCTTTCTCGCCAATCCACATTTCCAGGCGATACCCAACGGCAATCGCCCCCGGCTTGTACGGAAATCCACGAAGACTCGAACCACTCAGCATGGCTTCCCGAGGTTCATTCAAATATTGACCCCCGTCTACCAATGCGCGACCCGTTCTCGGATCCAGAAGCAAAATGCGATAGTCACTGTTGCGCGTTCCAACCAAAATCGTGTCGAACGGCTGCAACGTCTCCAAATCAAAGTCGACTTGTGACAACTGATCTTGCTGTTGCTTCCAACAGCTTGGACAAAACGCGATGGCCGGATCGAGATCCAACTCAGTGTCCCTGAGCCCCAAGCCACATTTAACACAATGACCGTAAGAACCGGACATTAGCCGGTCAAGCGCGTCGTCGATCTTTCGCACGCGCGCTTGCATCAACTCTCGGTGCCAGTCTTTCGTCGATTCAGGGGGCGAGTTGTTGAATTCAGCGTCTGTGCCAGAGATTGATTGATAATCCCTCAGCATCACTTCACAGATATCTTCTCGTTCGGCATGCAAACAGTTCCAAACAAGCCCGTCTTTTCCAGCGAAAGGAACTTCAATCAGCTTCACTTTGTCATTTGTGCTCATAGTGGTTACCTCGAAGCGGTTCTGAGTCAGTTATCGCGCCTAACTCTCATTTGCACGACCTGTACCACTCAACCTTTTAAAGGGAGATGGATTTTCCCGCTGATATGGCTGAATTAGACCGCTTTCGGGCTGAGAGGTATTCCGCACCTGATTGGATTTTGACGCAACATAACGTTCACCAGACAGAGGTTTAATCCGGAAATAACGTGTGCTTCATTGGTTGCCAGCACTTTAAGAACGGCACAAACGTTGCCGAATAAGGTGTGACGTACGTCCGATTCGCAGTACTAAGGCATCGTACAGAACGGAGAACCATACATGATGAAGCCAAATGAAACAGACGAAACACCGGCCATCGAGTTTCGGAACGTGTGTTTAAGTTTCGGAGATGACCCAGTCTTGACCGACATTAGCTTCAGCCTTGCTCAGGGCGAGATGTTGTTCTTAACCGGTATCTCCGGCTCGGGCAAATCTGTACTTCTGCGTTTGGCGATCGGTCTTCTAAAGCCTGACTCTGGCCAAATCTTGATTGATGGTCGACATATTGAAAGTCTGAAGGAATCCAAGCTGCTGGCCATTCGCGGCGGGTTGATGGGGATGGTATTTCAGGAAGACTCACTTTTTACGGGCTTGTCTCTCTATGACAACGCCGCTTATCGATTGAAAGAGCACGGTTGGTCCGAAAAGGACATTGAGAAAGCCGTACGCGAAGCTCTGAGTTTTGTTGGCCTGGAGGGTGAGGAAGACAAATTACCCGAGGAGCTTTCCGGTGGGATGAAGCGTCGCCTTGAGATTGCCCGCGCTTTGATCGGATGGCCCAGCATCATGTTATTTGACGAACCAACCATGAGCCTGGATCCAATTGTAGCGATAAAAGTACTTGATCTTGTTATGCGCGCTCGAGACATTAAACAGATCTCATCGATCTACGTAACAAAGAAGATCTATGAAATCCCGTATCTCGCCAATTTCCGTGCTGTGGTCAGAGCAGATGGAAGAGTAATTACCCTCCAAGCTCCATCAGACGAGTTGCCGAAAACAAGAGTGATTGTTCTCGACAAGGGAAAAATCTTTTTCGCGGGGTCCGCTGCAGAGTTTAAAGAGAGCGGACTGCCGGCAATCAGAGACCTCGTTGCGCTAGATCGTCACGATCACTCGAATGATCCTTACTTCACAGACCCATGGGACAAACGACGTCGTCCAGACGAAGTAATTCTGTAAACAACCAAATCTAAATTGTGGGGCGTCCCTCAGTGTGCTCATTATCATGACTCGCGAAGAGGAGCCGAAGCCTCAGACATCGAGAACTTGCAGCGATAAACGAGTCTGTTGTGGAGTTCGGTACGAGCCCACAAGATTGAAACTTGACGCGACTTATATTCTGCTGTTACCTCACTCCCGGCAAGGGACGTGGGTCAGCGGTCCTTATCTTGATTCGAGCATCGACAATCGACGCACCGCTTCGATGAACCACAAAGGGATTAAGATCGATTTCGACAATCTGCGATAAATCTTCGACCATCGCGCTCAAGCGAAGGAGCCCATCTTGTAGAGCTGCGATGTCACAGACCGGGCCACCACGGAACCCCGTGAGTAACGGGTAAGTCTTCAACTCATATATCATTTCATGAGCGTCTTCAGTGGCCAGTGGGGTAAGACGTACGGAAACGTCTCGCAACAGTTCCACTTGAATACCGCCCGCCCCGCAAGCCACAACCGGTCCAAATTGTGAATCGTGTACGACACCCATCAACATCTCGACGCCGGATTGCGCCATGCGTTGAACCACGAAACCCTTAAGAGATTGACCTGATGATTTCAGCTTTTCAACCATCTCCTGAGCTGCTGTCGCGGCTGCTGCCGAACCACGAAGATGAAGTCGTACACCGCCTGCTTCGGTCTTGTGAATTAGTCCGTCAGCAATAGCTTTGATCGCAACCTCCCCGCCAAGATCGTCCGCTGCTTTACCGGCTTCATCAGCGGTTGTAACTATGACTTGCTCCACTAGAGGAAGACCATAACAACGGCAAAGCCTGGCAGCCTCATCAGGTGTCAACCAGCCTTCGCCGCGAACGAGAGCCGTAGCGATTATTGTCGCTGCTTCGTCGCTCTGAATGTCTTCAAATTGAACGGCCACCGTTTCAGGCCGCGCCCGCCACGCGCCATAACGGAACGCTCGTGCCAACGCAATTGCGGCTGTTTCAGGAAATGCATAAGAAGGAATACATCTTTTTATCGACCTTAATTTTTTCGGGGCTTGCTGTGCGGAGAGAAAAACGCTTAAGAGTGGCTTCTGCTTGTCGATGTGCTGCGCCGCTTCAAGAATTGCGGTAGCAACATCGTCGGCTCGAGTTACGAGAGGAGGAGTAAAAATCACTATCAATGAATCCACGTGTGGATCTGCTGCGACAATTTCAATAGCTCGGCGATAGTGTTCCGCCGGAGCCGACGCGAGCATATCCACCGGATTACGTGGACTTGCTCCCGAGGGAAGAAACAAGCTCAACTTGGTCTGGCTATCTTCACAAAGAAGGGGCACCTCCAACTCGCGTGCCTCACATGCATCAGCGCATAAGATTGCCGGACCTCCGGCATTGGTAATGATGCCTACACGGTTTCCCTTGGGAAGCGGTTGATTGGCCAGCAACGATGCAACGTCGAACAACTCTGCAAGCGTATCGGTACGAATTACACCCGCCTGCCGAAACAATGCATCAACTGTGACATCCGAAGAAGCAATGAGCGCGCCGGTATGCGACGAAGTAGCTCGCGCGCCTGCAGCCGAACGCCCACTCTTTACTACTGCGATAGGTTTTTTGTGACCCACGCGTCGGGCAATCTGTGAAAACTTTTTCGGATTTCCAAACGATTCGAGGTACAGCAGAATGACGTCAGTGTCGTCATCAGCCTCCCAATACCGGAGCAAATCGTTTCCAGAAATGTCTGCTTTATTACCGACGGAAACAAACGTTGAAATACCCATCCCGAGCGAATTTGCAAATTCCATGATTGCAAAGCCGAGCGCTCCACTTTGCGATGAAAATCCGACTCGACCCCGCGGCGGCACCACCGGTGCAAAAGTGGCATCGAGTAGAACCGCAGGGTTAGTGTTTGCAATACCCATGCAGTTTGGTCCAATTAATCTTATGCCGGCGCCGCGACAAACGTTAACCAGTTCAGCCTGTCGAGCCTGGCCTTCCTTCCCTGTTTCTGAAAAGCCGGCTGAAATGATAACCATGGCCTTGACGCCTTTACGCGCACACTCTTTAGCGACCTCAATTACCTTTGCTGCGGAAACAACGATGACGGCGAGATCAATTGCTTCTGAAATGGCTTCAATCGTTGGATAGGCGGGAATCCCTTCAATCTCTTTAGCAGAAGGATTGACAGGGTAAACGGGTCCTCTAAAACCATAGTCCAGTAAATTATGAAAGATTTCTCCGCCGATTGTTCCGCGCTGGCGTGAAGCTCCAATCACGGCAATGGCTCGTGGTTCGAAGAATAGCTTCAAGGCATTTACTGCGGCGATCGACTCTCGCCGTTCAAAACGCTCCACCGCGTCTGCTGTAAATGACGTCGGAAAGGTTATGTGCAGCTGTCCTGCGCTCGCGCTTATCTCAATCGGAAAGCCTGCTTCTCTAAATACATTGACCATCGCCCGGTTGGTGCTTACGACCTCGGCTTCAAAGATTTGAATTCCGTCCGAGGAGGCAACTTCTGCAAGCTGGCAGAGAAGTAGCGTTCCGAGTCCGCGACCCTGAAAATCGTTGGCCACAGTAAAAGCAACCTCAGCTCGTTGGTCGTCGATGCGGACATAGAATGCATGACCGACAGTCCGCTGATCGACATCACTGCACGCTATCAGTGCAAAGGTATTCTCCAGATTTGCTTCTCGATGGGCTTCGGCGGCAAGAGCTGAACTACTCGAAAGAGAATAAAACCTTAACCATCGCGATTCCTCAGAAAGTGATTGCAGTAAAGCAACCAGGCCCGGTTCATCGTCAGGACGCATCACTCGGATTCGAACTGTAGACCCATCACGCAACACAACGTCGCCGTCTCGATGGGTTTCAAGTAAGCAAGCCTGGTCAGCTTCAGAAGACAATATATGCCTACTTATCTCTTGTGGGATTGTTTTAGCTTCGGGCATCTAAGTAGGCCGAATTTGCGGATATAGAGCCTTCCGAAACTCCAGTTATGCGGTCAATCTTAATTCGAAACACCACGACTTCCATTGCACAACCATCCTCCGCGATAGCGGCCTCAACTGGCGTCAACATCGGAAAACGTTTCAAGAGTTTTGCGAGAATCTCCGTGCGCTCGTTTGACTCTGTGATCTCCTTGAATCTGCCAAAGGCAATAGCACTCTTCCAGTCCAAGTCGGTTCCGATTTCATCCACCTGCACGCATGCGCGAGGATTCTCTCGCAATCCGTCTATCTTCAGTCCCTGCAGAGAGTGACTATAAATACAGTCGCCCTCGAAGTGATAGTTGATGGGCACAACGTATGGCTCACCATTCACAATACAGCCCAATCTAGCAACGCGAGCAGACTGAAAGACATTGCGTGCTTGTTGGTTGTCCAACATCGTAATCATATGACCCCCTTACATAGCGGAAGCCCAGCGTGAGTGAGATCGTCTAAGGCTGCGTCGGCACACTCTGACCCGTCATAGCCGATCAAAATTTTCGCTTCCATATTCATCAATGCTTACTCCTATCTCTCCCAGCCATTATCTCGTAGCTCACCTCACGAGCAGACACCCTACATTAGTATCTGCTTCTTCCTTTTGTGCACGAGAAGCCAGTGGAGGAGGAACAAAAAGCCGGGAGCGGTGAACGTCACAAAAGCCCAACCGCCGACGTGACTCCCGAAGAGATAGCCGTACACAAGATAGAAAGCTACCAGGCTTCCTACAGTAATTGCGGCTCCCGGACCTTCCTTCCACCAGGCGACGATCATTCCCAATGTAATTCCGACCGGAAAGAAAAGAAGTCCGATCCACTCTCTTGCGGTAACCTGTGATGGATGAGAGCCCTCGCCAATGAAGAGCAAAACCAACAAAGCAATGCTGACGATGCTTGCTATTCTCGCCATCCATTCAAGTCCTATTAGTCCACGTTTCAATTCGAGTTCAATAGTAGTCATAAGCCCTCCTTCCGCCAGATGGTGGCCTGAGATCTGAATAAATCCACTATTCGCAACAGCAACAAATGTTCCCCATGCAGAACCCTCACCAGTCGCCGTTCCAGCGAAGTAACTTTCTAACTTCTGCGTAAACTTCCAACTACTCATGAGGGAAATTACCAATCCAGGGGGTGGGTGTGCCGATCACTCACTGCAAATTATTGAAATCTAGCTCGGCATAGGCATTGCTCTTTGGAAGGTGGCTTGGATGGCTAAATTGATGGAGCAACAGCAGCGGCAAGCGCCCTTACTTGGGCTTGCCAGAATGAAGGAGACTTCCATGACTAATGACGATCGCGACATTCTCGAACTGCTCAAAGAGGAACTTGATTTCATTGAGAAGGGCGGATACGGACGTTCGGTTCATACTCCGTGGAAGGAAAAATCGATCTTTCAGGATTCGCTGTCTTGCATCAACTACGGCTACCCATACCGTGCCCATCCGTGCAACGAATGCCATCTCCTCGATTTCGTTGACCCCGAGCACAAAGGCACAGAGATACCGTGCCACCACATTCCTCTAAACGAGGCCGGGGAGACGATCGAAGACCTGGAAATGGCGGATAACGAGGCAAAGTTGGAACACAAAGTCAAAGATTGGCTTCGTGCCAAAATCAGCGAAATCGAGGAGGAGCGCACGACACAAGCCATCGCCGGATGCCCCTGAAAGGAGGTAGAAATGCAGACCTCGAGTTATCTAATCGTCATGGTCCTAATGGCGACAGCTTTTTACTTCAGCATCCGGTGGCTTGTTCGTGCGTACTCCCGATACCGCGGAACTAAACTCGTCACCTGCCCGGAAACGGGAAAGTCCACAATCGTTGAAGTTGATGCGCTGCACGCGTCGTTGACTTCAACTGTGGGCCCTCCTGACATTCGCCTGGCAAACTGTTCACGCTGGCCAATCAAAGCAGAATGTGGACAGGAGTGCCTCGCAAACCTGGACGTAGCGCCCGATCAATGTCTAGTTAGCGGCGTGCTAATGCGATGGTATCGCGGAAGAAAGTGTTGCTACTGTGGCAAACCGTTTCAGGAACTTCACTTTACGGATCACAAACCAGCGCTGAAAAGCCCTGAAGGTTCGTTGGTTCGTTGGAACGGAGTTCCTATCGACGACTTGTCGATGGTGATGGAAACACACCTGGCGGTTTGTTGGGACTGTTACATAGCGCAATCTTTCATTCGTGACCATCCGGACCTGGTCGTCTACCGACCATGGGTGAACGACATTACCGGAGGCGCCGGCGGCTCGTCGACGTCACGTCATCTTTAAATAGACAGGAGTTGCACGGATGGGTTCGTTAGTTCATAGCGAAAGGAGGTTGAAATCATGATAACAAGTGCTTTCTTAAATCCACATTCAGGAGTTCTGCCGTTCGACATGTTTCGGACATTCGCTCCTACAATGAAAGACCATATGCCATTTGCTCAGTGGTTGCCACCATGTGACATCTATGAAACCGACACGGAAGTTGTGCTCAAGATGGAGCTGCCCGAAATAAAAAAGGAAGACGTGCGGGTGACACTGGAGAACAATATCCTCAGTCTGTGCGGCGAGCGTAAGTTCGAAGCGCAAGTGGAGCGAGAGAACTATCATCGAGTTGAGCGTAACTACGGGGAGTTTCTGCGAAGTTTCACATTGCCGGCGTTCATTGACGGGAAAAAAATCCTTGCCCACTTCAAGGAAGGCGTGCTCACGGTGACTATGCCGAAGAATGAAGGTGCTCATCCAAAGCACATTGACGTGAAAATTAATTAGTTTCAAAGATTAAGCTCTGCGTTTCGAGCCTGATCTGAATCGCCGCAGGTGGAACTCCCACACCTGCGGCGATTTTTTTTACCGGCCTCGTATTTGCTGCTTCAACAAGTGTTACCGGGCTATCGAAGTTTGTGGGTGACCTTACGCAAAACAAATAAACGACTGCGAGAAATTCCTACAGATGGACAATCAACAAGTAACTATTGACGGAAATGAAGCGGCTGCCCACGTGGCCTATAAAACCAACGATGTGATTGCGATCTACCCCATCACACCATCATCTCCGATGGGAGAGTTCTCAGACGCCTGGTCTGCATCGGAAGCGAAGAACATTTGGGGCATGACACCAATTGTGCGCGAGATGCAGTCTGAAGGGGGTGCGGCTGGCGCGGTTCATGGCACGCTCCAGACTGGTTCACTCACAACAACATTCACGTCAAGCCAGGGTTTGCTTCTGATGATTCCCAACATGTTCAAGATAGCAGGGGAGCAAACCAGCACTGTGTTCCATATCGCCGCTCGTTCAGTCGCGACACACGCGCTCTCGATCTTCGGTGATCACAGCGATGTGATGACGACCCGTTCAACCGGCTGGGCTATGTTGTTTGCCAATAGCGTCCAGGAGGCAATGGACTTTGCCTTGATCGCTCAGGCATCCACTCTCCGGGCCAGAGTTCCGTTCCTGCACATCTTCGACGGCTTTCGAACCTCTCACGAGGTAATGAAGATTCAGAAGCTTTCAGACGAACAGATACGCTCAATGATTGACGACCAACTCGTGCACGCACACCGCCAGCGTGCACTGACGCCTGACCATCCGGTGATGCGAGGCACCGCGCAAAACCCAGATGTGTTCTTTCAATCGAGAGAACGTTCTAATCCTTTCTATTTGCAGACTCCACAGATTGTCCAGGAAACGATGAACCAGTTTGCGAAGGTAACCGGGCGGCAATATCAACTCTTCGACTTTGTAGGAGCAGCTGATGCCGAGCGGGTATTGGTGATCATGGGATCCGGCTCTGAGGCGGTGGAAGAAACTGTTAATGCGCTTTGTGCCGCTGGGGAAAAAGTGGGGCTGTTGAAAGTCCGACTCTATCGACCCTTTTCGATCGAGGACTTCATACGAATGCTGCCGCTGTCAGTGAAAGCGCTCGCGGTTCTCGATCGGACAAAGGAACCTGGAAGTATCGGTGAACCGCTGTATCAGGATGTTGTTACCGCGCTCAGCGAAAGCAGCTTCAACGAACTGACACCTTTTACCATGCCGCGCGTAATTGGTGGGCGCTACGGCCTGTCGTCAAAAGAGTTCACTCCCGCAATGTGTAAGGCTGTGTTTGACGAACTGAAGACAGTGAAGCCCAAGAACCATTTCACGATTGGGATTAACGACGATGTAACAAACACCAGCATCCCGTTTGATCCGACATTTAATACAGAAGCGGATGACCAGGTTCGCGCGTTGTTCTGGGGATTGGGAGCTGACGGCACCGTCAGCGCAAACAAGAACTCCATCAAAATTATTGGCGAACAGACGCCTAATTACGCTCAGGGTTACTTTGTCTACGACTCGAAGAAGTCGGGCGCGATGACTGTGTCGCACCTGCGCTTTGGCAGCCGCCCGATTCTCAGCACGTATTTGGTCCAGCGTGCCAACTTCATTGCCGTTCATCAGTTCAAGTTTCTCGAGTCGTACGATGTTCTAAGTGCAGCGGAAAACGGAGCGACCTTACTGCTCAACTGTCCTTATTCACCTGACACAGTTTGGGATCATTTGCCGCGTTCGGCGCAGGAACAGATCATCCGCAAACAGATCAAAGTCCATTCGATTGACGCTTACGCAGTGGCGAAGGAGAAACAACTCGGCAATCGAATAAACACGATCATGCAAACCTGCTTCTTTGCGATTAGTGGCGTACTGCCGCGTGAGGCAGCCATTGAGAAAATCAAGGAGTCCATTCGCAAGACTTACGGGAAACGCGGTGAACCAGTCGTGCGCCAGAACTTTGCCGCTGTCGATGCTGCACTTGCTCATTTGCATGAGATTCCAATTCCAACTCAAGTTACAAATACTTTTGACCTGCCTGCAGTAGTTCCCGAAGGCGCACCGGAATTCGTCCAAAACGTGACCGCAGAAATTATCGCCGGACGTGGTGACCAACTGGCTGTCAGCGCCTTCCCTGTTGACGGCACTTACCCGGTGGGCACAGCGCAGTGGGAGAAACGCAACATCGCGCTAGACGTTCCTGTCTGGGAACCGGACCTGTGTATCGAATGCGGTAAATGCGTTCTCGTTTGTCCCCACGCGACGATTCGCGCAAAAGTCTTCGACGAGAGCGAACTCGCTGCGGCACCTGATGGCTTCAAGCATATGCCGGCTAAGTGGCGGGAATTACCAGACAAGCAATACACAATTCAAGTGGCCGTAGAAGACTGCACCGGCTGCCGGCTCTGCGTGGAAGTTTGTCCAGCAAAGGATAAAAGTAATGTCTCACGCAAAGCACTGAATATGAGTCCTCAGTTCCCTTTGCGAGAGCGTGAGCGAATGAACTGGAACTACTTTCTGACTTTGCCGGAGGTCAACAGGAACGGTGCGTTAGCGTTTGGTTCCGTTAAGAACGTGCAACTGCTGCAGCCACTGTTCGAGTTTTCCGGGGCGTGCTCAGGTTGTGGCGAAACTCCTTACATCAAACTACTAACGCAATTGTTTGGCGATCGAGCGATCATCGCTAACGCGACGGGTTGCTCCAGTATTTATGGCGGAAACCTTCCTACGACACCTTACACGACCAATCGCGAGGGTCGCGGCCCCGCATGGAGCAATTCTCTCTTCGAAGACAACGCAGAGTTTGGCCTCGGAATGAGACTGGCTTTAGATCATCAAAATGCCTACGCCAGAGACTTAGTCGGCCGGCTGCGTGAAGATGTTGGCGAGGCACTGGCCAGTAACCTTCTTAGCGCTGATCAATCCACTGATGCGGGCATAAATGTTCAACGGGAAATGGTGTCGACTCTAAAGGCAAAGCTCGCAGGTGCTCCGGCAAATGAGGCCCGGGATCTATTAAGTGTCGCTGACGCGTTGGTGACAAAGAGTGTCTGGATCGTTGGTGGTGACGGGTGGGCCTACGATATAGGCTACGGCGGTCTGGACCATGTATTAGCAAGCGGACTGAACGTCAACGTTCTCGTCCTCGACACAGAGGTTTACTCCAACACAGGTGGTCAGGCTTCCAAGTCAACGCCCATGGGAGCCGTCGCTAAATTTGCTGCTGGAGGCAAACCAAGTGGAAAGAAGGACCTCGGAATAGGGGCTATTCGTTACGGAAATGTTTACGTTGCGCAGGTAGCGATGGGTGCCAATGATACTCACACAGTTAAAGCGTTCATGGAAGCGGAGGCTCATAACGGTCCTTCGCTAATTATTGCCTACAGCCAGTGCATCGCACACGGGATTGACATGGCCAAGGGTATGCACCAGCAGAAGCTCGCTGTTGATTCAGGTCACTGGCCGCTCTATCGCTACAACCCTGAGCTTGTTGAAGAAAACAAGAATCCCTTTCAGCTTGATTCGAGTGATCCCAAAATTCCGCTGAAGGATTACATCTACACAGAAGGACGTTATCGAATGTTACAGCAGAGCGATCCGGATGTGGCGAAGACTCTCCTGGAGCAATCGGAGCGGTTAGTCCAACGCCGTTGGCAGCAATACAAGCAACTTGCGGCACAAACATTGTAGGGGTTGCCCTCCGTGGCCACCCACCGCAATTAACCACACCAAAGCGTGGAGCGAGGAGTCGCAGCACTCATGAACCTAACCACCAACTATCTGGGTTTGCCATTGAAGAATCCGATCGTAGCCTCTTCGTCACCTCTCTCGCACAATGTCGACAGCATCCGTCGACTGGAAGATGCAGGAGCTGCCGCTGTAGTGATGTATTCACTTTTTGAGGAGCAGATTACTTTCGACAGTTTTTACGTCGATTACTATCTATCGAGTGGTACCGAGAGTTCCGCCGAATCACTCAACTACTTTCCTGAGATGGAGAGCTATAACGTCTGGCCGGATGAATACATGAACCTCATTCGGCGCGCAAAGGCAGCCGTTGACATACCGGTTATCGGCAGTCTGAATGGAGTCTCGGCCGGTGGGTGGACCGATTACGCTGCCCTCATAGAAGAAGCGGGAGCTGATGCTGTGGAGCTGAATGTCTACTACATCCCCACTAACGAGAACGTCGCAGGTAGCGAAATCGAAAATGTTTATCTGGATATCCTGCGAGAAGTGAAGAGTACAGTTTCGATTCCCGTTGCAATCAAATTGAGCCCTTACTTTAGCTCCACCGCCAACATGGCGAAGCGCCTAGTGGAAGAAGGCGCTAACGCACTGGTGCTTTTTAATCGCTTCTATCAACCTGACATCGATCTCGAAGTCCTCGAAGTTGTACCACGCCTGGTTCTAAGCAATTCGAACGAGCTCCGCCTACCGTTGCGCTGGGTGGCGATACTGTATGGTCGTCTCATGGCCGACCTCGCAATAACTACCGGCATCCACACGTCGCAGGATGTCTTAAAGGCCTTGATGGCCGGGGCGAAAGTGACAATGATGGCGTCCGAGCTACTGCAAAACGGGATTAGACGAATCAATGTCGTACTCGATGAAATGGAGAGCTGGATGTGCGAACACGAGTACCAATCAGTTGCACAAATGATCGGCAGTATGAGTCAGAAGCACTGTGCTGAGCCTGCGGCCTTCGAGCGGGCAAATTACATGAAGACGTTAGCTTCGTATCGTCCTGTTAATTAGGGTTAATTCGTAACCGCCGCACGTGTGCTTGTCTCAAAAGTCAACGCTGACGTTGAATCGGCTTCCTCGCCCGATGTGAGACGGCGGCTTTGTCCCGACGTACCAGCGCCGTTAATCGTCGGGGTTACACCTTTTAAGAACTCAACTGAAGTTGACGCGAGTAGGTAATGCGTCTCGGCCTCACTGAACTACTTCATCCTCGACAACAAAGAAGCCAGTCTCACCACCGCCTGCTGTCACATTGACTACCGGCGAATTAGACAAACGCACTAACGCCCCCTCGACGCGGCCACGGAAGAGAAATGGGTTTGTGTCAACGTACATTGGCTGCAAAGCCCAACGACTTTCGTCGAAGATAGGAAAAACCTCCGTTCGAAGCTCGAGTTTTTCCT
>Ga0163163_10001882_pt1 | contig 17748 bp, 17 predicted proteins | sample S65metaG_FD_119766 | JGI IMG/M metagenome (GOLD analysis project Ga0163163, IMG submission 119766) | Switchgrass rhizosphere microbial communities from Kellogg Biological Station, Michigan, USA - S6-5 metaG | ecosystem: Host-associated > Plants > Roots > Rhizosphere > Soil | place: USA... | reverse complement strand
CGGATGCCGAGCGGGTCACGGGCGCCGATGAGCTTCTTGTTCGACAGCGCCACCAGCGAGTAGGCGCCTTCGAGCTGGCGTAGCGCCTCGATGAAGCGCTCGATCAGCCGGCGTTTGCGGCTGCGGGCAACGAGTTGCAGGACGACCTCGGTGTCGGAGGTCGACTGATAAATCGCGCCCTCCTGGATCAGGCCGCGGCGCAGCGCCAGCCCGTTCGTCAGGTTGCCGTTATGCGCAACCGCAAAGCCGCCCTTGTCGAGCTCGGCAAAGAGCGGCTGGACGTTGCGCAGGATCGTCTCGCCGGTCGTCGAATAGCGAACGTGGCCGATGGCCGAATTGCCGGGCAATTGCTCGATCGTGCTGACGCGGGAGAAATGGTCGCCGACGAGGCCGAGGCGGCGCTCGGAGTTGAAGCGCTTGCCGTCGAAGGTGACGATGCCAGCCGCTTCCTGGCCGCGGTGCTGCAGCGCGTGCAGACCGAGCGCGGTGATGGTGGCGGCGTCCGGATGGTCGTAGATGCCGAAGACGCCGCACTCTTCGCGCAGCCGGTCTCCGTCGAGATCGAAGCTTTCGATGTCGGACTCGCTGTCGTCGCGATCCGCTGAGCCAAGCGTCATTCAGCTTCCCCGGCCTTAAAGCGATCATTTAGGCGCGAACGCGCCAAACTTCCATCGGGCGAAACACCACATGCTTACCGCGGCCGCTGTTCTCCCAAACTTATCGCCCACGGGTCAGGTTCGGCGCCCCGGGACGGGCTTTGGCGGCGGCGTCGGTATCGCCGGTCTGGTGTCATCGCCTTCGGCGGGCTGCTCCTCGCTCACCGCGCCGCCCTTCTTCTTCAGCTTATTGAGGAGGCCCTCGGGATCGTCGGGCAGCATGGCCATGAGCTGGTCGCCGGTCGCCTGCAGGATCGGCTTCATCCGCGCTGTGCGCACCCATTCGGGCTGCGATTTGTCTGGCACGAGCCAGCCGAAGAAGACGAAGGCGACGACGCAGAGGAGGAGGCCGCGCACCGCGCCGAAGACAAAACCGAGCGAGCGGTCGAGCGCGCCCACCTTCGAGTCGAGGATCGCATCGGAGAGGCGGACTGTCACCAGGGAGACGACGACGAGGGTGACGAAGAAAACGATACCGGCGGCGACGGCCATCGCCACCACGTCCTTGGAAATGTAGGGCTTCACGTAAGGCAGAAGCAGCGGATGCAGATAGATTGCGGCAATCGCCGCGGCGCCCCAGGAGGCGATCGCCAGAACCTCGCGGGTGAAGCCGCGCAGCATCGCCAGCAGCGCCGAGATCAGAACGACACCGAGCAAACCCAGATCAAGATAGGACGGCATGAGCCCAAGCCTCTCGACGCACCGCCTCTTCGGGCCGGCCGGCGGGCGGCGGCCACGGTGCATCGCGGCGCGCTTTAGCTGCCAACTGTGGCACTATCCAGCCAAGTGCCGCTTCGGTTGCCGCGGAAGACCATTGTCCTCGGCGGCGCGGGCGATTTGTGACGCGAGTGTTGCAATATGGCCGCAGGTCGAGAGACGCATCCCCGGCGCGGCGTTCTCGAAGGCGTCGCGCCCGCTCTCCGGAATGATCGCTCGGCGAAAGCCAAGCTTGGCGGCTTCCTTCAGCCGCAGACCGGAATGGATGACCGGCCGCAGCGCCCCGGAAAGGCCGATCTCGCCGAAATAGACAGCGTCGGCCGGGAGCACGGCGCCGGTGAGCGACGAGACCAGAGCCGCCGCCGCCGCAAGGTCAGCTGCGGGCTCGGCGATGCGGAGGCCGCCGGCGACGTTGAGATAGATGTCGTGCGCGCCGAAGCGCAACCCGGCATGGGCTTCGAGCACGGCGACGATCATCGACAGGCGATTGGCGTCCCAGCCGACCACGGCCCGGCGCGGCATGCCGAGCGGCGAGGGCGCGACCAGCGCCTGGATTTCGACGAGCAGCGGCCGCGTCCCTTCCATTCCGGCGAGAACGGCGGCGCCGGGCGCGCTGGCGTCGCGGCCGGCGAGGAACAATGCGGAGGGGTTGGCAACCTCCGTGAGGCCGAGCCCCGTCATTTCGAAGACGCCGATCTCGTCGGTTGCGCCGAAGCGATTCTTCATCGCCCGCACCATGCGGAAATGATGGCTCGAATCGCCCTCGAAGGAGAGCACCGCATCGACCATGTGCTCGACGACGCGCGGCCCCGCGACCTGCCCATCCTTGGTAACGTGGCCAACGAGGATCACCGAGGCGCCGCTCACCTTGGCATAGCGGATCAATGCCTGGGCGCAGCCGCGCACCTGCGTGACCGTGCCCGGCGCCGATTCGATGACGTGCGAGTACATCGTCTGGATCGAATCGATGATGACGAGCGCCGGGCGCCGGCCTTCTTTCAACGTCGTGACGATGTCCTCGACATTCGTTGCCGCGACGAGCTCGACCGGCGCCTGCGCAAGGCCCAGACGCACGGCACGCAAACGCACCTGCGGGATCGCCTCTTCGCCGGAGACGTAGACGACGCGCTCACCGCGAAGCGCCATGGCGGCGCAGGCCTGCAGCAGCAGCGTCGATTTGCCGATACCAGGCTCGCCGCCGAGCAGCAGCACGGAGCCCGGCACGAAGCCGCCACCGGTGACGCGATCGAGTTCGGCGACGCCGGTCTCGACGCGCGGATCGGGCCGGCTTTCGCCGACAAGGCCCTCAACATCGAGAACCCGGCCAGGGACGGCACCTTGTGCGGCGCGCGCGCCGATGCCGGAGGCGGGCGCTTCCTCGACGATCGTGTTCCACTCGCCGCAGGATTCGCAGCGGCCCTGCCAGCGATTCGTCACTGCGCCGCAGTTCTGGCAGACGAAGGTTGCGCGCGCACGGGCCATGCCCGCGTTTAGTTGACCACCCGGTGTAAGTCGAGGACCGGGCTCACTTGCTCCCCAGTATTGGGCAATTGCCCTGTGCAATCGGGCGGAACGCCTGGTCGGCGGGCACCGTCTCGAGCAGCTTGTAATAATCGTAGGGGTACTTGCTCTCGGCGGGCTTCTTCACCTCGAAAAGGTAAATTGCGTGGGTGCCGCGCCCGTCGGGACGAATTTGCATGTCGCCGAACAGCGCATCGTGGAAGGCCGCTTTCTTCATCTGCGGCACGACCTCCTTCGCATCGTCGCTGCCGGTCGCCGCAACGGCTTTGAGATAGGCGAGCGTCGCGGCATAGACGCCGGCCTGATTGGCGCTCGGATATTTGCCATTGAAGCGCTCGGTGAAACGTTTCGCCCAGGCGCGAGTCTCGTCGTTCAGGTCCCAATAAAACGCTTCGGTCAGCAACAAGCCCTGCGCATTGTTGAGCCCCATCGCGTGCACGTCGTTCAGAAACACCAGAAACGCCACCATCGATTGGCCCGACCCGCGGATGCCGAATTCCGCACCCTGTTTCACCGCATTGATCGTGTCGGCGCCGGCATTGGCAAGGCCGATCACTTTCGCTTTCGACGATTGCGCCTGCAAAAGCAGCGAAGACATATCCGCCGTGCCGAGCGGATGCTTGCTCGAGCCGAGCACTTTACCGCCATGCGAGTGGATGTAATCGGTCGCTTCCGCCTCGATGCCTTTGCCAAGGGCGTAATCGACCGTCAAAAAATACCAGCTGTCGCCGCCGCGATTCATCATCGCCGCAGCCGTCGCGTGGCCGACTGCCCAGGTATCGTTCACCCATTGCACGAGATTCGGCGAGCATTCCTTGCCGGTGAGATCGGCCGAGGCGGTGCTGGAGGCGAGGAACGTCGCGCGCGAATTGCGCATGAGCGCGTTGATCGCAAGGCCGACTGACGAGTTCGGCACGTCGACGACAGCATCAACGTGATCGAGATCGAGCCAGCGGCGCACGATCGAGGAGCCGACGTCGGCCTTGTTCTGATGATCGGCATAGACGATCTCGACCTTGATGTTCTTGCCGCCGCCGGCGAAATCATCCGCGGCCATGCGCGCCGCCTCGACGGAGCCCATTCCGTTCGTGTCCTGGAACACGCCGGAAATATCGTTGAGCACACCGACCTTCACGACGTTGTCGGAGATCTCGGCATGGGCGCAGGTGAATGCAGCGGACGACAGGAAAAGGCCCGCCAGGGCGGTCTTTAAAGCCATTCTTCCCCCCTTTATTCCCCGACATAGCGGCGGGCGTAACGCTGCCCAAGCCGCGTCAGGATTTCGTAGCCTATCGTACCCGATTTCCGCCCGAATTCGTCAATGCCAATCGTGCTACTCAAGATTTCGACGTAATCGCCGCGCTGCGCTGCGCCATCCGGCAAATAGGTCACATCGACAATGCTCAAGTCCATCGACAGCCGCCCGACGAACGGGCAGCGGCGGTGGGCGACGATGGCTTCGATGCCGGTGCGTCCGATAGCGGTGCCGCTGCGCGGCAGACCGTCGGCATAGCCGATCGACAAAGTTGCGAGACGGCTTACCCGCGGCGCCGTCCATTCACCGCCATAGCCGACCCGCTCGCCGGCCGCCATTTCGCGCACCTGCAGGACGCGTGCTTGCAGGCTGACGACGCTCTGCATCGGGTTCGGCGCGTTCGGTGTCGGATTGCCGCCGTAAAGCGCGTAGCCGGGACGAACGAGATCGTGGAAGGGGCGCTCGTGCAGGAAAATGCCGGACGAGTTGCAAAGGGAGGCGGCGATTTTCGGAAAAGCCGCCCGGATCTTTTCGAACGCGGCAATCTGCGCGGCGTTGCGCGTGCTGACGACCTCCGACTCGGCGAAATGGCTCATCAGGAGAGCCGGCTCGAATGCATCGAGCAGCGGGCGTACCCGTTCGAGCTGATCGTAAGGAATGCCGAGGCGGTTTATTCCGGTGTCGAATTGGACGGCCGCCGGCAACTTGCGTCCGCGGCCGCTCGAAAAAGTCGCCCATTCCTCGATTTCGCTGAGAGAGGACAGGACCGGGCGGATGTTCTCTCGCGCAAGCGCTTCCGATGCACCGGCCGTTAGTCCGTTCAAGAGATAGACGACGCAATCCCTGTTGATCGCACGGACGCGGAGCGCTTCCGAAACCTGCGCGACAAAGAACGTGCGGCAACCTGCCGCCGTAAGCGCGCGCACCGTCGGTTCGAGGCCGATGCCGTAGGCATCCGCCTTCACCACCGCGGAGCATTCGGCTGGGGCGGCTTTGTCGCGAAGAAAACGCCAGTTGGCGGCGAGCGCAGACAAATCGATCGTGAGGATCGCGCCGGCCGTCGCTTCGTCGATGCTACTCAAGGACGCAACACCTCACGCTCACATGCGCGCCGGCAAATTCTCCTCGCGCGCAAGGTTGCCGAAGCGGGTAACTTCCGCTTCGAACGACAGATCGACAGTGCCTGTCGGACCGTGACGCTGCTTGCCGATGATGACTTCCGCACGGCCGTGCGCACGTTCCATCTCGCGCTCCCAATTCAGGAACTCTTCCGTGCCCTCGCGCGGCTTCTTATTCGCGAGGTAATATTCCTCGCGAAAGACGAAGAGAACCACGTCCGCGTCCTGCTCGATCGAGCCGGATTCGCGCAAATCCGACAATTGCGGACGCTTGTCGTCGCGCGATTCCACCTGGCGCGAGAGCTGCGACAGCGCCAGGATCGGTACGTTCAGCTCTTTCGCAAGCGCCTTCAGGCCCGTGGTGATCTCGGTGAGCTCCTGCACGCGATTTTCGCTGCGGGAGCGCGAGCCGGACAAGAGCTGGATATAGTCGACGACGAGCACGTCGAGCCCGCGCTGTCGCTTCAGGCGCCGTGCGCGCGCGGTGAGCTGCGCGATCGAAAGGCCGCCGGTCTGGTCGATGTAGAACGGAATTGTCTGCATCTCGCGGGCGGCTTCGGTGATCCGGTAGAAATCGGATTCGTTGATGTCGCCGCGGCGGATTTTGTACGATGCGACGCCGGATTGCTCGGCAATGATGCGCGTTGCCAGCTGCTCGGACGACATTTCGAGCGAGAAGAAGCCGACAATGCCGCCGTTCTTGGTGCGGTGCGTGCCATCGGGCAGCGCCTCGCCCTCATATGATCGCGCGATGTTGAAGGCAATGTTGGTGGCAAGCGCGGTTTTGCCCATGCCGGGCCGCCCGGCGATGATCACCAGATCGGAACGCTGCAGGCCGCCCATCTTGTGATCGAGATCCGTCAGACCCGTCGCCGTGCCGGAGAGACCGCCGTCGCGCTCATAAGCATGCGCGGCCATGTCGATCGCGGTCGTCAGCGCTTCGGAAAAGCGTTGGAACCCGCCGTCATACTGGCCGGTCTCGGCCACCGAATAGAGCTTGCGTTCGGCTTCCTCGATCTGCGAGCGCGGCGAGGAATCGACCGGCGCGTCGAACGCGCTGTTGACGATCTCCTCGCCGATCACAATGAGATCGCGGCGCACGCTGAGGTCATGGACCGTGCGGCCGTAATCCTCGGCGTTGATGATCGTCGTTGCTTCCGCGGCGAGGCGTGCGAGATATTGCGAGACCGTGACGCCCTGACCGACATCCTGCTCGGTCAGGAAGGTTTTTAGCGTGACCGGCGTCGCCACCTTGCCGGCGCGAATGAGCTGCGACGCAATCTCATAAATGCGCTGATGCAGCGCCTCGGAAAAATGCTCCGGCTGCAGAAAGTCGGAGACGCGATCGAACGCGTCGTTGTTGACGAGGATCGCGCCGAGCAGCGCTTGCTCCGCCTCGATATTGTGCGGCGGGATGCGGTAATTGGTCTCGCCCTGGGGTGCCGCCACCGCAAGATTGCGGCGTCCGCCAAAAGCTTCGACATTTGCCATCGGGCGAGGGCTCCGGAAGTGATTCGCGCCGCGTGCGCCGGGGCTCGCGTTCTGGCACGCGCGAATCGAAAGCGTAAGCCTTCTCTGAAGCGCGGCTTAGATATCGCCGCTGTCCACCATCTCCACATCGACATCGCCGACTGGCGTATTTGCTTGACTCGCGATCCGTGCGACCAGCTCCATCGCCATGGTCCCGCTGAGGCTGACCACGGCCGAAAGGATGAGCGTCGGAATGGGCCCGGCGGCAGTGAACACATAGGCATAGACAAGCGGCGCGGCGGCGCGCGCCCCGAGGCTCGGCACCGACAGTTTGCCGAGGATTTCGCCATATCCGGCGCTGCCGAACAGGAACAGCGAGACGGTGCCTTTGACGATCGTCAGAATGCCGTTGGCCATGCCGTAGAGCGCGGCGAAGATGCCCCCGGTGGCGACGCCGACCGGGGCGAAGATCAGGACGGCGATCGAAGCCGGCTGCATCGCCGCCGAGATGCGCCCCGCCAGGATCGGGCGCGCGCGCGGCCCGAGGCTCATCTCGCCGATGCGGCCGATGACCTGCGCCGGGCCGACAATCATACCAATAATAATCGCAGCACTTTCCGAAAGGCCGAGCGCGCCAAGGATGGTCAGGAGGTGCACGGCCAAGCCGGCAAAGACGAAATTGCCGGCTGCGACCATCAGCGCGAAGCAGATGAAGGCGGCGCGCCGCGCTTCCGGCGACAGGGGCAGCGGTGGGCGCGACCAACCGCTGCCAAGTGCGCCGTCGGTTGCGACGTGGAGCGGCGGGCGGCGGGGCAGGGCGATCAGGCTGATCGGCAGACAGACGCAGATATTGACCGCCGCGAACGAGAGGTAAGTTGCCCGCCAGCCCCACCGGGCCGCAATTGCCGCAGCGATCGGCCAAAAGAAGGTCGAGGCAAGCCCGCCGAAGAGGGTGAGCAGTGTGATGGCGCGATTGGAGTTGGGGCCGGCGACCTGGACGAGCGCCGGGAAGGCGGCGTCATAGAGCGACATCGCGACGGCGATGCCGAGGATCAGGCAGCCGATCGCGTACACCAAAGGGCCAGGGGCGAGACCGATCATGGTGAGCCCAAGCGCGCCGACGACCGCGCCGCCGGCCAAAACCGCGCGACCGCCAAGCCGGTCGATGGTGCGCCCAACCGTGGGCGCCGCAAACGCGCCGGCGACGAGCAAGGCGGAATACCCGAGCACCGCGCTCGGCAGCGCAATGCCGAATTCGCGCGCGATCAGCGGCCCGGTGACGGCGAAGGAATAATAGAGCGTGCCCCACGCGCAGATCTGGCCGATGCCGAGAAGCGTGATCGTCGCCCAAAGCGCGCGCGGGATCAAGCGAAGGGCGGAGGCGCCGGTCTCTTCCATGCGGGCTTCTTACACGAGGCAGCCGCGGAGGGGAGCCGCGTCCAATTCTCGTGTGTACAGGCCCGCCCAGCCGAAAGTCGCCGTTTTCTTAGGCACGCTCATTGCATACGCTATGCCACGCTCTGGTGGGGCAGAGCAGGCGTAAGGCAGGAAGAAAATGGCTCAGACGACTTCAAACACGCGCTGGATACAGCTGTTGCTCGGGCTCATCGTCATGATGGCAATCTCGAGCCCGCAATACACCTGGACGTTGTTCACCAAACCATTCCAGACAACGACCGGCGCGGGCCTGCCGGCGATCCAGATCACCTTCTCGCTGTTGATCGTCCTGCAGACGTTCTTCTCGCCGGCGCAGGGCTGGCTCATCGACAGATTCGGTCCGAAGCTGCTCATTGCGATCGGCGCGGCCTTGTCCGGCCTCGGCTGGGTGCTTTCCGCTTACGTGACGAGCCTCACCGCGCTTTATCTCACTTACGGTCTCTTCTGCGGCATCGGCACCGGCATCGTCTATGTCGGCATCGTCGGCTTGATGGTGCGCTGGTTTCCGGATCGCCGCGGACTCGCGGCGGGCGTGGTTGCGGCGGGTTACGGCTTCGGCGCGATCCTCACGACCTTCCCGATCGACTCAATGATCAAGAGCTCGGGATATCAGACGACGCTTATCGTCTTCGGCATCATTCTTGGCGTAGTTGGTCTCGCCGCGGCGTTGGGCTTGCGCGAACCGGCGCCGGGCGAAGTCGCCGAAGCCGCGCGTCACACGGAGGTCGAGACCGCGGCGCGGGATACGCGGCCGCAGGACATGCTGAAGACGCCGATTTTCTGGCTGCTCTTCATTATGATGACGATGATGTCGACCGGCGGCCTCATGGTGATCTCGAATTTCGCGGCGTTCGCCCGCGAATTCGGCGTCGCCGACGTCGTGCTGCTCGGCATGGCGGCGCTCCCGCTCGCGCTCACCGTCGATCGGATCACCAACGGACTGACGCGGCCGTTCTTCGGCTGGGTGTCGGACCATATCGGTCGCGAGAACACGATGGGCCTCGCCTTCTTCCTCGAAGGCTGCGCCATCGCGCTCTTGCTTTATTATCGGCATGATGCCGTGGCCTTCGTCGTGCTTTCCGGTCTAGTCTTCTTCGGCTGGGGCGAGATTTTCTCGCTCTTCCCCTCGACGCTGACCGACACATTTGGCACCGCGAACGCCACGACGAATTACGGTTTCCTCTATATGGCGCAGGGCATCGGCTCGATCCTCGGCGGTCCCGCCGCCGCCTGGCTGCACGATGCGACCGGCAGCTGGGTGCCGGTTTTCGGTCTGGCGATCGCGATGGATATCATCACCGCGCTGCTTGCGCTGTTCGTGCTAAAGCCGATGCGGCACGGCTATATCGGCGGTGCCGTCGCAGCGCCGAAACTGCGCGCCGCGGAGTAATCACGCGAACCAAGGAGCAGGTGGAATTACTGCCTGCTCTTTCCGTACTGCAGCACCTGTACTTTTTCCAGCGTGACGAGCCCGCTCGACATCATCTCCTCGAGCTGCGGCAGAAAGGCATTTATCTTCTCCTCGCTGTCGACGATCTCGATGATGATCGGCAAGTCCTCGGATAGCCGCAGGATTTTCGCCGTGTGCAGCCGGCTCGAATGTCCGTAGCCCATCGGGCCGCGCAGGATCGTTGCGCCGGCAAGCTGCAGCTCGCGGGCTTTCAGCACAATCGCTTCGTAGAGCGGATGGCCGCGATGTTTGTCGTCTTCGCCGATGAAGATGCGCAGGAGCATCGCATTTCGCGGAATCTGCATGTCACGCTCCTTTCAGTTTGTTCAGTGAGGCCGCCGCGATGTGACCAAGCCACACCGCGAGCAGACACAAGATGACGGAAAGCGCGATATTGCCGCCGGCACGCAGCATCTCGCCCTCCCGCACGAGTTCAAGCGTCTGCAGGCTGAATGAGGAGAAGGTCGTGTAACCCCCACAAATTCCGACCATGACGAATTGCCGGGTCTCGGTACTTGCCATCACGCGGCCATCCGGTCCGGTCAGCGTTGCAAAAAAGCCGATGATGAAAGAGCCCGCGACGTTGACGATAATCGTGCCCCACGGGAACGTCTCGCCGAAATGCCGCGCGGAAAACCCCGAGGACCAATAGCGTGCGCCGCCTCCGACCGCGCTGCCGAGCATCACCCACAGATAAAGCATAGGCCGCCTCTCCACGTTATGCGTGGCGGCATGAAAAACCTGCCGTGCGGCGGGTCATAAGACGACCCCACCGCATGTCGCCACGCGGTAGGAGTCATCAGCCCGGAAGGGCGATTTTGGGGGACTCCATCCCCTTCAAAAACAAAGGCTAGGGGCCGCCATTCCGGCTGTCAACGCGAGGCGATCAGCGCTCCTCGCCGCCGGCTTCCGCGAGCGCGGCGCCGACTTCGAGGCCGAGATCGTCGATCGAACTCTCTTCACGCGTCACGATTACTTCGCCCTTGAGCTGACGCTCGGCTTCTTCCGGCGAGCGAGCGACATTGACGGTCACCTTCACTTCGACCTCCGCATGGAGATAGATCGGCACGGGATGCAAGCCCAGCGTCTTGATTGGATTGGACAGTGCGATCTGCGAGCGATCGAGCTTGACGCCGCCCTTGCCGATCGTCTCGGCGATGTCGCGCGGCGATACCGAACCATAGAGCTGGCCGGCTTCGCCAGCCTGACGAATGACCGTGTAGGTCTTGCCTTCGAGCTTGCCCAAAACGTTCTCGGCATCCTTGCGGCGCTCGAGATTGCGCGCTTCGAGTTCGGCGCGCTGATTTTCAAACCGCTTCTTGTTGGCTTCCGTTGCGCGCAGCGCCTTGCCGCGTGGCAGCAGGAAATTGCGAGCAAAGCCATCGCGGACGCGAACGGTCTCGCCCATCTGTCCGAGCTTCGGAACGCGTTCGAGCAGGATCACTTGCATCTTGTCTTCTCCGATTTGATCAAGGTGGGGTGGGGGGAATCGATTGGCGCAGGCGCTTGCGCTCGCGTAGGCCCAGCGCCGCATCGGCAAGGCCGACAAGTGCAAAAACCGCCATCGGCCAGGGTGGGATAAAGGACATGACGAGATAAGCGCCGAACAGAAGTGGCGATCGCGCCGACATGTCGCGCGTGAGATCGTGCATCACGGCAAGACCTTGCAGCGACAATGCGGTCGCAAGCACCGTCGCGACGATGGAAGCGACGAAGCCGATCTCGTGCCCGACAAAGATCAATCCAATTGCCGGGATCAGCGCGGCGGCGAACGGAACCGGCAGACGCAAATTGTAGGGAATGTCGGGCCAGGTCGTCGGCAGTCGTGCCGAAATCTGCACGATGCGTGCGGCAAGCCAGAGGTTCGCCATAACGAGAAGCAGTCCGGACCCGGCCATCGCCGGAACCATGACCCGGACAATCACCCGTGCCAGACGATCGGGATCCAAGCCTTCGGGCAGGCTTGTCGTCGCCCCTTTTACATCGCGAATGAGCGGCGCGAGCTCATCGGCAAGCTGGCCGAGAGCGGACGCCAAGCCGCCATGCGCCGCAGCAAGCAGTAATGCACCGACACTGATCGCCACAGCGAAGTACAATGTAGCTATCGCAAGCGCGCGCATCGGGCTCGGGTTCGGCACAGCAGGGGCAATAGTCTTTGCCCGCGCAGGACGCGTCGGCTGCGGCTCGGCAGGCGGCGCACCGCGCAACGCGGCGACGCAAACAAACCAGGCAGGAACCCCGATGCCGACGGCATAGATGAGCCCCACCATCGGATAGAGCAGCGTGGCGACGAGCCCCGAGCCGAGAAGCGCGCCGACCAATCCGGTCCACTGCCCAAAACCCAGGCTCGCGATCATCAGCGGCAGCGGCGCGAAATAGGCGAGGGCAAGCGCAAGCAGCGAGCCCTTCGCAGAGACGATAAACAAAAGCGCGCTCGCAAGCCCGGCGCCGATCGCGACGCCGGCACTTAAAGAGGAAGCGAGCAGAGATTGTTGGTTCATTCGAGCTGTCCCGCGTTTGCGGTTAGGCGGTTCACCGCCAGCCGAGCCGCCGAAAACTTCCGGCGGCCTTTTGTCGAAGTGTCGAGTCCTAGCGGATCACGTAAGGCAACAGGCCGAGGAAGCGCGCCCGCTTGATCGCGTGCGCGAGCTCGCGCTGCTTCTTGGCGGAGACGGCAGTGATGCGCGAGGGCACGATCTTGCCGCGCTCGGAAATGTAGCGCGAGAGAAGACGCGTGTCCTTGTAATCGATCTTCGGCGCGTTCGGCCCGGAGAACGGGCAGCTCTTGCGGCGGCGGAAGAACGGACGGCGGGGAGCGGTCGACATCAGAGTGCTCCTGCCTCGGGTGCGGCTTCCTCGCGGCGCGGACGCCGCTCGCGATCGCCGCGATCACCACGGTCGCGGTCGCCACCGCGGCCACCGCGGCGGTCGCCACGATCACCGCGATCGTCGTCGTCGCGTTTGCGCATCATGGCGGAGGGGCCTTCCTCGTGCTCGTCGACGCGGATCGTCATGAAGCGCAGCACATCTTCGTTGATGCTCATCTGCCGCTCGACTTCGGTGATCGCCGCCGGCGGCGCGTCGATATTCATCAGCGAGAAATGCGCCTTGCGGTTCTTCTTGATGCGATAGGCGAGGGACTTCACGCCCCAATATTCTGACTTGCCGACGCTGCCGCCGTTCGAGGTGATGACGCCTTTGAAGTGATCGGTCAGGGCATCCAGCTGCTGCGTGGAGAGGTCCTGACGCGCGAGATAGACATGCTCGTAAAGAGGCATGATGTGGGCCTTTCTTCCAAAGCGATGTCCGGCGCGTAGCCCTTCGAGCCGAGCGGCCCGAACAAGAACAACGAAGGCGGAGACACGGGAAGGCGGGTAAACCCTGCCCGCGAGAGCGGGTCTTCCGTTCAGCCCCCGGCCGGAGCGTCGCGAAGGCGGGCTTTTAGCGGAGGGAGCCGGCGAGTGCAACCGCCGCAGACGCCACCCACCTCAGCCGATTCAGCAAAGCTTGACCATCACACGGGTGCAGGTCAGCGATTGCAGCTTGTCATCGCTTTGGGCCTGGGAGATAGTCAACCGCTCTTTGAACAAAAGCCCATTGCGATTTTGACGGGAGCGATCGATCAGTATTCGAAACTCATCCCTGTTTTCAGCCTGCTCATTGTGCAATTCGCGCCGGTCTCCGCAAACACGGTGGGCTTCGGAAAAAGCTGCGGGGGCATCGGTGGTATAAAGTGCGACGCCGGTCTTTGGTGCGATCCGCGCCCGGGCCAGTGTGGCCAGACCGATCTAAAGGGCCGATGCGTAAAGGTGCCGACGGTTTGCCCCATGTGGTCAGGCCGGTCTGCGGGTGCGACAACAAAACCTATTCGAACGACTGCGAACGCGTCATGGCACAAGCGCAAAAGGCGCATCAGGGAAAGTGCACGGGGAATCCCAAATATTAGTGACGCCCATTCCAAACGAGCGTGAACTGTCCTCCGGATCCTTCAGGCGGCGCCCATTCCATCCAGCGGCGGCTCGCGCAGTAAATCATCGACGTCGAGCCGCCGTGTAAACATCGCGAGCCGGCCGTCGGGCGTGCGCGGCCACTCGGCTTCCGGTCGGTCGCGATAGAGTTCGACGCCGTTTTCGTCCGCGTCGCGCAGATAGAGCGCCTCGCTGACGCCGTGGTCGGAGGCGCCGTCTAGCGCAATCCCGGCTGCGATCAGACGCCGCAACGCGTCGGCCAATGCCGCCCGGCTCGGATACAGAATTGCGAGATGGAACAGGCCGGTCGTGCCCCGCGGCGGCGGCGATCCGCCGCGGCTTTCCCAAGTGTTGAGGCCGATATGGTGGTGATACCCGCCGGCCGAAATGAAGGCCGCTTCCGAGCCGTAACGCTGCATCAGTTCGAAGCCGAGCACGCCGCAATAGAAGCCGAGCGCGCGATCGAGATCGGCGACCTTCAGGTGCACATGGCCGATCCGGACGCCGGGCTGGATCCGCGTGGCAGTCAGCGACGAGGGGTTCGGACTGCGATCAGCCATTGGCGCGCTTTACCTCCGACGCGATCGTAAATCTTTGAGGAGAATAGACCCAGGGCATAGCGCTGTAGGCGCGTTTGGGCTAGCGTCGCCGCAAACGACGCCGACGGCCTTGGGGAAAGCCATCGGTGGAGGGGATCGACAAATGACCGAGGTCGTTCAGTTCAAAAAGAAGGCGACCGGCGCCGTCGTGGAACCGCGGCCGGCACCCACGGACGCCGAGGAATTGAATCGCGCGGCCTACGAGTTGCGGGTTAGGCAGCAGGAAATTCTCACCGAGCTCGGCGTGCTCGCGCTCAAGGGAACGCCGTTTCCCGACCTCCTCAATCACACCGCGCGATTGACCGCCGAGGGGCTGCGCGCCGAGTTCGCCAAGGTGCTCGAATATCTGCCGGATCAGAACCGGCTCCTGGTGCGTGCGGGCGTGGGCTGGGAGCCGGGCGTTGTCGGCTCCGCAACGATCGGCGCCGATCTCGAATCGCCCGGCGGCTATGCGCTGCGCACCGGGGTGCCCGTCATCTCCAACCATCTTGAAAACGAGGAGCGGTTCAGGACCCCGGAGCTGCTCCTCGAATACGGCATCTACCGCGCCATGAACGTGATTCTGCAAGGCGAAGGCACGCCGTTCGGCGTATTGGAAGTCGATAGCCGCTCGCAGGGTGAATTCTCCGAGCAGGACATCACCTTCCTGCAAGGCGCCGCCAACCTGCTCGGCATGGCGATCGAACGGCAACGCATGGAGCGCGATCTTCGCGGCGCGCTGGATCGCCAACAGATGCTGATGCGCGAGGTGAACCATCGCGTCAATAACAGCCTGCAGATCGTCGGCTCGATGCTGCATCTGCAAAGCAGGCGCGCTCGCAATACCGAAGTGCAGCATCAGTTGACGCAAGCCTCGAGCCGCGTCACCGCGATCGCGCGCGCGCATAACCGGCTTTATCGCACCGAGGAGTTCACGACGCTCGACCTCGGCGCCTATCTCTCGGATCTTTGTGCCGATTTCTGCGAAGCGACACCCGGCTGCGAGATTTTCGTATCCGCACCGGAGCACATCGTTCTCTCGACCGATCGCGCCATAACCGTCGCCCTCTTGATCAACGAGCTGATCACGAACACTGCGAAATACGCCTATCCCGAGGGCAATTGCCGCGCCTGGGTGAACGTCGCGCGTGAAGGACGCACAATCGTTTTATCCGTGCGCGACGAAGGCATCGGACTTCCGCCTGAGATCGACGAGACGACCAGCACCGGGCTCGGGATGCGGCTTGTGAGCGCCTTCGCCAAGCAGCTCAACGGGTCGGTCGAGGTGAAGCGGCACGCGCCGGGGGCGGAGTTTGTCGTGTCGTTCGGTGTCGAGCCCTAAGGCGGACGATCGCTCGGCAGCCGCACCAATCGAGCGCGGTCGCTCGCGTCGGCAAATCTATCGACGATCGCAGCGGCACTTGCCGGTCCGCGCGGCGGAACGCCGAGAAACGCCTGCCACGGGGCGCGCCAGCCGATGACATCATGGCCGCCGCCGATGACCTTGATGACGGTGACGGTCACATTCGAAGGGCAATTCCATTTTATCTGCTCGATAAGACGTCTGCTGTCGCGCATCTGAGTGCGTCGCGGTTCGTTTGCCGCCTCGCAGCCATTCGCGTGCGCGAACAGCCTCGCCGTTTCTTCTACGCCCGCGGTACGGCGAAAGAAGTTGGCCGGATCGCCGACATCCCCGCCGGCGTAGGCAGCACGTCGTCGGCATCGCCGTTGATCATAAGAAGTCGCATCGGCTTGGTCGGGCGGCGGCTCGCGAACGCATCTTTCGGCATGCCGGCGCTGATCGTGCCGATCCCGGCGAAAAGGTCGGGTCTCGCGCATACGAGGGCGAAGGCCATCATGCCGCCGTTGGAAATACCGGCGACAAAAGTGCGATGCGGATCGGCGATTTGTTCCGCGGTGAGTTTCTCGACAAGCGCGGCGACAAACGCGACGTCATCTGCATGCGCCGGATTTCCTTCAGGACTATCGTGCCATTCGTGGCCGACGGCCTCGGGAAAAACTACGTTGAAGCCGCGTGGAAGAGCGGCCTGCAGGAAGCCGCTATATCTGGCGGTTGTCAGCGCATCGCCCGAATAGGAGTGCAGCACGATCAGCGTCGGACGCGGGCCGCCGGAGAGCCGATAGAGCAGCGCCCCGCCGGTTGCCGGACATGTCGATCTGGATCGGCTGTGGCAGGCGGAAAGCCGCGTAGGCAATCGCTCCGGCAAGGACCGCCGCAACGACAAGGATGCCGAGGAGAATCCTAAGGAGCAAACCGCGCTTTGCTCACGCCCACTCGCCCCAGCGCCCGTCGTCGAAGATGCGCCAGGCGCGTAAACCCGATTTGGCGACGACGATGCGGCCGCCTTTGGCCATCGACACGAGATGCTTGAAGACCAGCGGGTTGCGCCAGGCGAACGGCTTCTCGATCTCGCAGACGGCGTGATATTCGTCGGAATCGGGATCGTCCATGAGCAGCGTGCCGACCTTGTCAGGCCGCATCGTCGGCGGCAGATTGCGATCCCAAAGCCATTGGCATTCATATTCGCGGCACACGCCCGGCCGCGTTTCGTAAATCCCGCAGCCACCGCCGGCGATGCAATTGCTGCAAAGCGGTCCGGCCGGTTTCTTGAGTTCCTCGATGTAGAGCACCTTGCAGCAATGCGTGCAGGGGCCGCAGCTTTTACCTGGAATTTTCAGCATCGGGCACGCGCGGAGGAACGAGACAGAATCGCCGCCACTCTGAAAGAACCGCACCCGCTGCGCAATTGGCCGTATGACACGCGTCCACGAAAAAAAGGACCCGACTGAAAGGGCGGGTCCTCAAAACTGCCGTTACGCGAGCCTTAGGTGATGATGTAGACGACCTCGCGCGTCGACACCCGTCGTGGCGCCACGCTCGCCGCCCCCGCGGTCACGCCGGCTTGACGTTTGAGGCCCGGGAACTGAAGCTAGCGCTTGCAGCTCCCTCGCGATGTTTCGCCGTCAGCGCTTGACGAGCAGCCCGCGCCGATGCAGTGCCAAGGTAGACGGGGGAGGAGCACGACATGAGCATGGCTCTTGTCTTTCCGGGCCAGGGTTCGCAGGCGGTCGGCATGGGCAAGGCGCTTGCGGCAGATTTCGCCGCGGCGCGCGCCGTATTCGATGAAGTCGATGCGGCGCTCGGGCAGAAGCTCTCGACACTGATGTTCGAGGGGCCTGAGTCCGAGCTCACGCTGACGGCGAACGCGCAACCGGCGCTGATGGCCGTGAGCCTCGCCGCATTGCGCGTCCTTGAATCGGAAGCCGGGCTTGATGTTGCGCGCGACGCCGCGTTCGCGGCCGGGCATTCGCTCGGCGAATATTCCGCTTTGGCCGCGACAGGCGCGCTCACCGTCGCCGATACGGCACGCCTGTTGCGGCTGCGCGGGGAGGCAATGCAGAAAGCCGTGCCGGTCGGCAGGGGCGCGATGGCGGCGTTGCTCGGGCTCGATTACGAGACCGGTGTCTCGGTGGCGCGCGAAGCAAGCGCCGCGAGCGGCGACAACGAAATTTGCGAGATCGCCAATGACAATGGCGGTGGCCAGGTCGTCGCTTCG
>Ga0163163_10001881_pt1 | contig 17748 bp, 14 predicted proteins | sample S65metaG_FD_119766 | JGI IMG/M metagenome (GOLD analysis project Ga0163163, IMG submission 119766) | Switchgrass rhizosphere microbial communities from Kellogg Biological Station, Michigan, USA - S6-5 metaG | ecosystem: Host-associated > Plants > Roots > Rhizosphere > Soil | place: USA... | reverse complement strand
TTCGAATGGTGGTTCGGCATCACAGCTTCGAGGTGTTGCCGTTCCTCAGCATCGCTCCCGTCATAGACGCCATCGGTATAAAGAAAGAGAATGTCGCCTGAGCTCATTAGCGTAATTTCTGCAACGTCGGACGAATTAGCTGGCCGGGGCCGAAGTTGCATTGAGAAATAGCGCTTACGATCCGGATGATCAGCGGAGATCTGGAGACCCAGTGGGAGGAACTGCACCATTAGATTCTTGTCCAGCTCCACAAATCTGCGGTATTCAGCCGAGAATACGAGCGGCGGCGGATGGCCAAAGTTTACAAATCGGAAATAGCCGTACGGATGGAGTTCGCCATAAAGCATAGTCGCGATCTCCCGTGCATTATCTTGCTCATTTACGCCGAGTGCGTTACGAGCCGTGACCGATTGCGCCAAACGTAGATTGATATTTTCAAACAGCTCCGGCGTGGTTCGTCCGTGCTGATCAAGCTCGGAAAGCATAAACGCATGGAACGTATCGTGTACGGTCGAGGCAATCTTTGCCGAGATAAGTCCGTGTCCCTGTGCGTCCACCAGTAAAACTCCTGCAGTACTGTGGAGCTCCTCCAGTGCTTCAGCGACCCGTACCTGTTCCGAGCTTCGTGCCGCCCTGTATTCGGTTTCCATTTCGGATCCGTAACCCGCCCTGGACTTCAACCACTCGATATGATCGTCAACGGAATTACTCGCCGGTGCGCCCGGTGGGAGCGGATCAAGAAATTCCTTCGATAACTGCAGAGCCTTACGAATGCGTGCATCAACGTCATAACGCTGCTGGAAGTTTATGTATTCAAACAGGTCCCCTCCTACTATTCCGACAGGGATCGAATTACCGTACATCTCGATGCCGGGTATATCTGGAATTGCCCCTTCAACGGGCATGAGCCGTTCACGGAGGTATTTATCGAGAGTCAGATCTGTGGGTGGTGTAGTCACTGAACTTTATGAAGCCTATCCATTTAATGAGGATCTAGCTGCGTTTCTGAGTGCAAGCTTTATAGCACTGGGTCGCCTTCTCTCCAAAAGTTGTTGGCCGAAAAGCTTTGAACGTGTCGCGGTCACTGTCCTTATATATATAAGGCGGCATTTGCACATTCCTCATTATATAGGAGGAAGTTGAGATCTCTCTTTGTGCAGTTCAAGTGGAATCAAAAGAGCAGATGGTAACACGTTGGATCGGAGTTTTTTTTGCGGCATCCTTGATCGATGTGCACCTCCGTCTTTCCTTACCATCGTCATCGCTTCCCTGCCGAGATCATAAGGCATTCCGTTTAGTTGTATTTCCGCTTCGCCTGAACTTCCGCGCTTTGAAGAAATGCTGGCAGTGCGCGGTGTGTTCTCAGCTATGAGATATGCTAACGACTTGAGAAGAAGATCTTCTCGGCAAGCCGATTGGATGCTGATGATTTGTTAAGATGGTGATGAGCCGAAATGAACTCAGGTTTGCAAGGAAAAGTCGAATATGCTGAAGGTCAACGTAATTACTACGGGTGGTACAATCGAAAAAGTTTATTCTGAGCAGACTAGCACGGTAGAGAACCTGGATAACCAAATCGATCGATATCTCGGTCGGTTGCGGCTTCCGGACTGCGATGTCCAAGTGGTGCCGCTCATGAATAAAGACAGTTTGGAGATGACTGATGCGGACCGCAGCGCGATTCTTGGGCTCATCGAGCAGATGTTAGGCGAGCGCTCGGCAGTCGTAATCACTCACGGTACGGATACGATGGTTCAGACTGGTCGCTACTTGAACCAAGCTCTACCCGAACTGAAAGTTCCTATTGTACTAACGGGCGCGATGACGCCGCTGGGGTTTGAAGGAAGCGATGGTTTGCAAAACCTTACCGAGAGCCTCTTTGCTGTTCGGATACTTGATCCTGGTATTTATGTCGTAATGCACAATCAAGCCTTCCCAATAGATCACGTTCGCAAAGTACGAGAAACATCCCGCTTTGTGTGGAGCGATTAAAGTTACGACGGTAGGCACCCACCGCAGAGCCTGTGTCAAAAAAACCGGATGACAAAGTTTTTTTGTTTGGTGTTAGCATTCGGAGCCGCCTTTAAAAGAATCTATGCTTACGGCTGAGTTCATTAACACGCTATTTGACGCTGAACTGCCAGAACCATCGCATTGGGAGTCGTCTTTTCCTCCGCGCAATCTTGCGCCGGGCGCGATCGTGACTCGCTTTGGTCCAAGCCCAACAGGCTTTTTGCACACTGGCGGTGTCTACGTCGCCACGCTTGGCAAGAACCTCGCACATCATTCGGGTGGTTCGTACTTTATTAGAATTGAAGACACAGACCAGGCGCGAGAAGTCCCCGGTTCGCGCGAACAGTTTGCGCGCGCATTCAAATACTTCAGCATCGAGTCAGACGAGAACGACTCGAATTCAAAGTGGGGACCCTACGAACAGTCAAAGCGAGAGCTGATCTATCACACCTACGCGCGAGAGTTGCTGCGGATCGATCGCGCCTATCTATGTTTTTGCACTCGTGAAGAGTTGGCTCAGATGACGGAAGAACAAACTGCGGCAAAGCTTCAGACTGGCTATTACGGTTTATGGGCGCGTTGCCGAAATCTTTCGCAGACTGAAGTCATGAGCCGTCTCGAAGCAGGAAAGACTTATGCGATCCGGTTTCGTTCTCCCGATGGTCCACCCGATGGTTCACAGAGGCGCGTGGAATTCGTCGATCTGATCCGTGGACGAATCGAGCATCAGGACAACGTAAACGACATCGTGTTGTTAAAGGGTAGCGATCAATCTCCAAGACTTCCTACCTATCACTTTGCTCACGTGGTTGACGACACGTTGATGCGAGTCAACGTGGTACTACGGGGTGAAGAGTGGATCTCTTCAGTGCCAGTGCATCTGCAACTATTCAACGCACTTGGTTTCCAACCAATACCGTATGCCCATATCGCTCCGCTGATGAAATTCGACGGAGCGAGCCGGCGTAAGTTGAGCAAGCGAAAAGATAACGAGGCTGATGTCGCATATTACATAGACGCCGGCTACCCCGCAGGCGCGGTGCTGCATTACTTAAGAGGCCTGGCCAACAGCAGGTTCGCTGAAATGTCGTTCGAGGAATCTGCGTCAGCTGCTTTGAGTTTAAGCGAATGCGGAGTGGCTGGTCCGATCTTCGATCTGGTGAAGCTTGAATCGATCAGCCGCGAGTTTATAGCGCAACTCCCTATCGATGAGGCGCTGGAAGCGTTGCTTACCTGGTCTCGGGAGAATGATCCTGAGTTAAGCGCGATACTCTCTAACAATTTGCCGTTGGTTCGCCGCATCTTTTCCGCTGAGCGACAGCCCGGTGTGCAGCGAAAGGATTTAGCAAAATGGAACGAATTCCGGGAGCGATACGGTTTGTACTTCCAGGAGCTGTTTCTACCAGTAGGTGATCCTTCAGATCCTCGCTTCGCTCCGGTCGAACCTGACATGGTAGTCAAATTAGCTAAGGGCTTTGCTGACTCGTATCGGCACGAGCAAAACAAAGAGGCCTGGTTCGAACAGATACGCAGTTTGGCCACTGACAACGGCTTCGCACCAACAGCGGGTCAATACAAGAAGAATCCCGAGAATTTCGCCGGTTCGATCAGTCACGTAAGCAACGCCATTAGGATCGCCCTGACCGGACTAACACAAAGTCCGGAACTTTTCCTGGTCGCTCATAACCTGGGAGAGGAAGAAGTACTAAGACGTGTCAGAGCACTCACCCAAAGCGATGCGGCTAGCGGAGCGTGAGATCAGTAGCAGGATAAGACGTATACCTCGACAACCTATCGCCAGCCAAAGCACCTGAGCCGTAACCTGAGAAGTTGGCCTCGGCTCCGCCTGATGTGAGGAATGGCTCCGCCTTTCCGTCAGCGGCTCTCTAAGAATTTTGGGCTCCGCCCTTCCTTTACCACAAAGCAAAATAGATCTAAGCTTCATTAGTTTTTCAACCTCACAATTGTAAGGAGAACCTCATGCCTCACGATTTCCAGATCTCACGTGACAACCAAGCTCTATTCATAACGCTTAACACTACGCATCGATTGCCGGTCTTCAAAAGAGACGAACTTAACCTTGTGCTTAGGTCTGCGATCGATGAAGCTCGCAAGTCCGCAAACCTTCTTTTGTTTGCCTATGTTTTTATGATTGATCACATTCATCTGTTGACCGATCAACCCAAACCGCCTTCGGATGTACTGCGCATAATAAAGGGCATCACCGCCCGTCGAGTCATCGACTATCTAAAAGAAAACGATTACTCGAGTTCACTTGAAAAACTTCGCCACGAAGTTCGCAATCGAAACTATCGTTACTCGCTGTGGCAAACGGAGAAGAATGTTCTTCCGATCTTCAGCGAGGGAATGTTTATGCAAAAGGTCAACTACGTTCACAACAATCCAGTGAGAGCTGGATTTGTTGAGAGAGCGATTGATTATCGTTGGTCCAGCGCAAGATTTTGGCGCGGGTGTGCCGGTGAAGATGAACCATTGTTGGTAGATATCGATCGCATTAAGTGGCGTCAGTCAAGATAAGGGCGGAGCCCAAGATTTTAAAGAGCTGCTGACGGAAAGGCGGAGCCATTCCTCACATCAGGCGGCCAAGCCGAGGCGTGAAGGCCGAATGAGATTTAAGTGTTCTATTCGTTGAAGGCGGAGCCCAAAATTTTAGAGAGCCGCCGGCGGAAAGGCGGAGCCATTCCTCACATCAGGCGGCGAAGTCGTATCAAAAGTAAATCTTGTCAAGAAAACAAGAAGCAGATGTTTGTTACACCCAGAAGATTTGATGTAAGCCACTATCGACCTATCCCGCGAGATGACCCTGCCCCACATCTTTTGTAAACTGAAACAGAAATTCTTAATCAGACCTTTAGTTACGGAGAAATCAGAAACGTGCCTTTTGAAACTGAATCGATTGAGACTTCGCCGGAATCGTTACCAAATAATGATGGACCTTCGAATTTTATTCGAAACATCATGATCGAGGACATCAAGAGTGGCAAACATGAAGGTCGAGTACAAACCCGATTTCCTCCAGAACCAAACGGCTACTTGCATATAGGCCACGCTAAAGCCATATGCCTCGACTTCGGTTTGGCGGCCGAGTTTGGCGGTAAGTGCAATTTGCGTTTCGATGATACTAATCCGTCAAAAGAAGAAACGGAGTATGTTGACGCGATCATGGAGGACGTGAAGTGGTTGGGCTTCCAATGGGATGGCCTCTTTTACGCATCCGATTATTTCCAACAACTGTACGATTGGGCCATTCAGTTGATTAAGAATGATAAAGCTTACGTCTGCGATCTCAGCGCTGACCAGATTCGCGAGTATCGCGGCACGTTAACCGAGCCCGGCAGAGAAAGCCCCTATCGCAACCGATCCGTGGATGAGAACCTTGATCTATTCGCGCGTATGAAGCAGGGAGAGTTCCCGGATGGTTCGCGAACCTTGCGTGCGAAAATCGATATGAGCGCTCCAAACCTTAGTCTGCGCGATCCAGTCATGTATCGAATTCTTCACATGGACCATCATCGTACGGGTAATCAGTGGTGTATTTACCCGATGTACGATTACGCGCATGGGCAGTCGGATTCTATTGAACGCGTGACACACTCGATGTGTACTTTGGAGTTCGATAATAATCGTTCTTTGTATAATTGGTTTATCGAGCAGCTTGGCATCTTTCCCTCGCGACAATACGAGTTCGACCGTCTTTCCCTCACACATACTCTACTTAGCAAGCGCAAGCTATTGAAGTTGGTTGAAGAAGGACTTGTTGAAGGTTGGGATGATCCACGAATGCCAACCCTTTCTGGCATGCGCCGTCGCGGTTACACGTCCACAGCAATCCGTAACTTCTGCGCAAGTGTTGGAGTGTCGAAGACGAATGGTATTACTCAATTGCAGCAACTCGAATACTTTCTGCGCCAGGACCTGAATCGGATTGTTCCGCGGGTGATGTGTGTGCAGAAACCTTTACGCGTGGTTATCGAAAACTATCCCGATGATCTCGTTGAAGAAATGGATGCTATCAACAACCCCGAAGATAGCTCTGCGGGAAGCAGAAAGATTCCTTTTTCAAAAACGCTCTACATTGAAGACGATGATTTTCGTGAAGACCCGCCGAATAAGTTTTACCGGCTCTCCCCAGGTCGCGAAGTGCGGCTGCGTTATGCGTACTTAATCACCTGCAAAGAAGTCATCAAAGATAGCCAGGGCAGGATTGTAGAACTAGTTTGCACTTACGATCCGGCTACACGCGGCGGTAACACGCCTGATGGTCGAAAGGTGAAGTCCACTATCCACTGGGTCTCAGCGGATCACGCTCTGCCGGCAGAGGTTCGTCTGTACGACAACCTTTTTGTTAAGGAAGATCCAAATGAGGTTGAGGAAGGACACGATTTTACGGAGAATCTGAATCCTGATTCATTGCAAGTACTGCACGATTGCAAAATAGAACCTGGTGTGCGAGAAGCAGAGCCTGGCACTAAGTATCAGTTTGAGCGCCTTGGTTACTATTGTGTTGATCGCAACTCGGAGCACAAATTGGTGTTCAACCGGACCATTGGCCTGCGCGATACGTGGGCCAAGATCGAAAAACGCGCAACGACCGGCGCATGAGTGTTCTCCGTCTTTCCATTTGAATGTTAGATCCTCAGTCGTTTTATTTCGTGTGAATTCGTGGATCGTCTCTGCCCAGAAAACACGATCCACGAAACCACCCGAAATAAGAGCAACCTCTTCCTGGTCCAGGACTGTTCAGCGTTCCTCTGTCCATAGAGACTGGTTCAAAACTCTAATTTGCCTTATGACGTCGTTGGTGTTTAGTTCGGTTGATTTTTGGGATAGCGTCTCTCGGAGCGTAAAAGGCGATCCACGAAATCACACGAACTAAGACAAACATGAAACTGAGGGTAATCTATTAAATGTTCGGTTCAATTCTTCCGAATAGTCGAATCCGATGGTGTAGATGATTATAAGCGTGAGGTAACAACCTACTGATCGCGAGGTTCCCTGGGCTTTAGCAGCGTATGCTGCTCCTGGATTTCACGAACAATCTCTGGTCGTTTTATCCGACAAGTTTCTAAGTCATTCTGTGTCATTCGACCAGACACAACGTCCATGTAACCAACCGCTGTTATTGCATTTTCCGTTTTCCACCAGACTACTTCGTCCAAGTCTCTAACCTGGTACTCTTCTGGTCCGGTCCTAGTTTGTAAAATAACCCATGACATTAAATTGTCCCCTCTTTCTGTAACAATCTAGTGCCTGCTTTAAGCAACTTGCCGGGGGAGTCTAGCATTTCAAAGAGTCTCCGACGAATCATAATCGGCCGCCGGGAAAGCTGCTTTTCTGGCTCATGTTAAAGTTGCGCTTCAAAGTTGAATGCACGGAATATCACATGAAACTAAAGATGAAGGTCCTGAGGGTTTTTGTTTTGCTTTTCCCTGCCTTCTGCCCTCCCCCTATGGTCGTCGCACAAACCATACCGAGTGGTGCGGCCATCGACGCGATGGTGGGCAAGATCATGACTCACACTCAGGCTAAGGGCATGGCTGTTGCGGTTATTGATCGTGGCGTCGTTCGCTACGTCCGCGCCTACGGTATCCGTAACGCTAAAGGAGACCCGTTGACCACGAACACGGTCATGTACGGCGCGTCGCTCACGAAGACGGTCTTTGCATACACTGTCATGCAACTTGTCGATCAGGGCAGGTTGAAGCTCGACGTCCCCCTCAAGGACTATCTGGACAAACCGTTGCCGAGCTATGGCCCAGATCCAGTTTTCCCGGACAAGTATGGGCCCTATAAAGATTTGGCCGATGATTCCCGCTGGGAAAAGATCACGCCTCGTTTCTGCCTGACTCATTCGACCGGTTTTAGCAACTTCTGGTTCATAGAACCGGACCGGAAGCTGCGAATCCATTTCGATCCCGGCACGCGATACGCCTATTCGGGAGAAGGTTTGATCCTGCTGCAATTCGTCATCGAGCACGGCAGCAGGGCGCTGGGCCTGGGACTCGACGTCGGCGATTTGACACAGGCCGTTTTCAAGCGGGTAGGCATGAGCCGCACCAGCCTGGTTTGGCGTGATGATTTCGCTATCGATCTGGCCGACGGTTGGAATGATCAGGGGCAGCCGCAGGAACATGACCAACGTAGTAAGGTGCGGGCGGCTGGGTCAATGGACACCACGATTTCCGACCTGGCCAAATTTGCTCGAGCCCTGATGCGCGGTGACGGCCTGAGTGCAGCCTCGCGTGCCGAGCTAACAAAACAGCAGTTGCATATCACAACTGCACATCAGTTTCCTCCCTTTGTTCCTGACCTGCCAGTTAGTAAGCAGCGCAAGGACCTGTATGCGGGCTTGGGTGTTATCGTCTTCGATGGCCCGCAGGGCCATGGCTTTTACAAGGGTGGCCACGACGGTCAAACTGCAAACTCAATGGTATGCATTGAGAGTCGTCAGCGTTGCGTCGTCATCTTGTCAAACGATGTTCGTTCTGAGGCAGGGTTTGCCGATTTGGTTAAGTTCATCCTTGGCGAGACCGACGTGCCGTATGACTGGGAATACGGCGACCGGGCAGGAAAGTCGTAAAACTGAGGTTACTATGAGTCTACTGAAAACTATCTTCCGTGCACTATTCTGTGCTGCCGCAATTCCGCTTCTTGGTTTGATTACAACGCCTGATCACGCGCAAATACGAATCCAGGATCGCCTTGCGAACGTTAATGGAATCAAGCTTCACTATTTGACTGCCGGAAAAGGTGAGCCGGTGATCTTGTTGCATGGCTACGCCGAAAACAGTCACATGTGGCGACCGCTAATTCCTGAACTGGCAAAGACTCACACCGTAATCGCTCCAGACCTGCGCGGATTTGGCGAGTCATCAAAGCCAGCGAATGGATATGACAAGAAAACGATGGCCCAGGACGTACACGCCCTCGCTGTTTCACTTGGTCTGCGTCAGGAGACTGTCGTTGGCCATGACATTGGACTGATGGTCGCGTACGCATATGCAGCCCAGTACCCGAGTGAAATCAATCGAGTAGTACTGATGGATGCATTCCTTCCAGGCGTTGGCGATTGGAAAACCGTCTGGTTGCTTAGAGACCTTTGGCACTTTCATTTCTACGGTGAGACGCCACTCAAGTTGGTTGCGGGTCGCGAACGAATCTACTTTGAACATTTCTGGAACGATTTCGCCGCTGACCCGAAGCATTCAGTCCCCGAAGCCGATCGACGTTTCTATGCTGATGCTTATGCGCAACCCGGCGCGATGCGCGCGGGCTTCGAAGTGTTCCGGGCATTCGAACAGGACGCTAAAGACTTCGCTGAGTTTGCTCAGACTAAACTGACTATGCCTATGTTGGTTCTAACCGGCGAGAAGGCATCAGGGACTTTTCTGATCGAGCAAGGACGACTTGTAGATTCGAATGTGGAAGGCGTAGTTATCAAAGGATCCGGTCATTGGTTAATGGAAGAAGCACCACGCGAGGTCATTCCACAACTCGTTACGTTTATCAACAAATGAATTTTACCGGGAAATGAACGTGTGGTTTCCTGGATCTTGTTTCTGCGGTCATAGAAGATCCACGAATTAAGCGAACTAAAACAAGGAACGCTTTACACCGCAAATGCGAGATTGGGTCAATGGAGAACGAAAGTACAGGCAAAGACCCAAGTGACACTCAGTGGATATATGGCGATGACTCGGTGACGATGTTGAGTGCCTTGTTCTCAAATTCAAGTTGGGCATCAAATCTCTTTTCGCCGTTAACCTGCTTCACCCGAACGTAATTCCCATCCGCGCGAAGTTCTCTCGCATTGACGTTGTCCTTCAAATAAGCGTTCAAAACTGTATCCCGCAAAAAGTGTCTCAGGCGTGAGTCTTTTATTGGAACCAGCACTTCAACTCTGCGACTCAAATTCCGATACATCCAATCAGCACTGCCTATGAACATGTCTTCTTTTCCGTTGTTTCCAAAATAGAACAGTCGGCTGTGTTCCAGGAAACGACCGACAATGCTGCGCACGCGAATGTTGTCCGAAACGTCAGGTATTCCAGGTCTCAACATGCAGATGCCACGCACGATCAGATCGATGGATACTCCGGCCTCTGAGGCGTTATAGAGAGCTCTGATCAACGCGAGATCTGTCAGGCTGTTTATCTTCGCGATGATTCGCGCGGGGCGGCCCGCTTTGGCATGCGCCGTTTCGCGTTGAATTAATTTGAGTGTCTGCTTTCTCAGGTTGAGGGGGGCCACGAGCAAACAGTCGTAGTCTTCATATTCTGAGAATCCAGTAAGTGAATTGAACAGGTTAGTCGCATCGTTGGCAATTTCCTCGTCAGCAGTAAAGACTGCCAGGTCGGTATAGATACGAGATGTCGTGGGATTGTAATTGCCTGTGCCGAGATGGACGTAGCGCCGTAGTTCAGTACCCTCACGCCGGACAACCAGGGTGAGTTTACAATGAGTCTTCAACCCAACCATGCCATAGACGACATGAACGCCGGCCTGTTCCAGACGCCTTGCCCACTCAATGTTGCTTTCTTCATCAAAGCGCGCTTTTAGCTCGACTAACGCCGCGACTTGTTTTCCACTTTCCGCGGCATCGATCAAGGCCTTCACGATGGGCGAGTTGCGACCTGTACGGTAGAGGCAGATCTTGATTGCAACTACATTCGGATCCTCCGCGGCGGCATTAATAAAATTCGTTACTGTCGCGTACGCGGTATAAGGATGATGCATGAGAACATCCTGTTGTTTGAGAGAGGCAAAAATCTCCGGGCCCTGGCCCAGCGTTGGTGGAGTAGTAAGCTTTAAGGGTTGGTCTTTCAATTCCGGCCGATCGAGATCATACAACTGCATCAGGTCCGGAATATTGAACGGACCATCTATGACATAAACGTCGTCAGCAGTTAATCCCAGAGACTCCGTCAGAGACGTGACCATCTCCTTCGGCATTGTTGCAGCTACTTCCAGTCTGACTGCATCGCCAAATCTCATGCGCCTGACATGCTGCTGCATGGTTCGCAACAAATCGCTTGCTTCGTCGTCCTTGATCTCGAAATCCGCATCGCGTGTCACACGAAACAGGTGACACTTACTGGTCTTCATTTTGGGAAAGAGCATCTCGATGTTTGCTGCAACCAGGCTGCCCAGGAAAGTAAAAGTATTTCCCTTGTCGTCAACTGGTACCAGCCGCGGAACCATTGGCGGTAACTTGATGCGCGCAAACCGGGCGGTCTTAGGAGCACCAGACGGATTAACTCGCTTAACCTGCGACGGCGAAACCATCAGCCCAAGATTAAGACTGAGGTTTGAAACGTACGGGAAAGGATGACCTGGATCGACTGCCTGGGGAGTTAAGATCGGAAATACATTGTGAAGAAAATAATTGTTTGCGTACTTTCGCTCTCGCTTCGACAGGTCTCCATAACGTCGAATGATTAAGTCGTTTTCTGCGAGCGCTGGAAAGATCTGCTCTTTCAAACAACGCATTTGAAGCTCTAGCAACGGCCTCAACTTTGCGCGAATAGCTTTTAGTTGGTCTGCGGCAGTTAGACCATCTGGTGATGGTTCATCGAAACCACCTTCCACTGTCTCTTGTAAACCGGACACGCGTATCATAAAAAACTCGTCCAGGTTCGAAGAAAATATCGCCAGAAATTTCAATCGCTCAAGAAGAGGATGTCTCGGGTCCAACGCCTCCTCCAGGACTCGACGATTGAATTCTATCCAACTGAGCTCACGGTTAATTAATAAGTGTTTTTGTTGTCGAAGATTCCGAGCTTTGCTGCGGTTGGAAGAGACTTTATCTCTCGTTTTGGATTTTACTCTGCTTGTGGAGATTGCCATGTCTGATTCTGTCGCGGAGTTCGCTGGTTTGAAATGGAGCAGCACCCTTTTATGCGAGACATGTTACAGGATTATGAACCTCGCGCGAACAACTCGAACCGGAGTCCTGAAACGAATCTCCAGCCTTGGTCCGTGCGCACGAATGATCGTGATCCTCTCCAACGCTGGGCCCTGCCCATTCCGCCAGGACACGCCCAGAAAAAATAGTTAGGACCTTTGCGCTTCGGCCTGCAAACCGCCCGTCGCGGCTTCTTCGATAATGTCCGCAACGACCCGCGGGTTAGACACGTAGATGGCGTGGCTGCCGCCGACTTCTCTCACATTTGAACCGGCGCGCTGCGACATAAACTGTTGCGCCGGCGGCGGTATCATCTTGTCGTCAGTGACGACTAGGTACCAACTCGGCTTGGTTTTCCACGCGGGTGTGCTAACGGCTCCATTGAGCGCGTCCAATCCCCAGGGCACCTGTGAGTTCGCCATGAACTCAGCCTTCTCGGGCGCTACATCTCCGGCGAATGCTGCCGCAAATTTTGCTTTGTCCAACATAAGAAAGCCGTCAACGGGCGGCAGGATCGGCGGCACGGGCGCACCAGGCGCCGGATTTGCGATTAGCGTTCCAACGGATTCCCCCGCATCGGGGGCGAAAGCCGTAATGTAAACGAGCGTCTTAACGTTGGAATGATTACCAGCTTCTGAAATAACCACACCGCCATATGAATGACCTACGAGAATTGCAGGACCATTCTGGCCATCGAGTACTGCTCGGGTGGCAGCGACGTCGCCGGTTAGCGTTATGGTTGGGTTCTGCACAACACTTACGTTGTACCCATCTTTCTTAAGTAGGTTGTAAACGGCTTCCCAGCCCGATCCGTCAACGAAACCGCCATGAACGAGGACAACATTCTTTGTTGCACCAACTGATATTTGAGCCATGTTTTTTTCTCCTGTATCAATAACTAATGAAAGTTTCCGGATTGACAAAATCTACAACGCGAAACCTTTTCGGAGTTTTTATCTCAGCGATTGGAAACGAGGCTGTCGTTTCGCGGGTCGTCTTTTGGACTGATGTATTCAAGGCCAAGCGGACCAATCGCTGTAACTTGCGTGACGTATTCACTCGATTTCGCCCAGTGGAAATGGGATGTATCGCCCGGCAGAACGATAACGCTTCCGGGCGGATACGCCTGGAGTTTATCGGCATCGAATTGATCACCCAAACCGATATAGAAAACGCCGGAGATAACTGTGTAGACCCGATCTTCCGGGTGTCGGTGTGGCATGATCTTCACGAGGTGGGGCACGCGAACCCTGATCGTGTATGGGCCGACTTCCGAGGGACGACCGACGACTATTGCCAGGCTGACCGAAGGTGGAAAAGCTGGGAAGGGCTTCCACTCGAGGTCTTCGGACAGGACCGATCTAAAAACGTCTTGGCCCGGCTGGTGAGGTCGAACTATATTTTTTTGTGCATTCATTCCAGTTTCTTCTTTCTTGTCTGACACATAAAAGCTCAGCTAGAAATCTTAGGCTGATGACGACCTCGACAGTTTACACTTCGCCTGGTTGTTCCCTGGCTACACGTCGGGTGTAGAATCCGTGAATCTTCTACAAACATTTTCACTTAAACGGAGGCACTATGCCAGACCACGATTGCGAATCGTATCCGTCAAATCCCAACCGCCGCACATTTCTTTTGACCACGGGAAGTAGTGTGGCAGCAAGCGTAGTTGCGGCGTACGTACCAATCGCGAAAGGCGCTCAAGGAGAGAGCGAATCGGCTTCGACCAGTACGGGGTCGATCGAGGGCGCTGTCCCGATTACGCTGCGCATTAACGGTAAGGACCACCAACTTCGCATCGATCCGCGGACGACTCTACTGGACTGCGTTCGTGAGACTGTTGCGCTGACCGGAACGAAGAAGGGCTGTGACCACGGTCAATGCGGCGCATGTACGGTCCATGTGAACGGCAGGCGTGTGAATTCATGCCTCAGTCTCGCACTGATGCACGACGGGGAAGAGATCACAACCATTGAAGGCTTGGGAACACCCGACGCGTTACATCCTATGCAGGCGGCGTTCGTGGCCCATGACTGTTACCAGTGCGGCTATTGCACCTCGGGCCAGATCATGTCGGCCGTTGCTCTGCTCAAGGAACCGTGCGGTCCCGATGACGCATCGGTGAAGGAACTGATGAGCGGTAATATTTGCCGCTGCGGCGCCTATCAGAATATCGTGGCTGCAATTCAGCAAGTCCGCAAAAACGCCTAACTCCAGAAGGAGCGATCTCGATGCACAGCTTTGAATTCAGTCGGCCCACAGATGCCGCGGCGGCGATTGCCGGTGCCGCCATAGCGAAGACCGCACAGCAAGGTGCGGACGTAAGGTTCGTCGCCGGCGGCACAACGTTAATCGACTTGATGAAGCTCAACGTCGAAACGCCGGCCCGGCTGATCGATGTCAATCGTTTGCCGCTCGATAAAATCGAAGTCACCGCTGACGGCGGATTGAAGATCGGCGCTACGGTGCGCAATTCAGATCTTGCCAATCATCCGACGGTGCAACGAGATTACGCCGTACTGTCGCAAGCCATTCTTAGCGGCGCATCGGCACAGCTGCGAAACATGGCGACGACTGCCGGCAATCTGCTCCAGCGAACGCGTTGCGTCTATTTTCGCGACACCGCAATGCCCTGCAACAAGCGCGACCCCGGCACCGGTTGCCCCGCGATCACCGGCAACAACAGAACGCTCGCGATTCTTGGCACTAGCGAACAATGCATTGCTACCAATCCGTCGGACATGTGCGTCGCCATGGCAGCATTAGAGGCGACGATCCACATACAAGGATCAAAGGGTTTACGTTCGATACCCATCGGTGACTTTCATCTCTTGCCGGGCAGCACACCTAATCGCGAAACAGTGCTTGAACCGGGCGACCTGATCACGCACGTGACGCTGCCGCGGGCCACTGCCGGGAGTAAGCAGGTTTATTTGAAGCTACGCGATCGAGCTTCGTATGAATTTGCCTTGGCATCTGCCGCGATCGTTATAGCGATCGCAGACCGCAAAGTGACGCGGGCTCGCATTGCGCTTGGCGGCGTCGGGACCAAGCCATGGCGATCTCCAGAAGCGGAGGCCGCTCTCGTTGGTAAGTCCGCCGACATAATGAACTTTCGCAAGGCGGCGGAAGCGGCTATGCGCGACGCTAAACCGCAAAGCGAGAACAAATTTAAAATCGAACTGGCTAAACGATGTCTCACACACGCGCTGCAAATGGCCGCCACGATTTGATTCAACTGAAGGATTGAATATGACTAGAACCCAGGAACCATCAATTACTTCTCCAGTTGGTCGCGACACGCCACGCGTGGATGGCCCACGCAAAGTGAGTGGCATGGCGCAGTACACCGCCGACTTCCACTTTCCAGACTTGCTATATGCAGTTCCAGTCGAAGCGACAATCGCGAACGGCAGATTGCTCAAGCTCGACACCGCCACGGCCGAAAAGATGCCCGGTGTGCGCGCAATCTTTCATCGCGAGAACATTGGACCAATTTACCGTTCGACTTTCGGACCGGGCTTCGAAGGCATCTGCAACGAACGCCGCCCGCCATTCGAGGACGATGTGATTCGCTATTACGGTCAGTACATCGCGCTCGCTGTGGCCGACACGTTCGAATCAGCCAAGGCGGCAGCCGATGCAGTTCGTGGGACGTACGAGAGGGAGAAACCGAATGTGGAGACTCACCTTACTGCGGACGAAGATCCTGGTGTAGTTATGACGGGATACGGCCCGGCTGAGCGACTGCAAAGTCAACGCGGCGATTCTGAGAAGGCATTCGCGAGCGCTCCGACCAAGCTTGACCAAACGTACGTCACGCCGGCCGAGACACATAACCCGCTCGAGCCGCACGTCACCACTGCGATCTGGGAGGGTTCAAACCTGACGCTGTACGAGTCATCGCAGGGAGTCGTCAACCACCGCGGCGTCCTGGCGCAGATGTTCGGCTTGCCGAAGGAGAACGTACGAGTGATTACCCAGTTTGTCGGCTCTGGCTTTGGCAGCAAACTGTGGCCATGGACTCAATGTCCGCTCGCTGCTGCCGCGGCGCGCAAGTTGGGCAAGCCAGTGAAACTGGTTCTCAGCCGCAAAATGATGTTTCAGTCGGTCGGTCATCGACCGCTCACTCAACAGCGTGTGCGCGTCGGAGCCACAAGCGATGGCAAGCTCGTCTCACTTCAGCACGACTACGTTTATCACACGTCAATGCTTGACCCATACCATGAAGATTGCGGCGAGGCGACGCCATTCCAATACAGTGTGCCCAACCTCCGCGTGACGTTTGGTCGCGCAAAGCGCAACGTTGGCGCAGGAGCAGACATGCGCGGTCCAGGACGCGTGCCGGGTCTTTACGCAACCGAATCCGCGATGAACGAATTAGCCGATCAACTCAAGATCGATCCGGTGAAACTCCGCATCCTCAACGAACCGAAACTCGATGAGTCGAGAGGCATACCATTTTCATCACGGCATTTGGTTGAGTGCTTTGAAATGGGCTCACAAAAGTTCGGGTGGTCCAGTCGTAAGCCTGACGTCGGCTCGATGAAACGAGACGGCTTGACGTTAGGTTGGGGAATGGCAGGATGCTCTTGGGTCGCCGCCCGGTTTCCGGCGGCAGCGAGCGTGCAACTGCGTGACGATGGCACGGTCCGCGTCGCATCTGCCACCCAGGACATCGGCACCGGCATGTATACAGTACTTGCACAGCTAGCATCGCAGAAGACTGGTGTGCCACTCGATAAGATCGAAGTAGCGCTTGGCGATACAGCGTTACCGGAAGGCCCGGTCTCGGGCGGTTCTATGGCCACCGAATCCGTTGTTCCTGCAGTGTTTGCCGCGGCTGATAGTGCGATCTCATCGCTTCTGACTGTGGCAGCGACAACGCCGGGTTCACCGTTTGAGAACCACAAGCCGGACGATCTCGCGTTTCAGGACGGCCAGGTCTTTTTGAAAGTCGATGGTGCTGCTAAAGGTGTAGCGTTCCAGAATCTAATGCGCCGTGCGAATCTCCGCCTGGTCTCGGGCAGCGGTTCATCCGCAGCGACCTTTGGTAATCCGACGCCGAAATTCTCGACGCACTCGTTTGGCTGTCATTTCGTTGAGGTGACATGGCAACCGGAGATCGCGCGGCTGCGTGTGAGCCGTGTTGTGACCGTCATGGATGCAGGCCGGATTATTAATCCACTTACTGCCCGGAATCAGATCATGGGTGGGGTCGTGATGGGAATCGGTATGGCACTGCTAGAGCACACCACTTACGATCCGCAGAATGGTGCGCCGATCAACAGTAACCTGGCGGATTACATCGTAGCAGTGAATGCCGACACCCCGCCGATCGATGTGCACTTCCTCGATTACCCGGATAAAGAGATCAACGAACTTGGTGCGCGCGGGATCGGCGAGATCGGCTTGGCTGGCGTCGCGCCTGCGATCACTGCGGCGGTCTACCACGCAACCGGCGTTCGTGTGCGTGAGCTGCCAGTGAAGATCGAAGACTTGTTAGTGTGACGAGTAAATCGTCAGGGAGTCTTCAATCACTCGGTAATAGGGCAGCAGCCTCTCTTGCCGTTATCTCCTTGTTATAAAGGGCCGTCCCTGGCTGTTGACTGCAACCTCCTTCGTGCAGGAACCCCGTGTCAACGGCCGCAAAACCGATCTCTTCAATTAACCGCGCGACGATCTCTTTCGCTTGGGAGTCATCCCCGGCAATGAAGATCGCTCGACGATCCTCCAGCGGCAAACTCGTGTCGCCCAGACTCGCCAAATGTTTGAAATAGATCGTGTTAAATCCTTTGACGAGTCGCGCC
>Ga0163163_10001880_pt1 | contig 17756 bp, 17 predicted proteins | sample S65metaG_FD_119766 | JGI IMG/M metagenome (GOLD analysis project Ga0163163, IMG submission 119766) | Switchgrass rhizosphere microbial communities from Kellogg Biological Station, Michigan, USA - S6-5 metaG | ecosystem: Host-associated > Plants > Roots > Rhizosphere > Soil | place: USA... | reverse complement strand
GACGTTGAGCAGCATGGAAAAAGAATGACGGAAGCCGACCTTGCTCGGTGGGTCGCAAAGACTGCGCCGAAGACTTCAGCTGGCTCGAAAACAAACTAACGCGTGTTCGTCAGGTGGATGTCATTCCTGGCTTCGTTGCGTTCTTTGTCAGCCCGATCCAAACCTGCTGACGTCTCGGCAAATAGCGGCGTTTATCTTCTGCCGTATATCGGTGCCCGATTTGAAATGCGGCAAATACCTTGCTGGCAGCGCCACCTCGGCCCCCATCCTGGGATTGCGCCCGAGGCGAGCCTGACGGAAACGCAGTTCGAATCTCGATTCGCTCGCCGGCCCATAACGCATCGGTTACGCCTCGCCACGCTCCGGCGCACCGCCGCAAAGAACGCGGCGGGCCGGCGCGTGTGCGCGGCTGCGTGCAACGTATTGAGAATCTGGAAGCAAGGGACGTTCGGCAGGAAGAAAAACGCAATGCAGTTCCGTCGCTGGGTAGTTCCCTTTCGAGGGGGCGCAAAAGGTGCCAAAGCACAAGTCCCACAATGGGAACAGCGATGCGAAGTTGGAATTGCTTTCCGCCGTAACGACCGAATGTTGCAGTGGTGTGATAACGAGCCGCTCGACAAACCGAACGCATCGAACGTCCCGATCACGGGTTTTCTTACTCCTGCAAGCCGGCTGATCACGCTGCGGGTCCAGTGGCGTCGCGCAGCTTCTCGGTGGTGGGGTGTGCACTTGGCTAAGCTGCTCGATGTACTCGGCTACGCACCGGTTTTTGATCGCGAACTCTCCAGTGTCAACAGCAACTTGAACCTGACCCACGTAAATTGCTGATCAGCAATTCCGGATTGACCCATCAAGGCCCCAATTTCGCTTACGGTTGAATAGCGGTGTGCAGTCTTTGGCATCTGTCGTTTGCTCAAACAGACGTGTGCTTGGTCGGCCTCTTCGCATTCCTTTAGCCAAGCGAGTAGCATCTTGTTTCAGGGGCGATTCCTTTCTTTGCGTGCGTGATGTCGAGAACGCTGAAAATCACTACTGCGTTAGTCCGATGTATTCTTTGCTTAGCCGCTCTCTCGCTGGCGAGCGGCTACGCCGAGTCGCGCTTGACAGACGCCGGCGGTGCCATTGTTGAGTCGATCGGTGCAGGCTCCCCTGCACGCGAAGTAGACTTAGCCGCTGAGGACGTCTTGCTGTCGATTCGCTCTGCTGGCCATGAGACGAATACGGGGGTGCCAATTCGCGACCCATTTGACGCCTTGGTGCAGAGATTCATGCTCGGCGAGCTTGGACCTGTGTCCATCAGATTCCGCCGGGCAGGCAAAGCCCGCGAAGTTACCCTGGCAGCCGACGACTGGGGAGTGCGGCTGCGGCCGGCTTTCTCGACGCGCGAACATGAACGATATCAACGTGCGTTGCATGCCCTCGGCTCAAGAGATGTGATCGGATTTTGCGACGGCATGCAGAAGATCGCAGAGGCGCTCGAGCAGGAGAAGTGGCGCCGCCAGATCGCTTGGATGCATTGGCGTTGCGCTGAAAGTGCTGCGGAGGCACTTGATTGGAATCGTTCGGATGTTGCTATGAGGAAGGCTCTTGAAGCCTTAGTAGATGACTCCAAGGCGGCGGCGGCCATCTGGCTGCTGAGAGGCCAACAAGCAATTGAGGCCAGAAACTGGCAGCAACTGAAGGTAGCTACTGAGAAGGCGCTCTCATTGGTACAAGGTGAGGCGACTGATTCACCGATCCGGCTCATGGCCGAGCTTTTGCAGGGCCGGGTGGATCTTTATGAAAGCCGATTCGAAAAGATCGAGCAACTAACCAGCTCGCTGCTGCAAAATTGCCGTCTCGGTACTTTGTTGGAAGCCGACATTCGCAATCTGAAAGCTCTGGCGCTGCGAAATCTCGAACATCTGGACCAAGCGATTGAAGAGTACCAAAAAGCCATCACCATCCGTGACCGCCTCGCCGTAGCATCGCCCGATACCGCGAGCGTACATAGCAACTACGCAATGGCGCTGCGCGCCAAAGGCGAGAGTTCGGCGGCTTTTGCTGAGATGACTACCACAATTGCAGGGCTGCGCCGAATTTCGCCGGAAAGTCTTCGGCTCGCGTCTCTTCTTAGCAATCTTGCCTTGATCCACTGGGATCGCGGCGACCTGATTGCGGCCGAAAGAACCTACCAGTCTGCACTGTCCATCCAGAGGCTTCGCGCACCGGCTGGCTACGATGTTGGAATCAGCCTGCAAAATCTTACTTATATCGCGCTGGACCGCGGCGATATTGCGGCTGCGGAATTGCTGGCCGATGAGAGTCGTGCAATATTCGAGCGAGTCGCGCCCAAGAGCCAGCCGATGGGAATCGCCTACAACCTGCACGGGCTTGTGCTGGAGCGGCGAGGTGATCTGGATGCTGCGGACGCGGAGTACCATCGCGCGATCGCATTCTGGGAGAACGCAGCACCCGAGAGCTTAAGACATGCTTGGTCGATACATAACCTCGGTGGAACCGCTGAGAAGCGCGGAGATAAGGCGGCAGCGCGCAAGTTTTTCGAAGCATCCTTACAAATGCGGCATGCCGCGGCTCCGGGTGGATTGGATGAGGCGAACGATCTGCTGTCGTTGGGAAGACTGTACTTGGATTCCGCGGACACGAGCCAAGCGCATGAAAAGCTAGACCGTGCCGCGAACATATATTCCCGGATCGCCCCCGAGTCGGTCCAGTACGCGATTACACTAAACAGATTGGGCCATGTTATCGATAGCCAGGGAAGCCCTCATCGGGCGATCGAGTACTTATGCAAGGCCGAACAGGTACTTGACCTGCAGCGAAAACGAGTCAGCGCAAGTCGCGAGAACCAAGCCGAATATACCGCCATCCATGCCGATATTCCTCGGGAATGCGCCGAGGCTCACATTCAACTGGACAATCCAGATGCCGCCCTCGAAATCATCGAGCATTCTCGGGCTCGCGCAATGCGTGAGCGAATGCTCTTTCGCGACGAGGCTGTGGCAGGAGAAATGCTGCCCACACCTCTTCAGGAGCGACGACGGGAGCTATATCAGCGCCGAGCACGACTGGAAGGTGAGTTGGCTTCGCTATCGCGAGAAGATGCCATAGTAAAGCGCGAACCCGTAAGGTCGAATTTGACCGCGTTAGAAAATGACGAGGAGAAATGGTTCGCGGACTTGGCGAAGCAAGCCCCTCGCTATGCAAGAGGGCTGCGCGACAAGGTATTGAGCGTGTCGCAAATATTCCAGAGATTGCCGCGGGACACAGCCGTATTGGTGTACATGGTTAGCAAGCAACATACGTTTCTGTTGAGCTTGTCTTCCGATGACCCTCACGTGCGCGTGGCCGTGCTCGATATCGGCAGGAACGAGATTGTTGAATCCGTAACACGACTGCGTCAACGAATCGTTGAACGCGAGCCCCGCGTTACACTTGATCCCGAGTTACGTCGCGCATATTTGCAATTAGTGAGGCCTGCCGAATCAACCATCGCCGAAAGTCATCGTATCTTGTTTATTCCCGACGGCGCATTGCAGTTGTTACCTTTCGGCGCCCTACTAGACAACAGTGGGCGCTTTGTCGCGGATCGCTGGACGATCTCCCTGGCTTCATCAATATCCGTCGCAATGGAAGCCAGTGATGACGCGCGTCTGCCCGGAGAAGATGTCGTGACTGTGTCCGTTTCTGCTCCTCGTCTCAATCCTGCTGATTCCGAACGCATCGGCGCGCTCGTCTCGCTGGAGAATTCCGACACTGAAGCCACCGAGGTGGCGGCAGCATATGGCGGAAAGACAAAAATATTTCTCGGCGATGGCGCCGGCGAGGCTGTTGTGCGGGATGCGGCCCGTGGAGCCAAAGTACTACACATTGCGGCGCACGGGTATTTCGATACGGAGCATCCCATCGATTCTGCCCTTCTTCTCGGTGGGGGGGGTGCCCGGAACTCGAATGACGACGGCATTGTGCATGCATGGGAGGTGATGGCTAATTGGAGTCTGCATTCGAGATTGGTAGTGCTTTCCGGATGCGACACGGGCGTTGGGAGGGAGTTGGCGGATGAGGGCCTTATCGGCCTTACCCGCGCCTTTCAATACGCAGGGGCACAGAGTGTCGTTGCGACGCTATGGCCTATCAGTGACCGGTCTACTGCAGGGCTGATGAAGAACCTACACAAGGAATTTTCTGCGGGAAAGGACGCATCGAGTGCTTTGCGGGAGGCCCAAATCCAGGAGCTGAAGATCCACTCGTCAAGTCTGGCGTTGCCCCTTAGAGGCGTCGGCGGACTAAGTCACCCCGGTCGTAGTTCGAAGAATGTGGAGCGCAGCCATCCATATTTTTGGGCCGGGTTTGAGGTCTTCGGTGTTCTGCCCTAGGGACATCCGCCTCACGGGCGCACGGGATCCCAGTCGCTGCCAATCCACCTTGGCCATAAAACGGCGTACTGCGAAGTAGTACGCCACCCTGGTGTTAGCTTTGCGGATCTGCCGAAATATTTCACAAAAGCGCTTAGAAAATTATAGAAAAGTGACTTGCGTTTGGTTCAACGACTAAATTTCTTGTGCGCCCGGGCAAGGCCATTCGTTTACCCAGTGTACTCAGTCTACTGGGCATCAGAAGGACCTTGATAATGAGAAATGCCCTTCGTGCAGTGGTAGGCGTATTGCTAGTCGTGTCTGCAAGTCAGGTCCGCGCGGCACTGCTTCTTGACGGCGCTAAGCAGATAGCCATCGGCGGGGAATCCACCTGGAATTTCCGTAGTTACACCTGCGCCGTGCTAGCTGACGCCAGCGTTGCGTGCTGGGGCAACAATGACTATGGGACGTTGGGCAACGGCACGCGAGTTTCCTCCGGGATACCCGAGACGACAGTACCCGGCTTGGCTTACGTTACATCGATTGCTACCGGGGCATTCCATGTTTGCGCGGCCGAGTCAGACGGAACAGTTGCCTGCTGGGGTTCCAACGCGTCTGGCGAATTGGGGGACGCAACGCAGAATGACAGCAACACTCCCGTCGCAGCACACAATCTGACGGGCGTGATCGCGGTGGCGGTGGGCGATCGGCACAGTTGCGCGTTGCTGGGCGATGGCAGCGTTGCGTGTTGGGGGTCCAATACTTTTGGGCAAGTCGCAAATACCGGCAGCACCGGCATACAGTTCGCCCCGACGATCATCGCAAATTTGTCCAACGTCGTCGCGATCGCTGCCGGCGGCAACCATACTTGTGCGCTCAAGTCGGATGGCACCGTCTGGTGCTGGGGCGCCAACTTTCTGGGTCAGCTGGGCGACGGGACATTTGCCAGCCATGCAGCACCCGCGCCTGCCAGCGTGATGAATGCCACGTCAATTTCAAGCCGCGCCGACCATACCTGTGCGCGCAAGAGTGATGGCACGCTCGCTTGCTGGGGCAAGAATGATTCCGGCCAGCTCGGCGACGGGACAAAAGCCAACAACCCTACGCCGACGATCGTGGCGAAGCTGGCAAATGTCACCGCGGTTGCGGCCGGTGGCGTACACACCTGTGCGCTGCTCGGCGACGGCAGCGAAGTCTGCTGGGGCAACAACCAGCACGCGCAACTTGGCGACGGCACCACCACCAATCGCCCTGCGCCAACTGCTGTAACCAATCTCAAGGGGGCAACTTCCATTGCGACCGGGTTCCATCACAGTTGCGCAATTCGCGGCAGCAGTGCCATTGTCGAATGTTGGGGAGACAATCATTCAGGAGAGCTCGGGTCCGGTAGCAACCCATTCAGCATGATGCCTGTCGCTGTCAGCAACCTTGAGGGAGTCACTCAAATCGATGCCGGCATGGAGCATACCTGTACGATCACGAACAGCGGCGTGTTGTGTTGGGGTGCCAACGGTTCGGGCCAGCTCGGTGACGGCACCGCGATCGATTCTTCGTCGCCCTTGGTGGTTGAGAGCCTTTCGAATACCGTGTCCCTTTCTCTGGACGGAAACACTTGTGCTGTTGTCAGTGGGGGAACCGTGGAATGTTGGGGCGGCGACAACTACTCGCTACCGACTCTGATGCCGAATCTTGCGAAGGTCCTGGAAATCGGTGGAGGTGCTCAGCACAGCTGCGCGCTGATTAACGGAGGTTCCGTAGTCTGCTGGGGCGACAATTTCGCTTATCAGTTGGGCAACCTGGACCAAAGTGCACAGCCGCCCGTGCCCGTGGCAAACCTGACGAATGTAACGGCGGTCGCCCACGGCTCTTGGGAGACCTACCACACGTGCGTGCTGTTGAGCGACAACGGAGGAACAGTTGCGTGCTGGGGCAGCAATTTCTTCAGAGAATTGGGGAACGACAACCCGGAGAACCAGGCTGTCCCTGCGGTAGTTGCGAATCTGAAGGGTATGATCGCGGTCGCCAGCGGCAGCTTCCATACTTGCGCACTCAAGAATGACGGCACGGTCAGTTGTTGGGGTGCTGGTCCTGCCAATTCGTTTTGGTCTGCGACGCCCGCAACTGTGCCGGGAATCTCCGATGCGATAGCCGTCGTAGCCGGGCGCGACCAGGATTGTGCGCTTAAGTCCCCTGGAACAGTAGCATGCTGGGGCGATAACACTGTGGGTCAGCTCGGTAACGGTACGATGACGCCGAGTACGACACCCGTCGAGGTGACGGGCCTTACGGACGCCATTGCATTGGCGGCCGGCACGGACTTCGTCTGCGCGGTAAGAGCAGGCCTAACAGCGAGTTGCTGGGGAAACAACATTTCCGGTCAACTCGGCAACGGCCGCAACCTGATCAGCAAAACGCCGGTGTTTTCGGGTGACCGTCTGTTCGGCGATTGGTTCGACTAAGCCATGCTTGTTAGGTAAGCTCGCCTGAGTGGGACGCTTGGCGGTTCACGTGGCTATCGCGCCTCAGTGACTCAGTAGAGCAAATGTTCGGGGCGATTTCGACGGAAGACTCGAGGTCGATCGTGCCTGCGCCTAACTTTCTTCAGGCAAAGGGCACTGCGATGGATCAGTGTTTGTCTCTAACCCAGAATAGAAAATGAGATCATCGTTTTGCTGACGCTCATATGCGCCGATGTCAATGCGCGCGTCTGATATTCGCGCGAATCCCGTACCGCGCTGATCATTCGGGGGCGGAGCCGTTCCTGCGAATCCTCCGCCAATCAGCGGACTGTAAGGCAACAAGGCGTGCGTGCGAGTCTCCCCGCCATGGTTCGAAAGCGGTGCGAGGCAAGGTTCGCCGGTCAGCGCGACAAATCCGAATGGCTCCATCGGGACGACTCGGGTCTTGATGGCATTTGCAGATCCCGTAACGGTTATCCCTCCGTTACCCAACACCCACAGATCCATAGAATTTCCTGCGATAATGGAGCTCTCTATATCCACGCTCGAGTGATAGGCACTGTACTGATCGTAGTTGACGGCCACGCCGAAATTATCATTGAAAGCGATCGTGCTATTCCGAACTACAAACGAATTCGGGCCATCTTGGAACAACACAGCAACGCCCCTATTGGATGATATCGTGCTGTTCAAGATGGTTGCGCCTTTGTTCGCTAATATGGCCCCATAATACGCGGAATTTCTGTCAATTGTGCTATCTAGCAGAACCACGTTCTGGTGCGAATATATGGCGCCCCCCATACTGTTGTCCGATCCCAATGTGTTTCCAGACACTGTGCTGTACTTAGCGACAACGTTGCCGTCGCTGGCAAAAACACCACCACCCAAAGCTGGCTTGCCAGTATCTTGTTGATCACACGTATTCTCCGTCACTGTGCTATGCACTAGCGTTGCGCCATATACGGCGTATACACCACCACCACGCGCTGCTACTCCGCTACCAACCGCCGCTTGCGCCTTGCAGTTGGTCACGGTCACGTGAGATAGATTTACACTTCCGGAAGACGCGAGGCATCCGCCGTTGCCTTCGGAGCCCGGCGACACCCCATCCGCAAGAATGAGGTCGTTCACATTCAAAGTGCCGGTTCCGAGATGGTGGAACACGCGATTCTTGCCGGAACCGGAAATCGTGATTGGCGCCACTGCTGATCCGATGATCGTGAGGTTTGGCACCTTGATCTGGATTTCACCCTTGGCCGGATTCAGTGTGATCTTGCTGTCCACACAACTGAGTTGACTCAAATCAACCGTATCTAGATCGCCCGCGCTGGCTACGACGTCCCGAATATTATTCGGATAAAGAGGATCGTCTGCACAACTTCCCACAACCAGCGTCTTGGCTGCAGCAAAGGTCGAATATGCAAAACCCCCAAAAGCCAAGCTGACGCAACCAGCAATGGGCAGCAAACGCCCCCAAGGTGCAGCGTCCCGACAATGATTAGCCATATCGAACAATCTCCTGGCTGAAGAGGGCGTTGCCTCATTCGACCAAAGCCGCGTTTACGTTTATGTGGAAACGCCGATGACCAACTGTTTGCACACTCTACGAAGCAGCAAGTTTTAGTGATTGACTCGTGGTGCTGACAATGTGCAATTTGCTCGATTTCGGCGTTTCTTAAGGCAGACCCCGGCTGCCTACGAGGCTGTACTATGCCATCTGCGTCTTCTCTTCTCTTGCGAGGTGGTCTCACCCTCGCAGCTGTGTGCGGCTCGCTCGCAGCTTCGGCGGCTATCCCCTCAAGTGAGCGCACTGCGTTAACTGATCTCTTCGAGAAGGCAGGCGGCGCGAATTGGACAAACAACGCCAACTGGTGCGATGGCGCATGCCCGCCCCTTGGACACTTCGGATCTCTGGGTACCGAGTGCCAGTGGAATGGGATCATCTGTGATGATGCTGGAGAACATGTGGTCCAGATCAATCTGGCGGCTAACAACTTAGTCGGACAACTACCACAGACACTCAGCAGTCTGGCCAATCTTATGCGCCTGGACTTGGGTAACAACCAGCTCGAATATGGCATCCCCACGCTCGCGAGCTTGACGAATCTCCAGTACTTCGACGTCAGTCGCAATCACCTTTCTGGCACGATTCCCGCTCTCACCGGTTTGACGAATCTGCGGTACTTCGACGTGGGCTCCAATCTACTGGCCGGCCCAATTCCGGAACTCGCCGGCTTGACGAACCTTAAATTCTTCGGTGCTAACTCCAATCCCCTGAACAGCCCAATTCCACCCCTTACCGGCTTGACGAATCTCCGATACTTCTATGTGGGCTTTTCGCAGCTGACTGGCGAGATTCCAATGCTCGCCGGTTTGACGAATCTTCAAGAATTCGACGTGAGCTACAATCAGCTTACTGGACCGATTCCGGCGCTCGCTAATTTGACAAATCTCTGGTATTTCGACGTTAGCAACAATCAGCTGACTGCCATCCCGGCACTTACCGGCTTAACAAATCTCGAACACTTCTATGCGAGTTTGAATCAGCTGACTGGCACGATTCCGACGCTCACCGGCTTGACGAATCTCCAGTACTTCTATGTGACCTCCAATCAGCTGACTGGTACGATTCCGACGCTCACCGGCTTGACGAATCTCCAGTACTTCTATGTGACCTCCAATCAGCTGACTGGTACGATTCCGACGCTCACCGGCTTGATGAATCTCCAGTACTTCGACGTTGATTCCAATCAGCTGACTGGCACCATTCCGACGCTGACCGACTTGACGAATCTCCGGCACTTCGACGGTGGCTACAATCACCTGATCGGCACGATTCCCCCACTTATTGGCTTGACGAATCTACAGTACTTCGATGTGTACTCCAATCAGCTGACTGGCGCGATTCCGGCGCTCGCGGGCTTGACGAATCTCCAGCACTTCGCCGTGGACTCCAATCAGCTGACTGGCACGATTCCGACGCTCGCAGGCTTGACGGATCTGCAGTACTTCGCCGTTGATTCCAATCAGCTGACTGGCACGATTCCGACGCTCGCAGGCTTGACGAATCTCCAGCACTTCTATGTGAATTCCAATCAACTGACTGGCACGATTCCGGCACTCACTGGCTTGACGAGCCTATCCGAATTCTATGTGGGCAAAAATCAGCTCAGCGGCTTTGTGCCGGATGTGGTTGCCCCGGGCATACCGCAATTCGCTGGCCTTTGTCCGAATTTGCTAACCTTAGTTGATGACCCCGATTGGGATATTGCGACTGGATATACTCCGTGGTGGAGCGAAAGCGGTGGCGAATGTGACATCCTCTTCCAAGCCGGCTTTGATGTACCGTAATTGGGCGCACCCGAAGCGACGAGCCAGCTCAGATTGATGATCTTCTGCCATAGCACGATCGTCTATTCACTCGCGACCGTACCCACCAGGCCGACTGTGGCGTGTCGCCCCACAGAATGAATTCCGCTCAATTCAGTGGTCGTGAACTTGTCGAAGTTGACAGTGCACACCGGCACCCTTAGGTTGCCATTGGAAGGGATGGCGCAACTTGGAGGGACTGTGACCACTTGGTCCGTCAGACATCATCCACCTCATGCACTCTAGGAAGAGCCCTAACCTAGTTCGAACTCTCCATGATCGCGTGGCGCGAGCTGCTCACGAAGAGTTTTCATGCCGCGTCGATCTCAATATGCGCACCCTAGGATTGGAAACGACGAGCGGACGGGGCTGATTGCACACGGGATCGTCGTGTAGTCACTATCGGCGATGCGCTTTTTTTCCGCGCCGACGCCGACGCGACTGGGAAGATCGTCGGACTACCCCGTTCTCCGCCGATGTGCATTCGGACGCCGATGCGCGTTTTAGGTTTGTTGGTCACACGAATGAGTCAATCCGAGCGATAAGGCAATCTAGGAAGGAGACCGAAGCAAATGAAACGCGTCATCAGTACTGCGATCATCGCCATGGCGACATTAAGCCCGACAACCCATGCGGCGGTCTTGAACCCTAGAGGCATTGGCCAAGCCTTGGTGTATCCGTACTACACAGTGAATGAAAACCAAGCGACAATGCTATCCGTCGTAAACACGACCGCGCGCGGCAAGGCGTTGAAGGTGCGTTTTCATGAGGGCTATGATGGCCGCGACGTGCTCGACTTCAACGTGTACTTGTCGCCATTCGATGTATGGGTGGCAGAGGTAACATCCAATGGCGATGGCGCGGCCATTGCGACCGACGACAATAGCTGCACAGTCCCACAATTTCCCACGGCGGCACAACGGTTCCTCACTTTTGATTTTGATGGTTCAAACACAGCGTATCCACCCGACGGTGGCCCAACCGGATTCAGCCGCACGCGAGAAGGCCATTTCGATGTAATCGAGATGGGGGAGGTAACCAACGCGACCCAAGGCACATTGGCGTCGATCACGCAATCAAACGGCATACCGGCAGACTGCTCGCAAGTCGTTGCAGCGTGGGCCCCAGGAGGGTATTGGACCACCGATTCGACCACGGATCTGACGCCGCCGGGTGGCGGATTGTACGGCACCGAAACGATTATCAATGTAGCGCAGGGCACAATGTACACGCTCAATGCCGAAGCGATCGACGGGTTCAGCTCGACGATCCAGCACACGATAATCTCCGCAGCGCCGGATCTCAATACCGCTAACGACTCGCCTGCCACTAGCGCGCCCAACGTAGTCACGGCGATGGTGCCCGTTGGTGGACGCATGGTTCAAGCGCAATATCAACGTCCCGAGGACGCGATTAGTGCGTTGTTCATGGCCGATAGCCTGTACAACGAATACATCGTCGAGCCGAGTATCGGTGCGCAGTCAGATTGGGTCGTGACGTTTCCAACGAAACGGTTCTATGTGGATGCGATTTACGTGCACGGTTTTGGCGATTTCGGTGTTCCAGAAGCACAGCCGTTCGATGTCGTCTTCGGCACGGATCCACAATTCCCCGGCACGTCGTGCTCGGGTGCGGCTCCAGATATCTTTAATCGCGAGGAAGAAGTGATAGCAGAAGGGGTAGGTCTAACGCCAGTTCCCGGAAGTATTCCACAGCTATGCTTTGAGACCAGCGTGCTGACTTTTGGCATCCCTACATCGGTGCTCGGCTCGAATCTCGTGACGTCCGCGGACGGTGGACCCACGACCATGATCGAGACGGATCCATTTATGGACGGTCATCTGAGACTCGGCTTCAATGATCCTTCGCACCGGTTGGTGCCCTCGGCCAACGGTGACGTGTTCGTCGGCCTGCCTGCGATCGGCTTTCTCGCCGTGAACTTCATCAATAACAACGTGGCCCCTGGCCTTCAGCCTGGCGTGCTTGCAAACTACAGCGGTCTCGTACCGCACCGCGCAAACGTTAGCTGCACGAATACCGCAAACCCACAAGGCATCTGCCCATAGTCTGATCGCGAGTAGAAGACCTGTTTCATGCCCGTTGTCGGAAAGGGATGTGTCTCGCAGTTTTTGATGGTCTTGTTTGTTTATGGCGGGGGTGTGGATTCCGTGACCCGTAGAGGCTGGTATCTGTCTTCCCCTGGACTGGTGCCGCCGGTCTCTCTGGATAGCGCTGTGAGCGCTACGCCCACACCCCCGCCACCCATGCGCATGGCCAACGAAACCCGTATGTGCATGTTACCGAACAAGCATTTGCTGCAAAGCGGTCGCTGTCTTGTGCGCCAATCCTGAAGCAATTGTCAATTTCACAGTGCTCGACGAGGCTGATCGTCTGGGCCGACAATTCGCCTCAGCGCGGCCGTTCCGGTATGTGGTGATCGAAAATTTCTTCGACGAAAATTTCGCCAACACACTGCTCGCCGAATTTCCAGCGTTCGAACAAGGCAACTGCATCGGCGACGACGGGCGCGTGGGAGGCAAATCAACCGTGGAACGTATCAAGGCGCTCGGCCCCGCATTCCGTGCGTTGGACGAGGCCATCCAGTCGCAGGAATTTCTCGGCCTGATCGGCGAAATCTGTGGTATCGACGATTTGTTGTACGACCCATACTACCTAGGCGGCGGTACTCACGAAAACCGGCACGGGCAGAGCCTTCAAGCACATGTGGATTTTAACTACCACCCAAGCGAGCGCTGGCACCGTCGCCTGAACCTGATCGTGTATCTGAACCCAAATTGGGATGAAATCTGGGGCGGGAATCTGGAACTTTGGCACAATCCGTATCAGGATGCTTAACCCGCCGCGCGCATCGTCCCAACGATGAACCGCTGCGTGATTTTTGAAACCACCGAATCGAGCTGGCACGGCTTCGACAAAATTGCGCTCCCGCTGGAACACCCATACACGTCGCGCAAATCCATCGCGTTGTATTTCTATTCCAGGGAACGACCCGCCAAGGAAATCGCCCACAAGCACACTACGCACTACGTCAACCGACAATTGCCCGCACATCTGGTCGAAGGCCGCCCGCTCAAGCGCGCAGATATCGATGCGCTGCGTGAGCTGATCGCCCATCGCGATAATCAGCTGCAGCGACTGTACGCGGAAAACGCCAGCCTGCTGCAAGCACAGGAACGGGGTTTCGGCGGCCAAATCCTGTATTTGCTAAGGCGACTGTACGTGAGATATGGGCGGTGAGATCGGCACAGTTCCGGTATCGCACGGCAATCCCGGAGTGTTCAAAAAACCCGCAACCGCTGTTTCGCCGACAAGTCGGAGTGTATTCGCGCTGAGTGCCCGCGTCGGCCAGGTCGGTGAGGATCAAGCGTGCGCTCCTTTCCTTTTCAGCGTTTTATACAGTCAAGGCAAGGGTAGTTGTGTCCGCCTGCAACCCACACAGCGAGGGTAAGTCAATGCTACTTGTACACGGCGCTGCAGATGCGCATAGCCAAGTGTTGTGCAGACTGCGCAGTGCGCGACGGGATTTCCACAGCGCTGTGACGGATTCCCCTGCGCTGCGCGAGAGGTTCTTCGCATACGACCACTTGATTCACACTCTACGTGACCGAATCCGTAGTACCTTCAGCGGTGAGCATACCGACCAGTACACGCGACTTCTAGTTCTCACGACGCTCCTTTACGCGGCGCTGGATTGGCATTTTGCAGGACTCGGTATTGATATCGAAGCCGACGTTCAGATTGAACGAATGCGTCAGAACCAAACACACGGCGGACCAGCAGCCGATGATGCTCTTACCCTGGACGACTGGCGCGATCGTTTGCTAGTGCAAATCAACCAACTTGAGATGCATTCGCCACCATCGGAGCTTTACCCTGTCCGACTGACCAAGATTACTGCGTTGGCGCAGGCGGCGCTGGAGTCTTCGTACAGGAAGTCCACGATGAAGCACGTGGAAGCGGCGTAATGCTTTACATGCCATGAAACATGGCTGCCGATCCTTTATGGGCTGCGCCGGGATCGTAAACACTTCTGGCCTACGACTGTTGCCGACAGCCGACATCACGGGGCTTTAGAATTGGAGGTGATGCCGATCATCCTGCAGATTTCCGACAAGTGTAGCGCTCGATGACGCGTTTAGCTCTGTCCTATTCGTCGGGCCCATCGACAAAGATCCCATCGCACCCGCCTCCCGGAGGCCCCCACCAGTGCGAACCAACTGCCCCAACCGCGGCATCCCATCGTAGATCGCTGGCCGACCCTGAGTCCGTTGTGAAATCAAAAGCCTTTGGGCATAGAGAGGATTTGGAGGGCAGTAGGGCCAAAGACGCAATGGGAACAGGACAAGTGAGCTGGTGGCCACCAACTCGGAATTGCCGCGTGCAACCGGTGTTGGGACCAACCGCACTGGTACGCTTGAGCAATTATCCATAAAGCGGTTCTACGTGACCAACGCCGTGTCCGCTCAATGATTGTTTGACACGGGCGGACACCTGTCAGCCAGATCACGTTAAATCTGGCGCAGCATACGACAACGACGTACGGCCGACTGCGCCTGTACGGGCTCACACAGAGTGATGAAGCCGTGGCGCGACTTCCGCGCGACACTCCAAACTACCTGCTTCACAAAGTAGAGGTGACCCGCCTTGACGCACAGCATATGATCACAGCGTGATCCATTCGTGCGGTCCATGCCAGTCAGCAAATGCTCGCCCGGCAGGAGGTCGACCTGGAAAAACGTCTTGCCATACGTCTCTCCCAAAGGCACATCATCCACGCGAAGTTCAACACCCAACAATGGCGCGCACTCACTTTCGCGGAAAACGTAGATCCGGGCCATCGCGGGACTAGGAACGAATGACTTGGCGGACCACTCTTCCTCAGCGTTCGCGCGCAACGGGCCTAGCCTCACGCGCCACTGTCCGAGTACCCACACGCCCAATGCTGCAACGATCATCGATGTGAGAGCAGCGTGCTCACTCCACGATGACGCCTCACTCGGCGCCAATGAAAACGTGTGGAGCATACCGGAGCCGATGCTTGCAGCACCCACGAGAATCACGACGAGTACAACGTTTTTTATGGTTTCGTACACAGCACAAAGTACATAATTGCCAAGAGTCCTATGTGAGAAACGATGTCGAATCAACCTTCGCACATAAGCGTTGGGAATCATCCGGTCGGCGCTGTCATCCGGCCCCGCCGGCCACAAGGCCAGTACCCTGCAGTAATCGGACTTTGTCGCTCGCAGAATCGGATTCGAGGTTTCATGCTGTTTAGCAACCTATATGAGAGCGCGTGGCTGGGGACTGTTTCTGATTGTCAGCGTCTACGTTAATCCTGGGAACTCCATAGTGACCTGTCAGATCGGGAGCCGACGCTGCAGCTGAGACACGAAGACGCGATTAATGCGCGCACCATGTCGACAAATACGCCGCACTGAAAATTTTGCGAGATCTACCGAAAGGAGTAGAAAAGAAGAGAACGGCGAATTCGATCTCGCCGTGACCCTGACAGCTACTCAGGAGTGTCCATGAAAAACACCGGCACATCCGTCTTGATCGCCACCTCGTGGAATAGCCGTAACTACCTGGCGCTTGTTTTTTTAGTCGGCAGCGGCAAGGAAGCCCGTCCGCTCCCGGGCCGAGGCCCGAATCGCGAAAGCGCGATCGCCGACGCATTGGGCCGCCGCCAGATCTTCTATGCCGACGAAAGCGTCGAGCGTGACGTGCTGCGCGCTGAGGCACATTGCCAAAAGGTGCAACTCATACTCGTTCGCGACATGTTGCACCGTCCGCAGCTGGCGCCTGACAATTTCGCCATTGCTCAGGAAAGCACATGACCGATGATTTCGACGGCCGTATTTCAGATGACATCGCAACGCACCCGGAACGCGGCGATCGCCAGAACGGGCGCACCGCGCAGGTACCCATATCCTCTTCGGCGCCCAGTCCGGCCAAAGGTCGCACGGGAGTAGTCCATCATTTCGACCGAATCGCAGGTCCAGCAGCACAAGCCCAGGTTCAAGCGACCGCGCCCAATGACGGCAAACAGCGAGTGCACATCTATGGCAAGGCCTGCGCATTCACGATCGAGGCAGGACAAAGCACCAGGGGTGCTCCGGTTGTTTATATCGCTGCGGCCGCCAAGCGCGACAGTCGCAGCTTCGACTGGGAAAACAAGATCAACGTGATGCTGACACCTGCGGAACAGCTGCACGTGCTCGCCGTCGCGCTCGACTACCTCCCACGGACTGCAGGCAAACATCACGGTCCCGAACGCGACAAGTGGTTTGCGATCGAGAATCAGAAGACACACCTGTACCTCAGGGTCGGTCAGGGCAAGACTGTGAGAGCAGCTCCCATCAACGCGGCGGACACCTTCTGGCTGGGGGCTATCGTGTATCTACAGGTGCAGAAAGCCATGCGCGCCGACTCGGATTCGGGCCTGCATGTGCTCCTGCGACAGGCATTTGCACCGATCGCGAATGCTGCGGCCGCCGCAGCCAAAGAACTTGAACGACCTGCAACCGACACCTCAACCTGGAGACAAAAATGAATTCAACCCACGGCAATGCAATGGGTCCGATCAATCCGGCGAGCGGCTTTACCATGATGGACGATGATTGCAGCGGAGTCGACGTGGCGGGCAATCCCTATGGAATGGGCACGATCGACCCGTTCGAGGGCCCTTCACTATTCGACGATCCGTTCGGTGACACGATGTTCTCGCATGACTCCCTGCTTGGGGATTGAGTCACTCGCAATCGGAGCAAAGACGTCATGGCCGATAAACCGACACGACCCAAACTGAAGCTTATTCCGACCGACAGATCAGCCCTCGAGGACGAGATAAGGCGGTTGTTGTGGACGGGAACGAATGAAGAACTGCATGCGGCGGTGGAGGGGTTTGTACGCCGAGGTACGTTGCAAGCCGTAGAGCCCGAGGGAAATCGGGGCCCAGACCGACGCAGTGGGAGTTGACGGCGGACGCGAGATGCCCGTGGAGGTGTCTGTAATTCTTGTGTTTGAGGCTTTCGTCGATGAAAGTCAGTCTGGACTCTTGAAGACGCTAAGGTCCAAACCCATCCGCGAAAATCGTATCGAATTGAGTCGCGCCAATGTCCACGGACGCGCCTGATACGCGCGGATGGCCTTGTCCGCGCTGATCGAATTTATCGCCTTGCTGATTGTTACCTTTCCCGATAACAGGGCTTCCTAACAGCGGTAACATGGTGTTGGCTGGCCCACCGTTGTCTTGAAGTGGACCAAGCTTTGGATCGACGGCCAAGTCGGTCGGGAGGGGTGGTTTGTTGCTGAAAATGATGTCATTGCCTCCACCTTCGATTGTCCCACCTACAAAAACGTCAATGATTCCTGGAGGACCGCTATTCAGAGCAACAATTGAAGAATAGATAGTGGTAAATGAGGCGGCGTGCACGCCTGCTCCTCCTGTGTAAGCGAAATTCCCGACAACTGTGCTATTGGCCAAATTCAGTGTATTGCCTGCAAGTATGCCCCCAGCTGATGAGTGTTGGATTGGGCTATGGGCTGT
>Ga0163163_10001877_pt1 | contig 17765 bp, 16 predicted proteins | sample S65metaG_FD_119766 | JGI IMG/M metagenome (GOLD analysis project Ga0163163, IMG submission 119766) | Switchgrass rhizosphere microbial communities from Kellogg Biological Station, Michigan, USA - S6-5 metaG | ecosystem: Host-associated > Plants > Roots > Rhizosphere > Soil | place: USA... | reverse complement strand
TCCACGCAAGGAGTCGGCGCGGGAGCGTCCATCTCCGGTTTGGACGGTTCGGGCCGATTGTTCAGTACCTTGCTCATGGATGAACTCTCCGGCGGCGGCGGCGCCCATGCGGGCGCTGACGGCGAGGACTCATCGGGCACCCTGTCCTCACCCGGCGCCCAGACCTCCAATGCGGAAATGAATGAGGCCTACTACCCCGTACTGTATCGCGCCAAGCGCGAACTCCCGGATTCCGGCGGGCCCGGGGAGCGGCGCGGCGGCGTCGGGACCTTCTTTGCCTACGGACCGCACCGGACCGAGGCTCCCTATTCGCTGGCCCCAATGGGCGCGGGGCTGCAGCATCCGTCGGCGATCGGTGTCACCGGCGGCGAGCCCGGTGTGCAGGGGGGCTCGCTGGTCGCGCCGCTTTCGGAGGTGGGGCCGACCGCGGACTGGACGGCGATCCTCGCCAGCGTTGAACTGAAGGCACCCGTGGTGGGCCAAAAAGTGGCGACAGGCCAAGTGTACGTATTTTCCTCGCAGGGAGGCGGCGGCTATGGCGACCCACTCGACCGGGATCCGGCGGCGGTGCTGGAAGATGTGCTGGAAGGCCTGGTAAGCGAGGCGGGTGCCCGCCGCGACTACGGCGTGGTGCTGCGCGCCGCAATATCGGGATCGGAACCCGAAGTCGATACCGGTGCGACGTCGGCACTCCGGCTGGAAATTCGCCGCGAGCGGCTGGGCGGCGATATGCCCCGCCCGCGCGACCATCGCCGCAACGGCCGCCGGCTCTCGTCGCATTTCGAAGCGCAGGAGCAGCACGCCGGCGCCTCCGCAAACGTGCTGTGCTCGCACTGCGGCACGCGCATTTGCGCCGTAGGCGAACCGCTGTACCTTCATCTCAAAATGCGCCAGTTGAGTACAGGCGCCCGCTTCGTCATGGGCGATTGTTATCCCGGTAGCGAGCGTTATTGCGTGCGCCACTTTTACTGTCCCGGCTGTGCTACCCAGGTGGACGTTCAAGTCGCACTGGTCGACGATCCGGTGTGTGAACTTATGGACACAGTTCCGCCATGAGAAATTGCAGAACCACGACATTCTGGACAATCTTCCAGTCCGCACATCCGAGTCAAAAGGAGGGAAAAGCAATGCTGAAGATCATGTTGCGTAGCCGCCGGGGCCGCGTGGCAGGGCTGCTGTGTGCGTTATTGGGCGCGGGTGTTTTCCCTCCGGCGTCAGCACAGGAGTACCCCAGTAAAGCCGTAACCCTGATTGTCCCGTTTCCCGCCGGCAGCCCGCCGGAAGTCGAAGCGCGTTTCCTGGCGCAGTTTCTATCCGAGAGGAGTTGGAAGAAGCCGGTTGTTGTCGAGGGGCGGCCCGGCGCCGGGGGGGTGATCGCAGCCGACTACGTGGTGAAGTCGGCACCCGACGGCCATACGCTGCTGTTTGTCACGGCCGGAATCACCACCTTCAAGATCTTCACCCTGAACATGACCTTCGATCCCGCCAAGGATTTGGCGCCTGTGTCCCTGGTGACGAATGCGTACGGCGGCCTGATGATCAACACCATGGTGCCCGCAAAAAACCTGGACGAATTCGTCGCCTACGTGAAGGCCAATTCGGGCAAGCTCAACTACGGCTCCGCCGGGCGCAACACCACCATGTTGATTGCCGAAGCATTTCTCCGCGCCAACGGCATCCGTATGACGGAAATACCCTATGCCGGGCAAATCCAGTACGTGACGGCGCTTATGCGCAATGATGTTCAAATGGTAAATGCCGGCTTCAACTCGACTGTGAAGGGCCAGATCGACGGCGGGGCACCGCTGCGTCCCATACTGGTGGCCGGCGAGCGGCGCTCGCCGCTATTTCCCGACGTGCCGACAGCGGCGGAAAAAGGTTGGGCCATCCCGGGCAACAGCTGGAACGGCATGCTGGCGCCGGCGTCTACTCCTGCTCGGGTCGTCGATGCCCTCGCGGTCGAAGTGTCCCGTTATGCGGCCGCGCCGGACATGCAGAAGGTTGCGCAAGGTCGCGGCACCGAGTTGGTGAGCAGCACACCCGCGGAGTTCAAACGCAAACTCGAAGCGGACACAAGGGCCTGGACCGAAGTCGCCAATTCGGTCGGAATCAAGCCCGAGTGACGAGGAAAGCATTTTTCAACAGCCCGCTAGAAATCGGCGTGCAGCCGCAGCCCCAGCACCACCGCCGGACCGCGGTCGGCGTTATAGGCAGGGTGGGCAATGCGCTGCGCATCCACGGACAGCCACAGTTTGCGGCCCACCGCGATGCTGTAGTACGCCTCCACTATCGCCTCGGGCCGGTAGTTCAGCGCCCCATCGCCGATGAAAAAGGAAATGCCGCCCTCCTCCAGGTAGCGCCGGCGCGCCTGCGACAGGCCGTTCCAGGCCAGCGAGACGCCCAGGACGTCCTCGGCCCGGTCCCACGCCGCGCCGGCCAGCGACAGTCCGCCGGCGAGCGAGCGGTCGGCCTCGGTGAACGATTCGGTTTCGGTGCCGCCGTCGGCCCACATGGCGCGAACGAAGCCGCCGACGCCTCGGCCAAGGTCCTGTTCCACGTTGACGCCCAGGCCGTACTTGGTGCGCACGCCGGTGCGCACGGCGTTGATGTCGGGAACGCCGCCTGAGGAAGCGGCCAGCGCCAGCGCGTCGTCGAATTTCGCCAGCAGGCCGCGGCCGCGCCAGGCCAGCAGCCTCAGCTTGCCTTCGCGGCCGGCGAGGCGATGGCCATGCTCCAGTTCCACCTGGTCGCCGTAATGCTTGAAGATCTGATAGTCCAGCCGCTGCTGGTTGGGCTCGCGCGGCACGGTCATGCGCGCGAGGCGCAGCACCCAGTCGCCGGCGTACCATTCACCCGCGACGCCCCAGGCGTAGCCGCGCGCATCGGCCGCGTAGTCGTAGGCGGCGTAGGTCATGTGCGACCAGTTCATGAACTGCATGCGCGGATCGTGGGCGTAGCGGTTGTCGTCGAACAGGTCGAGCAGCGAGAAATTGCCGGCCGTGAGCACGAAGCGGTCGCGGTCCACGCGGGAGGCGAGCTGGTTGAAGCCGGACTCCAGCGCTTCGCTTCCGCCGCCCCGGTTCCAGGTCTGGCGCAGGAACAGGCGCTGGCGATAGAAGGTCGGGCTGCGCCCCGCCGCGCGCGACAGCTCGCCGCTGGGGAAACCGGCCAGCCCGGTGAGGTCGGACATAGGCAGGCCCAGGGCCATTTCCGGGTCGAAATACAGCTCGGTATCGCGCCACGGCCGCGCGCCGAAGGCCGCGCCGGCGGTCAGGGTGTAACTGCGCTCGGCATCGGGCGACAGGCTGTTGGGGCCGGAGTAGTTTGCTGAGAAGGCGGGCTTGCGCTGAAAGACATAGGTGGTTTGATAGTGGGCGCCGATATTCTCAACCGCGGTGTCCCTGACCGGTTCATTCGCGGCCTGCCCGATAGCAAGTGACGAGCCGGCCAATAGCAGCAGCCCGATGGCGCCCTTTAGTCCGTGATGCACCGGATTCTTCAATGTTTTAGCGCCATGGCTTTGACGAGGCGCCGCGCTCCGCGCGGCGGGTTGGTGCGCAGCATACGGCAGGCATATTAAGCCGGCCTGACAGTGCGCTCAGTCGGGGGTAATCCAGATGAGGCTGGCCATGCGGCCGGTGGCGCCATCGCGCCGATAGGAATAGTAGCGCCCGGGTTCGCTATAGGTGCAGGCATCACCGCCATAGACTGCTTTCACCCTCAGCCTGTCCAGGCGCATTCTCGCCAGGGCATATAAGTCGGCAAGATATTTGCCGTCTGACTTCGAGGTGAAAGCGGCGGAGCTTTGCGCATCGACCTTCACGAACGCCTGTCGAACGTCTTTTCCCACTTCGTACGCGCCCGGACCTATGGCCGGCCCAAGCCAGGCCAGCACCTCGTCGGGCGGGACGTGCATGGCCTCCACCGCCCGCTCGATCACGCCTTCCGCAAGCCCGCGCCACCCTGCATGCGCCACGGCCGCCACCGACCCTTCCTTGTCGGCGAGCAACACGGGCAGGCAGTCGGCGCTCATGATGGCGAGCACCTGATTGGCGCCGCGTGCCACGGCCGCGTCGGCGGTGGGTGGGGAAGATGTCTCACGGTACTCGGCCACCGCGATGCCGTGCACCTGGTTCAGCCACAAGGGCTCCGAGGGAAGCTGCTTGCGCAGCAAGGCGCGGTTGGCGGCGACGTTCCCGGGTGCATCGCCCACATGCTGCGCCAGGTTGAAGCCGGCGTACGGCCCGGCGCTCACGCCGCCCTGACGCGTGGTGCACAGCGCGCGCACCCGGCGCGGCGCCGGCCAGTCGGGAACGAACCAGGGCGAGTTCATGTCAACGCGCGCAGGGCGACCAGCAACTCGCGCATGTCCGCAGGCACGGGCGATTCGAAGGCCATACGCTCGCCGCTGTCCGGATGGTTGAAGCCCAGGCGCGCGGCGTGCAGCGCCTGCCGGGCGAACGACGGCCCCTTGCGCCCACCGCTGCCCGCGCGATACACCGGGTCGCCCCACAGCGAGTGGCCGATGGACTGCATGTGCACCCGGATCTGGTGGGTGCGGCCGGTGTCCAGGCTGCACTCCACCAGCGTCGCGCGGGGGGCGGTAAAACGTTCCAGCACGCGGTAGCGGGTGCGCGCGGCCTTGCCATCGTCCACCACCGCCATGCGCACGCGGTTCGCCGGGTCGCGGCCCACCGGCGCGTCCACCGCGCCGTCGCGCTCGATGAGGCCATGCACCACGGCCAGGTATTCGCGCTTGACGCTGCGCGCCTGCAACTGCCGCACCAGGTCGGTCTGCGCAGTGAGCGTCTTCGCCACCACCAGGAGGCCGCTCGTGTCCTTGTCCAGCCGGTGCACGATGCCGGCGCGGGGCACGTCCTGCAGCCGGGGCGAGTGGTGCAACAGGGCGTTGAGCAGCGTGCCCTGGCGGTTGCCGCTGCCCGGATGCACCACCAGGCCGGCGGGCTTGTCGATGACCAGCACGCCCTCGTCCTCGTGCACCACGGTGAGCGCGATGTCCTCGGGCAGGTCGCTCCCGTCGCCCGCACCGGGCGCGGCCAGCACGGCCACCTTCTCTCCGCCCCACACCTTGTGCGCGGGTTTCGCCGGGCAGGAATCCACGACGATGTGGCCGTCCTGCAGCCAGGCCGCCAGGCGGCTGCGCGAGTGCTCGGGAAACATGCGCGCCAGGGCCTGGTCCAGCCTCAACCCGGCCAGGGCTTCGGGAACGGCGCGCTCCTGGGGGACGCCGCGCCCCGCGCCCCGGGAATCGGGGCGGGTATAATCGGTCGTTGTCTCCGGACCCTCTGTTTCCGCCGCCATCGTCTCTGGAATCTTCGCCTCGGAACCCATCACCATGCGCCGTAGTGTAGCCCTATTCGCCCTGCTGTTTGCCGCCGCCCTGTCCGGATGCGGCCTGCTGGGCGACGGACCCGACGAGACCGCGGGCTGGTCCGCCCAGCAGCTGTACAGCGAGGCCAAGGATGCCATGCAGAACGGCTCCTACGACAAGGCGGTGAAGTACTACGAGAAGCTGGAAGCGCGCTATCCCTACGGCCGCTTCGCGCAGCAGGCGCAGATCGAGATCGCCTACTCCTACTACAAGCAGGACGAAGTGGAGTCGGCGGTGGCCGCCTGCGACCGCTTCATCAAGCTCTATCCCAACCATCCCAACCTCGACTACGCCTTCTACCTCAAGGGCCTCACCCACTTCAACCACGACATCGGGATTCTCGGCCGCATCGGCGACCAGGACCCCAGCGAGCGCGACCCCAAGGCGGCGCGTGATTCCTTCGACGCCTTCAAGGAACTGGCCACGCGCTTTCCGGACAGCAAGTACACGCCCGACGCGCTGGCGCGCATGCGCTTCCTGGTGAACGCCCTGTCGTCGCACGAGGTGCACGTGGCGCGCTACTACATGAAGCGCGAAGCCTGGGTGGCGGCCGCCAGCCGCGCCTCCTACGCCATCAAGACCTATCCGCAGACCCCGGCCACCGAAGAGGGCCTGTTCATCCTGGTGAAGTCCTACGACGCGCTGGGCCTGAACGACCTGCGCGACGACGCCGACCGCATCATGCACAAGAACTTCCCCGACAGCGCTTACCTCAAAGCCGCCACCGACAGCAACTCCCAGTGGTGGAAGATCTGGAAGTAGTTTTCCGGGGCCATGATGCCGGCTCGTTTTCCCGAACGCATCGTCTGTCTCACTGAAGAGACCACCGAGACGCTGTACCTGCTCGGCGAAGAGCGGCGCATCGTCGGCATTTCCGGCTTCACCGTGCGGCCGCCGCGCGCGCGGCGCGAAAAGCCGCGCATCTCCGCCTTCACCAGCGCGAACATCCCGCGCATCCTCGAACTCAAGCCCGACCTGGTGCTGGGTTTCTCCGACCTGCAGGCGGACATTGCCGCCGAACTTACGCGCCGCGGCGCCAACGTGCATATTTTCAACCAGCGCTCGGTCCAGGAAATACTGGACACGATCGTGCTGCTGGCCGCCATGGTGGGTGCGCGGGCCGCAGGCGAAAAGCTGGTCGCAGAATTGGAGCGTGGCCTCAGCGGAGTTCGTGAACAAGCCGCGCGTGACCCAAAGCCGCGGCCCAAGGTTTATTTCGAGGAATGGGACGAACCGATGATTTCAGGCATCCGCTGGGTCTCGGAACTGGTCAGCATTGCCGGAGGTGACGACGTCTTTCCGCAGAGGGCGCAGTCTCAAGACGCCAAAGGACGCGTTGTAGCTGAAGGCCAGGAAGTCATTGCCGCCCAGCCCGACATCATCATCGGCTCGTGGTGCGGCAAGAAATTCCGGCCGGAACAAGTCGCAGCGAGAACAGGTTTCGACGCGATCCCAGCGGTGCGCGATGAATATCTATATGAAGTGAAGTCGGCACTGATCCTGCAGCCAGGCCCGGCAGCGCTGACCGATGGGTTGAATGCGTTGCGCAAGATCATCGCCGAGTGGCATTCAGCGCGAGGCGCTTCCAAATAGTACCGGCGCGGAGCGCCGGGCTTCGTCGGGTCACCTTAAGATAGCCGGTATTTCTGCTATGGTCGGGTGATGTCTTCCCCTGCCACATCCGTTTCTCGAGCACTGCCCACCGATTCTTTTGCATTTATCTTGTTGGTGGGCATGGTCACGGCCATCCAGGCCATGTGCACCACCATCACCCTGCCCGCGTTGCCGGCCATGGCCGAGGACTTCCACACCACGCCGGACGTCGCCCAGCTCACCATCAGTTGCTTCCTGATCGGCGTGTCCTGCGGGCAGATCCTGGCGGGCGCGCTGTCGGACCGCTTCGGCCGCCGCCCCATATTGCTCGGCGGCATCGCCCTGTCGGTGGCGGCGGGCGCGGGTTGCACCTTCGCGCCCACCATCGGCAGCCTCATCGCGCTGCGCGCCCTGCAGGGCTTCGGCGGCGCCGCGGGCATGATCCTGGGGCGAGCCATCGTGCGCGACCTGTTCGAGCGCGAGCGCGCCCTCAAGGCCATGTCCGGCATCGCCGGCATCATCAGCATCGTGCCCATGGCGGGGCCGCCCCTCGCCGGCCTGCTGCTGCACTGGTGGTCGTGGCGCGTCATCTACGGCCTGCTCACGCTGATCAGCCTGACGCTGGGCGTGATGGCCTGGGCCTGGATCAGCGAGACGCTGAAGAAGCCCGACCCCACCGCCACCGATCCGCGGCGCATTCTCGGCAACTGCCTGCAAATGATCCGCCGGCCGGACAGCATGGGCTTCGTGGCCGTGGGCTGCCTGACCTATGGCGGACTTTTCTCCATCCTGGCGCTGATGCCTTTTGTCGCCGCCGACACTTTCCATCTCACGGCGGCGCAGGGCGGGTGGATCCTGGGCGGCCTGTCGCTCGCGACCTGGTGCGGCACGCACCTCAACAACCGCATCGCCGGCCGCTGGCCGGTGCGTCGCTCACTCACGGTGTCCACGGCCATTGCGTTCACGGGCGCGCTTGCCGTGCTGGCGATCTGCCTTGCCCTGGCCGGCGCCAGGTTGTCGGGGCCGGAGGGATTGGCGGCGCTGGTGCTGGCGGTGGCCGCCGTCGCGTTCACTTTCGGCCTGACCCACCCGACCACCATCGTCATGTACCTGCACCCGCTGCCGCACATCGCCGGCACGGCGTCGGCGCTGGGCGCAAGCTTCCAGACGCTCACCGGGGCGTTCTTCGCCTGGCTGGCCGCCTACCTCTACGACGGCACCCCGCCGGCGCTGGGCTACTGCGTCATGTTGTCGCTGGGGGGCGCTTTCCTGGCCTTTCATCTCGCGGCACGCCGCTACTCACCGGCCTGATCCGCCTATCCTGCGAAAAAGCCCGGGATAGTGCTCGACGGCGCCGTGGCCGTCGACCTCGATCACACCTGAGTAGTCGAACGCGGGCGCCTTGTACTGATATTCATGGCGGGCCGTTCTGCGGTAGGTCTGGGCCAGCACGCTCAGACGCAGGGACGGAAAAGCCAGGTAGGCGGCCGGCGCTTCCGCTTGCTGGCCCACACGCAAGGACAGCCGCCGGATGGCGATCTGGTTGGTCGCCGGCGTGATGCCCAGATCGAGATCAATACAATCGACGATGTGGCTTTGCCGCTGGCCATCAAGGAACCAGCCGCCCCGGCCCTTGCGGATGCGCAGAGCGACCGGTTTGCGGGCCACATGGCCGCGCAGCCTCGCGCGCCGGGTGATCCACAGCGCGCTGGTGTCCACCTCGTATTGCAAGGCGCAGGGTCCGCCGTCGTCAAACAGCGCGATACCCTCGAATTGATAACCATCCGCCGTGCGCAGGATGCGGCAGAAATCCTGCCCAGGGCGATCGAGCCTCGACCACATCAAGACCTTGGTGGAAGCAGCCGTCAGCTCCATGGCACGTCGTCGAGCCTCGCCAAACTACCGCGCCGCGAGGCGCGGGCCTCGGTAAAATCCGACAACCCTACCTAGTTTGATTGCTTGAATTTGCTGAAATCAGGCTTGCGTTTTTCGAAGAAGGCCGTCATCGCTTCCTTGGCCTCGGGCCCCCGCAACTGCTGGGCGAAAATATCAAGTTCTGCGCTCACGGCCCGGTCCATGGTCTCGCGGCTCCAGCGCTTCAACAGCGACTTGGTGAGGCGCAGCGCCGTGGGCGGCTGGGCGGCGAGTTTCTTCGCCGCGGCAAGCGCGGTCTCCATGAGCTTTTCCGGCGCGACGACGTCGTTGATCAGCCCGGCCTCCTTGGCCTTGGCGCCGCTGAACGGGTCACCCAGCATGAGCAGCTCTGCCGCGCGCGCCTGTCCCGCGATGCGCGGCAGCAGGTAGCTCGATCCGCCCTCGGGAACGAGGCCGAGGTTGGTGAACGGCATGGCGAACTTGGCCGTGGTGTCGCAGTAGGCAAGATCGCAATGCAGCAGCATGGTAGTGCCGATGCCCACGGCCGGCCCGGTCACCGCCGCAACCAGCGGTTTCTCGAAATGGGTCAGCGCATCGAGGAACGGCGGCAGCGGTGAATTCTCGTCGATGGGAACCGATAAAAAATCCGCCAGGTCATTGCCGGCCGTGAACGCCGTGCCCTCGCCGTGCACCAATACCACGCGCACCGCGGCGTCGGCTTGCGCGCTTTTCAATGCCGCCGTGAAGGCGCGGTACATGTCCAGGGTGATGGCGTTCTTCTTGTCCGGGCGGTTGAAGGCCAGGAACAGGATGCCGTCCTTGTTTTCCGTCTTGATGTGACTCATTCCGATAGGCTCCAGCTATGCAGTGGGTAGTTTATGGTCCTTGAAGTCGGCGCGCAGTTGGGTCTTGAGCAGCTTGCCGGTGGCGGTGTGCGGAAGCTGCTCCACGAAGGCCACGTCGTCGGGCATCCACCACTTGGCGATCTTGCCCTCGTAGAACTTGAGCAGCTCCTCGCGGCTGAGGCTGGCGCCCGGCTTTTTGACAACGATGAGCAGCGGGCGCTCGTCCCACTTGGGATGCGCGACGCCGATGACGGCGGCCTCGGCCACGGCGGGATGCGCCACGGCGATGTTCTCCAGGTCGATGGAGCTGATCCATTCGCCGCCCGACTTGATCACGTCCTTGGAGCGGTCGGTGATCTGCATGTAGCCGTCGGGGTCGATGGTGGCCACGTCGCCGGTTTTGAACCAGTCGCGGCCGTCCGCGCCCTTCACCAGGATGTTGCCGCCCTCGCCGCGGAAGTAGCCCGCGGTGATGGTCCAGCCGCGCACCATGAGGTCGCCGAAGGCCTTGCCGTCGTGCGGCAGGGGCTTGCCCTCGCCGTCGACGATTTCCATTTCCACGCCGAAAATGGCGCGGCCGGCCTTGCAGCGCGCCTCGAAGGCCCGCTCCTCGGGCCCTTCGCGGTGCTTGCCCTTGAGCCGCGCCAGCGTGCCGAGCGGACTCATCTCGGTCATGCCCCAGGCGTGCACGCAGTCCACGCCGTGCACCTCTTCGAACTCGCGGATCATGGCGGGCGGCGCCGCCGATCCGCCCACGATGGCGGTCTTCAGGGTGGTGAGCTTGAGCTTGTTGTCGCGCAGGTAGCCGAGCAGCCCGAGCCAGACCGTGGGCACTCCGGCGGTGGTGGTGACCTTCTCGCCCTCGAACAGCTCGTGCAGGCTCTTGCCGTCCAGCCCCGCGCCGGGAAACACCAGCTTGGCGCCGTTCATGGCCGCGGTATAGGGGATGCCCCAGGCGTTGACATGGAACATGGGCACCACGGGCAGGATGGTCGAGCGCGCCGAAACGTTCTGCGAATCGGGCAGCGAGGCCATGTAGGCGTGCAGCACGGTGGAGCGATGGCTGTACAGCACGCCCTTGGGGTTGCCCGTCGTGCCCGAGGTATAGCACAGCCCGGCGGCGGCGTATTCGTCCATGTCGGGCCACACGTAGCGGCCGTCCTCGGGGGCGACAATGTCCTCGTAGCACAGCAGCTTGTCCACCTTGAGCGACGGCATGTGGGCGCGGTCGGTCATCGCCACCCAGCCCTTGACGCCCTTGCAATGCGGCGCCAGACCCTCGATCAGCGGCGCGAAGGTGAGGTCGAAGAACACGTACTGGTCTTCGGCGTGGTTGACGATGTAGGTGATCTGCTCGGGGAACAGGCGTGGATTGACCGTGTGGATCACCGCGCCCATGCCGGAGACGGCGTAGTAAATCTCCATGTGGCGGTAGCCGTTCCAGGCCAGGGTGCCGATGCGGTCGCCCTGCCTGACGCCCAGCTTTCCCAGCGCCTGGGCGAGCTTCCTCGCGCGCAGCTCGCAATCCGCGTAGGTGTAGCGATGAATGCCGCCCTCCACGGTGCGCGACACGATTTCGGTGTCGCCATGGGCGTTCGCCGCGTGGCGAATGAGCGTCGAGATCAGCAGCGGCTGGTCCATCATGCTTCCACGCAACATAAGCCTCCTCCATGCTGTTTTCCGTATACGGGCATTATGGCTCTTTCCCGCGGGAACGTGTCACCCTGTGCAACCGCAAGGACGGGAAAACTCCCCCATCGGAGCACGCGCTCCGGCATGGGGGCGACTACTTTAAACTGCGGCGGTCCGGCGCGTGGCCCGGACTCGCGGAGCCTGCCCTGGAACTGTTTCTGACCTCGCTTCTGAACGGCCTGTCCTACGGCCTGCTGCTGTTCATGCTCACGGCGGGCCTGACGCTGGTGTTCTCGCTCATGGGCGTGCTCAATTTCGCCCACGCCAGCCTGTACATGCTGGGCGCCTACTACGCCTGGCAGCTCTCGGCCTGGCTGGGCTTCTGGCCGGCGCTGCTGTTGGCCCCCTTGGCCGTGGGCCTCACCGGCGCCCTGGTCGAGCGCTGGGTGTTGCGGCGGGTGCACGCCCGCGGGCAGGTGGCCGAGCTCATTGCCACATTCGGCGTGGCCTGGCTGATCGGCGAGCTGGTGCACCTGGTGTGGGGCCGCTCGGCGCTGGACTTCCGCCTGCCGCCCGCGCTGGACGGCACCGCCTTCACCGTGGCCGGCGTCCCGCTGCCGGCCGCGCGCTGCTTCGTCATGGGGGTGGCGCTGGCCATGCTGGGCGCGCTGTGGCTGGTCATGGCGCGCACCCGCCTGGGCCTGCTGGTGCGCGCCGCGCTCGACTCGCCGCGGGTCCTGGCGGGACTGGGCCACGACGTGCAGAAGCTGCATGCGGGCGTGTTCGCCGCGGGCGCGGCGCTGGCCGGCCTGGCGGGCGCCATCGGCGGCGCAGCCCTGGTCACCGAGCCCGGCATGGCCGAGACCGTGGGCTCCATTATTTTCGTCATCGTGGTGGTGGGTGGACTGGGCTCCCTGCTCGGCGCCTTCATTGCCTCGCTGTTCATCGGCCTGGTGCAGACTCTCGCCGTGGCGGTGGACGTGCCGCTCGGCCGCCTGCTGGCAGCCGCCGGCATGGCGCTTCCCTCCGGTGCGCTCGCCGAGCAGTTCGGCCGCATCACCCTGGCCCAGGCCGCTCCCGCCCTGCCCTACCTGCTCATGCTGCTGGTGCTGCTGGCGCGGCCGCGCGGACTCATGGGCAACCGCGCGGATTGAACTTGAATAAACGAACTGTTCTCGTGCTCGTGGTTGCCCTGGCGCTGGCGGCGTGGCCGCTGGTGTTCCGGCAGGGCTATGCCCTCACCCTGGCCACGCGCACCCTGACGCTAATCGTGTTCGTGCTGTCCTATCACCTGCTCTACGGCCGCACCGGGCTGCTGTCCTTCGGTCACGCCCTCTATTTCGGCGCCGGCGCTTTCTGCGCCGCGCATGCGCTGAACGCCTGGGGCGCCCGCGGCCTGCCGGTGACGCTGCTCCCGATGCTGGGCGGCGCGGGCGGCGCCCTGGTGGCGGCCCTGCCCGGCTGGATCAATGCGCGGCGCGGGGGCCTGGCCTTCGCCATGATTTCGCTCGGGCTGGCCGAACTGGCGCTGGCCGCGGCGCCCATGCTGCCGGCGCTATTCGGCGGGGAAGCCGGCATCGCCACCAACCGCGTCACCGGGCCGCGCTGGTTCGACAACTGGCTCGGCATCGACTATGCGTCGGGAACGCAGGTATACGAACTGGTGCTGGCCTGGACGCTGGCGAGCGCCGGCGCCATGGCCATGCTTTCGCGCACGCCGCTGGGTTGCATGGCGCTGGCGGTGCGCGACAACGCCGAACGCGCGTCCTTCCTCGGCGCCGATCCGCGCACGGTGCGCTGGCGCATGCTCATCCTGGCCGGTTTCTTCGCCGGCGTGGCCGGCGCGTTGAGCACCATCCAATACGAAGTGGCCACCGTGGAGGCACTTGGACGCGTGCAGTCGGCTGCTCCGCTGGTCGCGGCCGTCATCGGTGGACCGCAGTCCTTCGGCGGGGCCATCGCTGGAGCGGTGGTCTACGAACTGGCAGCGGGCGGGATGTCCAGCCTGACGCCGGCGTGGCCCTTCTACCTGGGCTGCCTGTTCGTGCTGGTGATGCTGGTCGCGCCAAGAGGCTTGGCCGGACTGTGGGAAACGCGGTTGCCGAAACAGAGCATCACGACGTGGATCGCAAGCCTCATTGCCGCGGGCGGCTTGGTGACGGTGGTGGAACTGGCGTATTTGTATTCGGGCAGCGGCCAGGCCAGCGTGCTGGCCCAATGGCTTGGGCTGCCGGGACGCGAGCACTCGGCCGGAGCGTGGGGTTTAGGACTGTTGACGCTGGTCGGCGGAGCGGCGCTATGTCGACTGGCCGTCAGACCCAACAGAACCGTTGCGGAGTTGCCGGCGTGAGTGCGCTGATGTTTCGCGGCGTGCACAAGCGCTTCGGGGCGCTGGAGGTGCTGCGCGGGCTCGATCTCGATATCGCCCCGCGTGAGCGCCACGCGCTGATCGGCCCCAACGGGGCGGGTAAATCGACTTTGTTCGACATTGCCACCGGGCGAATTCCCCCCACTTCGGGCGAGGTCGTCTTGAACGGTCGCAAACTTCACGGGCTTGCGCCGCACGAGCGGGCGCGGCTCGGCCTGGCACGCAGCTTCCAGATCACCAGCCTGTTTCGCGATCTTTGTGTGTTCGAGAACCTGCGTTGCGCGGTGATGGCCGGCCGCGATGAACGCTATCGCCTTTGGGTGGGCGCGGATGTCTCGCGTGCAGTGCAAGAGCGGGCCGACGAGGTGCTGTCCCTGGTGGGTCTCGAGGCCCGGCGCTCCGAGCCGGTAAGCATGCTCTCCTACGCTGAGCAACGCGCTTTGGAATTGGGTGTCACCATCGCCGGCGGGGCCGGTGTATTGTTGCTGGACGAGCCCACGGCGGGCATGAGCCGGCCCGAGGCGCGCGCGGCGGTGGAACTGATCCGGCGCGTGTCGGAAGGGCGCAGCCTGTTCATCATCGAGCACGACATGGACGTGGTGTTCGGCCTGGCCGACCGCGTCAGCGTGCTGGCGGGCGGCGAACTGATCGCCAGCGGGACGCCGGAGGCCATCCGTGCGGATGCGGCGGTGCGCGCCGCGTACCTGGGCACGGCGGTGGGACAATAACCTAGGGAAGGTCTGATCAAGTGCCAAAATTCCCTTTGATGGGTCTGGCCTTCCTCTGAAGTAGGGGATATACAAGGGGGCCGTGCCCCCTTGTTCAGACCATCCCCAGACAGCGCATAACAGGACGGAGAACGCCATGCCCACCACCCATACCAAGCGCGACGGCGACATCGCTGTCATCACGCTCGATCATCCTCCCGTCAACGGGCTCGCGCTGCCGCTGCGCACCAGCCTGCTGGCGGCTGTGCAACAAGCCGACAAGGACGCGTCCATCAAGGCCATGGTCCTCACGGGCAACGCCAAGGTGTTCTGCGCCGGCGCCGACATCAGTGAGTTCGGCCTGCCTGCGGGCGTGGCCTTCCCCCTGGTGCGCCATCTCGCCGAGGCCTTCGACGAGGTGAGGAAGCCCATGGTGGCCGCCATCGGCGGCCTGGCCCTGGGCGGTGGGCTGGAGCTGGCGCTGGCCTGCCACTATCGCGTGGCCTCGCCGCGCGCCAAACTCGGCATGCCCGAGGTGAACCTGGGCCTGGTGGCGAGCGGCGGCGGAACGCAGCGCCTGCCGCGCGCCATCGCCGTGGACGTGGCGGCGCGCATGATCACCAGCGGCGATCCCATTTCGAGCGCGGAAGCCCTTGAGCTGGGTCTCATCGACAAGATCGCCACGGGCGACGTGCTGGCGGACGCCATCGCCTATGCGCGCAGCCTGGTCGCAGCCGGCGGGGGCATACGCCGTTTGCGCGACGTGACCCCCAAGCTGGACAACGCCGCGGCCTTTTTCGCCGCCGAGCGCGCGCGCCTGGCCAAGGCGGCGCGCGGCAACCCCGCCGTGCTGCGCGCGCTCGACTGCGTGGAGGCGACGCTCACCCTGCCCTTCGACCAGGGCCGGCGCATGGCCGAGGAGGCCCGCGACGAGCTGCTAAACGGGGTGCCGGCGCGCGCGCTGCGCCACGCCTTTTTCGCCGAGCGCGAGGCGCAGAAAATACCCGACGTGCCCGACAGCACGCCCAAGCGCCCCCTCAACCGCGCCGCGGTCATCGGCGCCGGCACCATGGGCGGCGGCATCGCCATGAGCTTCGTCAACGCCGGCATCCCGGTGACGCTGATCGAGATGAAGCAGGAGGCGCTGGACCGCGGCCTCGCCACCATTCGCAACAACTACGCGGCCACGGTGTCCAAGGGACGGTTGGCGCAGGCCGACATGGATGCGCGCATGGCGCTCATCACGCCGGCGCTCGACCTCGCCGCGGCGCGCGACGCCGACATCGTGGTGGAAGCGGTGTTCGAGCGCATGGAGGTGAAGCAGGAAGTGTTCCGCAAGCTGGACGCGGTGGCGCGGCCCGGCGCCATTCTCGCCTCCAACACTTCCACCCTGGACGTGGACCGCATCGCCGCCGCGACCTCGCGCCCGGCCGACGTGATCGGCACGCATTTCTTTTCGCCCGCCAACGTCATGCGCCTGCTGGAAGTGGTGCGCGGCGCCAAGACCGGCAAGGACGTGCTGGCCACCACCATGGCGCTGGCACGCCGCATCGGCAAGGTGGCCGTGGTGTCGGGCGTGTGCGACGGCTTCATCGGCAACCGCATGCTGGGCGCCTACCTGCAGCAGGCCAATTTCCTGCTGGACGAGGGCGCCACGCCGGAAAAAATCGACGGCGCGCTGACGGGCTGGGGCCTCGCCATGGGCCCCTTCACCATGGGCGACATGGCGGGTGGGGACATCGGGTGGGAGACACGCAAGCGGCGCCGCGCCGAGGATCCCAACTTCGCCTTCTCGCGCATTCCGGACCTGGTGTATGAGAAGGGCCGTTACGGCCTGAAGACCGGCAAAGGTTGGTACCGTTACGAGCAAGGCAGCCGCACCCCCCTGCCCGATCCGGAGATCGCGGCGTTGATCGAGGACTACCGCAACTCCCTCGGCCTGCCCAGGCGCGACATCGGCGACGAGGAAATCGTCGGGCGCTGCCTGTTCGCGCTGGCCAACGAGGCCGCGCGCATCCTGGAGGAGGGCATTGCGCTGCGCGCCTCGGACGTGGACGCCGTGTACCTCACCGGCTACGGCTTCCCGCGCTATCGCGGCGGTCCGCTGTTCCACGCCGACGTGGTGGGCCTGCCCAAGGTGCTGGCCGCCATCGAACGGTTTTCAAAAGGCTACCAGGGCCAGGTTTGGACACCGGCTCCGCTGTTGGCAAAGTTGGTCAAGGAAGGCAAGACGTTCGCGGATTTTGACAAAAGCGCGCGATAAACGGCGCCAGCAGCGCTGAGTCGCATTTCACCGAGCGCGGCGCCGCCAGCCTGGCGCGTTCCGCTATCACTGGGTTAGTCGACCAGGTAGCAGTCCAGCAGCACGCTGTCGCCCACGCGCACGCTGGACCCCACGCACACGGCGTTGTTCAGCCATGAAACGCGCTCGTCACCGGTCTCGAAACGCGGCGTGGTGCGGAAGTAGTAGGTGCTGGGGTCCACGGCCTCGCCGGCCGCCACGCGCGCCAGGATCTCCGGCGGGCCGTGGCGCACGCCGTTCTCGCGCACGGTAACCAGTGCGCCGTCCAGGGTGCGGATCACGTAGCGCGCCTCCACCAGCAGGGATCCGTCTTCGCGCACGGTCTGCCAATCGGACCCGCCCGGCAAAACCTCGCCGCGCAGCCGTCCGCCCGACACCGTCCCGCCGGCAATGCCCACCAGCTTGCCCCGTCCCAGAGGCCCCTGCCCCAGGTCGAGCGGAGGCGCCAGGCGCAGGGCGATGCGGGCCAGCAGGTTGAGTTCCGGCATGGCGGGGGAATGGGGCATGCGCGCAGTATAAGCGACGTTGTCGAGCGCAACGGACGTAGACGAGGTCTATACTGGGAAGGCTCTAGAAGGAGTCTCACATGCCCGTCGCCAAACTCGATCCCTCCCGCCGCGCGCGACTTGCAACCGAACTGCCCGGCTGGTCCGATGTATCCGGCCGCGATGCCATTCAGAAGAAGTTTTTGTTTGGGGACTTCAACGCGGCGTTCGGCTTCATGAGCCGGGTGGCGTTGATGGCGGAAAAGATGGACCACCATCCTGAATGGTTCAATGTCTACAACAAGGTGGACGTCACACTGTCCACCCACGACGCCGGGGGAGTATCTGAAAGGGACGTCAAGCTGGCGGCCTTCATGGATTCCCTGGCCAAATAGCGCAGTCGGCCGTCAGTGAGCATTCTGGGAGCCGTTGCCGCACTCTGGCGCTACCCCGTCAAATCCATGCAGGGCGAACCGTGCCGCTCCCTGAAGGTGGATAGCCGTGGCGTGGAGGGTGACCGGGTTTACGCTGTCCGATGTGCCGACGGCAAGCTGGGCAGCGGCAAG
>Ga0163163_10001876_pt1 | contig 17771 bp, 49 predicted proteins | sample S65metaG_FD_119766 | JGI IMG/M metagenome (GOLD analysis project Ga0163163, IMG submission 119766) | Switchgrass rhizosphere microbial communities from Kellogg Biological Station, Michigan, USA - S6-5 metaG | ecosystem: Host-associated > Plants > Roots > Rhizosphere > Soil | place: USA... | reverse complement strand
GTTTACCTAAGAGGTCGAATCTTCTTCTATCTCCCATAAAGGTATTATTACTCCCATACTCCTATTTAAGTACATATTACAATCTAAACAATGCTTGGGCCAGCCATCATATACTCTGGCTTGTTCTAATACTTTAGTATTTTCATGTTTACACCTAGCAACAAGCTCATCTATTAGTACTTTAGTATCCTTAAGCTCTATTTTCAGGTTATTTCGTCTTCTTCTGTATGACTTTAATAAGGCTTTATCCTTGTGACTCAAAGACATTCTTACCCCACATCATATATGAGACGGAAACACCAAACCCAATACAACATACAAAGACATAAACATTAGCCCATGGAACTTGTTCCGGATTCTCAATACCAAGAGAAATACAGAGACCATAAGCAAAGCCAATGAATATGGACAATAAAACTCTAGCTAATTTATCCATTCATTTTAATTCCTACAGAGATATGGGAAGCCAGCCAGTAAATATCCATGATTCCATGAAATATTCCCAGCAACATAAAGAATCCTATGAATAAGGCAGTTATTACTCCACCACCAGCGGAATCATGATGCCAAAACAAGGCTATAGTTAACCAAATACCTATAGAGATGAGGAGTACGGCACAGAAAGTAAGACCCAAAGCTTCTGGAATCATTTGTTGCACCTTTCTATTAGTTTTTGCATAAACTCTGCTATTGCTTCGTCTATTGTAACTGTCCTATCAACTTTATGAGAATATATTCTCTTATCTTGCAGGCTATATGTAGCCGTAGTTAATAATAGATCATTCCAAATAGCTTTAAGAGCTGGGATTGCTGCTGCGTTAAGTTCTTTCTCTCTTTTTTCCAGCTCAGCTCTAAGCTCTTTATCCGTATAATTTGCTAAAGACATAGTTATTCCTCAAGCATATAGTTTGTAGTGGACTCAACTATTACATCCAGTACTTGTTTAAGTACTTTTTCATTTCCTTTTTGGAATATAGCATTACTAGGAGACCTATATTCAATTCCATATTCCTTTATTCTATACTCTCCAGGAGTACCATAAGCTATTTCCCTAAGCTTTGCGGCTTTGGTTTCCACAGACTTACATAAGGGAAGGACTTTCTCATCAAAGGATCTAATTAATTCATTAAGTTGAGATATAGATAAACATTTAATAAAGGTTCCGCCTATATGTATATGACCACCGGCACTTAATATAGTAGGTACATACTTCTTAAACATAGGCCTTTCGTATGCGGACATAGTTACATCTTCGCTTTCATCTATAACTATATTATTACTTGAACCCCATACCCCACAGTCCTTACCATGATACCCACCATACTGAGGTTTGGATTCGCCTTTGAGTTTAAGTTCTATTTCTTCCTTAAGCCTAGCTAGTTCATGGTTAAACTCTACAGCTTCCTTGTTGGATATTTTCAGTTTATCCTCATACATAGTCTTAAATTGTTCAACTCTAGAGCTTATAGCTGCCACTACTTCCTCAGACTTAGTCACAGGAGGAAATCTAATTTCCAGTAACCCATAGTCTGCACCTATTTCAGCTTCTGACAAACTAAAATCATATCCGCGAGTATACTCAGAACTAAACATTACTATGTTATCTTTTTCATCCGTCAAAATAAATTCCGGATCAGCTCCCAAACTAATAGGAGGGAGATTTAGTTTATCCTTAAGCTGAGAAAGGTTGGACAAATTTAGCTTCTTAATAAAGCTATCATCCTCATTTCTCAGATGAGGAAGCCACCGGGCAACTGTTTTATGGCTACCCTCCTTCCAATTTTTCTTCAGTTCATCTATTGTAGGTACTTGCATGTTTACCCCTGTAAAGTACTGTTATTGATTAATTCTCTTATTAGAGTAGTTGGTTCTACAGAGAGGGCGTGACCATTTAACTGTTCAAAGTATCTCTTAAAGGAAGGACCAATTACACAAGTTAAATCTTCTCCCTGAAATCTAGCTACGGAATCCTTAAGAACTTCAAAACTATTAGGTTCTCCATCGGTTATTATAAGTAAATAATCTTCCGGAGATGTTTTGTTTATGGATGCTACAGCTTCTCCTATAGGAGTTCCACCACCAGACTGTGGAGTAAACCAATCAAAATCTAGCGGTTCATCTATTTTATTTACAGTGTAGTGATTACTTCCATCCATTTTTCTTTTATGATTATCGAACCCTACATCTAAAATAGAGATAGGAACACTGTTTCTCCTCAAAGACTCAGCAATTATAATAGCTGTCTCCATGATAGGTACTTTAATTTCTGATGTTGACCCACTTCTATCTACTACAAGATAAATAGATCTATTTATATCAAGCTTTTGGAATAACCTATACACTGGGAGTCCTAGCTTATCTCCCAACAGTAGCTGTGGGAGATTTTTGTAGCTAATTTCTCCAAAGTATGATTGTTTCCACTTATACTTATTCTTAGTCCATAAAGTAGATACTACTTCTATTATGTTATTGTATTTGGAAACTGTTTTAAGGTAAAAATTACTTTTCTTAGCATCTTTAGCCAAGTCCCCACCTGCACCTAGACCACCCTTCTTACTTAGCTTAATAATAGCTTCTATAACTAGCTTGTCTGCCTTAGGTAATTCTTCCGTTACTTGGTCCGCATAGACAATTAAGTCTTCAATGCAAGTAACCTCTGGAAAGTTAGAAGGTTTAATTCCTGTGATATAAAGTAAATACAATTCCCGCAAAGAGTCAGGAATTTTGCTTGCATCTAACTCTGTAATAGTCTTTTGATGTAGGTCATCTATTCTACTTCTCAAGTATGCGGAGTGGTCCGCATAATTCAACTCATCCCACCAATCTACCAACAGGTTTAATATATGAGTAAATAGCTCATCATTTCCCCTTGCTTCACAAGCTGTTACAAACTTGTTGAAGCTAACAACTCCCGATAGTCTGTGACATATTTCATGAGCTAGTATTATACTACTAGAGGCGGATATCACAGGATACGGATGGAACATAATATGTCCACCCTCTTGCTCTTGTTCTATAACAGGACAGCTAGCTAGTGCAATCAAATTAGGGTCTAAAGTCATTTTGCCTCACTAAATTAACAACAGTCCTTGTAATACTCAAACCTTTGGGTGTTCTCATTCCACACCAAATCATGCACACATACACTATTAAACCAATCTCTCTCACTAGAGAGATCATACTTTTTCTTAGTTTTTACTCTTCTGAACTCAACTAAATTCACATCATCACAAAATCCACCATCATTCCATTCTTCTGTGAAACATTTTCTTACAATCACTTCTTTATCTACTTGGGCTAAATATAATGTGTCTCCTACCTTAGGTTGTTTTCTACGAAAATCTTTACCTTTAGGGGATTTATGATCATAAGTAATTAGCTTAGCTACTAGTTCAGAGTCTGATATGTTAACTGTTTCTGGAGTAAATGGGCTATCTGTGTCTTTGCTAACCCACATATTCTTTTTCTCATTCCATATCAGCTTGGATACATATCTATAAACTCTTTTATTATACCTGCCGATTATATCGGTTTCCACGGTTGCTCCGAACAAGTCATCTATACAAACAGCAGTAATTTTTCCTATAGATTTAACACATGGATCTCCATACTTACTTCCCACCTTATCGTAAGTTACCTGAATCCTATCACCAACTTCAGGTACTTGTACAGGAGTCTTAAGCTCTATTATTTGCATTATTTTGTACCTATATTAAATTTCTTAAGTAGTTTACTAATAGCTAGCTTACTTCTTTGTAATTTATTAACCCTTTCATCAATACTAGCTACATAGTCTTTGGCGTCTTGGATAGTTTTTATATCCCAATGAAGATCCAATTGTTTGTATAGCTCATATCTTTCTTCTCTTACTAAGGTAAATTCCTGCCTACCGTCTGCAATCCAGGCTCCATGACCATCTATTTTTGTATGGTGGGGCTGACTAGACCATATTACCCACCCTCTCTCCTTGGGTTTATCATTATAATTTGAAGTAATAACAGTCTTAAAGTCGGCCCCCATACTACTTTCCCTACTTTTTCTCTTTAATATATTGTTTCAGCAAGTCCTTATCGCCGCCCCACCAACCAATTTCTACCCAATTATCACCTACTTGACCAAGTAAATAAGGATCTTTTTGTATTCCTTTATCCCAAGCAGGTAAAAACAACATCCAAAATATCATATCCTTACATACTCCTCTAGCTTTAACTGCTAAAGCTTGTACTGAAGTAGGGATTACTGGGATATTTGCAGAGAAAGTCTTATCTCCAAATTCTTGCTGTATTTTGGTAGCTTCTGGGTCTAATTTGACCATAGCTACTTTAGGCAAACTAAACCAAGGAGTTTTACCTGAAAGGTGTGTACATAGACTATTATGATACCCCTGAGTGGCATAAGTAGCTACGTTTGGTTTTTCTATTAGTCTAAAGTTTTCACTAAGAGACTTTAATAGCTCTGCTTCTTCTACTTTCTCCCTAAGTGCAGTACATGCATGAAAAGAATTACCTAGTTTGCTATTTTTCTGGCTATTATATGCTTCCCACATAGCGTGTAGCATTTCTTTATTACTGGCAATCTGTTTGTCTAGCTTGGTCTTGTCTACCTTTTTATATTTTAAGGCTATCATGAGGTTCTCCTATAAGTCTATTTTCCAAAATGGTTTTAGGGTATGGACACTTCTCAACTTTTTTAAGAACTCCACAAAAGGGCTTCGACCTTCTTAGGTCCATCCGTCTTAAACACTACATGACCCATAAGGGAAGACATAATAGACTGTTTAAGGGCTTTAGAGTTTATATTTTCATTCTCGCAGCACTTCTTTAGAGAATTAGGCAATTTATTGTCTTTATCGTAATTACTTCCCTTAACTGTCGGATAGTTTTTGCAGAAAGTTACCATATTTCTTGGACTTACTGGAAAAGATGGGTCATGTACATCTGTAATTACTTTAGCTACAAACTTAAGGAGTTCTTCCGGAACTGTATTGTTTACAGCCTTACCTATTTCCACTATTTGGTTTTGTTCAAGCAATTGAGTTTTTACAATAAACAACCTATCCGCAAAAGAAGTAGGTAGTGCTATATTACCTGCATGGTCCGGCAAATTACCACAGAAAATAAATCTTGTATCTCCATGCATTGTAACTATGTCTTCTCCTACTACTGTGGAGAATGGGGGCTCAATTAGGGAATTAAAAGCTAGGAGAACAGGTTCCGTTGTATGGGTGCATTCATCAATGATAAATACAGCACCTTTAGTACCAAAATTGACAATAGGTTGGTTTTTAGTTACTATGGACCCATCTTTAAGGGTATCCCCACCTATTAGGCTGTTTTTAGTCATTTCCGGGTAAAGTTGAAGATATACTATGGGAATATCGTTATGTTCTTTGGAGTATTGCTTGGCAATTTCCCATGCCATTATAGTTTTACCATTACCAGTAAATCCATACAACAATACAGGAAGTTTATTATTTAATGCGTTAAAAGCTGATTTCTTCTCTTCTTCCATACCGATGAGATTGATAGACATTAATAACTCCTTATGAAACTAGTATTTTATGTTCTGGTATTTGAACTACGGCGGGCTTCTCTACTATGTCCACTTCTCCCCATTTAGTCCAAAATCTAACCTTCATCATTCTCCCTCCCGCTAAGTAAAAGCAGGACTTAAACTCACTTTCTTCCTTGGCTCCGTACTTACTTATAGTAGTTACCTTTATTAGGGTAAATAGTTTACCATTTAGTATGTTTTTCAGTACTTCCTTATGCATTAGTAAACCCCAATCCGCTTAGTACATCTATATCCACTGACTTCATACAAGCTAATTTATCAAATAAGGACTTAGCTTCTTCTACTTGGTCAGAAGTAAAGTCCTTTTCCATACCAAAGTCATCAGCCCCCCATACACATACTCTATGAAATTTAGGTTTGTTATGACCAGTAGGACAATAAAGCATTATGCTGATTTTTACAGAACTAGGCTCATGGCATGGATACCACTCATCATTTGTATGTTTATATACATCCTTTCTTGAGTAGTCACTCATGTTTCAGCCTCTGTAAATAACTCTCTATTTGCTCAATATTAAGTTTGGTTATATTACCTTTAATTATGGAACTTACTGTTCTCCTATCTGTTTGTAGAATTTTTGCTAGTTTATGTAGGGGAAACTCCTTGGCCTTTACTAGATCCTGTAACTCTATAAAAGCAACGGACTTAGTTTCTAGCTTTATTGCTTCCTCTTCACTAAATCCTAAATCTATCCAAACATTATGGCTCATTGTATCCACCCAATATTAGTTATTCCATAGAAATCCAGGGGAATTGATGTATTAGGGGAGGATACAAACTCTCTTACCTCTATACCTTCGGGATAGTTTTGCCCTTCAAACATAGGATTTACAGTATTATGAGGAGTTAATAGTTCTTCCTTGGATACTGTCATTCTAAAGAAGGTTCTAGGTATATCAATCCCAATTATAGGACTAGCATGAACCACATAAGGGTCAATTAGGTAAACTTCCCCATCCCTTAACTTGTATAAACACTCCTGCTTTACTTGTCTATCAAATTCCTTAAATATGTTATATCTAGCTTCATTTATATGAGCTACGAAGAAAGGTTGCAAGGCAATATGAGTAGCTAGTGGGTTAGTATATACATAGGAATGTTCACATTTAACCTTTTGCTTAAACTTAGCTCCTTGTAACCCATCCCCATGAAATCCACCATATCTATGAGTTTTGCCAGATTCAACCACCCTATTATCCACTGTAACATGAATAAATTCATTAACTACTTCTGGATTTATGAAGTACTCATATTGAAGCAATCTTATTAGTTCATCTTTTATAGGGATAAGTTCCTTAGGAAGTCTTATGTTAGAGCCTGGAAACTTAATGGGAACTCTCAGCACATTAGTACATTGAGTAAATAATTGTCTATCTATACTACCGAGGGATATGGGAGGTCTAGGGCAAGTGAACTTAAATAGATTAAATGGTTCCATCATATCTTTGTATATAGGATTCCATTCATCTACTATGGGGTGCCACATAGTTTTAATGTCAAATTCTTCCCCATAAGTAAGTTTTACAGGCTTATATTCAACTCCTAACGACCTTGCCATTTAATTCACTCACCACTTTGTGTAGTTCTATTTTAAGTCCTGCTCGTTCATATCTAGCAAATATTTTCGGAAATGCTTCCTCTGCCTTAGCTAGCATTCCGTTAAACATTAGTACTTCATTACATAAAAATACGGAGTTGGATGCGTACCTCTTATCTCCTGTTCTATCCCAGAAGGCTATAGCTGTCCAGCCATTTTTATAATGTATACTAGCTTTTCCATGTTCTTGCATTTTATCTGTCTTAGGAGCTAATCTAGTATCTAGCTCCACCATACTCCAAGGAGTAGGATTATCTGTACCGAAAGAAGAATATTGTTTACCTTTCTCGTCATGAAGGAAGTGACCGCTTGACTCCCCTTCCTTTATATTACCGAAAAAATACATCATTTAATTTACTCCATAGTTACAGGTGTAAGGACTTTCTCAGCGTAGTTAGGTAAGCATTCCTCATGAAATACAAATCCTGTATAGTGCCATGACCAGGCTTGTTTAGGACCACTACCATTAGGACTATTTGGGGTGCTGCAACCAGTACATTTCTTTCCTAGTGTGCCGGACTGGTTTCTGTGTTTGTTGACAAACTCCATCCTTTGTACATATAGCTTTTCACATTCCGGATCATTGTACTTCACTTCATAGCTCCTATAATATACCCTGCTTCCGGAATCTAACCGGACCCAAACTGCTCAACTAGCAGTTGTGCAAACTTTACACCTTACAGGGAGAGATTATACATTTGCAGCCTCAGCCTGTTCTATACCTTTCTTTACACTTTCCAAAGTATTAGGAGACATTCCCCTAACATGGGAATAGTCTATACTATTAGCTTTTAATAGTTTTTTCAGCTCTAATATATAGCTTTCATCTAATATATTTTGAACTTTTCTTTTATCTAAAGCTCTGGAAAGTTGATCATATAGATCTCTTCTTTGTTTAAGCTGATCTTCCAGCCTAATTACCTTATTTTGGTATTTAGTAAGGTCTTGGATAAGTTCCTTAGACTCTACTTTAAGGGTCTCATTTTCCTTTTTAAGTTCTCTGGCCTTCCAAGCTATATAACTTATTGCTACTTTTAATTCCTCTATCATTTGATAAGTTCCCTATTCAATATTTCCGGAAGGTCATACTTAAGTATTTGTTTTAATGCTATCCAGCCGTATACTGTAGCAATAAGTAAAACTAGTACAGCTATAGTAAGTAGACTATTTTTATCCTCTTCATTCAGCAAGGTAAGTCCTCCATATTCCAAAATAATATCCTCACTAATGGAGAAAGTAGCCCTCTATACCAGACTCTAGCTTGACCTAAAGAGGAAAAAGACCGCTGGGATACCTTATCCCCATAAATTATGGTAACGGTTACGGGATCTTGTAACAATTTCCCATGCTTTCTTATAACTACTACCTTACCCCACCGCTCACCTTTTACATCCAGGCACATAGGGCAGTAACATAATCCGTTCTTATGCATGATCAAACTTCTCTATTTCGTCCATTATTGCTTTTGTCACTGATTCAATAGTGTTATCATCAGCCTCAAAGGTATTAAATATAATCCTATACACTTTATCTTGAAAGGCTAAATACTTTAGTTTGGATTGGGACACTGTTAGCTTGGAAGATAAATCACTTATTTCTTCCTGTAATCTAGTTTTTTCCTTTGCCATATCTACAAAATTCATATACTTCCCTCTAGTAAGAGTACCTTATATCAAGACCAAGCAGTTCTACTATTAACTGAGCTACTCTGTAAGGAATTTTGTTTGTCATTCCTGTCTTATTGTGGATAATATACATACCAAATATATAGGGCTCTCCCTTATATTCATCCTCATGTACACATATATTCCAAGGTATGGATTTGGCTTTAAATATTGTTCTCGCCATTATAACTCTCCACTAATTCCAACTCCCTTATATTTTAATCCTGAAAATTTTGGCTAAACCTAGAAACAAGGAACCTAAAACAATAATTCCACACCAATACAAGCACACTAGTAAATAGTATAAAGCCATAAGGAATAAATATATTAATCCTAAAACTATTGCTACCACCACTATGGATGCAATGGCTATTAAGATCATGCTGGAGAATAGTAAAACAAGTCCGCCCACTAAGGTTATAATATCTGTCATTTTAGCTCCCTTATATGAAAATCTCCTTGTTGTCTCATCCATTCCACTAAGTTAAACAAGGGCTGACCCCTAAACTTATACACTATAGGAGCGGAAATTACTATAATTCCTTCTTTAGCCATAACTCCCACAGTCATTTTATTACTACTTAGCCAGTACCACATTACCATTCCTTCCCTTGTGCTTCTCTGCCCATTCTAGTATAATCTGCATACCAAATCTCGGGTTTTATTTCTTGATAGTCTACTTTCTGGTCATATTTAGGAGGAAAAGATACTTTCATCACTTTGGGACTATCATTGGTCCAAACGTATTGATCTCTTCTGTACTGAGGAAGAAATCCGGTTACTCCTCCAGTATCAAAGATAAGGCAAACCATTTTATCACTTAATCTAACAATTAAAGTTAAAAAACAATGATGGTTATTCCCCAAATAAAATCTGGTAACTTCTGCTTCGCCATCCTCACTAGCTCTAGAACAATGCTTAAACTTTAACATTACTTATAGTTTCCCCATTATACTTTTCTATAATATCAGGAGAACCTTCTCCAGGTCGTAAGAACTGTCCTTGTATCATCCCCCTCATAATACCATTTTTAATTTTTTTTGTAAATCCAACAAGAGCCACAGTCTGGACAATGTTCTTCGATTCTTATACTATTGCCGCATTCACATTTAGCCATATATTAGTCTCCAAATAACTTGATTTCTCCAATATTAGCCATTACTATTAAAGTACTTCCAACATCAGCCCTCATAAACTTAGTGCGATCGTCATCCAACGTACAAAATTTACAAGGACAGACAGTTAGTATGTGCTCAATCCTATCTAGTGAGAAACCTTCCGCCTTAAGGGCTAATATTTCCTCTCTAAGCTTAAGATAAGTATCGTCATCCATTAGTCCACCTTAGGTTCATAATGAGTACAGGCACAGTTATTATGGTCTTGGCCTATACCTACGTTACAGCTCCCATAAGACCATATTTCCCGATAGTGATAGCATCTTGCATGACCGCATACACATATATTACTATGTGAAACAGCTTTAGTTACTTTAGGACTGGGATGTAATAAGCTTCCATAGTTAATACAAACCTGTTGCCCTTGATTTACTCCAAATAATACAACACCAATTAAGGACAAAACTACTTTCCAGTCCATTAATTAACTCCTGCCGCAATTCTATCCAAATATACTTCATGTAAGTGATTCACTGCATTACAGAGGATTGTAACAGTAGTTGTATCTGCTCCCTCTAAGGACTCTAATTCTTTAAGCAGCCCCAACCACTCATCTCTCTCAATCTCATCCATACCATTAGAGTCTTGCACTATACAAGCAATACTATCAATTATCATTTCCACTTTTCTTGGTGTATGTTTCAACATATACTTTTACCGTTATCTATTACTTTAAATGTACACCCTTCCTCAGGAACATTAACCATGAGGGTACCATAAAAACAACCGCAATCACCTCCAACACAATGTGTCTTTGCCAAACAAATAATATCTTTATCTGTTATTGGAGAAGTAATATTAACTTGTTTGCGCATAGTCTCATAAATCTGTATTTGTTTGTCAGACATTTCCCATACATACTTTATCTCAACCTTATACATACTACTTCCTTAAGTTATACTTATGTAATATATCCTGTATTGAATTTAGAGCTTCTATTGCTGGATCTACTGTAGTTATACAGTCCTTGAGAGAGCCGAAATGAGTTTCCAAACAATTTAGGAGAAGGAGCTTTATCTTGTCCACTGGAGGAGCATAAGGTAACTTACTGTCATCATAAATCTTAAAGAGTCTCTGCTCATTATCCCTGAAATAAGACTCTATCTGCTCTAACTTCCATTCCCCATTTCTAATAGATTTGAGGATTTTATTGTTTCTTTCTAAGTCTAAGTCACCTTCAACCAATATCTGCTCACATTGAAGTAGAAGCCTTACTACATGTAGACCGAACTTAAGGTCATAACCGTAAGTGTCTACCATCTCCTTTCTTTTACTGGCGTCTGTTGGCTTCTTAATACGCATTTTATGAAGCTGCTGGAAAGAATATCCTCGGAATTTATGAAAGCAGCCCTTATGTAGGAACAAATGTCTACAGTCTCGTACCATTTGTCCGATAGGGGTAACAAATAAAATAGCCTTAAGAGGAACAAATAAGGAGTCTATAAGAGTAGGATTACCACCCATTAAAAGGTCAAAATACTTAACTATATTATAAGAAGTGTAGTCATACTCCCTTCCGTCTCCACCTAAAGCAGATGTATCCACCATATGGTGTTGTTGATAGGTTTCAAATACTCTAGGCCGATCCCCGAACCCATTGATATACCCGGCTAAATGAGGAAAAACTATATCTTTTTGGGGTATAGCAAAAGATATCACATCAAGATCGCTGGTATCTGAAGTTACACCATAGACTGATGATCCCACATAGCTTTCGTACTGAATCATATCCTCTAAACCATTTAAGGCAGGAGTGGCTAGCCCTTTTGAGACTAAATACTTCAATCTGCTAGGCATAAGCTCTTCTCCACAACCTCATAATTGGTTTCCCCCTATCTTCCAGGGGGACCCTCTTTACTATCAATAAACTCCAAAAGGATTAAGCAGCCTCGTTTTAGAGCTAAAGCTACTGGTGGTAAGTCTTCTCCGCTTTGTAAAATTTCTGTGGGAATATGAAACTTACCATTGTTAAAATAGCGAGAATTAGGACTATTTTGGTTATTTATTACCGGATAACATGCGTATTCTTTTATCATACATTACCTGTAAGTTCCATTATTTTTTGTACTGCTTCATCTGCGTGGTTGTTTCTCTTATAGGCATATACTACACCATACAACTCTTGTCTTAATTTAGCTTTTCTCAGATCTTCTTCCCAGAACTTAATATCGGTTTGTAATGTATGTAACTCAACTTTTGCTCTAGAAATCTTATGCTGCAAGTCCCATACTAGCTGGTTTACTTCACCGTAGCCGTCTGTTTCCATTACTTTATCAATTCCTTTAACACCTTAACAAACTGCTTTTCATTATCACATAATGATGCAATGTTATCAGCATGAATTTTTAGGATATCTACTACTTTGGACTCATTTTTAGTTAGAATGGTAATTTGCTTTTGCAGTTCCATAATTTCATATGTATTGAGGATAGTCCTAGCTACTAGCATTATTAGAAGAATTACTAGAGCTACTTTTATCTTATCTTTCATTATGAGTCTCCACCCTCTTCCCATGTTCTTGTAATCCCTTTAAGCGCCCAACTATTTACTTCTAGCTTATCCTTGGCTTCTTTAAGACTAAATCCCCATCTTCTCTTAACAAGAATTATCTTATCTGAATTAGTTATGTCTTCACCTACCTCTTCCTTTATCAAGGCATTTTCCCATTCGGCCTTTAATTCTTCTACTGTTGCCCCGCCTAAGGTTTCATAAGCTTTGGAATTATGTATAATTCTTGCATGACTAAATTCCATAGTTACGGCTCCTAATAATATAACCTCTAGCTCATATAGGGAAGCATCAGGATACTTTCTCAGGCTGTCCTGGATGAAATTCCTAATAAACACACTAGCCACTCTATTTAGGGCAGTAGCTTCCTCTGTGTAATTAAAGTAGGACTTATTTTTAAATAGGCTCATTATCCTATCGCCTTAGTTAATTTAACTGGTTTACAAGCTAATATACATATTTTGTTTCCAGTATTAGGGTTAATGAAACTGGAAGCTTTATCATCTATGGAAAGTTGGAAAGCTCCTACACTAGCTGCTATAGCTATGGCGTTTTTATTAGTTACTATTTCCGTAGCTATGGCTAACCCTTTACCCCTCAGGTATATTTTATGAAGAGCTAGTCTTATTATTATTTCCCCTAAACCCTTATTTTGGTAATTTTCTGCTACACTTAACCCATTTATAACACTAATACCGCAACAGCCTGGAAATGGACTTATGGATACACTGGCTATACGGTCATAGCGCCCATAATCATTCATTGTGTCATTATAACCATACTCATAACTTTTGTGCCATTTACCAATAGATATTAAGTTGTCATCTAGTGTTATTGAAATATGTTTAGGGGGAACCTTTAACTTTTTGGCTATGTCTTCTTTAATTGTCATATTAAAATCTCTCTACTTGTGGTAATTCCTTCATAAACAGTCGAACAAGGTTTTCTTATAGTTAGCCATACCTTCCTTATAGTTCATACCCTCCATAGGTATAGCAGGATCACACCCGTCTCCGGATAGTCTTATATCCAGGTAGTTTGCCTCTTCTAGTACTGTTGCTAATACACTTATAGCGGCGGAACATCTATCCATTATTTCCGCTCGCCATATATGACCTTCTACCGTAGTAGGATCTACTTGTCCAGCTCTTTGGTATTGGTCCATTATTGTTTGTGCTATGGCTTCTATTTGTTGTTTATTTAGCATTTGCCCACCTTACTCATGGGTGTCTCCCAATACTTTAGATGTAATTATGACCAACTTAATATGAACCTTATCTTCGGGATAGTTTTTTACTAAAGTTTCCTCTATTTGGGGAAAAGTATAGCCCTTATCAAGCAAGTCCAGTACTTTAGCTTTTATTTCGCTATAAGTCACTAGGCTCCCACCTTTCTAAATCCCAATTCTCGTGCTATTTGGGAATAATGTCCTTCCACTCTCCAAGGAGCTTCATTCCCATGAATATACATTAGTGAATGGTCAGCACCGTCTGAAGCTATAGAGGAAACTAGAAGTGGGTCTATTAATGCTATGGATCTTGTTTCTTCAGGAGTATTATATCCCCATACAACAGTAAAGGGTACTAAACACTTATTTCCAAGTATGTACATATTAACCTCCTAAAAGCTTCCGTATGGTATTTCAGCACTAAGAGGTGTATGTTCCCATCCTCTCGTAGCCATTAACTTACTTATCCAATCTGGACAATGTGCCGCAGTACCGCTACAGTACCAGTCCATATAATTTCCTTCATTTCTTAATGCTGCTATGAAGTTACCAGCAGCCCTAAAGCTAAACCATCCACCTTCTTCGCTATCTATACCTTTAGTTTGGTTGTCCCAAGCAGAGTTACATAAAGCACCCCATAATTCCTTAGCAGCCTTATCACTTTTTCTTACTTTATTTCCTAGTAATTCCGCAACATCTTGCTCAAATACATTATTATAAGGCTGTAGTTTTCTTCTTCCAAACTGTTGGTGAGGATTAGAGTTACAACAAGGGCATACCTCTCCAAATACCGAAGAAACTAATTTATTTACTTTTTGTGACTTCTTCCTGGGCTTCATTGGGTAGTACCTCTATTTCATCCATTGTGTATATAAAGGTTGTATCTTTGTCAAACCCATTAGTCATAAGTACTTCAAAGCAATATTCATCTCCATAATTACCTTCATAAACTTTAATTATTATCCCTTTATCGGACCAACCTTCTAATTGGTCATGGACTTTAACTTTCTGTCCTTCTTTGGGCATTTTATCTCTCCAACTAAGTTTTTCATTCATAGCGTTGTTCTAATCTCCCTTAGTTGGGTTCTGTTAAATGTCCAGGTTACCTCCATAAATTTACATTCATAATAATTATTAGGAAGTACCTTTGTGACTATACCATCAAACCAAAGAGAGCCAGCAAATGGAGGGGCGTGATATCTTACTCTAGCTCCTACCGTTAGTACTTGGTTCTTAGCCTCACTAAGCCAAGGGCTATCAGCGTAGCAATCCTCTGGTATTCTATCCATGTCTTCTTCTCTTCTCGTTTTCCCAAAGGTTAAGTAGCATACTTAATAGGTCTATTTCCAAATTTCTTTTATACAGGTCTTCCTTTGTAAACCAACCTAACCCTTTAATTTCCTTGAGGTAGTTTAATCTATCTTTTACTATCTCTTCCATTTTAGTGGTCCTTCTTATAGGCACTTTCAAGGTGTACTTCTGCATCACTCCAATCCATGACTTTTTCTATATCGCCTGTTACTGAGACAAAACCGTGTGGGTTTTGATTATATAAAGGGTATGGTGGGTTTCCGTTATGTTTATCCCTTAATTCTTCTTGCCATTTAGCAGCACTCAAAGCTTTAGCGTGGGAAGTGCTGTTAAGTCTATATCTTCTAATATAGGTTACAGGAACTTCTACTACAAATCCCCTTACTGGTTTATCTGCCATAATATACTCCTAGTAATGTGGCTCCACTAGGTAACGATCCTAGGTCAGGCGATTATGAGTCGCTCGCTCTGCCTTTGAGCTATAGAGCCTTAAAGTGTCTACCAGCCTGGGTCTTCAGGATTTGAACCACCATCACCCAATAACAAAGATATGTATTTTAAGGTGTGTTGCTGTTGTTTAGTTACTCTTTCTCCTAACACATAAAAGTTTTCCCAAGAAAGCCCACATAAACAACACTGAAACTTTTTATACCCTAATTTTCTTTCTATTACCCATACAGTGTCCATTTCACAACTATAACAACTGTGATGGACTGCTCTATATGGCAAAATACCAAATAAAGACCTTATTAAATTTCTGAACATACATCTACCCATGATCCGTCCTCATCACTAATAGCCGAGACAATAGTTCTAGTCTCTACTTTAACTAAACGAAGTGTAGCTTTCGGATTATGTTCTATAAGTATGTCGATTAGCCGGCAAGCACCGACATAATCCGTCAAGTCATCATTAATCCATTTTTTCCATAAAGATATGGAGTAGTCTATGTCCCCATACTTAATTAGATGCAAACTGAATTTAAGATCCGGATACTTCCTAGTAACCCAACGACATGGGAGTCTTTCCTGAATTCTATACTTAACTTCCATTAGTATGTTCCTTTAAGATCTTGTAGTTGTTTATACTTTTTTCTCAGTACTCTCAGCCATTGCCTTTTGCTCATTTTTACAAGACTTTTGTCGTGTTTAATAATAGTAGGCTTAGCGTTTCTACATTTTTTCAGCTCGTCCAGTAAGTCTTGCTGAGTAAAGGGATAATTACCAGGTAAGGTGTACACTACTGGAGTAAGGGTTGGAGTATTGTATACCGGAGGAATAATTATAAACATATGTTAACCTTTTTTCCATCGAAGTTTATCTAACCCATCAAAATCCATAGCACTGCCAGGATCTGGATATATTTGTTTCCATTTGTCTAATATAACTGGATTTGCGGCGCATGTATGACAAAGTCTTAGGTGTTTTGGTCTAGATATGCCCTTAGTCGTTTCCCATATAAACTTAAGGAAGACTTGTGCTTTACTTTCGGTACTTGAACGCTCATATCTATAAGTATTACCGCATTCCACACAAGGAAAGTAAGGAGTTTTCAGCCATTTTTCTCTAGAAGCTTCCCACTTTAATAAGTCCTGCTCTGCTTTTTCCTTTGTACTAAATACATAACTACTGCCCCAGTGAGTATGGGGAGCTTCTCCTATTACGTATTCCATGTCTTCTTCGTTCATAATGGGTTAATTGGCTTAGCTTTCCAATTTTTAGTGAAAAACTTGTTTACATTACTTTCTGGCTTATTATTTTGTTTTTGCCCTTGCTTTTGTTGTTGTTCTTTCTCTCTGGAACGATGAGTCTCCATAGAAAGAACAGATGGTTGTACTATTTCCATATGTTACTCCTATATACTTACCTTACTTCTCATTTCCAATTTCTGAGAATGTATATTAATTGTGTAGACTATTAGTAATCCGTAACAAATATGAGCTTCCAGCCCTATATCCATAAAAGTGTAAATACTTATCATAGTCCGGATTCCAGTATAGCTATATCCGTAAGGTAATCCTCCCTCATCATGGCACATAGTTCCTTTAACTTCTCGGAATACTTGCCTCCGGGAGATATAAGAATACCATTAGGGTAATCCACAACTTTAGTATTAGCACTTAGGGCTACTTGCTTTTTAGTGTTAAGGTTGTTTTCTATTTTATTAACTACACCAAGCAAGTGTTTAAGCTCATCTATATCCTTTTTTCTTGCTTTACTTATTTTGTCATCTTTTGGAAAGTTGTATAGTTCGTTCTTGCCCATGTTAGCCTCTTGCGTATGCGTCTAATATATCCCTAAATAGAAAGTTATATTTGTCTGTGTTTATGTCGTTTCCAGCATATTTAGTAAATTTGTCATCCCATCGTACAACAGAGGTAATTTGATCATTGTGTATTACTTGTTCTACTCTGAAATTGAAAGCATTAAACAAATCTCTATAGTTTCCGCCATTTTCATCTGTATGAACAGTATAATTAGATCTATTTTGTCTTTGAATAACAGTAGTCATAGTAATTTTTCTCCAACATAATAAAAATTAGGGCTTATCCCACCCATTTTGAGACAGTTCAGGGGAGTTGTTAGTGCGGTTTACTCGCCGCGTTTAGGCGTTTACATTGGTTGCCCAACCCATTACCCATTTAGTGGGCCACTTTACATAGTGTGGAGTACTATGTAATAGCTTAAGCTACGGAATAGTTCCCGTAGCTTAG
>Ga0163163_10001873_pt1 | contig 17778 bp, 10 predicted proteins | sample S65metaG_FD_119766 | JGI IMG/M metagenome (GOLD analysis project Ga0163163, IMG submission 119766) | Switchgrass rhizosphere microbial communities from Kellogg Biological Station, Michigan, USA - S6-5 metaG | ecosystem: Host-associated > Plants > Roots > Rhizosphere > Soil | place: USA... | reverse complement strand
GTGTTGTCCTTGTCGATCGTGATCTTCTTGGCCTGGCCGAGATCCTCCAGCTTGATGTTTTCGAGCTTCAGGCCGAGATCCTCGGTCAGCGCCTTGCCGCTGGTGAGGATCGCGATGTCCTCGAGCATCGCCTTCCGGCGATCCCCGAAACCGGGCGCCTTGACGGCGGCGACGTGAATCGTTCCGCGCAGCTTGTTGACCACCAGCGTCGCGAGCGCTTCGCCGTCGACGTCCTCCGCGATGATCAGCAGCGGCCGGCCGGCCCGCGCCACGAGCTCCAAGACCGGCAGTAGATCCTTCATCGAGCTGAGACGCTTTTCGTGAATCAGGATGACCGGGTTTTCCAGGACCACTTCCATGCGATCGGGATCGGTCACGAAGTACGGCGACACGTAGCCGCGGTCGAATTGCATGCCTTCGACGACGTCGAGCGACGTGTCCATGCCCTTGGCTTCTTCGACGGTAATGACGCCGTCCTTGCCGACCTTCTCCATCGCTTCGGCGATAATCCGCCCGATGGTCTCGTCGTGGTTCGCCGAGATCGTGCCCACTTGCGCCACCATCGATCCGCTGACCGGCTTCGACATCTTCTGCAGCGCGCGCGTCATCGCCTCGACCGACTTGTCGATGCCGCGCTTGACGGCCATCGGGTTCGCGCCGGCGGTCACGTTTCGTGCGCCTTCACGGTAGATCGCCTGCGCCAGCACCGTCGCCGTCGTCGTGCCGTCGCCGGCGACGTCGGACGTCTTGCTGGCAACCTCCCTCACCATCTGAGCGCCCATGTTCTCGATCGAATCCTTCAGCTCGATTTCCTTCGCGACGGTCACGCCATCCTTTGTGATCGTCGGCGATCCATAGCTCTTGCCGAGAATGACGTTGCGGCCCTTCGGCCCAAGCGTCACTTTCACCGCGTTGGCGAGACTATTGACGCCGCGGAGAATGCGCTGTCGCGAGGAATCGCCGTAGACAATCTGTTTAGCCATTCACTTCTTCTTCTGTTGAGGGCTGGCGGGACGACCTTCGATGACGGCCAGCACGTCGTCTTCCTTCAGGATGAAGACGTCCTTGCCGTCGAGCCTGATCTCCTGGCCGGAATATTTTCCAAACAGGATACGATCGCCCGCCTTGACGTCGAGCGGCACCCGCTTACCCTTTGTGATCGTGCCGCTGCCGGCGGCGATGACGGTGCCCTGTTGAGGCTTCTCTTTGGCGCTGTCGGGGATGATGATGCCGCCAATCAATTGCTCGCCTTGCTCGAGGCGTTCGACGATGATCCGGTCGTGCAAGGGTCGGATGTTCGTGATGTGCGGCATCCTCCGATCATGGATTGGATCAGAACGCGTCGCTGTGCTCAATTGCACACCGCGGATTTCCCGTCACCCCTCGCGGTATGATGATCGTTCTGCTTTCCTGAGCTCTGCGGCCACGCCTGGCCCACAGCCCTCGCCAAAGCCATGTTCTGAGGAGGGCTTTTGTCACGTCTGTGGCGCACGCGGACGCCGTCACCAGAACCCCCGTTCCGGGACGAGCTGCTCGGGACCGAGCGGCTCGAGGAGCGCTCGCTGTCGCTGGCCGCGACGTTCACCATCGACTCGAATCCGCGACGCCGCGCGAGCAACATCTTTCCCAGATTCAAGGACAACACGCGGGTCTTGAGCGAGGCCTACCGCATTCTCGCCGACGATGTGCGGACCGGGCAGTTCGTCACCGATGCGGCCGAGTGGCTGCTGGACAATTTCCATCTCGTCACGACCGAGATCCGCGACATCCACCAGCACCTGCCGGGCCGGTACTACCGCCAATTGCCGGCGCTCGCGTCTCGTGAGCACGCGGGCCACACGCGAATCTACGCCATGGCCGTGGAACTGGTGCGTCACAGCGACAGCCGGATCGATCGCCAGAAGCTCGTCGTGTTCATCAACAGTTATCAGCGCGTGGCCCCGCTGACGATTGGCGAGCTCTGGGCGTGGCCCAGCATGCTGAAGCTCGCGCTCCTTGAAAACCTCAGACGGCTGGCGAACGAGACGCTGACGTCGCGCAGCGCCCGCCTGGCGGCCGACGCCTACGTGGCGCAGGTCGAACGCAAAGGCGGCGAAATTGCGCACACGCTGCCGCCGGTCTTCGGCATGGCGTCGGTCGTCCAGCTCCTGCATCGCGTGCGCGAGTACGGCGTGCAGCTCTCGTCGATCCGCACCGCCGTCGAGGACCATCTGGCGGCGCAGGACACGACCGCGGAGGCGGCGATTCGCGGCGAGCACCAGCGGCAGGCGGCGGACCAGGTGTCGATCGCGAATGCCATCGGGAGCCTGCGCCTCTGCTCGACCCTCGACTGGCGCCAGTATTTCGAGTCGGTGAGCCTGGTCGAGCAGGTGCTGCAGCGCGATCCTGCCGGCGCGTATGGGCGGATGGACTTCCTCAGCCGGGATCGACAGCGGCAGGCGGTCGAGGAGCTGGCGGCGCCGAGCGGCGACGCGCAGCTGAGAGTCGCGCTCAGGGCCGTCGAGAGCGCCCGGCAGGCGGTCGCCCACGGCTCGCCAGCCGATCGCGCCGCCCACGTCGGCTATCACCTCATCGATCGGGGGCGGCACGATCTTGAAGTCGACGTCGCCTACCGGCCGCGTCTGGCTCGTCGAATCAGGCGTTTCGTCTTCGCTCGAGCCACGCTCGTCTACCTGACCCCGATCGCGATGGTGACGGCGATGCTCGTCATGCTGGGCTCCGGATACGCCTGGTACCACGGCGCGTCCGTTCGCGCCTCGGCCGCGCTGGCGCTGCTGCTGACGATCCCGGCGGCCGACATCGCGATCGCGCTGGCGCAACGCGCGATCGCCTGGGCGATTGCGCCACGCCGTCTGTCTCGCCTCGATTTCTCCGATCGCATTCCCGGCGATGCGCGCACGATGGTCGTGGTGCCGACGATGCTCACGAGCATCGATTCGGTGACGGCGCTGCTCGAACATGTCGAAGTGCTGGCGCTCGGCAATCTCGATCCGCACATCCACTTCGCGATCCTCAGTGACTTCGCCGACGCCGGGTCGCTGGAACTGCCCGGCGATGCCGAGATTCTCGCCGCCGCGAGCGCCGGCATCAAGAGCCTCAACCAGAAGTTCGGCGCCGACCATGCCGATCGCTTCTTCCTGTTCCACCGGGCGCGGCGCTGGAACCCGCGGGAAAACGCCTGGATGGGTTGGGAGCGGAAGCGCGGCAAGATCGAGGAATTCAACCGGCTGCTGCGAGGCGCGGCGGACACCAGCTTCACCGAGCAGGTCGGCGAGCTGCACATTCTTCCGACGGTGCGCTATTGCATCACCCTGGACACCGACACGCGCCTGCCCCGTGACGTCGCCAAGACGCTCGTCGGCATCATCGCGCACCCGCTGAATCGCCCCCGTTTCGACGCCGCCGCCGGGCGCGTCACCGAAGGCTATGGCATTCTGCAGCCCCGTGTCAGCGTCACGATGGCGAGCGCGGCCGGATCGTTGTTCGCCCGGACCTATGCCGGCCACACCGGCGTGGACCCGTACACCACCGCGGTCTCGGATGTCTATCAGGATCTCTTCGAGGAAGGCATCTTCACGGGCAAAGGGCTCTACGACGTCGATGCGTTCGTCACCGCCCTCGACGGCCGCGTGCCGGAAAACGCATTGCTCTCGCACGATCTGTTCGAGGGCCTGTATGCCCGCACCGCGCTCGTCACCGATGTCGAGGTCGTCGACGATTACCCGTCGAGCGTGCTCGCGCACGGGAGACGCCAGCATCGCTGGGTCCGCGGCGACTGGCAAATCCTGTGGTGGCTCTTTCCGTTCGTGCCGTCGCGTACCGGCCTGCAGCGCAATCGCCTGCCGATCGTGTCCCGCTGGAAGATTCTCGACAACCTGCGGCGCAGCCTGATGGCGCCGGCGACGCTGACGCTGCTGCTCCTGGGCTGGACGATCCTGCCGGGAAGCCCGGCGGCGTGGACCGCCATCGCGCTGGCCGCGGTGGCATTACCGCTGTGCCTGCGCCTGCTACAGCTCGTCTCCGGCCCGGCCCCCTTGGAATCCGGGACGGCGTTTCTCCGAACCACCGTCGAAGATCTCGAGACCGAGCTCGTCCGGTTCTCGCTGCAGCTGGTCTTGCTCGCCAACCACGCGTACGAGATGGCGGACGCGATCACCGTGACGCTCGTGCGCCTCGGGATCACGAAGCGCGGACTGCTCGAATGGGAGACCGCGGCGGCGAGCGCTCAGCGCGCCGGCGCGCCCCGGTTGATGGTGTTCGTCAGAGACATGATCGCCAGCCCGGCGGTCGCGGCCGGCGGCCTGCTCCTCGTCCTCGTCGTGCGTCCGCACGCGTGGCCCGCGTCGCTGCCGGTCCTCGCGCTCTGGGCGGCGGCGCCGTTCATCGCGTATGCGCTCAGCCGTCCGGTGGAGACGCGTCGCGAGCCCCTCACCGCGGACGACGACGAGTTCCTGAAATCGGTGGCGCTGAAGACATGGCGATACTTCGAGACCTTCGCCGGCGCCGAGGATCACTCGCTGCCGCCCGACAACGTTCAACTCGTCCCGGAGTTGACGATCGCGCACCGCACCTCGCCGACCAACATCGGCATGTCGCTCCTGGCGACGGTCGCGGCGCACGATTTCGGTTTCATCGGCACGGACGTGCTGGCGGAACGGATCGACGCCACGCTGACGACCGTCGAAAGCCTGGAGCGGCACGAGGGCCACTTGCTGAATTGGTACGACACGCGCTCGCTGGCGCCGCTCCAGCCGGCTTACGTGTCCACCGTCGACAGCGGCAACCTCGCCGGCGCGCTCCTGACGCTCTCGGTGGCGCTGCAGGGTCTGCATCTCGACGATCTCGCCGCTCGCGCCACGGCATTGTTCGACGGCATGAATTTCCGTTTCCTCTACGATCCGCAGCGGCAGCTCTTCACCATCGGCTATCGGCTGGCGGATGCCGAAGGGCCGGGTCGCAGCGACCCGTCGTTCTACGATCTCCTGGCGTCCGAAGCGCGGCTGGCAAGTTTTCTCGCGATCGCCAAGGGGGACGTCTCGGAGTCTCACTGGTTCCATCTGGGGCGAGGCGTCACCAGCGTCCGCGGCGCACCCGTGCTGCTGTCCTGGAGCGCCACGATGTTCGAGTACCTGATGCCGCTCCTGGTCATGCGGAGCTACCCTGACACGCTGCTCGACGAGTCGTGCCGCCGGGTCGTGCATCGTCAGATGGAGTATGGCGCTGCGCGCGGCGTGCCCTGGGGCGTCTCCGAGTCCGCCTACAACGTGGTCGATCGCCACGACACCTACCAGTACAAGGCGTTCGGCATTCCTGGTCTCGGCCTGAAACGCGGGCTCGGCGACGAACTGGTGGTCGCGCCGTACGCGACCGCGCTCGCCGCGATGTTCGACCCGGCGCGAAGCGCAGCCAACCTGCGGCAGCTGGCGGGTGCCGGCGCCGCCGGCGAATACGGCTTCTTCGACGCCGTCGACTACACGGCGCGCGCGATCGACGATCCGGACCACGACCCGTCGAAAGCGGCAACGCCGGCCAAAGGTACAGTGGTCCGTGCCTACCTTGCGCATCACGCGGGCATGACGCTCGTCGCGCTCGCCAATGCGCTGCTCGACGATCCGATGGTGAAGCGGTTTCACGCGGATCCGCGGGTGCAGGCGACCGAGCTGCTGCTGCAGGAGCGGGTCCCGCGTCACACCCAGACGATTCAACCTCGCCCCCTCGACGAGATGCGCATCGCCTCGCCTCCGCCGGCGACGCCGGTGCGCCGCTATCGCACGCCGCACACGGTCCTGCCTCACGCGCAGTTTCTGTCGAACGGCAATTACGTGACGGTCGTGAGCAACGCCGGCGGCGGCAGCAGCTTCTGCCGCGGTCTTGCGGTGACGAAATCGCGACGCGATGCCACGCGCGACCCCGGCAGTCAAAGCGTCTATCTGCGCGATGCGAGGAGCGGATCGGTCTGGTCAGCCACCTATCAGCCGACCGCCGCGGAGCCCGACGACTACGTCGTGGAGTTCCGCGCGGAGCGGGCGACCTTCCGCCGCCATGACGACGAGATCTCCACTCAACTCGATGTCGCCGTGTCCACCGAGGACGATGTCGAGATCCGGCGCGTGACGGTAGTGAACCAGAGCGCGCGGATCCGCGAAATCGATGTCACGAGCTATGCCGAGATCGTCCTCGCGCCGCCGGCCGACGATCTGGCGCATCCGGCGTTCGGCAAGCTGTTTCTCGAGACGGAATACCTCGCCGACGGCGCGGCGCTGCTCTGCCACCGGCGTCCCCGCGATTCCCGCGAATCGTCGCTGTGGGCGATGCACACCCTGAGCCTCGGGGGTCGTCCGCAGGGATCGATCGAATGGGAAACCGATCGGGCCCGGGTCCTCGGCCGCGGACGGGACACCGACGATCCGATCGCGCTCGATGGCCGGGCGTTGTCCGGGACGACCGGTATCGTGCTCGATCCGATCTTCAGTCTGCGCCAGCGCGTCAGGCTGGTGCCCGGCGCATCGGTCCGGCTCTGCTTCGCGACGGGCGTGGCTGCCGATCGGGAAACGGCCGAGGCGCTCGCCAGAAAATATCGCGATCCGAGCGCAGCCTCACGGACGTTCGCTCTCGCCTACACCGCCGCACAGAGCGGCCTTCGTCATCTCGGGATCTCGAACGACGAGGCGCTGCTCTTCGAACGCCTCGCGTCGCGAGTGCTGTTCGCCGACCGCTCGCTTCGGGCGGATGCCGAAACGATCGCGTCGAACGCGCTGGGCCAGGCCGGTTTATGGCCGCACGGTATCTCCGGCGACCTCCCGATCCTGCTGGTGCGTGTCATCGGTGACGCCGACGTGGCGCTCGTCCGTCAGGTGCTGCAGGCGCAGGAGTACTGGCGGCTGAAAGGCCTCAGCGCCGACGTCGTCATCGTCAACGAGGATCCCTCGAGCTACTTCGACGAGATCCACGGGCAGCTGACCGCCCTGCTCGACAACGGACCGTGGTGCACGTGGAAACACCGATCCGGCGGCGCCTACCTGCTGCGCGCCGATCTGATCGGCAAGGCGGAGATTGTCTTGCTCTCCGCCGTGGCGCGCGCGATTCTCGGGGGCGGCCGCGGCGATCTCCGGGCGCAACTCGACAAGCCGCATCCGGTCCAGACCAGCCGCCGGCCGGCGTTCACGGATGCGGGAGCGGGTGAATCGAGTCCGGCGTCCGCCGGCGTGCCGGTGGCGATGAAGCTCTCGAATGGCCTCGGCGGGTTCACCGACGCTGGCCGCGCGTACGCCGTGGTGCTGGAGGGCGATCAGGAAACGCCGCTGCCGTGGGCGAACGTCATCGCCAACGCGAATTTCGGCACGGTCGTCACCGCCTCAGGTTCGGCACACACCTGGAGCGAGAACAGCCGCGAGAATCGACTGACGTCGTTCGCCAACGATCCCATCGTCGATCCGACCGCGGAGGCGCTGTTCATTCGTGACGACGAGTCCGGCGACGCCTGGTCGCCGACGCCCGGACCGATGAAGCGGCATTCGACCAGCGGGCAGTTCGTCGTCCGTCACTCGGCGGGCGTCACCCGGTTCTCGCGCACGACGCGACACATTCGCCACGAGCTCGAGGTGTTCGTCGACGTGGACGATCCGGTCAAGTTCTCGCTGTTGACGCTGACCAACGACGGCGCCGCGCCGCGCCGCCTGAGCCTCTTTGCCTACAACGACTGGGTGCTGGGCCCGCCGCGCGACAGTCAGGCTGGGCAGATCACCACGACCTACGATGAGCCGAGCGGCACGATCTGCGCGAGCAATGGCTACAGCGACGAGTTTTCGCGGCGCATCGCCTTCGCGCACGCCAGTGACAGGCCGTGCTCGGCGACCGGCCATCGCCTCACGTTCATCGGCCGCAACGGATCGCTCGCCCGGCCCGATGCCCTTCGACACCTGACGCTCGAGCCGCAATTCGGCGCCGGCCTGGATCCATGCGCGGTGCTGCATCTGCAGGTTGTCCTCTCTCCGGGGGAAAGCCGCCGAATCCTGTTCGTGATCGGACAGGGCTCGGACCGCGAGCACGTGGAACGACTGATTGGGCGACACGGCAGCGTCGACGCCGGCGTGATGGCGCTCGAACGCGTGCAGGCTTCCTGGCGGACTACGCTCGACACCATCCAGGTTCGCACGCCGGACGATTCATTCGACGTGTTGATCAATCAGTGGCTCGTGTATCAGGACGTCAGCTGCCGCCTGTGGACGCGCGCCGGCTACTACCAGCCCGGCGGCGCCTTCGGGTTTCGCGATCAGTTACAGGACGTCCTGGCCTTGCTGCTCACGCGTCCGGATCTCGCCAGAGCGCATCTGCTCCGGGCCGCGGGCCGCCAGTTCGTCGAAGGCGACGTTCAGCACTGGTGGCATGAACCGAGCGGCCGGGGCCTGCGGTCGCGCTGCTCGGACGATCTGCTGTGGCTGCCCTATGCGGTCGCGGAGTACGTCCGCACCACCGGCGACGCCGGCGTTCTCGACGAGCCGGTGCCGTTCCTCGAGGCGCCGGTTCTGGCGCCGGAGGCACACGAGCACTACGGTCAGCCGTACGTGTCGGCCGACGCGGGAACGATCTTCGACCACTGCGTGCGGGCGATCGACAAGGGCATCACCGCCGGTGCGCATGGGCTGCCGCTGATCGGCACGGGCGACTGGAACGACGGCATGAACCGCGTCGGCCCGGCCGGACGAGGCGAAAGCACCTGGCTGGGATTCTTTCTCCACACGGTCTTGACCGCGTTCGTGCCGCTCTGTCGCGGCCGGAATGACGACACGCACGCCAAGAAATATGTGACGACGGCGCAGCGCCTCACGACCAAGCTCGAGCGGTCGTGGGACGGCGAGTGGTACAAGCGTGGCTACTACGACGACGGCACGCCGCTGGGGTCGGCACAAAACGACGAGTGCAGCATCGACTCGATCTCGCAGTCGTGGGCCGTGCTCTCAGGCGCCGTACCGATCCGCTTTGCCGAGCGGGCGATGGACGCGGTGCGGACCTCTCTGATTGCGAGAGGCTCGCAGACGCTGCTGCTGCTCAACCCGCCATTCGATCGGTCGCTGCAGGAGCCTGGCTACATCAAGGGCTATCCGCCCGGCGTTCGCGAGAACGGCGGGCAGTACACGCACGCCGCCGTCTGGGTGGTGATGGCGCTGGCGCGACTCGGCAGCGGCGACGAGGCGACGGAGTTCTTCCACATGCTGAACCCGATCAACCACAGCCGCACGCCCGCGGACATGGCGCGCTACAAGACGGAGCCGTACGTGATGGCCGGCGACGTCTACGCGCGCGCCCCGCACGCCGGCCGGGGAGGATGGAGTTGGTACACCGGCTCCGCCGGCTGGATGTACCGCGCCGGACTCGAGAGCATCCTGGGGCTGCGCCGCCGGGGCGACACCTTCACCGTCGATCCGTGCATTCCCTCGTCCTGGCCCGAATACACGATTGCCTGGAAGTTCCTCGACAGCCAGTACGACATCACCGTCTCCAACCCGTCACGGCGGTGTCGAGGCGTCGCGCAGGCCAGTCTGGATGGCGTCGCCATCGACGCCGGGGCCATCCCGCTGATCAACGACGGCCGGACCCATGCCGTGCAGGTCGTGCTCGGAGATCAGCCGCGCCGTCCGGCCGACGTTCAGCGTCCGGCCGTCGCGTCGGAACGCGCGTGACCTGTTCAATCAAGTACAGCGACGGACACCCGTCGAGCGACACACTCGATGTCGGTGAATCACGGATGGACTCGATGCCTGCACTCGTACCGGCGCTCAACCCTCCGACGGCTCAGTCGCTCGGTGACGGGTATCAAGTAGTGTTCGACCGCAACCCCACGCCGATGTGGGTGTTCGACCTCGACACCTATCGGTTTCTCGCGGTCAACGCCGCGGCTGTGGCCGAGTACGGTTATCCGCCGGAGAAGTTTCTCACCCTGACCATCCGCGACGTGTACGGAGAGAGCGATCTGGAACGATTCGATCACGGGCAGGCCAGCGACGCCCAGGAGCTGTACTCCGGGTTGTGGTCGCATCGACGGCACGATGGCACGTCGCTTCAGGTTGAGGTTCGGTCCAACGATCTGACGTTTCAGAACCGCCGCGCACGCCTGATTCATGCGACGAATGTGACCGCGCGCCTCCGCGCGGAAGCGGCGAGGCGCGAAAGCGAGCAGCTGCTCGGCGCGATTGTGGAGTCGAGCGACGATTCGATCCTCAGCGGGACCGCGGACGGCACCATCCTCACGTGGAATGCCGCCGCCGAGCGGATGTACGGGCACACGTCGAACGACGCCATCGGGACCTCGATCCAGCTGATCGTCCCGCCGGAAGGTCATGCGGAACTGGCGGCCAACATGGAGACGATTCGCAACGGCGCCCGGATCGCGCCGTACGAAACCACACGCCTTCACAAGGACGGTCGTCGGCTCCTGGCGTGGGTCGCGATTTCGCCGATCGTGAACAGCTCCGGCGTCGTCGTCGGGATGTCGTCGATCGCGCGCGACATCACGCAGCGCAAGGCGCTGGAGGAACAGCTGCGGCAGGCCCAGAAGATGGAGGCCATGGGCAGCCTCGCCGGCGGCATCGCCCATGACTTCAACAATCTGCTGACGGTGATCATCGGCACGGCGGAACTGGCGATTACCGGATTGGAGCCGGAACATCCGGTGCAGTCCGACCTCGAAGACATTCGCCTGGCCGGACGAAGCGCGACGCTGCTGACATCCCAGTTGCTGACCTTCAGCCGAAAAGGCATCGTCCAGGAAGCGGTCGTCGATCTGAACGATATCGTCACGCGCCTCGACAAGATTCTGCGGCGGACGCTGGGCGAGGACGTCGATTATGTCGTCCGGCAGCGGGCCGACCTGTGGCGTGTGCGGGCCGACCCGGGTCAGCTCGAGCAGATCATCATGAACCTGGTCGTCAACGCACGGGATGCGATGCCGGACGGCGGCTCACTGACGGTGGAGACGGACAATGTCGAGCTCGACCACACGTTCGTGTCCATGAACCCAGGGACGACAACCGGTGCGTTCATCACGCTCGCGGTCACCGACACGGGATGCGGGATGACACCCGATGTGCGCGCGAATATCTTCATTCCGTTCTTTACCACCAAAGGACACACCAACGGCACCGGACTGGGACTGTCCACGGTGTCCGCTATCGTGCAGGAGGCCGGCGGCTTCATCACCGTCAGCAGCGAGCCCGAAGCGGGATCAATCTTCACCGTGTATTTGCCGCACGCCGTCGGCGAGGCCGCTGCGGTGGCTCCGCTCGCCGTCGTTCCGGTCCGCAGCGGCACGGAAACCATCCTGCTGGTCGAAGACGACAAGAACGTCCGCATGCTCGGCGCCCGAGGGCTTGCCCGGCATGGCTACACGGTCGTCCTGGCGCGCCACGCCGTCGACGCCGTGAGAGTGGCTGGGAAATACGACGGCAAGATCGATCTGTTGCTGACGGACATCGTCATGCCCGGCGCGAACGGACGGGCGCTCGCCGAGGATCTCATGAAGACGATCAGCGACCTCACGGTGCTGTACACCTCCGGATACACCGACAGCATCGCGACGCTTCAGGCGATCCGCGCGTCGTCAGCCGATTTCATTCAGAAGCCGTACACGCCCGATTCCCTCGCGAGCAAGGTGCGCGACGTGCTCGATGCGAAGCGGACTGGATTGGTGCGTGACGACGGCTAGTCCTGCAGCACGGTGAGAAGACCGCGATGAACCGTCAGCCCGGCTTCGGTGTTGTAGTCGATGAAGCCGCGCCTCCTGAACCGGTTCATGAACAGGTTGATCCGCGATCGGGTCGTGCCGACCATTTGCGCCAGGTGTTCCTGATTGACGCCGGCGACCACGGTTTCGCTCGTGCTGTCCTTCCCGAAGTGTGACAGCAGCAGGAGCATCCGGGCCAGCCGCTTCTCGCTGGAGTTGAACATCTGGTCGATGAAATCTGCTTCGTACCGGATGATGCGCGTAACCAGATGGCTGACGAACAGCTCCGCGAGGCGAGGCTCTTCGTGCAGCATGCGGACCATCATCGGCTTCTCGACCCTCGTCAACGTGGACTCTCCGGCGGAAATGGCCGTCGCCATCCGCACGGGCTGACCGGCCAGGCATCCTTCACCGAAGAACTCGCCCGACCCGAGCGTGGCGACAATCGCTTCCTTGCCTTCCTCGGTCGCGACCGCGAGCCTCACCTTGCCTCGCAGCAGAAAATACACGGCGTCGGCCGGCTGACCCTGCATGAAGATGGTGTCGTTCGCCGCGTATTCCAGCACCGTCCTGCCGATGGCGATGCGGGTCAGGAGGGCACCCCAATCGCCATGGCCGTTGTTCGTCGCGACGGCGACGTTCGCCGCCTGGGCATCGACCGGCAAGCGTTTGGCACGACCGCGGATAGGCGGCCGGATCGGCGGAGCCGACCTCGGCTGGATGGTCGCCACTAGGATCCCTGCACTCTCAGGTCGAGCCCCAGCAGCACCCGGTCCAGGTCCGACATGTCGCCGACGAGCCGTTGCAGCGGGAGCGGCAGCCTTTTGATGAGCGTCGGGACGGCGATAATCTGTTCGTCCCTCGCCAGTCCCGCCTGATCGTGAATGTCGATGACTTCCAGGTCGTACCGGCCGTGCAAGTGCTCCTCGCAGACCCGCTGGATATTCTCGACGGCGGCCTTTGATTTCAACGTCGATCGACTGATGTACAGGCGCAGGAGATACTTGCGTCGCCGGAGACGCGACATTTTCCTGGGCGGCGTTTTCATGAAGATCTTTCTCGTCAGCCGAGTTCTTGAAGGGCCAGACCCACCAGCGCCCGATCGGTGTTGGACAGGTCGCCGATGATCTTTCGGACCGCCTGCGGCAGTTTGATCACCAGCATCGGCAGCGCGACGATTTGATCGCCGCGCGCCATCTCCGGATGCTCCAGCAGGTCGATCACCTCGATCTGATAGCGGCCCTGCAGATGTTCGTCACAAAGCACCTTGAGGTTCGCAAACGCGCGGAGAGACCTGGGAGTCTGGCCCGCCACGTACAGCCGGAGCTTGAACGACTGCGGTTTTCGCGCCTTCGCTGATCGTGGCGTCACCCCGATTCTCTTCGTCGTCGGTCGCATTCAACGTGTCCGCGGGGCCGCTGCGTGCCCGTTCTTCTTGTAGACGGAGGCGTCCGCCTCCCGGCTGCGCACCATCTGCCCGCGGTCTTCCAACAGCTCCGCGTCGAGCAGCTTCGACTCGGAGATGCTCTGCTGAATGACCTCCTCTTCCACCTCGAATTCCGCCCGCAGCATTGTCATGCGGGCCTCGAAGATCTCGCGCTTGCGCTCGAGCTCGCGGCCACGGCCTTCCAGTTGTTGCCGGCGGGAAGTGCCCGCGGCCTTCTCGCGGCCCTCCTGCGACACGCGCGCGGAACCGGTCAGCACGCCATCAGGCCCGAGGTACACATCGAGCAGTCGAAGGCCGTCATTGGTCAGCACGAATTCACGAATCTGGTTGGAGTGCTCCATGCCCCGCGATTTCAGGACGTAGAGCGCACGATTGCGTTCGCCTCCAACCTCGATGGCTTTGAGCAGGATCCAGGTATCCATGAGAGAAGAGACGTCCGCCTCGTTGGCTTCGAGCGAGCCGCCCGCCAGCGTCAGGCTGGCGAACACCGCCGTGATCGACTGGGTCTTCAGGAAATCGACCAGCCGCGTGAGCATCGACCGCACTTCATTCAACGTGCTGACCGACAGCAGGTTGGTCATCGGGTCGACGATCACGACGCTCGGATGGAAGCTGGCGATGTGCTTGTGGGTCACCAGCAGGACTTCTTCGATCCCCGCGTAGGTCGGACGCGCAGCGTGGAATCGCAGCAGACCTTTGCGCACCCATGGCTCGAGATCGATGCCAATCGAGGCCATGTTGCGAACGATCTGCCTGGGCGACTCCTCGAACGCGAAATACAGGCATCGCTCGCCGCGGCGGCAGGCCGCCTCCACGAAATGTGCCGCGACGCTGGTCTTGCCGGTCCCGGCGGTGCCGGACAGCAGGATGCTGCTTCCACGAAAGAAGCCCTTGCCGCCCATCATGCCGTCCAGCCGGTCGATGCCGGTCGAGATGCGAGCGGCGGGCGCCGCGTGGTCCAGGCCGAGCGACGAGATCGGCAGCACGGAAATGCCGTGCTCGTCGATGAGAAACGGATACTCGTTCGTGCCGTGCGTCGATCCCCGGTACTTGACGATGCGCAGGCGCCGCGTCGAGATCTCTTCACGGATGCGATGGTCGAGCACGATCACGCAGTCCGAAACGAATTCCTCGATGCCGTGCCGCGTCAGCTGGTCAGGCCGATCCCGCTCGGCGGTGATCACGGTGGTCAGGCCTTTTTCTTTCAACCAGCCGAACAGGCGGCGGATCTCGGCGCGCAGGATCCCCGGATTCGGCAGCTCGCCGAAGAGCGCTTCAATCGTATCGAGGACGATCCGCTTCGCTCCCACGCGCTGGACTGCATCCGCGATGCGAATGAAGAGACCATCGAGGTCGTATTCGCCGGTTTCCGCAATCTCGGCGCGCGAGATATACACGTAATCGAGGAACAGCTTCTTGTCCGCCACCAGCCGCTTCAGGTCGAAGCCCAGCGACGCGGCGTTCTTCGCCAGATCGGGCAGCGTTTCCTCGAACGACATGAACACGCCGGGTTCGTTGTATTGCGTGGCGCCGCGGACGAGGAACTCCAGCCCGAACAGCGTCTTGCCCGAACCGGCGCCGCCGCTGACGAGCGTCGGACGCCCGGCGGGCAACCCTCCATTGGTCACTTCGTCCAGACCCTGGATGCCGGTGAGTGCCTTCGGCAGCGTCGACGACGGCTGTCTGACCTTCTTCCTCGTTGTCATGCGGTTCGTCCTGGCCGGGGCGATCGACGCGCCACGCGAGCTTTGAGGTTTCGCAACTCCCGCCGGTGATCGGCAACGGTCGCGTCGGCGGCGGTCAGCAGCTCTCTGAACTGTCCCTGAGCCACGAGCGCGCGCTCCAGTTGCAGCATCAGCCGCCTGAAGGCGCCACGGTGTGTCATTCCGACTCAACATTAGCGGCGACCGCTTGCGGCACGCTGTTCCAAATTGCACACACGTACGGCAGGTTCGTCCGCGGTGTCGAGCGGGTCATTTCGGACCCGCCGGGCGCCGGCTGTCCTCAACGGTACAGACGCGCGAGCGGCGAGCGGCTCATGATGGGTCGTAGAGGAGAAATCACCATGTTGTACACCATCGCCGTCATTCTGCTCATCGCCTGGCTGCTCGGCGTCGTCGGGACCTACACAATCGGCGCATTCGAGCATGTGCTTCTTGTGGTGGCCCTCGTGTTATTCGTCGTCGGCCTGCTCAGTGGGCGCCGCTCGCTGGCGTAACCTGCTCGACCCTGCAGGCGCCGGACCGTCCGCTCGTGGCGGAGCAGCGAGGCTCCGTTTGCAATAGACTGCTGAGAGCGTGGGCGCGCTGAGATGATCGTCAAGCACATTTGCTTCTTGATGACCGCTGCCTTGACCCTGTCGTGCCGGAGTCACGCGGTGAATGCGTCCTGGTCGTACGACAAAAACGTCGGCCTTGCCGTTGTGACTGCCGGGCACGCCTGCCTCTCGATCAATGATCCGTCGTTGACGCCGAACACTCACGTCCACTTCATCGACGCGCAGCGACAGCGTGAGATGCCAGCCGTCATCGTGTCCGGACGCCAGACGTGCGGCAACGATTCGGCGGGGACGAGCGGCTACGAGATGCGCCTCGACGCTTCTGACATGCAGATCCCCATGGTCGGCATCGTCGTGATTGGCGATGGGATCACGTTTGCCAGACGTGGAACACAGCTGGCCGGCGACGTCGATCGGGATCGGCACGACGAGTTCTTCCGGACGTGCACGAGCGCCGAAGGGGTGCATGCCACCGTGTGGTCTGATGCACCGCTCACCGGCACCCGTCGCTGGCACCAGTACTACGCCCTTGGATACGATGTGGAGTCGACCTGCATGCCAGCCGAGCTCAGTCCGTAATACCGTCATCACCCCTGTACAGACCACATCGAGGCCTCAACCATGCCATTGAGTGGACCGACCTGGGTTTCGCAGTTTCCAACGAGCAAGAGAGTGGAGGACCTGGCGCAGCCGTTTCGCGACCAGGTTGCCCGCTTCGTGGCCGCCATCCGGGCCGCGGGCGCGACGCTGACGATCGCCGACACGCTGCGTCCGCCAGAGCGCGCCTATCTGATGCACTTCTCATTCGAAATCGCGAGAGAGGGCGTCGATCCGGCTTCGGTTCCCGCTCGCGCCGGGGTCGACATTCAGTGGGTCCATCCAGATGCGCCCGGTACACCGAGCGCCGTGGCATCCAGGAACGCGGCCGAGAAGATGGTGCAGGGCTACGGGATTGCCTTCAAGCCGGCGCTCAATTCACGCCACACCGAAGCTCACGCCATCGACATGTCGATCTCATGGGTGGGCGATCTCGTCACCGCGAAAGCCGACGGGACCAGCGTCACGATCACGTCCGCGCCGCGCGATGGCAACAACGCCAGTCTCCACCAGGTGGGAGCGTCCTTCGGAGTGATCAAGTTGGCGACCGATCCGCCCCACTGGTCCATCGACGGGCACTAAGCCTTATCTTCCATCTCGACTTCGGCCCGAAGACTCTCGCGGTCGCGCGAGATCGTCGCCACTGCCAGACGGTGACCCGCTCGCATGTAGGTCACCGAACAGTCGTGAGATTCGAGGGTGCCGTCGATCTGGACCGCGTCCCACTGCTCGGCGTGGCCGACGTAGTTGATCGTGACGTCGTAGTGCTGGCTCCAGAAAAACGGGACGGCGTCGAAGCGCTCGCGAAACCCGAGCATGTTGCGGGCGGCGACTTGCCCCTGGCGCTCGGCGACGACCCAGTGTTCCACCCGGATCCGCTCACCGGAACGGCGGTCGGGCCAGCGAGCCACGTCGCCCGCGGCAAAAATCCCCGGCACGCTCGTCTCCAGATATTCGTCGACCGCGATGCCCCGGTCCATGGCCAGGCCCGCCGCTTCGGCGAGCGCGCTGGCCGGGTGAACGCCGACGCCCATGACGATGAAGTCGGCGTCGAGCGTGGAGCCGCCGCTCAACGTCGCGGTCCGGCCGTCGATGCGCGTGACCGTCTGACCGAGATGAAACGCGACACCGTGTGCTTCGTGCAGCGTCTGAATCACGCGTCCGACCTGCGGCCCCATCACGCGTTCGAGCGGCACATGCTCCGGCGCGACCACGTCAACGGCGATATCCCGCGCTCTGAGCGACGCCGACACTTCGAGACCGATGAAGCTTCCGCCCACGACCACCACGTGCTTTGCCGCGCGGGCCTTGTCGACGAGCGCGCGGCTGTCTGCGAAGGATCGGAGGTAGTGCACCTGCGGACCGTCGGCGCCGGGAATCGGCGGACGCACGGGATCGGCACCCGTGGCGAGCAGAAGAGCGCCGAACGCGCGCCGCTCGCCGCTTGCGAGCAGCACTTGTCGCGCCGCGACGTCGATCGACGACACGCGTGTTCCCAGCAGCAGCTCGATGTGCTGCTCGGTGAAGTACTCCGGCGACCGCAACGGAATCCAGTCGTCCTTCGCCTGGCCGCCGAGGTAGTCCTTCGAGAGATTCGGGCGATCGCTCGGCGGTGCGTCGTCCGCGCTGAGCATGGTGATCGGACCTTCGTAGCCTTGCCGTCGAAGCATGTCCGCGGCGGCCAGCCCCGCGCCGCCGCCACCGACAATGACCACCGACGCGGGCGCGTGCGCGGCG
>Ga0163163_10001871_pt1 | contig 17790 bp, 13 predicted proteins | sample S65metaG_FD_119766 | JGI IMG/M metagenome (GOLD analysis project Ga0163163, IMG submission 119766) | Switchgrass rhizosphere microbial communities from Kellogg Biological Station, Michigan, USA - S6-5 metaG | ecosystem: Host-associated > Plants > Roots > Rhizosphere > Soil | place: USA... | reverse complement strand
TAGAATCGCCAACGCCGGACCTGTTCTTGTATAGAGCCATGGGTCTATTCTTCTCGCGCCATGCGAACAACCTCGCGGCTGAAAGAATGATCCGTTTCGCAAACGCCAAAGCCATCCGCTGCTGGCAAACCGCCCGAAGATAAATGTGAATCCGCGTTGTCGATGATTGCGTAGCACTCGGTCCACTACCATTTTCTCCCGGACTCCCAGTTTCATTTGAACGTGCTTCCGGAATCATTTCGTCTGGTATAGTTGCTTTTCCAAAATTCCTTCGAATCTCGAATTGTCGATTTGGAGCGATAGATGAAGGACGTTCATGAATTGCCCGAAGATTCAAATTCTGCCTCGTCCTTAGACAACAGGAACGAAATAGAGCAGGACCTCAAGCGGCAACGAGAACCTGTCGGCGAGGAAGCTAACCCCCGATTGCCTTTTCCCGTTGTCGGCATTGGCGCATCCGCCGGCGGCCTGGAAGCCTGCACCGAATTTTTCTCGGCAATGTCACCCGACAGCGGCATGTCTTTTGTTCTTATTCAACATCTTCCGCCCGATCGGCACAGCATGATAGCCGACATTCTTTCGCAGCACACCCGCATGAAAGTGCAGCAGGTCCAGGATGGGATGCCGGTCGAGGAGAATAAGGTCTACGTCATTCGTCCCGGTCATACTTTGACAATCAAGAATGGTGCCTTGCATCTTGAAGAAGCTCTGGAACGCCCCCGGCATGGAAGACCGGTCGACGACTTCTTCAAATCGCTTGCCGAAGAACAACGTGAACGCGCCATTTGCATCATCATGTCCGGCCTGGGCAGCAATGGAACGGCCGGCGCTCAAGCCATCAAGGCGGTCGGCGGGATCTGCATTGCTCAGGATCTCGAATCCGCCCAGTTCCCGTCCATGCCACGCCATCTGATCGATACGGGTAATGCCGACTATGTACTGACGCCTCGGGAAATGCCCGCTGTCCTGATCGGATACAGCCAGCATCCTTATGCGATGGAGCGTTCCGATCCGGATCAGATATTGCGAAACGAGTACCAGCATTTGCGGGAAATTCTCGAGGTCCTGAAAACACGCACACGTCATGATTTCTCCGGCTATAAAAAGCCCACGGTATTACGACGAATCCAGCGGCGTATGGGCCTGAACCGGATCATGAAGGTCGGTGAATACGCGAAGCTTCTTCGACGGAACCCGGCCGAGGTCACGTCGCTCAGCGATGACCTGCTGATTCATGTCACCGGATTTTTTCGTGATCCCGAGGCCTGGGAATCCCTGCGCCAGCACGTCATCATGCCCCTGATCGCTAGCCGCGAATCCGGAGCCCCCTTGCGCTGCTGGGTCGCCGCATGTTCCAGTGGCGAAGAAGCCTATTCCCTCGCAATTCTTCTGCAGGAGGAATGCGAACGCGCCAACAAGATTCTCGACATTAAAGTGTTTGCGACGGATATGGCCGAACGGACGCTGGCGAACGCCAGAAATGGATTGTATCCGGGAGGCATCGAAGCGGAAGTTTCGTCGGCCCGGCTCGAGCGCTTTTTCAACAAGGAAGACGCCGTATACCGAGTTCGGCCGGAGTTGAGGGAAAGGGTCGTATTTGCACCACAGAATCTTCTGCAGGATCCGCCCTTCTCACGTCTGGATATCGTCTCCTGCCGCAACCTGCTGATCTACCTTGAACCCGAAATGCAACATCGCGTCATGAATGTTCTTCATTTTGCGCTTCGCGACGGGGGCGCCCTCTTCCTCGGTACGAGCGAAACTGTGCCCAATGGGGAACAGATGTTCGAAACGATCGACAAGAAGGCTCGAGTCTTTCGCCGCATTGGCCCATCCCGGCCTCCAAATCTCGCCTTCCCGCTCAGACGTTCCGTCGGGATTCCCGGAGTCACGGGGCAAACTGAATTTCGCAGCGGTCAAAAGCCTTCCGTGGCTGCGATGACGACAAAGGCATTGCTGTCCTGGCACGTCCCTGCAGCCATTACGGTCGATCGGGACTTCCAGATTATGTACTTTCATGGAAATACTCAGCCGTATTTGAATCAACCGTCCGGCGAGCCGACACGAGAACTTATTCCGATCCTCAAGGAGGAGGTGCGCGGCGCTGTTCGAACCGCGCTCCATCGGGCAATGTCTGAAAACTCGACAGCGGTCGTGCACGACGGAATTATGGAGACCAACGAAGGACGCGTCCGAATCGTTGTCACTGCTTCTCCGATGGAATCCATGACCAGGTCCGAATACTTCGTCGTCAGCTTCAGTCCGCGACGCGAGGAGCACGAGCCACCACCTGCGTCGCCTGGCACCGCTTCCGAAATTGACGCGGAGCTCGCGCGGGTCCGACGCGAGTTGCAGATGACGATTGAAGAACTGCAGACCAGCAACGAGGAACATAAAGCTTCTGCAGAAGAAGTGATGAGCATCAATGAAGAGCTGCAGAGCAGCAATGAAGAGCTGCAGACCAGCAAAGAGGAGATGCAGTCGCTCAATGAAGAACTGACCACGGTGAATGCACAGCTTCAGGTCAAGATGGAGGAATTTCAAAGCATCACCAGTGATCTTGGCAGCCTTCTCAGCAGCACGGACATCGCGGTACTGTTTCTGGATACCCAGTTTCGCATCCGGCGATATACACCGGCCGCGACCAAGCTGCTGGAACTCATTGCTTCCGATATCGGCCGTCCACTAAGCGATCTAGCCCTGAAGTTCACCGATCCAACTCTGCTGAAGGATGCAAAAGCGGTTATGGACAGTCTTCAGCCAAACCAGAAGGAGGTGGCCGGCGCTCAGGAGAAATGGTACGTGCGGCGCATCCTGCCCTATCGCACCAGTGAGAACCGGATCGAAGGCGTTGTCATCACGTTCGTCGATATCACGGAAATCAAGAATGTCGAGGCGGCACTCCGTCGCAGTGAGGACAATCTAGCCGCGGAGCTGACTGTGATGAGCAAGCTTCACGACATTACCAATCGGCTGATCGTTGTCCCCACTCTTACCGCGGCTATGGATGAGATTCTCGCGGCGGCCGTCGATATCACCGGCGCAGACATGGGAAACCTGCAGTTGCTGGACGAGGAAACCAACACCCTGAACCTCGCCGTTCATCGCGGGTTCAAGAGTGACTTTCTTCACCAATTCAAGGCATTGAGCAAAAATGGGACGACGGCATGCGCTGTTGCGTTTCGTGAAGGACGGCGCGTCGTCGTTGAAGACGTGCAGCAGGATCCTCTGTATGCCTCTCTTCGATCGGCGGCGGCTTCCGCCGGCTTCCAGGCTGTTCAGAGCACGCCGTTGCAGAACCGTCAGGGCCGGAATATCGGAGTGATCTCGACCCATTTCAAGAACCCTTTTCGCCCAACCAACAGAGCATTGGGTGCCATGGATCTTCTTGCCCGCCAGGCCGCGGACGTCATCGAAAGAATCAAGACGGAGGACAGACTCACAGAACTGCTCCGCAACGAAAGAACCGCGCACACGACCTTGAATGAGGCAGCACGGATGAAGGACGAGTTTCTGGCAACCCTGAGTCATGAATTGCGCACTCCGCTTTCTGCGATTCTTTTATGGAGCAAAGTTATCCGAGACACACCGGTCGGTCCGGACAGACAGAAGGAAGGTGTGGAAGCAATTATCCGGAATGCCGAAGCCCAGAGCCGGCTGATCGAAGACCTGGTCGATACCTCCCGCATCGCGACCGGCAAACTCCGAATGGAATTTGAGGAAATCGATCTCGGGTCGATTCTGATGCAGTCCATCAATTCCCTTGAACCTACTGCGCTGGCCAAAGGAGTGAATCTTGTCAGCGACATTGCAGTGGATATCGGTATTGTGAGAGCGGACACAGAGCGTATGCAGCAGGTCTTCTGGAACCTGCTGACCAATGCGGTAAAGTTCACACCCGATAACGGCACGGTGACCGTGCGTGCGAAGCGAGTGTTCAATTCCGTCGAGATTCGTTTCTCGGACACTGGAATTGGCATTGAACCTGCTTTTCTGCCTCACGTCTTTGACCGCTTCCTCCAATACGACAGTTCGAATTCAAGAAAACACATGGGCCTTGGACTGGGACTGGCTATTACAAAGCAATTGATTCAGCTGCATGGAGGGACGATCGAAGCGCAGAGTTCAGGCCCCAATCGAGGCTCGACATTTGTTGTCCGGCTGCCGATGCCCGCAATCGAAAAACTGCCACCGATTCGGCAAAATCACCATCTCGCTTCCAGCAAATCCCTGCATGGTTTGCGGATTCTGCTTGTGGAAGATGATGTGTCGACACAGAGCGCCATGGAGTTTGTACTGACTCAAATGGGAGCAGAAGTTTTCGTCGCGGAATCCGCCAGACTTGCGATGCTCAAGCGTAACGAATTCGTCCCTGCCGTCATCATCAGCGACATCGGTCTGCCGGACATGGACGGCCACGCATTCATCAAGGCTATTCGAGAACTCGAAAAACAGGAAGGCCGACAGCAAACAATTTCGATTGCGGTTTCGGCGTTTGCCCGTGAAGAGGATCGATTAAGAGCTCTTGCCGCCGGATTTACCCAATATTTTTCCAAACCCCTCGACCTGGATAAATTGATTCATAGCCTGATCAGCCTTTCGCGTGGCCGCACCGCCTGATCCGGCGTGAGGGGGGTCCCTCTCCCGAGGGAGCCTGTCCCAGTAATAGGGCGAAGGAAATTGGCGAAAAATATTTCTCGCACATTTGGCCTACAAACGACGATCGAAGAGTCACCAATACAATTCGATCCCCTGAAAAACGTCCAAACTGGAGTTTTTCGCATTACTGGGACAGGCTCCGAAGGGAGAGGGTGACGCGAAGCGTCGGGTGAAGGTTGTAGGAAAGGTCTTTGCACCCCTCACCCGGCCCTTCGGGCCACCCTCTCCCTTCGGGAGAGGGACTCGCAAAATTAGTGGTCGCTTCGGGAACGCGAGTGGCAGGCAGCGGGACATTTAGATTCCCGGAATGCCATTCGGCCCATTCCAAATTCACCATATTCATTCATGAAACTCGGTGGCCGCCGCTCGGAATGCGAGTTGCTGGAAGAAAGTATCAACTCAAAATTTCTGGAGGATTTCATGTCACATTCTCGATCCAAAGGACATCGCTCGCAACAGACCCGTCCGCAGGAAACGCAACAGGAGTGGAATCGAAGTCGCACTCCGTCCACAATGCGCGACGCCGATGAAGGCTACGGCGAACAGGAACGTTATGGCGGACAGGGTGGCTACGGCGGAAGCCAGGGCGCGTACGGGAGCCAGGGAGGTTATCGCTCCCTTAATTACGCCGACCGGTTCGGCAATCCTCGCGGAGAATCGGATTACCAGGGTTCCCGAGAGTATCGGGAAGACTCGAGGTACGGACAACAAGGTCAGTACAGTCCGCAGAGACCGTATGGTCCGCAGAACCGGCGCGAAGACGAAGAAAGAATGCCCCAATATCGCGAAGGTCAACCCGAACGCGGATACGGGCAATGGGGAAATGAAACCGAAACGGACAATATGAACCGCGGAAGATGGGAAGGCGGCGGATGGGAAGGACGACGGGAAGGCGGAATGGAATCCGGTCGAGAGCAGGGACGGGAGCGCAGTAATGTTACCCGCTTCGGGCAGCGACGCGAGGAGCAATCAAGTTCTTCGCAGGGGATGTCTGGACGACAGTCGTTTGCCGGCCGTGGTCCGCAGGGCTACAAACGTTCCGATGAACGCATTACCGAAGACATCAACGAGGAACTCACGCAGGATCATGAACTCGATGCATCGGATGTGAGCGTCGACGTCAAGAACGGCGAAGTGACCCTGAAGGGATCCGTACCGGACCGCGAGTCCAAACGCCGCGCAGAAGACCTTGCGGAATCCTGTTCCGGAGTCAAGGATGTGCTGAACCAACTGCGCATCAAACGCGAGGGTTCCAGCGAATCCGAGCACACATCCCAACGCGACAAATCGGAAGACAAACGAAATAAAGTCGCCAGCTAGTTCAACCGAACAATCCAGGTCCCAGTTGCCGCAAACCGGCAACTGGGACTATTTTCGTTTTCATTCGGCAGCTTCCGACGGGAGGATTCGAAAAGGTTCCGCATGTACTTTATTTTCGATCCGATTCGATGCATCCTTCACCGGAAGCGATAGTACTGGCACGCGCGCGTCACGAACGATTCTTTCGGCGGTAGATCCGAGAAGGGCCCGTTCGAGCAAACCCTTGTCGTGAATTGTGAGAACGATCAAACCACATTCCGACTCTTCCGCCGCCGCGAGTATCTTTTCAGACGCCACGCCTTCATTTACTTCCGAAACCACCACAACCCGCTGCCGAGCGCCTTCCGCCTCGAGTTCCGAGAGTTTGTGACGGGCGTGCTCCGCAAGGAGCTTTTTGTCGGTGGGATCATCAACGATCGGCAAGGAGCCACCGTATGAAACGGGGATCGGCTCGATGGAATAGTGAACGATTAGATTGGCGCCAAGTGCTTGAGCCAATCCCAGGGCAAAATGGAATCCCTCCGGATAGGAATCGGTAAGATCTGTTGCGAACAAAATGCGTGTCAGCGGTCTCGGGTGCGCATTGCTGGACAGGGTTAGAAGAGGGACGGGCGTTTTGCGTAACATGTCTTGGGTCGTCGACCCGGCCAGCAGCCTTCGAATCAGTCCATGATGGTGTGTTCCCATCACGACGATGTCGGCGGGTTCATCTTCGATTGCCGCACAAATTTCATCCTCGGCATTACCGGTACGCATACGGATTTGCACGTCCAGATCCTCCGAATCAGCCGGAGGCAGCATCTTCGACAATTCGAGTTTGACATCCGGGGCCGGCTTCCCGGACCTGTCAGCGACATGCAGCAGGGTCAGTTGCGCGCGAAGCGTCCTGGCAAATACCGCCGCGAAATCGACAGCGAGTTGAGCGGCCGGCGAAAGATCCACAGGAACCAAAACCTTTTGGATGTGCATGATTTTCTTCTCCTTATACCGCACTGCACGTCATTTGCCGCAAAGCTGCAGGACGGTCATAGACCGCCCCTATAACTTCGGCGGGCTCTCCGGAAATGCACTCCGGCATATGCCAGCATCGCTGCCCCCGATATCGCTGCAAGATTGACGAGAAAACCAAACAGGCGCTCCCGAATGATAACGTCACCGGGCAGCCCCAGGACCATCGCCGCGCCGAACCACACAGGAAACACCGCGAATTGTACGGCCGCGGCGACTCCAATGAGATATCGCCGGCCCGCATCGTCCGTTATCGAAAGTCCGGCTGCGGTACCGATGATTGCTGAAATCAGAAAATTACCCATCAGATTTCGGAACCCATTAAAGAGCAATGGGCCACCCTCCATCCAGGCGACCGCTGCTCCGCCGGCGAGCGCGAAAACTGTCGAGACAACAAGAGCACGCAAGCCATGCAGCGCCAGGCGATACTCGCTGGCCCATAATCCGAAACTGACGGCCAGGATTTGAGACAGAAAGGGCAGGACCAGCGCGGCCGCAACAATGGAAATTGCGCTGTCGTGGATAAGCCCGTCCGCAAGAAGCACCGCCCCCGCGGTGGCGCGACCGATGTAACTGGGGGTGAGATGATTCAGTTGCCACAAATCCTGCACGATGTCCGGTAATGGCTCCGACATCGGACGCGTTAAGGTGACCACCGAGGGTGCCGGACTGCCGATGATGGACCGAATTTCCCGTGAGGTCAGCGTATGGTCGCACTGAGAAAGTCTTTCAGAATTCATGAACCTTTCCACAAAGGCTCTCGCGTTCGGAGTGGAAGTCTCGACACTGAACTGGCATCGAGCCACATCGTTCACCAGGGTGTCGGAGACGGTCACGCGATCGATGCCAGACTCCCGCGCTAGCCGAGTGGCTTCGGAAATGCACTCCAACGGGAGGGTGACCCGAATTTCATGCATGACGAACTCCTTTGAAGGACTGGGGAACTGGAGGAATCATGAGCGATCTCATATCACTGTCAAACCAACTTGATGCCAAGACCTTGAGCTGCCGCGCCATTATCGAAACTCCGAAATGCTGCCGGAATAAGTTCGACTACGACCCGGAATCCAATTTGTTCAAGCTTGGCGGCCTTCTTCCTGAAGGAATGATATTCCCCTTCGATTTTGGATTCATTCCTTCAACGCTTGGCGAAGATGGTGACCCTCTCGACATCATGGTGCTGATGGATGCGCCAGCGCAAGTGGGCTGCCTGATCGATGTTCGGATCGTCGGAATCATTGAGGCGAAACAAACCGAGGATGGAGAAACCCAGCGAAACGATCGCCTCCTCGGAGTTGCAAGGCATTCGTATGACCATCAGGATATTCAAACGATCAATGACATCAGCAAAACCCTTCTTTCGCAGGTGGAAGCATTCTTCGTTTCCTATAACAAACAGCGAGGAAAACAATTCAAGATCACCGGAACGGGCGGCCCTCGAAAGGCAATTCGCTTTATAAAAACCGGGATGAAAGCGCACCAGCGAAAGTCCAAGTCGAAGTGATTCTAGAACAACGTGCCCTGACGTCCGGAATTTGCGGGTTTCCGTGCCGTGCGGCCATCGAGTGATTTCGATATCGCCTTTTCATGGGCGATGATGGCATTAAAGTCCGCCTCTGGCTGGAATTGGGATTCTATCGCGTGGACGAAGCGGTGGAGTCGCGCAAAACCATCGAGCTTTTCCCTATCGCCGATCCTGGCGACCTCCAATGCGGACCGAAGAATATTCAGCGTCTCATCATACGTCTTCACCGGCACGGGAAACGGATGCCCGTCCTTCCCGCCGTGTGCGAAGGAATACCGCGCCGGATCGGAGAATCGAATCGGCACACCATGAAGGACTTCCGCGACCAGCGCAACAGACTGTAAAGTTCGCGGACCAAGATTTTCGAGCAGCAACAGGCTGGCGAAATCGCGCAGGTCCTTCTCGTAAGCAACAGCCAGAACGGCGCCAAGACGTTTGATATCGACATCGCCCGCACGCACCTCGTGATGAGCTGGAAGCGACAAGTGCGGTATGGATTTCAGAGTCTTCTCCGGATGCTGGTGCAACAAGTCCAGCAGCGCGATCTGAGCCGGCTTTGCCCGAGCATCGACGAGATTCATGATCGTCCCCTGATTCTCACCGACGATACCGGTATGCGGCTCCTCGACAAAATCTTTAACGGACGCCGAATGCCAGTGATATCGGCGAGCCATTCCGCTGCGATCATTCAAACCCTGCTGCACAATGGCCCACTCACCTGTCGATGTGACGACGAAGTTGTGCAGGTAAATTTGAAAGCCATCCGCAATCGCATTGTTATCGATGCGTGCAGCCAGGCGGCTCGTGCGCACCAGCGCTTCCCCATTGAAACCTCGGCGATCCGCCAGATGCCTCAATTCGGAAGGAGTGTTCCTGGAATACTGTCCGCGGCCGCCGCAAATGTAGATGCCAAGTTCGTCGGCGCTCCCGGCAAGGCCCCGCTTCAAAGCACCCATCACCGACGTGGTGATGCCGGAGGAATGCCAATCCATACCCATGACGGAACCGAGGGCCTGAAACCAGAACGGATCACTGAGGCGGGAAAGAAATGCGGACGTGCCGTACTCGTGAATAAGGATCTCAGTGATCGCGGAGCCGAGTTTAGCCATTCGTTCCGCGAGCCAAAGTGGAACACGACCACCATGGAGTGGAAGATCGGCAACCCCAGATCGCTTCATTTCATTTCAAGGCTCCTTCCCCAACATCGGCGATCGAGAAACGGAATATGCCAATTGTCATAATCAATCAATTGCCATTGTCAATTAAGGAAGGGAACAAATGTCTTTTTCCATAAATGACAAACGAGAATTGACTAATGACAATTGGCATATCTCCCTGGCTATTTCTTCCGGCTGGGTTCCTTCCGCGGTGTCGTTTTAGGTTTGCCGGCCATTGTCGTTCGTTCTCGGATCTTGTCGGGGTTGGCCAGGACAATCTCGTGTTCCGAGTCTTCCGGAACCCCCTCCAATGCCAGTTCTTCCTTTCGCTTCATCATCTGTTCGCCCAGGCTCTCCAGATCGATGTCGAGGTCTTTGACTTGAGGGAACATCTGTCCTTCCTCTTCCTTAATGTGGTGGCGGACTGCCTCGGCCAGGACCTTGAATCTGGCATTTTGGTATTCTTCATCATCATTGGACTCATCGAGTTCCGCGATCAGCATCCGGGCAACGTGATGTTCGACTTCCGCTTCATTCAAAACGTCTTCTTCCAGTTCGCTTCGGAGTGCGGGATAGAAAATCTCCTCCTCAATCGTAGCGTGAATCTTCAACTCGTGAATGGCCTCGGAAATGACTTTCTGCTTCTCCGCGGCATTCTCGGAGTCTTCGAATTTTTCGAAAAGGCCTTTTACGGTCTCGTGGTCTTTCTTGAGCATCGAGATCGCATTCGTCTCCGCCTTGGGTTTGGACATGGTTATCTCCTTTGATGAATCGTCATGCGTATTGAATCGCGGTTGTAGTCGAGCAATTGATCTGCCGTCTGCGGTACGGTTTTTCGTCTGCTCGCGGATTTCTTCCTTCGTTTCGATTTCAACCCGTTCATTCCGGATGGTCAGGCGCAGCCGGTTATAGATGCTGATGTACTGGTTGGAGATCCAAACGAGAGCAAACTCTCCGATCACATAGCCACGCCACCCCGGATACAACAACTGGTATCGGGTCAGCAGCATAAATGCGAGCGCAACGTAGTGACTGAAGCAGTATTCACACGTCAAGAGGTAATAGAACTTGCGTCCGATGAACGACGTAGATTCCCTGCTCTTTCGGACACAGTAGTCATGTGGCTCCCGGAAGAGCTCCTCATGGGTCACAGTCCAGGACACGCAGGCAATCGGCAATGCGAGAATGAAGAGAAAGAGGATCGGAGTCATCGGTGTCACGACTTTCATATGGAATGCACTTCAGCGACCACTTTGCCCGAACGCTACGGAATCTCGATTGCCAGCTCAACGATGTGAGAACTGGATTAAAAGTGGTGATACTCGATATCGATGGCACACTGCTGCGGAGCAATGCGGCTCATGCCATGGCATTCACCGAAGCGGGGGAAAGCCAGGGTATCGCAGCGGACTACTCGAAAATTCTCCGACTCATCGGCAAAGGAGGGGACAAATTGATCCCGGAAGCTTTTGGTATCGAGGAGAACAGCGCTCTCGGGAAGAAGCTGGGGCAGCTGAAAGGAAAGATTTTCAGGGAGCGGTTTCTCCCCCATCTCGGTCCGACTCCGGGAGCTCGCGAACTTCTGACAGCAATAAAATCGAAAGGACTCACTCGGGTCGTGGCGACTTCTTCCGGAAGGAAGGATGTGGACCGGCTTCTGGAGCGCGCGAAAGTCAGAGACCTTATTGATGACGCGACGACGGCCGACGATGCGGACGATTCCAAACCCGATCCAGATATTCTTCAGGCCGCCTTGGGGAAGGCCGCGGCAAATCCGGATCAGGCAGTAATGGTGGGTGACACCCCTTATGATGTCGAAGCTGCAAATCGAGCATCGATTCGTTGCCTAGCCGTCCGCTGCGGTGGCTGGAGCGATGAAAGCCTTCGCGGTGCGGCCGCCATCTACGACGATCCGGCGGATATCCTGTCTCATTTCAATCAGGCGTTTGGCTTCCGGGTTAAGGGCCAATCGCATCTTTCAGGCCGGAAAGATCACGGACAAACTGACTGAATTCCCGACTCCGGCTCCGCTCATCCACTGCGCGCAATATCGACGATGGGTGAACCGTCACCATCACGGGTGGTCCGAATTTGGATTCAATCCGTTTCCCGCGGTACGCCAATACTCGAAATGACGGCCCGAGCAGGGCCTGGGTGGCCGTTGCACCCAGGGCAACAATCACACGGGGTTTCACGATTCCGATTTCCGACTCCAGCCATGGCAGGCAAGCCGAGATTTCCGTGGCGTTCGGCTTCTTGTGCAAGCGGCGCTTGCCACGCTCTTCCCATTTGAAATGTTTAACAACATTCGTAATGTAAACCTGTTTGCGGTCGATACCGGCCCGTTCCAATGCGCGGTCCAGCAGCTTGCCTGCGGGTCCGACGAATGGCTTTCCTTGAAGATCTTCGTCGTTCCCGGGCTGCTCTCCGACGAAGAGAAGACGGGCCTGCCGGGAACCCTCACCAAATACGGTCTGGGTCGCATGCTTCCACAGATCACATGCTTTACAGTCCTGTGCAGCGGCCTGAAGAGCACGAAGCGAGCGCGCGTTGGTTTTGGCGGATTTCATTTCCCTCACGCCGGACTGCGTCTCCGCGATGCTTTCTTCTCCATATCGTGCTGGCGGGCGGTAATTCGTCCGCCTGCCACCAATGGACTTTCCTGCCGCGTCGCTTTGGGAGGCTCCATCCGGACTTTCTTCGCATACTCCTCAGCTATTTTTGACTTTCGGGGAGGAATCTTCTTTGACGGCATGATCGGCTCCTTTCGTTTTCTACTGGAGAACCGCAATCGCCATGCCGAATCCTTGGGCACCCGAATTGCACTCCCACCTCCATGAGCAAACGAATTCGCTACGCCGTCATCGGAATGGGCCACATCGCCCAGGTCGCGGTTCTGCCCGCATTTGCACACGCTAAACGCAATTCCGAGCTCACCGCCCTCGTCAGTGACGACACCACCAAGCGTCATAAACTCGGCCGAAAGTATCAAGTGGAGCAAACCTATACTTACGACGAATACGATCAGTGTCTCCAGCAGGTGGATGCCGTCTACATCGCCCTGCCGAACTCGATGCATGCGGAATATACCGTCCGCGCCGCGAAGGCCGGGGTTCATGTGTTGTGCGAGAAGCCGATGGCGGTCACAGCCAGTGAATGCCAAAAGATGGTAAAGGCGTGCCGCGACCATGGCGTCAAACTCATGATTGGCTATCGTCTGCATTTCGAGGAAATCAATCTCGACGTGATGGATCTCATCCGAAAAGGCCGCATCGGCCGGCCCAGGTACTTCAACTCGTCTTTCTCCATGACGGTGCGTCCGGGAAACATCCGAACGAAATCCGACATGGGAGGCGGCACTCTATACGACATCGGCATTTATTGCATCAATGCCGCGCGCTATTTGTTTGGAGGAGAACCCATCGAGGTGCAGGCCATGTCGGTCAACAGTGGAGTTCGCAAACTATCCGAGATCGACGAGTCGACCGGAGCGTTGATGCGTTTTGAGAACGACCGCGTCGCGGCCTTTGTCACCAGTTTCAATGCCGCGGACATGGCGTCCTATGTTGTGGTCGGTGAAAAAGGTCATGTTCGAGTCGATCCCGCTTATGAGTACGCGGAAGGCCTGAAGTACGAACTCGACATCGACGGAAGAAAGACAAAGAAGACCATCGGAAAACGAGACCAATTTGCTCCCGAGCTAATCTACTTCTCCGACTGCATTCTGCGCGACAAGATGCCCGAACCCTCCGGCGAAGAAGGCATGCAGGACGTTCGCATCATCGAAGCCCTGTATGAATCCGCGCGGTCCGGGAAGGCCGTTCGGATTCCGCAGTTCTCCGACAGGAGACCCGCCATTATGCAGAAAATGCGAAAGCCTGGCGTCCGGAAACCAAAGCTCGTGCACGCCGTCAGTTCAAGCGTCGACTGAAGCGCCGCTCAGTGATCGAGAGGCGGTTCGGGCTGCCCGGACGTGGGAATACGTAGGATTGGAAGCACTGCCCGCACCTGCATTTTCCGGACTTTCGTATACAGCAGTTGATGGCGCGAGCAGTAGAACGTCAGGCGCGCATTTTTCCCCAGCGGTTCCCGAATCAATTTCCTTTCGCAGAGAGGACACAGGCGTTGCCGGTATACCTGCCAATGTTTTCTCAGTTCGAATTTCTTCTTCCACTCATAGAAATTCCAGCAATAAGAGTGGACGGCTTGGGCGAGCCGCGGCCAATCCTGCCGGTCAAGCCGCGACAATCGGGTGAGAGGATGCCGTCGAATGTTGAACAGCACCTCATTTTTGATGATATTGCCGGATCCGGCAAACACGGTTTGATCCAGGAGCAGATCGCAAAGAGGCGAGTTTCGTTTCGTTGCCATCAATTGAACAACGTGGTCCGGATCCCATCGCGACGACATCAAATCGACCCGCGGATCCAGTGACTTCCAGTATTCGTCCGCAAAGAACCGAATCGAGCAGCTGTAAAAGGATACGATGCCGTTCTTGAACCGCAGTGCCAATCGAGGCGTGCGGCCGGGTCGAACTTCGTTGATACGATAACTTCCGAACATCAGAAAGTGAGTCTTCGTCACTAGGGGAGCAGCCTTCGCGGAGGAAGAGGAAAATGTGAGGAATAGATTTTTCCCCCAGGTTTCGATGCGATCGATGCTGCGGGCGGTGAGCATTGCTTTAGGTTGGGTGGTATTGCCGGTTGCTTCGAGAACCTTCTGACCAAGGAAGGGCTCTAATTCCTCTCGAAGAATGAGAAGCGATGGCCCTTCCATTTGGTCTCGTCCTAATCAGCGCGTTCGTGATCCACGGGCCTGTCGAAGATCATTTTCATCGCGAGCGATCTCCGTTCCGTTGGCATCCTGCGAAATAAATACGTCGCGATGTCCCGACAGTATCCCGAATATAGCGATCCACAGTTCCAGAATAGACAAGCCCGTCGCTGCTGTCAGTGTTGTTCTCCTCGGGTTGTGCACTCACAGTGCCACGGAAGGGCATAATCGAAAGTACGGTGGTGACCATCACGGCTTTAAAGATCGACCTAACGGCTCATTTCCAATCAAACATTTACCCACGCGCCGAAAGTCCACGGCGGCGTCCCCCGTGATGTCAAGAAGCAATCCGGTTGCCAAGGGACTTATGGGAATCACCCAACATGGATTAACAGGCGGTAGTCTTAAGCAATACGGCATTCCCCGATGGCAACGATCACGTTGAAGGTAACCGAGGACGAAGCTCGTATAATTCGATCCCGCGCAAGAAAAGAGCGGCTCACAATAGCCGAATACCTTCGCCGTCGCGCAAACATCACCTGAACCTGAGGTTCTCGCAAAACCCGAAAAGTACGCCGCACGCACACAGGGGCGATGATCTTTGCTGCTCCTGAGAACAGCCACCTTGATTACCGGGGCCGTTCGCGAACTCCTTTCTGATTTTCCGTGAAATATCTTTTGGATGTGAACATCCTTGTGACCTGGGCTGGGCCGACCACGTCGACCACGAACGGACGGCAATCTGCATCGCCACCGTCCGAAAACAAAGTTCGACTAAACTCTTCACGTTCGCGATTCCCGAGCTCGGCTTCGTTCGGATTTCCGTGCAGCGCACCGGAGCCCGAGTCACAGTTAAGGATGCGAAACTCGCCACGCTTAACGCCAGTATCCCCGGAGCCTTTCTCATCCCGTAGCGCTAAAGAATTCTCTTCAGTGTGTTCCGGGATGGCGTTTCAATTGCTCGCCACAACTGTACATGCGGCGCTTCGCGGAAACAGCCGAATCGATTTCAGCCACACGATCCCGACTGGCCAAGATTCAAATCTTATCCGGTTATCTGTCTTCCCTGTCCGGCGCGGATTTGCGAGCGGCGGCGATTTTTTTTACGGGCCATCCCTTTCCATCTTTTGATTCCCGCACTTTGAACCTCGGCTCATCGATTCTCGTGCGAGCCATTCAGCAGATTTCAGGCGCGGATTCCTCAGCAATAGAGAACGCCTACATGGAGGTTGCCGATCTCGGAGATGTCGCCGAAAAGCTTCTGCCAAATCCCGCAGGTTCCGATATAACGCCGCAGCGGGTCTTCACTGTCTTCGAAAGCATTGTCGTGCTCTCCGGGAATGCGCCGAAGCTCGCCGCGATTGCAGATCTGCTGAGCAGACTCGCCCCGCGAGAAGCGAAATACGTGATCAAGATCGTTACCGGCGACATGCGGATCGGCCTCAAGGAGAACACCGTCGAAGAAGCGATTGCAAAGGCATTTGACCGTCCTCTGGACGCAGTTCGGCGTACCAACACGGCGCTGGGAGATATTGGAGAAACCGCAATCATCGCCAGGAAAGGCGAGTTCGGACAAACCACCACCCGCCTTTTTCGCCCGATGAAGTTTATGCTCGCCACCGCCGCTGAAACAGAAGATGAGATCTTTTCGAATTTCACCGGGCCGTTCTACATCGAAGACAAGTACGACGGAATTCGCGCACAACTGCACGTCGAACCGCCACGGGCGGCGGTCTATTCCAGAACACTGGATGACGTTTCGAATCCATTCCCCGAAATCGTCGAGGCCGGCGAAGAACTTGCTCGCGAGGTGAATCAGTCCATTGTCGCAGACGGCGAAGTGGTGGCCTATGCGAACGACCACGTCCTGCCGTTCGCCTTGCTTCAAAAACGCCTGGGACGGAAGAAACCATCCGCGAGCCTTCTCGCGGATGTGCCGGTTCGGCTGATGATTTTTGATCTTCTTTACTACGACGGGCGTACCGTTATCGACCTGCCGCTTTCCGAACGGAAAAGCCTTCTGAATAAAATTCCATGGCCAGGCAGACTGGTCATGGCGCCGTCCTTTCTACTGACCGATCGTGTTTCCCTGCAATCCTATTTCGAAGCGTCGGCGCAGCGGCGCAACGAAGGATTGATGCTGAAGGATGCCGCTTCGTTCTATGTCCCCGGCAAACGTGGAATCAGCTGGATGAAGTGGAAGAAAGCGCTGGCGACGCTGGATGTTGTCGTCACCGGAGTGGAGCTTGGCCATGGACGCCGGCGGGATGTGCTTTCGGACTACACCTTCGCGGTGCGGAATGAAGGCGGCCTGCTGAATATTGGAAAGGCTTATTCGGGACTGACGGACGCCGAGATTCTCGAAATGACAGCCTTCTTTAAAGCTCACACGATTCAGGACCTGGGCCGTTTTCGTCTGGTCGAACCAATTGTCGTTCTGGAAGTCGCATTCAACGGAATTCAAAAGAGTGCGCGCCACAACAGCGGCTTTGCGTTGCGATTTCCGCGAATCGTACGCATCCGTCACGATAAGAAATCAGAAGACATTGACACCATCGAGGCCGTCGAGAAGATTTATGCGAGGCACATTGGAGAAACATAGAAGCGTTCCCAATTGGCAAGTGAAGTGCTTTTCTGTATGCGAGGCTTGTAGGGGCGGTCTATGGCCGCCCGCCTTTCATTGATTTCGGGCAGGAGGGTGCCCTCATCGAGCGCCCCTCCATTTGCGAGTCTGGATTAGATGAAGGAATTATGGATTCAGAGAAGCTGGCACTCAGTAACTCCGAAATCGCCGACCGGCTGATGAGTCTCGCCCAGCTGCTGCCGGCGACTAAAGAGAATTTCTATAAGAGAAAGGCCTATCGACGGGCGGCCATACAGCTCCGGTCGATGTCCGAAAGCATTGAAGATCTGGTTCGCGACAATGCGGATTTGACGCAGTTTCCAGGGATAGGACCGGGAATCCGGAATGCCATCGAAGAGATTGTTCGGAGCGGGACGTTGCGGAAACTTGATCTGCTTCGGTCACGATCGCCCGACCCACTTCTCGAAATCAGTCGTTACCCTCGGCTGGATCCGAAACGCGTTCTTCGTGTCTTCAAGAAGCTCCACATTGCCTCTATTTCGTCTTTGAAAGAAAAACTCGAGAGTGGCGAAATCGCGAACGCTCTCGGGTTGCGAATGGCCCAGCATGTTCAGCAGGGTCTTTCGGAAACTCATGCGCTATTGCTGCATCAGGCCGATCGCCTTTGCTCCACGGTGCAGGACTTCCTGATCGACAAATGCAAGGTCAAAAGGGCCGAAGCTGTTGGCGGCATTCGCCGGCGTACGGAACTGATCGAAGAACTT
>Ga0163163_10001870_pt1 | contig 17796 bp, 23 predicted proteins | sample S65metaG_FD_119766 | JGI IMG/M metagenome (GOLD analysis project Ga0163163, IMG submission 119766) | Switchgrass rhizosphere microbial communities from Kellogg Biological Station, Michigan, USA - S6-5 metaG | ecosystem: Host-associated > Plants > Roots > Rhizosphere > Soil | place: USA... | reverse complement strand
TAATAAAACCTTTTCTTCTTAAGTATTTTAAACGATCCAAAGAGGGGTTACAGAAGGAAACAAAGTTAGATCCTCCATTATTCAAAATTTTATATTATATTTTAATATCCTCGGATTACTCTTTGCTGATTGATTTTATTTTTTCGTAAATAAGCATTCAATAATTCCTTTTCATCCATTGCTAGCTTTTGAAATATTTTATTAAAAATTTGTAGTCAATGATAGTAAGCTTCACTTTTTTGTTTAGTGAGTTTAATGTTTGTTTTTGGAATATAAAAAGCTTTGCTTTCCAAAATAATTAGTTTCTCAGTTTGGGAAAAAATTTTGAGAAGCAAATCGTTAAAGTCTAATTCTCCATTTAGGGAACTGCTTAATTCATAATCCGATATAAAATCAATTTGATAAATATCTCAAAGGCCTAAAAAGAAGCAAAGACAATCAATTAACTCTTCCTTGGCTTTGACTAAATCCATTTCTTTTTTTTTACGTCAAATTTTAAAGGTTTTTAATTCATTCGCGAATTCTCCAATTTCCACCAAAATATTTAGTTTTAATCTTTTGGCATTAGCCAAGGAATGTCATTCCCAGTCTACTTGGGCTTGTTGATAAATAGATTGGTCAAGTTCTCTTTGTTTTTCTTGCATTATTTTTCAAGTTTTGGGGGATATCATGGGTGATATCATAAATTTTTGGAACAAAAACTGCTAATTACTTTTTCTGAAAATAAAAAAGAGTTATAATTTGGATAATATAATTAGTTCCAAAAAACTAGATAAAATTTTTTTTACTTATAAAAATGTATATTATGAAAGCAATGAATTTATTTATTCCAATTTTATTAATTGGTAATGTATTTAATAATCCCAATTGAGTGCCTGGTGTGAATAAGCAACCAGTGGTGGGAGTGCAAGCTCAGTCGAGAGATTGTTCTACTGCTTCAAACAAGACAGATTGTATTTGCAAAGATTGTTATTCCGGTGCGGAAATACTTGTTGTAGGTGGTTGTTGTAGTGTTTATCTTACTTGTAAAAATAATTTGGGGGTAGATATCAATACCTGCAAAGCTACCTATTATGTTTGTGCTAATAACTGTGCAGCATTTAAAGGAGTTGTTTGTGATACCATTTATGCCAAGCAATGTTCACTTAGTTTGTAAAAAAAATTAAACGTTCAGAAAAATTAAGCAAATTATTAATAAGGTTTTAGTTATTTTTCTTTTCTCTTGACTAAATATCGGCTAAATAGTATTTTTTTCCATTATATTGAAAAGAGTTTGTTAATAAATTTGAGATAGAGTAAATCAAAAAGGACAAAAACTAAAAGAGGAAACAATTCAGCCAGTAGATAAAAAAAAAGTCATTTAATCAGTTTGTTGGTAGGGAATTTAATTACTATGGGAGGATTATTGGCTAAACTGGTAAAAAAAATAAAAGTTAATTAGCAAAGTATTAAGAAAAGAAACTAAAAAATAATTTGCTCCTTATTAGCTTCTTCTACTTTTTGCAAGTCCAAAATTAAATCCCGATACTCAGCTGCTTTATCAAAATCGAATTCTTGGGCCGCTTTTTTCATTTTTCTTTTTAAGACTCGAATTTCTTTGCTTAGTTTTTGCTGAGTTCATTTTTTTTCTTGTTTTTCTTTGCGTAAAGCGGTTAAGCGAGGGTCAAGGAAAAATATCTCTTTTTGAATAGTCTGTGGGATGATTTTATTTTTTTGATTGTGGGCTTCTTGAATGCTGCGGCGCCTTTGGGTTTCGCTCATTGCTTCTCGCATATTAGTAGTAACAATATCTCCATAAAGAATTACTTTTCCGTTTCGGTGGCGTGCTACCCGCCCGATAATTTGAATGAGCGAACGAGTATCTCGTAAAAATCCTGGTTTGTCAGCATCCAAAATACAAATCAAAGATACTTCAGGCATGTCTAATCCTTCCCGTAAAAGGTTAATGCCAACTATCACGTCGTAAACTCCTCTTCTTAAACTGGTAATAGCTTGATTACGGGCAAAAATATCTAATTTACTATGCAAAAAAATGGCTTTAATATCTCGTTGATTGAGAAAATAAGCAATATCTTCGGCCATTTTAATGGTTAAAGCATAAACAATTGTTTTTTCTTTTTTGGCAATTTGTTTTTTGATTAATTGAATAATATCTTCAATTTGCCTCTTGGTAGGGCGAACTTCAACCAAGGGATCTAAAAGTCCCGTGGGACGAATAATTTGTTCGATTACTCGATAATTGGTTTGCTCTAATTCATAAGATCCGGGAGTAGCCGAAGTATAAATGACATTCGCTAATTTGCTGGTAAATTCCGCAAAATTCAAAGGTCGATTATCCAAAGCGGAAGGTAAACGAAAGCCATATTGAACCAAAGTTTTTTTACGGCTATGGTCCGTATTATACATCGCCCTGATTTGTGGAACAGCCAAATGAGATTCATCAATAATAGTTAAGTAATCAGGAGGAAAGTAATCCAACAGAGCATAAGGGCACTCTCCTGGCTGTCGTCCGTCAAAATAACGAGAGTAATTTTCAATCATTGGACAAATCCCCGTTTCTCCTAAATTAATTAAATCTTCGGTGATTCGACTTTCTAACCTTTGAGCTTCCACTAACTTTCCTTCGTGTTTAAATTGGTTAGTTTTTTCTTTTAGTTCTTGTCTTATTTTACCTAATATTTCAGCTAAACTTTTGTTCTCTTCTTCGACCAGGTAAATATATTCTCTCGTGGGGGGAATAAGGATATTTTGTTTATCTTCTTTCTTTTCCCCACCAGGGGAGCATTTTTCAATTTTTTTGATAACGTTATTTTCGACCTCTAATTGCCAGTAGTAATTTTCCTCTCAAACAATTTTCAGGGTAACCCAGTCTCCTTCAACAAAAAAACAACCTTCTTCTAGTTCTAAAAAGTGTGAATTATAACCCAGTTTAGTCAATCAAATTGCGATTTCTTTTTTGCTGATTTCTTGTCCTACCTTTAGCTCTAAAACCGTTCGTCGATAAGAATAAGGATCAAAACAACCATAAATTGCGGCCACCGAAGCTACCACAATCACATTTTCTTCGGTAACCAAAGAGTTTAAAGTTTTTAGGCGCATTCGCTGAATGTTTACATTAACTTGGGTTTTTTTGCTGATATAAGTGTCCGAATGAGGCTTGTAGGCTTCCGGTTGATAATAATCAAAATAAGAAACATAATATTCGACCTTATTATAAGGAAAAAAATTTTGCATTTCTTGATAAATTTGCAAAGCCAAAGTCTTATTAGGAACTAAAATTAAAGTTGGTTTTTGGGTTTGGGCGATAACATTAGCCATGGTGAAAGTTTTGCCAGTTCCGGTAGCTCCTAGAAGGACTTGCTGTTTCTGATTTTCTTTAATTCCTTGGACTAATTGTTGAATGGCCTTGACTTGGTCCCCTCGCGGTTTTAGGTTGCTGGAAAGTTGGAACATAGATTATAATAATTTTTCTTTTTCAAGAATAATGTAAAAATTTATGTATATGACCAAAACTAAATCTCTGACGTGATTTCAAACCTTTAAAACCTCAACAGCCGTTGAAAACTTTACTTCTTTAATAAAAAAATGTTATGCTAAATTACCAAAATTATCCAAAAAGAAAGTGTTGGCAGGTGGTTTGCTTTTTCTACAAGGAGTTAGTTCCTCACATCAAGGTAATTCTCAGGAATTAGCGTTAGTGAATAATGATGTAAACACATTAAATGTAAATAATAATTTTGTCCCGGGCTACAACCTAAATGCTACTAATAACTTTGGAAATCCACATACGCAACTAGTTCCTTTTCACGGAGAAGCAAAGCCGGTATCTAGTTCAGATGTTTCTCAATTCATTATTAACAATTATAAAGCGCTAGATTTAGATGTTGATGCTTCGGAAGAAGAACTAAAAAAAAATTACAAAAGGCTTTCTTTAAAATATCATCCTGATAAATTTATAATCAGTCAACTAACTATCGAAGAAGCCACCGAAAATTTTCGGGTTATCCAAAATGCTTACGAAAACCTTCAAAAAATCTTTAACTTGTCTCGTTTAAATGAAAGCGAACTAGTTACTCAAATCCAAGCTCAAATTGAAAATTCTGAGCGCAAATCAATCATGGATAATGAACATAAAAAAATCACTCATAATTTTAACAGACCTGGGTTGAATTTTCCCGGCCAGAACATAAATGGTTTTTTAATGACTTCAACTTCTTCAAGTCGAGGTTTCCTTGGTGGAAGTTTTTTTGTAGGCGCACAACCTTTAGCTAAGCCTGCACATAATTCTTTTGCGAATCATGTATCCATTGTAAAAAATGTAGCCTCTTCTGCAAACCATATAGTAAGCACCACAAGTAGTTTTGTAAATTTTTCTCTATCTGTTGCTTCAACTTATGGGGCTTATAAAATTGTCGAAGGAGTCTTAACTAGTTTAGAAGAACCAGATATAGAACCTAATGCTGATCAAATCATCCCTGGCCAAACAGAAACTATTGAGGAAAGAAAAGAGAAAGATCCAATTAATGAAAATCCCGAAGAACCAACCAAAAAATTAGATGCCGAATTACAAGCTAAAGCCATCGCTATTGTAAATAAGCATTGAGCCAAAAATGCTACCAATGGTAAAATTAACGGGCAAAGTAAAGAGGAAGTTCTAAATCACGGATTGACCCCACCTACTGATACATGGGAAAAAGACATTCAGACCCAAACTGGTAAAGAAGCTATTGAAACCAAAAGAGATATTTATTTACAAAAAATTGATCTTGCTAAACAAAAAGAATTAGAAAAAGTGTTTGAAGAAGAAGAAGAAGAAGAAGATAAAACCCAACCAGAGCGAGAATCTAATAATGATGAATCTTCTAATGAGAAAAGTAGCAGAAAATTTCAAACTAAACAAACAAAATCGTCCAATCAGAACAGTCAGACATCAACAGACAAAAGTTCAAGGAATACTTTTAAAGAAGTCGGTTTGCCGATAATTGGTGTAATAAGTGTAGTAGGAGCAGTAGCATTAATAGTTGCTAAACTAGTAGTAGTGGCTAAACCGACTAAAAAGCTTTAACGAATCATCAAGTTAAATTTAAGTTATCGTCATTTTGCTTATGGTGCTTTTAGACATTTTTCTTTTTAATCATTTAGTCAATTGGTTTTCTAATCCATCAATAGCAAATATTTTTTTATTGAGATAAGTTAACGGAGGGGGTAAATTATTGAATTCTAATTGGTAGGCAAACAAGAGAATTTTGTCTTTTAAATCTATTTTACTGCCATATTTTTTATCACCAACCACTGGGGTTTGAAAAAAAGAAGCAATGGTTCGAATTTGGTGTTTGCGACCAGTTTCTAGGATTATTTTGTATAAATGGTAAATACCTTGTTGAAACAATTTTTGAACTTCCAGAGCGCAATGTTTAGCGGTAGAATTATTAACTGGATTTTGTAAGCCAAATTCCATTTTTTGTTTGGTTTCATTTTTTACAATTCAGCCTTGGACAAGTGGAGGCATTTGATTCGACTGAAAACTCTCGCAAATAGTTAAATAAGTTTTAGTAATTTTACTTTTATCGTTAATAGAATTGTAGAGAATTTTCTTAGCAGCAGCGTTTTTAGGATAAATAACTAGCCCTTTGGTTAGCTTGTCTAAGCGGTGAAGTGCCACCGGCACAAAAAAAGTCTGAGTTTGTCGTTGATATTTTTCGGGATTTTGCTGATAAATATAATGCTGAACTTGATTGTCCAAACAATTTGGATTATTTTTTTGGTAAATTTCCTGATTATGTTCTTTGAGAACTAGTAAAATATTTTCATCTTCATAGATAACATTAATGTCTAGGTCAGATGGTAAAGGTAACGAATTTTGCTTAGTGGACGTTTGCAACCATTTATCTTTAATAACTATTTGATCATTTTTTTTTAAACGATAATGATAGTAACGACAGTTTTGTTGATTAACTTGAACTTTTTTAGCTCTAAAAAGTTTATAAATTAGACTAATTGGAGTATCCTTAAATCTCCTTTTAAGAAAACTAATAATAGTTTGATTATTTTCTTCAGAAGAAACTAGGAAACTTAACACTTTTAATTAATTTTTTAGTGATTTTTAGGAATGTTATCAGGCTTCTAATCTTAGTTTGCTAAAGAAAAAGTTAGGAAAGCATGGAATATTATTTGGCTGAGTTTTTTAGGTTCTTTTTACCTAAAAAATATCCGATTGCCAAAACTGAGCCGACTATAAGTATAAGTCCAATGATTAACAAGGTTGGTTTTTTTGCTTCTGCTTGGCTTTCAATAGTTTTGAATTCAGGAAGAGAGTAATCCTCCCCACTGTTTTTATTAGTATTTTTTAAATTATTGTTTGATTGACAACTCCCCAAATTTGTGTTATCGAAAGAACCAAAGCCCTGAATTTGTTCCCCGTCATCTCTCTTTTTTTTAATTGTTCCTTGTTCTGACTTCTCAACTAATTGATTTTTTTTTGATTTTTGGTTAGATTCGTTTTTATCTAAAGAATTTAAATATTCATTGGTCTTTTCCAGATGAGCCTTAACATCCTGGGATAATTTACCGTCAGCTTCATTCATTCCAGCAGAAGGATTTTTGTTGCGAGTCTCCTCGGTTTCCGAACTAGCTTCTTCTCTATCGCTAGTGCTTTGATTACCTTCTTGTCGTTGTCCTTGAACTTGTCTTTGGGCTTCTTCACGAGCCCTCGCTTCGGCTTGACGAATGTTTTCTTCGGCTTGTCTCCTTCAATTTTCGGCTTCTGCTTCGTAATCTCTGTTATGCTGCATTCGTTCTCCATTTATTTCTTCTAACTTTCTACGAAGTGTTTCCCTACCTTGTCTTTCTATTTCTTGCATTTCCCTCTGATGTTCTTCTCTTTCCGCTTGAAGATTTCTTTTCCTTTCTTCATGCTCATCATTTATTCTTTTTAAGTCTCCGGCTAAATTGAACAATAAATTTTTAAATCACTCTATTTCTCTTCTCTTGTCTTTGGAGCATAATTGCTCTCGTCAGTTGCCAAACTGTGCAGAATTTTCTATTCCCTCCCCATTGGGCGGTAATTTTTCTCGTAATTCTCTTTCTATTTGGATAATGACCTCGTTTTTGTAATTATCAAAAATTATCTTACACCTTTCGATAATAGTCAACAATATATTTTTGTAGTTTTCAACCCCTTCTATGGCATCAAGACAAGGACAATAAAAATGTTTAAGATAGTCTTGTCAAGGTAATTCACAATGACACTGCTCGGTGCTTTGAGGAAATGAATTTTCAAAATTTTCGTAAACTCCCGACATTTGTTCTTGACTAGCGAGCCAAAATAATTCCTCACTTGCTATTTTAGTTTCTTTTAACTTGTTGAATATTTCTCTAATTGCAAATGCCCGAGATGTGTTTAATTGCTCACTGTTTGTCATTTTAGTAAAAAATTTTATATTATACCTAATGTCTACGGAGTGGAACCTGGATATGTGCTTCGAGCCTTTGATTTTGTTCCATGCGTAGACGTATTTCGGCAATCTCTTCACAAAGACGACAAATTTGCTGCACATCGTCAATATGAACTCTTTGTTGCAAAAGATTTTGCCTAATTGTCTCAATAATTTCTTGGCTCACTCTAACACTCGCCTGATCGTTATTTCTTCGCGAACGAACTAACTGTTCGTAAGTATCTCGCAAAATTTGAATTTGCTCCCAATTAATCATTAGACGATGAGCAAGTCTTTCTAATTTTTCCTGCTCCGAGCGTAATTCTTGATTTAATCTTTCTTCTCAAGATTGACCTAATTGTTCACGTAAAGAATTAACTTCTCTTTCTAACTCTTGGATCCTTCGTTCTTTTTCTCTTAATTCGCTTTCTTGAAATTGCACAATAGAACGAAGATCATTTTCATTTTGGACATTCTCTAATCTTAAATTATCCATTAAATTAGTAACCACTTCTAGTTGGTTTTCGCGCCTTTCAAGTTGTTGTTCGAAAATCTCTGCTCGAGCTTCGTTCCTTGACCTTTCTACCTCTGAAACCAAGAGCATCTGACCAGCCACTTCTAACTGAGTTTCACGAACTTCTAAATTGTTAGTAGTTCTTTCTAACTGTTGCCCAACAATTTCCGCTCGAGTTTCATTTACAGCATTTTCTACTCGCAAATTAGCGTGTTCTACTTGTAAATTATTAAACCTATCAGCTAAATTTCTTATTTCCTGTAAACGCTGCTCAATTTGATTATGAGCATTTGTCAATTGCGTGGAAAACTGGTTGCTTATTGTCTGCAATTGATTATCCCTATTTTCTAGCTGGTTCTGCATTCTCATTATTAGATTTCGGTTGTTTTCCAACACTTCTCTCCCTAATTCAATTTGTTCGTTTCTCAACTCTAATTGTCTTTGCAAATTAGAGTTATAAGAATTAGCACGAACAGCCACTTGTGAGTTTTGATTTTCTAAACGTTCAATTTCTCCATATAATTCTTCGACTTTGTTCATTAATTTATCAAGTTCTCTACCACGAATAAGTGAATAATTCCCACTAATTGCTATTCTCCCTATTCTTTCTCGATCTGTAGACGATCCAGTGTGTCCTCCACCATCTAAGCGAACTTCACTCGTAATTCATGCTCTTCCGTTGCTGAAAGATATTTCTTCTACTATTTTTGGAATTACCATATTTTTATTTCTATATTATAAATTTTTATAAATAAATTATTTTTTTTCATAGTTCCTGGATGAATGACCAGGAACTTTTATCTCTCGAGATCGCTCTCCAATTATATTGTTTTTATTTCATTTCTCCCTAATCAACTGAACTAAAAAGTTTATTAAGTCTAAATTTTTGCTGTTTACTGGTGGAATTAAACAAAGAATAATAAAAGAAAGTACAAAAATTTAGTTATGCTCAAAAAAAAATCTTCTGAAGAAAATCCAGAAATTAGCTCTCAACAAGAAATTAAGGAAATTATCGAAGAGTTTACTAAGGAATATGGCGAAGGCACTATTACCACTTTGGGAGAAAGTAAATTAAAAGAACAAAAAGTTTTGTCTACTGGCAGTCTCCTCCTCGATCAAGCAATTGGAACAGGCGGTTATGTTTGCGGCAAAATAGTAGAAATATACGGCTTGGAATCTAGTGGCAAAAGCACCTTGGCTTTACACGCCGTAAGAGAATGTCAAAAATTAAAAAAAAAAGTCGTTTATATCGACTTGGAAAATGGCTTAAGTATCAAATATGCACAAAATATTGGAGTAGAAAAAGAAAATTTAATGATATCGTATCCTAGGAGTGCTATGGAAACTTTTTTAATAATCAGAGATTTAATTAGAAAAGATGCTGGTTTGATAGTAGTAGACTCAGTTTCTAACTTATCCCCACAAGTTGTGGATTTAGAAAAATATAAAATTGGTTCGCACGCTCTACTGATGTCACAAGGATTAAAAATGTTGAAACCAGAATTAACTAATAAAGACACGATCATCATTTTTATTAATCAAGTCAGGAACAAAATTTCCACCGGCTATTATGGTGGTAATCCGGAAACGACTACTGGCGGAATGGCTTTAAGGTTTGATTCTGACTTACGAATTAAACTAAAAAGGACAGGCAAAGTTGAAAAAAATGACGAATTGATCGGTATTAAGGTAGAAGCATTTATAAAAAAAAGTAAGATAGGAGAACCCGAAAAAACTGCTAATTTAGAAATAATTTTTTCCCGAGGCATTCAAAAAGAACGAGAAATTATTGATTTAGCAGTAGAAAAAGACATAATTCAAAAAAGTGGAAATTGATACTCTTACCAAGAAGAAAAGTTAGGCAATGGTAGAGAAGCAGTGATCGATTATTTAGTTAAAAATCCTTCGGTTTATTCAGAAATCGAACAAGTGACTATCCAAGGGTCTATCGCTTCTACATCTCCTGCTGTTTAAATAAGGATAATTATGCTTCGTATCAGGATTTATTTTTAAGTAATTAACTTAGATAAACTCAACCGAATTTCTAAACTCAACTACAAGAGCTAGGTCCATAATTATTATTGGCAAGGGTAGCCTAAAGGAAGAGTGGTTAAAAATATTCTTTTTATATAAGAAACGAAATGTAAAGATCCAGTGACGATTCCTATTTTTTTACTATCCAACAAAGAATAGAAATAAAAAAATGCCTTTGGACAGTCAGATATTTTGTGAAATTTATTTGTATTATTTTGTTTTAATCTGTTAACTTCTTGCTTGCGAGAGCCAGTCGTTTCTGTAAAAATGATTTGGTAAGCAATTTTTTTTAAATCATTAAGCATTTTGCTAACTTGTTTGTCTTTCATGATGGAAACTAAAAAAACAGGACTTTTGTTAGGAAAAAAAGCTTTAAGGGTTTTAATTAAAGATTTAATTCCAGTTTGATTATGAGCACCATCTAAAAATAGCAAAGGCTCGCGACTTACAAGCTCCATTCTTTTTGGTCAAAACGCTTCTTCAATGCCCTTTTCGACACTAACTTGAGTGATTTGGGAGAATTGTTTTTGCAGATGAAGAGCAATATGGACTGCTAAACTAATATTTTTTATTTGGTGCTGACCAAGCATTTTGGTCTTTAAGCAGAAAGAACGGTCTTTAGTGGTTAAGTAAAAGCTCATTACTAATTTTTCTTTGTCAAAAGTAAACTTTTTTGGGGAAGAAATTTTATATAATTTGCTTTTTTTTTCTTCAGTTATCTTCCGAAATAACAAAAGTATTTGTGGTCTGGTCTCGGTAGTAAAACAAGGAGATTTTTTTTTGATAATCCCAGCTTTTTTTTGAGCAATGCTTGTTAAAGTATTTCCTAAATAACGAAAATGATCATAGTCAATGTTAGTAATTCCGCAAACCAAGGGTAAAATTACATTTGTAGCATCATGTTCCCCCCCTAGTCCCACTTCGTAGATTGCCAGATCGATTGGCTTTATTTTTGCAAAATAATAGAAAGCAACAATTGTTAAAAATTCGAAAGTCGTTGGTTTAACCCTATTGTCTAATTTATTTATTATTTGCTCAGTGCTTAAAAAAAAATCTTGATTAGAGATAGGAATATTATTAATTTTGATCATTTCGTTTCAACTGTCTAGATGCGGATTAGTGAAAGTTCCGACCTGTAACCCTGAGCTTTGACAAATAGAAGCCAAAAAAGTTACTGTTGAGCCTTTGCCATTGGTTCCGGCAATGTGAACTGTGCTTTTTTTTCTTTCGGGATGATTAAGCAGCCGGCAAGCCAATTTTACTCTTGATAATCCCAAGTCCATTCCTTGGCGAATGAATTTGTTTTTCTTTAATCAATCAAGGCATTCATCAATGCTGAAAAAAATAGGAACAAAGTTTACTGCAGACATATAATCTTTTTAATTCTCCTTCAAAAATCTAAACTTTAATTTGAATTTATGAGTGTTTTTATCATATATTATTTCCGCGAAATAAAAGGATTATCTTTAATGTAAAATCGTCATAAACGATCTTTGTCGGCTCCTGCATGGTCAATGTTTACTCGCTTAGTAGCAACGATCTCATATTTGTTAAATTCTAGCCCGTCTTCTAAATAAATTAAATCGTTGGTGGTTAAGTCAGTATGATTAAGGCTTATATCTATGTTTAGTGCTCGGCATAATTTACCCGGTCCATTAGTATAGTAATGAAATTTTTTTCTTTCATCATAGAGAGAGTCAACTGGAATAGTATGGTAGTCAAGCGGCTCAGCAGCACGAATTAATACTCCCTGCGGGTCTCCTTTAATTGAAGAGGCAATATTAAAACAGTAATAAGTATTATAAATAAGGTAAATATAGGCGCAGCCGCCACGATTATACAAAGCTGCTGATTTTCATTTTGACCTGTTTTCCTGATGAGCATGGCAAGCCCGGTCAATTTTGCCTATATAAGCTTCTGTTTCAACAATTTTAACCTTGACAAGCTGGCCATTGATATTTCTAACTAATATTCTGCCTAGCAACTTTTGGGCTAATTCTACTGCATCAACAGTGAAAAAATTAGGGTCAGTAATTCGCGGAAAGACATTTTTCATTGTTATAATTTTCTTCCAAAACTTTTTTTTGTCTTTAAATAAGTAAATTGTTTTTTTATTAAGAATTTAATTAAATCAAAAAACTTTTGAAAACTTTTCTCATTACTTATAATATATTCTCATTTAAATTCCCCCGAATAATTTTCTTTGTTAAGTTTTAGTATGAACTCTTTTGTTAATTTTTCCGCAGTTTCCTGATCATGAATTAAATTTAAACGGACTTTTATTTCCTTTTTACGCTGAATAACAGAAAAAGCAAGGGTGTCTGGATATTCTCGGTAATATATAAATGTTAATCAGCTAAAAATATTCTTTTTACTTTTATAAAGAAAAGGATAAAAATTTGAAATATGTTCATCAATTAATTCCATTCACTTTTTTGTGTCATTCTCCTGTTCCTCAATTTTTTCATTAAATTCCTGTTTGGTTAACTGAATGATGTTTTGATAATCAGTATTTTTATCTTTAAAAATTCCTTCGTTTTTGCTTTTTATATAAAAACTTTCATCCTCGTAGTAAGCAACATTTATTAGGATAATTTTTTCTCCATCTTCCGCCCCCATAGTTCATGGACCAAAGGAGGGGCTAATGCAAATAATTTTCATATTATTTCATTGAAAATCTCTAAACTTTCATTGTTTTTCACCTTTTTGCCACAAGTGATCATTTCAGTTTTCAGCCAATTCTCGACGATTGATTTCCATTCGCAAACTATTATAATAAGTCAAGACTTGACCAGGTGTTTTTTCATCTATTCCGCTCTTATACTCAAAAATGTAGAATGTGCTTTCTTCTCGACAAAAAGCGAGTGCGTCTGGCTTTTTACCTTTAAACTCGCCATGATTTATTACATACTCTTTCCCCTCATTATATAGTTCTAGCTTGGCAAAAAGTTTCGAAAAATTTTTGGTAATTACTTCCCTGATAATTTTGTTCTCTTTACCATCTAGTTCTAATTTCCTTATTTCTTCTAATTCACCTTTTTTAAGTTTATAAAGTTTTTCAAACATTTTTTTGTTTTTTTAGTTGCGAAAAGAGCAATGTTTTTTTATTTTTCTTCACTAATTCGTTTCAGCTTTTCTAAAATATTTTTTTTTCGGTTATCAATTGCTTTTCCTAAACGCTGCTCTAATCAATTTTTATTTTTGATTTTGCTACTGGATTTTTCTCATTGTTCCTTTTCTTTTTTAGAAACACCAAGTTTTTGGAGAAGTTGGTTTTGAGGATCAAAGGTTTCCTCTGGTTGGTATCCCAGGCTAATCCAGCGTAAAATTTGCTGCTCGGGAAGCGACTCGTTTTTCCATTTCTTCTGTTCGGCAGAATCAGTAGTTTGGTTTGTTTCCGCCAACTTTTTGGCGCTAGTTCTTCGCGAAGATTCGGTTTTTAAAGCTAGCTCAGGAAATTCCCGAAAATATCTCCAAAATTCTGGTTGCATAAACTCTTGAATAATTTCTTCCTTTTTGCGGGGAACTGCTAAAATTTCATGATATTTTTCTAGCAAAGGATGGTTTTTTTTTTCTGAGGAGAAATTATCTTTTTTTCTCTTAAATTTGATTTTTTTTAATTCCTTTACTCTCTCTTCGGTTGCCAAGCGACTAATTTGGGCCATATTAACTGGCGCCACTCCAAAAAAAAGCCGGATGATTAGTTCTTCATGATATTCTAATTGCAAAATTAATTCATTGACTTTTAGTTTAGTTTCCTCATGATGGATTTGCTGTTCAATTTGCTCACTATTGTCGGCTAAGGTATCCAATAAAGAAGTGGCTTTGTCGTCTTTTTCCGTGCCATGATAGTCTTTATCATAATAGATGACTCCTCATGATTTTTTGTGAGGAACTTTTTTTTGGTTTTCTAATAAATCATCTTCCTCTTCTTCGGGAAAATCAGGTTTTTTTTGAGTTGTCTGCGGAAGCAATTGGCTTTTTTTGACAAAACTACGAATTCGTTGTTGTATTCAATAGCCAGCATAACTAGCTAAACGATATTCTTTTGCTTTGGAAAGGTCAAACTCTCTAATCGCTTGAAGTAAAGCAATGCTACCTTCAGTTACTAAGTCTTCGGAACTAATTTCATTTTGAAGATAATAATAACCACCCACTAAATACTTAACAAATGACCGATTATAGTAGACTAGCAAACGAGTAGCCTTTTCTCTTTCTTGTCTAGTTTTGCCTTCTTTAGCTTGGCACAAGAGTTCAATTTCTTCTTGGTGAGTTAAAGTCTTGATGTCCGCAATTTTATTCATAAGTTTATTTTTGCTTTTTTCCAGGCTTAGAAGTTCCTAGTTTACCTTTTTTTACTATAAATAGAATAAAGCTAACCAGTGCGAGAATGCCAGTTATCCAGAGAAAATACTTAACGCCAGGATTTACTTTTGATTGGGAAGTAGAAGGGGAGATTTGGCTTTGGCTGACTTCGGCTGGTTTAGTTTCTTCTTCGGAAGCTTCTTGGTTTATTTCAATCATCCTTGCGTCATGAATTTTGATTAGATTAGTTAATAAATCTTTATAGGAATTGGCTTTTTCAATATCTTTTTTTAATTGAGGGGAAATTTCAACTCCCATTCTTTCACATAATTGAAAAATTTCTTTTTTTGTTTTATTAAGATTTTCTTTTGTTTCTTCCTCCTCCATTAAGCACTTGCTACAACAATCAACTAGACGTTCTTCTATTCTTTCAACCGATTGCTGACTTTGGGCTAATTTTTTCTCAAACTCTTCTTTTTGTTGTTGATTATCAGTTTCCAGCGAAGCAATAACTTTCTCTAATTCTGCTTTTTCTTTAATTAGTGCTTCGTTAACTTCTTGCAGGAGATAGTTTTCGGCTTCTAACTCATGCAATTTTTCTTCATCAGATCGCGGGGCACTTCCTCCTCCTCCCTCTCTGCTTCTTGCCAATTCTGCTCGCAAGTTTGCCAACTCTTGTTCGTGGCTTTTTTTGACATCTTCCGTTGAATTAATTAAATTGTTTGACTCCAAGACAAGAGTCTGATAAACTTTTTTTAAGGCTCCATGCTTTCCTCTTCCAACTGGCTTTCTGCTCTTTATTTTTTGTTTTAGTGCGCTTATTTTGTCTTTTAAAGTCATACTTTGTTATAAGTATTTTTAATGACAAAACGTCATGCATTATGCTAATCATGTCCTAAGCGGTTGGGATGTTAACAAAAGGCACAAAAATTTTTATATAATGACCTATCTTTATAGCTGTTCTAAACTAAACCAACAAAAAGAAAATAAAAAAGTAATTTTAAATGGTTGAATAAGAAGAATACGGAAGTTGGGTAATTTGTTATTTTTTGATTTGCATGATCCTTCTGGTTCCGTGCAAATAATCGTCAAAAATAAAATCCTAATTAATTCGCTAAAAAAACTAAATTCTGAAACTTTATTAAATATTAACGGAATAGTTCGCCCAAAAGTTAGTCGCAACCAAAAACAAGAAGTGGAAATAGAGTTAGAAAAATACCAAGTGATTAACGAGACTAAATCTTTGCCTTTTGAAATTAAAGATGAGGTAAATATTAATGAAGATACGCGCTTTCGTTATCGTTATTTAGATTTACGGCGTGAAACTAGTCAGCAGCCTTTAATTATCAGGCATTATTTTCTTCACCAAATAAGAAATTATTTATACAAACAAGGATTTATCGAAATTGAAACCCCGATTTTAGCCCAAAATTCTCCTGAAGGTGCACAATGTTTCATAGTTCCTTCTTCACTAGGAAAACAAAGATATTATACTTTGCCGCAGTCTCCCCAAATATTCAAACAGTTATTAATGATCGGCAGTTTAGGAAAATATTACCAAATCGCCAAATCCTTTCGGAATGAAGATGCGCGAAGTAATCGGCAAATTGAATTTTCTCAACTAGACGTTGAACTAAGTTTTACCACTCAAACGCAAATTATGCGATTAATTGAGAAATTTTTACGGTTTTGTCTCCGAAAAACATTTAATTGTCAATTGAATATTCCCTTTCCGGTTTTAACCTACCAGGAAGTAATAGAAAAATATGGCACTGATAAACCTGATTTACGCCAAAACTCGAAAGATGAGAAAGAATTGAGTTTTTGCTGAATAACTAATTGACCGCTTTTTGAATACAATTCTGCAACAAAAAAATATGAAACTGTTCGCCATCCTTTTACTATTCCACAAAAAAAATATATCAAACCTTTACTGAATAATAAAATTAAGCCTGAAAAAGTAACTTGTGAAGCTTTTGACTTAGTTCTGAACGGAGAAGAAATATTAAGTGGTGGCATGCGTATTCATCAAAGAGAATTACAAGAAAAAGCATTAGAAATATTAGGTTATAGCGAAGAAGAACAAGAAAAACACTTTGGCTATTTTTTACAAGCTTTGGAATTTGCTGCCCCGCCCCATGGAGGATTTGGTTTAGGAATTGATCGCTTATTAGCCATAATTCTTAACTTGAAAAACTTGAAAGAAATAATTGCTTTTCCTAAAAACATTGATGGCAGTTGTTCTTTAACTGGAACTCCTAATTATCTTGATGAGAAATAATAATCTATTAGTGTTTTTTTGTTAATTCAGAAAATTTTTCCGTTTCCATAAATCTATTTTTTATTTCCCTTTTTGTTATTATTTTTCTTTTCTTTCTTTCAGTATATCAGCAATGAAAAAGATAAGTCGAAAATATAGCATTAGCAAAAAGCAGCATACCAAGAAATATTTCTAAATAAATATTCATTTGTTGTTGTGATAAAAAAGTCCGGGCGGTTAGGCTTGGAAAAGAGTCACGGGGTTTCAATTTTTCGCGATTTTTAGGAGAAGCCTAGGGAAAACAGGTAAATTTAAGTATTTAAGCCGAAGTGCGAAGCCCCGAAAGAACGAAGTCAAGGCGGAGTGGAAGGAATTGGCTACTGAAAGAGTCGAATTAGGAACCCAGAGGGCGTTTTTTTTGGTCTTTCTTTAGATGCCTGTATTTTTTTCCGAGTCCAAATTGCGAGAGACTTATTTTTTAGAAAATCCACCCGTGGCGACCTTGGCAATTAACCAAATCAAGCCAAAAAGTCCAAGCCAAATAGGGATAAAATAAGCGAGGGCTTCGCTTTTACTGACATAAGAAACAGTGGTTTGATTGCCAATAGTGTTGACTACTCTCACGCCCTCTTTGCTAAGCAAGATTGTCACCACTACAAAAGCAAATAAGCCCAGGACTATTCCTCAATATCACTTTTCTCAGGTTTTCATTATTTAAGTTTCTGCTAATGAGTTTTTGCACTTCTGACAAATAAATTTCACCTTTCTTTTTTTTCAAGGAGGAGTAAGTAGAAAAATTATTGCCTTTCTTCTCCTATCTTCTAGTTCCTTATTACAGAGATAACATTTGCTTGTTCCTATTTTATAAAGATAACAAAGGCAAGAAAATATCATAAAAAGACAAATAAAAAAACCAACAACCATTAAAATTCAACCAATTATCATTAAAAATAGAAGTTCTGAGCGAATCAAAATACTTCCGGTAGCGACTGTTGATATAAGCGATAAGGCTAGTAAAGGGACATCAAATGTTTTTTCATAGCTTTTCTTCATTGATTTATTTTACCCGCTAGTTAACAAAATATCTTATTATCGATCAAATTTTATTTCAAAAAAAGGAGTGCTAATTCCTATTTGGTTTTCATTGACACTAAAACCCGTACCGAGCACTTTTACTTCTACTTTATCGGGAGCAATTTCCACTCCTGAATCAACACTATAACCAACTCTGCCCTGAATTCCATCGTGTT
>Ga0163163_10001869_pt1 | contig 17797 bp, 12 predicted proteins | sample S65metaG_FD_119766 | JGI IMG/M metagenome (GOLD analysis project Ga0163163, IMG submission 119766) | Switchgrass rhizosphere microbial communities from Kellogg Biological Station, Michigan, USA - S6-5 metaG | ecosystem: Host-associated > Plants > Roots > Rhizosphere > Soil | place: USA... | reverse complement strand
TGAAATATTACGAGGCCGGAATGGATGTTGGTTTGTCAGATGAGCCGGAAGAGAGCTTCACAATGTTCCAGGGAAAGATTCTTGAAGAATACGATCGAATGGTAGCCGAATTTGGCTTAACAGTTATTGATGCGAGCCGGTCTATTGAAAGACAACAACGCGAGATGCGAATGCTGATCAGTCAACACCTGAAACGAAGGCGGTCCCAGTCCCATTAAGAACAACCACTTTTATGGCGCTCCTCTTCCGGGAGTCGAACGTGAAGAGTACAGCGGTAAACTAATTGTCATCGAAGGTACCGATGGTGTCGGTCGATCCACGCACATCGCACTTCTTCGTACGTGGCTTGAGTCGCGTGGCCATGCAGTGCTGGACACCGGGATGACGAGATCGGTTCTTGCTGGCCGCGGTATTAAAGAAGCAAAAACGGGACATACTCTCGGACGCCTGACCATGCAGCTCTTCTATACAACTGACTTCCTGGATCGTTTGGAAAACGAAATGCTACCCGCTTTGCGATCCGGTTTTGTCGTGCTGACTGACCGTTACATCTACTCTGCTATGGCTCGCGCTGAGCTACGCGGAATCGACTCCGGCTGGATTCGATCAATCTACGGCATGGCCTTAGTGCCAAATGCCGTCTTTTACCTGCGAATTCAGTCGCCGCAGCAGCTAGTCGAACGTGTACTCTCGTCTGGTCGTGGATTTGACTACTGGGAGTCAGGAATGGATCTTCATCTCGGCGAGGACTTTTACGATAGCTTCATCGAATACCAGACTCGAATGCTGAAAGTCTTCGATCGCATGAGCGACGAATTTGGGTTCCATGTTCTCAACGCCTCGCGCTCCGTCCGAAGTGTTGCGTCGGATCTTCGTCGCTCGGTAGGAAAGATCATCGATGCAGCGAATGTCGAAGATACGACCCCTTCCTCTTCAGTTGATAAAGCACCTCCTGCGCCGATAAACCTCGCTGAAGTTAAAAAGAAGGCGCTGTCATAAACTTTTCTGCATTACTACGATTGCCGCACAAAACTAGTGGACAAGCAAAGAGACCACTGATAGTCGATCGCACGCCACAAGCGTCTCGATCAACGACTCCAGTCGATCAAACTCGATCGGCTTTTGCACGTGGGCGCTACAACCTGCCGCCATCGCCAGATTGTTGTTGTTCGTTGGATTGGTTGAGGAAATGGCAATGATGGGAACATGGCTCAGATCGTTTGCTTTCTTGATTCGACGAATCGCACCGAAGCCGCTGACTAAGGGCAACTGAAGTTCAATCATAATCAGATCAGGCCGATAACATAAGGCAAATTCGTACGCCTCCTCGCCATTCCTGGCTTCAATGACTGCAAATCCCAGGAACTCGAGTAGAGACCGAATCAAACCTCTAGTCTCGTCATCGCTTTCGGCAACGATGGCAATTGGCAAGTATTCTTTACTTCCTATCATCTCCGATAAAAAGTAAGTCGCCAGTATTAAAAGCCAATTACCTTTTCTTGAACTTCCTGCTAACACGCAACAAAAGAAAAGAGGGTCGTGATGCTCTATAAATCACAACCCTCAACCCAGCTATGGGCAACTTTTCCTTGAATTGGTAGAGGATACTTCGAGATCGCTACGGCGAGGTTACTTATGTTTTAAGTTCTTATGAACGTAGTTCAGTGTCTGGTCTTGCCAGCGAGCAAGTCAATAACATGAGGCAACACTGGCTTAATGACAGCGAAACTCTCAACCACTGCTTTAGGTGAACCTGGAAGATTCACGATCAAACAATTCGAACGAATGCCGCTAACTCCCCGCGAAATCATTCCCATGGGAGTTTGTTTCAATGATTCCGCTCTCATCGCTTCCGACAGACCAGGTGCCTCTCGGCTGATCGTCATGCGAGTAGCTTCAGGTGTGTTATCGCGCGGACCAAACCCGGTTCCACCCGTGGTTACGATCAGATTAACTTCAGAACTATCGGCATGGATCTTTAAGGTTTCTGCTAAAGGCTGGAGATCGTCAGTAACAATCTTACGGACTACAATCTCGGCGCTGATTTCGGTGAGGAGTCGAACAAGAGCCTCGCCCGATTCATCTATCCGCTCGCCACGAGCACAAGCATCACTAACGGTAATTACAGCTGCACGGATCTGCGTAGACATTTAACGATTGTGTCTGATGTGTTCTTTCAACCAACATCGATCCATGACAGTCCACAGGCCAGCATCAAGTGCTCGCTGCGCGGCGGCTTGATCGATCACACCCTCTTGTAGCCACACTGCTTTGGCCCCCACAGCAATTGCATCATCAACAGCATGACCGGCTTCATCAGACCTTCGAAAGACATCGACCAGGTCAATCGACTCGGGAACGGCAGCCAGGTTTGGATATGCTTGGTCACCGAAGACTGAAGCCTCGTTTGGATTGACGGCGATCACTCTGTACCCGTTCCGTCTCATGTAACCTGAAACACTGTTTGAGGGACGTAAGGGATCCGATGAAAGACCGACAACAGCGATGGTCCGACACTCCGACAGTATGCGTTTAATTGTTTCCGGAGAATTGATTGTCAACTTTCCCCTCTTGTTCGTTATGCGGTTGAAACAGCGTCCACCGAAGTACGTGCGGCGTGCAGATACTGAATCGAGTTCACTTGCGGCACCTTTCGTCCGTTTATATCGACGATAGCCTCAACTAATGCCTGGGCTCCTGTCATGGTAGTGACGCACGGAACATTGTATTGAAGTGCGGCGCGCCTGATTGCCTGTTCATCAAAGTGGGATACGCGACCAAGGGGAGTGTTAATTACAAGAGAGATTTCCCCACTCTTGATGTGGTCCACAATGTTCGGGCGACCTTCGTTTACTTTGAAGACGTTTTCAACTGTTAACCCAACTTCACGAAGACGAGAGGCAGTTCCGAGAGTGGCAATTAACTGAAAACCTAAACGGTTTAATTTTCGTGCGAGTAGAACCGCAGATCCCTTGTCTGCTTCATTCACGCTCAGAAATGCTTTACCTGTCGAAGGCAGGGTCAGACCGGCACCCATCATTGCTTTCCCGTAGGCCTCACCGAATGTTTCACCGACGCCCATCACTTCTCCAGTCGAGTGCATTTCCGGACTGAGTATGGGATCCACCCCGGGAAACTTCGCGAAAGGAAATACTGGTGACTTGATGAAAAACCGGTTGACGGTCAACTCTTCAGGCAAACCAAAGTCTTTTAGCTTCTTGCCGGACATAACCAGTGCTGCAATCCGAGCAATCGGCACTCCAGTCGCTTTCGAGACAAACGGGACCGTTCGCGAAGCACGCGGATTAACTTCGAGCACGTAAACTCGATCGTCCTTGATTGCAAACTGTATATTCATCAACCCGCAAACTGACAAAGCATTGGCAAGCTTGCGAGCGTAGTGACGCATTGTTTCCAGGTGCTCAGGATCGATACGGACTGGTGGCAATACACACGACGAATCACCCGAATGTATTCCCGCCTCCTCAATATGTTCCTGAATGCCTGCGATCACGCAGGCAGTGTCGTCTGCGAGTGCATCCACATCGAACTCAGCTGCCTGCTCGAGAAACTTGTCGATCAAAACAGGTCGATCTGGTGTGAAGCCGACAGCGTTATGCACGTAGTTTTCGAGCGCTTCCGAGTCATAAACAATCGCCATTGCTCGACCACCCAGCACATAACTTGGTCGTACCAGAACGGGATAGGCGATCCTCGCGGCCACTTCTTGAGCTTCTTCGACCGATGCCGCCATTCCATTAGCTGGTTGCGGTATGCCTAACTCTTCGAGTAACGCACCGAACCTTTTCCGATCCTCAGCCAGGTCGATTGAATCAGGCGAAGTTCCGATTACTTTGACGCCGGCCTTTTGTAATCGCATAGCCAGGTTCAAAGGCGTCTGACCACCAAACTGCACAATCACACCTTCAGGCTTTTCGACGTCGATAATGTTCATCACGTCTTCGAATGTGAGCGGTTCAAAATACAAACGATCAGACGTGTCATAGTCAGTTGAGACCGTCTCCGGATTGCAGTTCACCATGATCGTTTCGAATCCAGCTTCATGAAGCGCAAACGAAGCGTGACAACAACAGTAGTCAAACTCGATTCCCTGCCCGATGCGATTCGGACCTGATCCAAGAATCATGATCTTGCGCTGGTTCGTCGGATTTGTTTCGTCTTCAGTTTCGTATGTCGAGTAGAGATAAGGCGTGTGTGATTCAAACTCAGCGCCGCACGTATCGACGCGCTTATAGACCGGAACGATACCGAGTTGTTTCCGATACGCGCGAACCTCGTCCTCTGATCGTTCAGTCAGATAAGCCAGGCGACGATCGGAAAGAGCTACCTCCTTAAATTGACGTAGCACTTCCGGAGAAATCTCCTCGAGCTTCAGCCCTGTGATATCGCGTTGGATTTCCATCACCTGCTGCAACTGATCGAGGAACCACGGATCGATCTTCGACAGTCGATAGATCTCGGCAATTGGCCAATCGTGTTGCAACGCGTAGGTGATGTAAGAGAACCGATGCGAGTTTGGTCGCGCGAGCTTTCGTTGCAACTCGTCGTCGGAGATATCTTCCAATCGCAAAGGTTTTACCGCCTCGAGTGAACGAAGGCCTTTGAAAAGCGCTTCCTTAAATGTTCTACCAATCGCCATCACTTCGCCAACCGATTTCATCTGCGTGCCCAGCACGTCTTCGGCTTCGCGAAACTTTTCGAAGTCCCACTTCGGAATTTTTGCGACAACGTAATCAATCGTGGGTTCGAATGACGCAGGCGTTTTCTTTGTTATGTCGTTCGGAATTTCATCGAGTGTGTATCCGACAGCAAGCTTCGCTGCGATCTTTGCGATCGGAAAACCGGTTGCTTTCGACGCAAGTGCAGACGAACGTGAAACGCGTGGATTCATCTCGATGATCCTGATGTCTCCATTTTCGGGGTTCACGCCAAACTGAATATTCGATCCTCCTGTCTCAACACCAACTTTTCGAATGATGCGAATAGCCATATCGCGCAGCTGTTGGTATTCACGATCCGTGAGCGTTTGAGCTGGTGCCACCGTGATCGAGTCGCCCGTGTGAACACCCATCGGATCGAAGTTTTCAATCGAACATATGATGACGACGTTATCCGCGAGGTCTCGCATGACCTCCAATTCAAACTCCTTCCACCCAAGAATCGATTCCTCGATCAGCACTTCGTGGATCGGCGAAGCAGCCAATCCGCCACGCACTATCTCTTCAAACTCTTCCGGGTTGTACGCGATGCCGCCACCAGTTCCGCCCAGTGTGAATGAAGGTCGGATAATTGCCGGATAGCCAGTCTGACTCACGAGCTCATTCGCTTCATCCCACGACTTAGCAAACCCGCCGCGTGGCATTGCCAATCCTTCCTCGTCCATCGCTTGCTTAAATAAAAGTCTGTCCTCCGCGACCTTGATAGCTTCACGATTAGCACCGATCATTTCCACTCCGAATTCGTCTAAAACCCCTGCATCGGAAAGAGCGATCGCCAGGTTCAACGCAGTCTGTCCCCCCACCGTTGGCAAAAGCGCATCAGGCCGTTCTCTGCGAATGATTTCCGTCAACGAAGGAACCGTCAACGGTTCTATATAAGTGACGTCGGAGGTTTCCGGATCCGTCATGATGGTCGCGGGATTGGAATTGACAAGGACAATCTTGTAGCCCTCCTGGCGAAGAGCTTTGCAGGCTTGTGTACCGGAATAGTCGAACTCGCAGGCCTGCCCAATGATAATCGGACCTGAACCTATGATCAGGATTTTGTTAATGTCGGTGCGTTTAGGCATCAGTTGTGTGCTCGGTGTTTGAAACTTGGAAGTCGAAGCATTTTACATAACTCTGACTGCGGAGACGAACGGCCACTTGTCCGATATGTTTTAGCTTGTCTCTGTGCGATAAGCTTTTAGAAACTCTTGCAGTTGCGTAGAAGTTAACCTGTCTATTTTCAGGTAAGGAAGGGGACCCTGTCCCCGCAGCTGCATAGACTCCTCCCAGCGGGGACAGGGTCCCCTTCCCTACCTGAAAAGTTTCCATCAATTGTTTGTGAAGATATGGCGCAGCTTCGAGGTTCAGTGATTCGGGATTCAACTCCGCGAGACATCAAAACGTCGACGACCCATGTGAGTTCGATAGTCTTCGCCATCCATCTGGACCGTCGTACACATCTCGTAGAGTCGACTCCGCAGGCGACTGCTGATTCTTTCCTCCAACGTCGGTTCTCGCATCGCTTCCGGTTTCCCCTTCCGACCAAATGTCGTAGCAGGGGCTGACTCGCGCAGTTCGTCCGAGTAGTTGGTGGTAAAGACTGTGAGCTTATTATCGTTGTACCGCTTGTTGATGATTTGGTACATCGTGTCACGAACCCATTCAGTAGGTACCGTTGCACCAAGTTCGTCCAGCACCAACACGTCAGCCTGATAAATCGGTGCGAGCACGCTTAGCTCAGACGACTTGGAGATTGGGTTATACGAATCCTGAATTGCTTTCAGTAGAGAACCGAATTCAGTGAACATCCCGGCGAAACCTTTTTCTACTAAACCCTTGATGATTGCAACGGCGAGATGTGTTTTGCCTACGCCGGCCGGTCCCGTGAACAACAGACCCCGATCTACCGCTGGATAATCGAGAACGAGAGTTTTGGCATACAGCAAGGCATTGTCTTGAAGTGTTCCGGGTTCCGATTTGAAACCATCGAACGTGCAATCGCGATAACGTCTTGGAATGTGAGCATTCTCGATCAATTTCGTCGCCGCATTCGATCGACTGCACGGACAGAGAACAGCGCCCTTGCCTTCAATTAACTTGGTTCCCGTGCCATGACACTCGCTGCAGACTTCGTCGTTATGGCTCGTCACGTTTGCCGATTGTTTCGCGCCTTCGATCATTCGAGGAAAAGTTGTGTTTGCTCCTTTAATTTGATTATAGCATCCGAGTTCCAAACATCCTTTCGTTGAACTCTTCGCAGCTTGTTATATGTACATGAACGCCGTGGGTACATAAAATCGCTGTGATATATTGCTCGAAACCACTATGGGCTTTCTTCAGTCGCTGCTCACCAAACTGGGTCTAATCTCGCTCAAAGCCGAACGCCATCCAATCCGGGTGTTTTTACTCGACGATGATGAGCGGCGCCATAAGTGGTTCCGTGATCGATTCAAAGGCGACTTCCTCGACATCGCGGAGAATGTTCCCAGAGCACAGGAAATGTTGGGAGTGGCCTCCTACGACGCGATATTCCTCGATCACGATTTGCATCCGGAACATTATCACGCTGAATCCACAGACGATGAACGAACCGGTTACGCGGTGGCACTTTGGCTAAGCACCAATCCTGACATTCAACGTGCCTCAACGATCCTCGTTCATACGCGCAACGCGGACGGGGCCATGCGAATGGTCGAGGAGCTGAGGAAAGCTGGCCGCGCCGCAGAGTACGTTCCTTTTCCTTACCTTGGGGACCGCATCAAAACCTACTGGCAACGGTAAGATTAGCAAGAGACAATGCGGCAGACGGCAACCTTTATCTAGTAAGCCATCTCCAAATATGAAACCTTGGCCAGTTGAATACCCGCTCTAGGGTTTTGCTCAACAAAATACTAGTTCTACTTACCCGAATTACTGAACCTCACGGATGTACGGATGGCTTTTGGCGACTATCCTAAGAGCGATGTGTAAAGTTCGGAGAGATCCGCCAGCATCATTCAGGCACTGAACGACCTGGATGTTGAAGACGCTTTAAGTTGCGTAGGTTTGTTGAAGATCCTGGACATGTTTAGAGTCAATTCTCTTTCAATTCAACGCGGGCTGTGCAGGACGCTGTCCACAGTAATCCTAGGCTTTAGTGTCGGCGCGCAATTCGCAAACAGCCAAACGCAAACCCCTCCTCAACCCAAAGCTGTCTCACAACCTAGCCCGCAAGCTTCACCACTTGCTTCGCCCGGTGCACCGATCATTGCTGTTCCGCAAGTTGCTGCGGAATCAATGCGACTCAACCAGGAACTTCGGAGTTTGCCCGAGAGCTCGGTGTCCAACGAAGCGCTGGTCCGACTTGAGCAACGGATAAATGTATTGAGCGCGACGACAAGTGAGAAAGCCCGCAAGAGTGAGCAAACGATTCAAGCTGGCGCAATCTTCACTGAACTACAACAGTCGTCCTTGGATTGGCAGGCGTTGCAACGGGAAGTCGATGGGCTCGCGGAAACCTTGACTCAGGATGCTACGACTCTTGAGAACGAACTACGCACGCTCAAGAGCGACCAGAACCGCTGGCTTGCAACAAGTGGAGTTGTTAAGGCTCAAGCTTCTCCGCCTGAACTTCTGGATCTCATCAATAGAGCTCTTGGCGATCTTGATGCCGCGATCAAATCAACTGAAGAACGGCGGGGCCGGATTGTCACTCTGCAACAGTTGCTGGCAAAGGAAAGCTCGATCGTTACGGCCCAAATCGAACAATTAAATAATGCAGTGGCCGACTCCCAGCGCAGTTTGCTGGTGCAGGACAGTCCGCCTATTTGGAAAGTTCAGTTTGTTTCTCATGATGACAACAGCCTCTCTGGTCTGATGCGAGGTTCTTATGCAGAAGGCGTTACGCGATTAAACGCTTTCATAGTCATTAAGCGAATACCACTCATAGCAATTACATTACTCACAGTTGTGGCGTTCATTTGTTTCATCCGCCTCAGTGGTGCTGCGAAAGCCAAAACTGAACAATCCAATCTCGAGCAAAACGACTGGATTTTAGAACGCCCGGTTTCGCTGACTCTCCTCTTCTTCTTCGTTGCGATGATCCCTTTGCTCTATGACGCGCCGAACAGCGTGATAGGAGTGGTGTATCTAATTGGGTTGATTCCGGTCACAAGGCTACTAAAGCCGCGGCGGACAAAACCGCTGCAAAGGATGCTGGTTGTTTTAATTCTCAGTGTATTTTCGTGGCACCTTATCAAGCTCTTCGAGTTCCCGATTTGGCTCAAACGAGATCTCTCCACTCTTTTTACGGTGGCGGTTATTGTGCTGTCCGGCTGGATGCTCTTTGAAGCGCGCCGTCAGAGTAACCGTGTTCCAACTCTGACCCTCACGGCAATCGTTGTCGGTGAATTCATCCTCTGCCTTGCGGTTCTTTTCAACGTGTTTGGCTACGTTGGGCTTTCGAGCTTACTTACACAAGGTACTTTTATCAGCGCCTATCGTGCCGTTGCACTTTACACCGTCGTCGTCGTGGGGGTGTTACTAATCTCGTTCCCGCTTCGACCCGAAACGCAACCAGCTGGCGTTGTGAGGGCAGACCTGGGCCGTCTTGCACGGCAGCTCACGTTCGCGTTGAGCCTGGTAATGCTTCTCGTCTGGATCCATACCACGCTGGGACTGTTTGCTATCAGAGAAAGCGTATACGCAGGGCTAAGAGCAGCACTCGATTATCGATTCACAATTGGCTCAGCGAGCATCGCGGTCAGCAACATCGTTGCGTTTGTTTTGACTTTGCTGTTGGGTTACCTGGCAGCATCGATCACTCGTGCGATTCTAGGTGAAGGAATTCTGCCACGTCTGAAACTTGCTCGCGGTCTTCCTAATGCAATCGCCACCAGCACGCACTATGTGCTACTCGTGTTGGTCTTCTTACTCGCAGTCACAGCCGCCGGTGTCGAATTATCGAAGTTCACTATTCTTACTGGAGCATTCGGTGTTGGGCTTGGCTTTGGCTTACAGAACGTAGTCAATAACTTCGTGTCTGGTCTCATACTCCTTTTTGAACGGCCCGTAAGAGTGGGTGACCTTCTGGAGATGAAGGGTGTCCTTGGTGAGGTAACGAAGATTGGTTTTCGGTCAAGCACCATCCATGCGCTCGATGGCTCCGATCTAATAATCCCAAATGCTAATTTGATTTCGGAGCAGGTAACAAATTGGACTTTGAAAGATACACGGCGTCAGATTGTGCTCAACATTCACGTTGCCTATGGTAACGATCCTACGAAGGTGCGCGATTTGTTACGTTCAACTGTCGCCGCGCATCCTGACGTGCTTGAATATCCTGGACCAAAAGCCATATTTCTTGGCTTCGGGGATAGCGCTCTAAATTTCGAGATCTACTTCTGGGTTTCCCGTCCCCAGGTTGTACTCGAGCTTAGGAGTGAAGTGGCACTGGCTATCGCGGCTGCATTGACCGAGGCTGGCATTCAAGTACCTGTCCCTCGACGTGACTTGCACATTATCGGCCTCAATCAAACTAACGGTTCAGACCAAGAGATAACATCCGAGAGTGCTGAACGCAGCGAGCGAAATCAGCGCACCGAAAGTCTCACCTGAAGTAATGAGTGGCTTTTAATAGCGCATGGAAAGCTAGCTATGTTGCCTCAGCATGTTGGACGATCGGTTCGCTCGGCTCACACACTTGGGTCTGGCTGATCAATTTTCGAGTTACCTCCCGGAACTCGGCAGTATTCGCTGACAATAACTGTCACATTCTCACTCATCCACATTCTTAAATCGGTCCAAATAACCGACGCCGGTCATTTTAGAAAGCGAGTCGGTCAAAGTGCTGTCCACCGCGAGGTTTCCTCACTGCACTGGTAAATAATCCATGAGGTCTCGGCAAGCTGGCCCACGCGTTATAGATCCGCTTATGTGTCTCAACTCTTAGTAACTAGGACTCATGGAGCTCGATCAAATCGATATGGCACATACGTTGCTCTAGTGAACGCGGGACTTGTAAGGTGAGTCGCTTACCTGCCGCTCTTCCTACCGTAGGTCCAACGCAAGTATTTATCAGCTCCACCCTCATTTTCAATTGAGGGTAGATCTGCGTTCAGCAGTCTTTGAAAAGATATTTTTGGGTTTCTGTGAAGTAAGAGGGATTAGATATTTAGGCTTGTTGATGGTCGGTTCCCTCCCTTGCGCCCCAAGGAAAAACCATTAGGCCATCAAGTTTCAAAAATTTGTTTGGAGGATTATAGCAGTGCCAAAATCGAGTTCGGGAAGATCATCATTCTCCCACATCGTTACCCTTCTTTTGCTCGCCGCATTACTGGTCTCAGGCCTTAGAGTCTCTAGAACAGTTTCTGCGGCGACACTGCGCACCTGGTCCGGTGCTCACCCACCTACAGCTTTGAATAACCCGAGTGATTGGGTCGGCAATGTAGCACCGGTAGCTGGCGATGACTTGTCGTTCCCAGCGGGCCCAAAACGCAAATCAATTAGAAACAATTATCCCAATGGGACCAGTTTCAATTCGCTTAACTTCTCCGGCAGTAATTACAACCTCCGGAAAAATTCTTTGACTCTTACCGGCGGTATCAACACTTCCAACTCGACCGGCTCGAATCAAATCTCGATACCACTTCAACTGAACGGCGCGCAAGCTTTCACATCAACAAGTGTAGGAAGCACGCTAAACCTAAACGGACCGATCAATCTTAATGTGAACCTTCTGACCTTCGCTGGCGCAGGTAAGACTTTTGCTAAAGGCGTGATCAGTGATTCAGGCGCACTCACAAAGGATGGCTCCGGCACTTTGACACTGTCGGCCAATAACTCCTACTCGGGTGTAACCACGGTTGCCGCTGGACTGCTTCTGGTCAACGGCCAGCAATCAAGTAGTCCAGTGGTGTTGACAGGTGGAACTCTTGGGGGAACAGGACGCGTTGGATCTATCACAGGCACTAGCGGCGCGATTAAGCCAGGAACGGCAGCTGCCCCAGGGATTCTGAATAGTGGCAACGTCAGCCTCAACCCGGGCACGTCGTTAGTTATAGATCTCGACAGCAATAGCACCCTCCCCCTCGGCTACAGACAACTAAATGTCACCGGCAGTGTGAGTCTGGGTGGAAGTACCCTAGACGTTTCAGCCAATTTCCCAACAAGCGTCGGGGACACCTTTACCATAATCAATAACGACGGAAACGATGCTGTCTCAGGAACGTTTGCAGGACTTGCTGAAGGCGCCATATTAATCCTGGGCGGCTTCCGTTACTCAATCAGCTATACAGGTGGAACCGGCAACGATGTCGTGCTCACCCGATTAGTTACACCTGGCCCACCGCCGCCATCAATCTCTGTCGGCGATGTAACGGTAAGTGAAGGCGATAGCGGAACCACTCCAGCAACCTTCACACTGACCCTCTCTGCCCCAAGTGCTCAGACAGTTACTGTCGATTACTCGACAGCCGACGAAACTGCCACATCACCTGACGACTACATCTCGGCTTCGGGGACGTTAACTTTCAATCCAGGTGATACAACAAAAACGATTCCAGTGTTAGTCAACGGCGACACCCTGAATGAGGACAATGAAACCTTTGTTCTCAACCTTAGAAACTCAACTAACGCGAGCCTAAGCGACCCTGATGGCCGCGCTACTATCACGAACGACGATCCAATTCCGTCGATAACAATCGGAGACGTCAGCGTCACCGAGGGCGATACTGGAGTAGTAGACGCAGTTCTACCGGTTACCTTATCAGCGGCCAGCGGTAAAACAGTGACCGTAAACTACGCGAGTGCTGATGGAACAGCCAGCGAGCATCCGGGTAATGACTACACTGGGGACTCCGGCACAATCACCTTCGATCCGGGTGCAACGGACGATGAGGTTGATATCACAGTAAACGGCGATACCAATGTTGAGTCTAACGAAACCTTTTTCGTTAATCTTTCGGGCCAGACCAACTCAACTTTAGCGGATGCTCAAGGTCAAGGAACCATCGTTGATGACGATGCTGCTCCGACACCAACGCCGACGCCAACTCCTACTCCGTCGCCGACACCAACTCCGTCGCCGACGCCAACTCCGTCACCGACACCAACTCCGTCGCCGACGCCAACTCCGTCACCGACGCCAACTCCGTCACCGACACCAACTCCGTCGCCGACACCCAATCCGTCGCCGACACCCAATCCGTCGCCGAGTCCTGGTGACACCGTGCAGTTCAGTGTCGCTAACTACGATGCGGATGAAGCTGTAGGCAATATCACTATCACGGTGAACCGTTCAGGTGACACTTCTGCTCCGGCGATAGTCGAGTATGGAACATTCGACTTGGGTGCTTCGGAACGGCGAGATTACACCACCTCGGTCGGAACGCTACGTTTTGCTCCGGGCGAGTCCACAAAGACCTTCCTCGTATTCATAACCGACGATGCTTACGTTGAAGGCACTGAAACTTTCAGCCTTAATCTTTCGAATCCTATCGGCGTGAATCTCGGTAGCCAGTCGAGCTCTACCGTAACGATCATCGACAACGATGTTGCGCCAACGTCAATTAATCCAATCGACGACACGCACTTTTATGTTCGTCATCACTATGTCGACTTCCTCAACCGTGAACCTGATTCAGCTGGCTTGGCTTTCTGGATGAATCAGATCACTTCGTGTGGCAACGACGCACCGTGCGCCGATGTCAAGCGCGTCAACGTCTCGGCCGCATACTTCCTATCGATCGAGTTCCAACAAACTGGCTATATGGTTTACCTGTTGCAGAAAGCTTCTTTCGGCAACATGCCGCGTTACCGACAGTTCATGGGCGACACTCAGGAAATCGGAAGAGGCATCATTGTGGGTGCGCCGGGATGGGAAGCGCAGCTGGATGCGAACAAAGCGGAGTTTGTCGACCGCTGGGTCAACCGACCTGCATTCAAGACTCAGTTTGACGGTATGTCAGACAGCCAGTTCGTAGATGCACTATTCCTAAATGTTGGAATCGTGAATACGGCAGAACGTGACTCTATGGTCGCGGGTCTGCAAGGCAGCTCCATGACACGAAGTGCTGTGATACGCCAGCTGATTCAGGATCAAGCGTTCTCGCAGAAGGAGTTCAATTCCGCTTTCGTGTTGATGCAGTATTTCGGCTATCTAAGAAGGAACCCGGACGATGCGCCGGACAATAACCTTGATGGCTTTAATTTCTGGCTCAACAAACTGAATCAGTTTAATGGCGACTACATCGCGGCTGAGATGGTGAAAGCCTTTATCACGTCGATCGAGTATCGTCAGCGGTTCGGCCAGCCGTAATAATGTTGGTTAGAGCAGTTAGTAGTTAATACGAGAGGCCCAACTCACGTTGGGCCTCTTTTTTTGAGCCTTAGTTTTTTTGGTGTGAGACAGTGCGGTGGATCGGTGCAGTAGCCCGACTGTCAAGGAGGGCTCAGCTGGAGGATGTTGAGGTGTTTGTAGAGCCCTCCTTGACAGTCGGGCTACTGCACCGACTCACACCGCGGGCTACTGCGAGCGATTTCTCTTCAAACTTCACCGCAGAGAAGAACGAGTGAACGCTGCAAGCGTAGAGACTCAACTTATATTGTCCTGTACTTCAGAATCGTTTATCGGTATCTCTCAATTTGCTCTCTCAGTGTTACGGTGGGACTAACAAGTTTCTTCGTAACCATCGTTTGACTTATTCTTCCCGACGATGAACAGAACACGATTAGTTGGCTGGATCGACTGGCTTATTGCAATCATTCTTGCCTCGATCAGTGCAGCAATTGTGATCTGGCAAAACTCTCACTTAGCAGTTCTGTGGGACCTAAGCTACATCCTCGAAAACTCATACCGCATTTCGCTCGGTCAGATTCCGTATCGTGATTTTCCGTTTCCTTATGCCCCACTCACGTTTCTGACTCAGGCAGCACTCATAAAACTTACCGGACGAGTTTTCTTTCACCACGTGATCTACTGCGCGGTAGTTAACGGTCTGAGTGTTTTGTTGACATGGCGAATCTTATTGCGAGTCTTACGCACCACATCTAACAAGCGTTTGCTTGCACTTGTGCTCACAACACCGCTTGCGGTCTTAGGTGTATACGGAGTGTTTCCGCATCCTTTCTACGACTGCGATTGCACCTTCGTTGTTCTTGTTTGTTTGCTTTTGCTGTTGCGATTTCAGCAAGAGGACTCCAAGCAACGAGGAGACGACGAGGAGACGCGGAGATGGGGAGATCGCACCTCGCTGATAGAACACTTCGCCACTGGTGCGGTCCCTGTTCTTCCTTTATTCACAAAACAGAATACCGGAGGCGCCTTTCTCGTCTCAGCGGTTGGTTGCCTCGTTCTACTATTTCTTATCGACGTTTACCGCAGGCAAGACGTTCGTAAATACATTTTGTTGTTCGCAGGTTTGGGAACGAGTCTCGGTGTCGCTCTTCTAGTCATTCATCGATTTGCTGGTTTACACAATTACTATCAATGGACCTTCAGATTTGCCGCACAGAGACGAACGCCTGCATTCGCAGACATGATTGGTATGTATAAAGACACAGGTACGGTGTGGTGGCTATTGCCGGTTGTAGCTGGTTTAGTCCTGATGTGGCTCAGTAGAAGAAATCGACAGGTACGTTGGTTGTCACTGGTCTTAATCTTAGTTCCATTTGTCTGGCCGGTTATTTATCTGTTTCGTGACAACGACGCATCAGAGCGTGCGGAACGACTGGTGAATTTGTGGCCACTAGTCTTGATTCTGTCGCTTATCGCGATGGTCTCGATTTTGCGCCGTAGATCAGTTTCGGATTTACTCCTGCCATTGGTAGTAATCGCCACAGTGCACGGCGCGTTCATGTCACAGCAACTCTGGGGATCGACATACGCACTGTGGCCACTCTTCATGGTTCTCGTTGCGGTTGTTATCTCAGCGTTATTCCGGGGCAGTAGCCCGACCGTGAGGGAGGGCTCTGGTCACGCATCTCATGCCCTCCCTAACAGTCGGGCTACTGTCCCGGTACTGGCCTCAGTGATTTCAATCAGCCTCCTGATCGCAGGCACACTTTATGTTCGATCACACGAGCGGCTTGAGTACGCAAACCTGGATGATGGTGATGTAACTCATTCGACTAATCCCGCACTGAAAGGTCTGTCGACTCGTGGTTCCTGGTTAACAGACTTTGATGAACTCGTCGCTTACGCTGACAAAGAGCTCCCTCACGACGATGGCATCCTCTGTTTACCAGGTGAAGACCTCTTCTATTACACAACCGGACGCCGTCCACAATTTCCCGTCGTAATGTTTGACCACACAATCAACCCCTACTCTCCACAGGAAATCGTCGACATCACCCGCGAAAGAAACATTAATTGGTTGATTGTGAAAGATGATCTGCAGTTGGAAGAGGAACCCGTTGAGAAGAAAGACGAGCTGATGAATCTGCTGATGAAAGAGTTTGAGTCAGTTGATAGTTTGAACAATTATGAGATCTACAGGCGCAAGTCTGGCGACGAGGACGAGGAGAATGACAAACCTGATACACCATAACTCTCCGACATTGACTTCAAGTTGTTACCGCGCAGAAGAACGATCCCACAACTGAAGTTGCGGGATCGTTCGATTCACAACATCACAACTACTTAGATGGTCAGGCCAAGTCCCACAGATACAGCTGCCTCGGTTGCTGCCATCGCTGACGTTCCTTTATTTCACCTCAAACTTCACCGTGTAGAAGAAAGATCGCACTTCCTATTTTGTGCCCCCCGCGCAGACTAAGGGCGGGGCGCAGCTTGTCAAGGGTGTTTTGTCAAAATGCAAATGGTGGCTTGCAAGCCTTCGCTCCTTCACCATTTCTTATTGCCGCACACGCATCTCTACGGCACTTGAAGAAGTCTCTGCATTGCTGACGTTGAGTTTCATCGGCAGCTGCCTTTTTGCAGGCGACAAAATCCTGGGCTGCATCCTGCATACACACCTCTTCTTGTTGTTCCGGTGTTGGAGGAGCTGCAGGATCTTGTCCGCGAACAGTTGATAGTTTAAATGCCATACCTGATAACAGGAGGAGCATTGCGAATGCAATTAGTAATGAGCTGGGTCTTTTCATCTGAGGATCTCCTTTTTGCACTTGTTAGACAATTCCGGAATGTACACAGAGCACAGTGCCAAAGTCGGTCTTTCTTACAGTTCACCAAGCCTTTTCGGCCCGAGACTGAAGGCAAATCCGTAGTCGGCCATTTCGACGAAGCCAAGAATTGGTCACAGCTCGTGTCCAAACTTCCACTATGGCCGCGTCAACCCCATACGGTAAGTCAGAGAGTACGTGCCAACAAGAGTCTGCTTTCCGTTATGCGGATCATTGGAAAACAAGTTAGCAACCATTGGATTTGGATTTATCACGCTGTCCTGAGTCGGGTTAGGCACGATGCTCCAATTCACACATTGACCACCACTCAGAGCATTGCACGAAACAATCGCTCGGCCGGTGTTTGCGTAATACGGACTCATTATCAGTCCGTAACTAGTACCGGAAATTGTGAAATTCACATGCATCGAACAATTTGGGTTTGAAGTAGTGATACTCGGGAAGCTTGCTGTATTCGTTGTCGCGCCAGTCGGATCGAAACAACGACTAATGACTCGCCCGTGGAGGGTATAATCGCCCGTCGGTCCCGCACCGGTTAGTCGGTTCAGACTAAGACTAATCCACCGGGTCGGCGAGTCTTCAAGGTGCAGGCTCCAGTCAGAATAGTTATTACCCTCGAGGCGATCGACAACGCTGTTAACAGTTGAGGTTCCGTAGATGCCGAATGCTCCGCTACTAGCTGTCAGGTCTGGATTTAGATCATCGCTCCGCAAATCCACGAATGCGCTATCGTCTGTGGTTCTGTCAAAGATTGTTGATGTAACGTTGGGATTTGGCGTTGGCGTAGGCTTGGCCGCTGCCGCAGTTTGAATCTCCAGCGGTGTATTTGGTAGCGAAACTATGAGACCGAGTGCGGTCAAAAAGAAAACTGCTGCCAGCAAGAATATTGGTCCACGGATTCCGTGGTTTGCAGATTTACTCATCTGAGTTCTCCTTTTATTTTATTTAAC
>Ga0163163_10001868_pt1 | contig 17798 bp, 15 predicted proteins | sample S65metaG_FD_119766 | JGI IMG/M metagenome (GOLD analysis project Ga0163163, IMG submission 119766) | Switchgrass rhizosphere microbial communities from Kellogg Biological Station, Michigan, USA - S6-5 metaG | ecosystem: Host-associated > Plants > Roots > Rhizosphere > Soil | place: USA... | reverse complement strand
TTTGCCTCTGACGCGGTAAGGTTTAAAATCTGTCCCTGGTTCTCTCCACAAATACCCGTATGCGGTTCTTCAACGAAACTTTTTACACTTTGCGAATGCCAGTGATAACGTCTGGCCATGGCATCACCTTCCCGCATTCCTTGTTGTACTACAGTCCAATGTCCTTCATTACTTAAAATAAAATTGTGAGTATATAATTGAAACCCATCCTGTACAGCTGTATTATCAACCTTTGCACTTAGCTTGCTGAAACGAACCAATTCATTTCCATTTAAACCGGTTTGTTCGCCTATCAACATCAATTCCCTGGGAGCATCTTTCGAAAATTTTCCCTTACCTCCGGCGATATAAATTCCTAACTGTTTTGAATGCGGGTTAATTGATCTTTTTAAGGCACCCATCACCGATGTAGTAATCCCTGATGAATGCCAATCCATTCCCATTACCGCCCCAAAACTCTGGAACCAAAAAGGATCACTAATCCGACTTAAAAATTCTCTTGTGCCATATTCTTCGAGGATGGATTCAGTAATGGCAAAACCCAGCTTGCCCATTCGTTCGTAGAGCCATTTTGGAACAGATCCATTATGAAGGGGAAGATCGGCAGAACCACTACGCTTCATCTTTTAAAAATACTGATTTACCAATGGGCTAGGCTGTAAAAACTGTTAAGATGAATTAAACAAGATGCAGGAGCTAAGCCAACAATTATCAAAACAAAGTCCCGCAAAAATGCGGGACTTGTTAACCTTCAACCATTCTTTTACGGCAGATCAGTAAATTCCCGCTTTTTGCGGGAGCAGCACATAAAAAAGACAAGTTTAAGACAGTAAAACGCTGCTTTGGTTTAATCAGGATTTACCCTTCGAAAAGTTCCGGTTGGTCGTAGCTCAACCTGAAAGTTTTACGATGGTATTTACATGGACCGTGCTGGTCCAGGGCTTCCTGATGTTCGCGGGTTGCATAACCCTTATTTTGAGCCCAGTTATATTTGGGAAACTTGTGATGAAGGTCTTTCATAAAATCATCGCGGTACGTTTTGGCCAGCACACTGGCTGCTGCAATAGAAGCATATAAACCATCGCCCTGGATAATGCATTTGTGAGGTATTCTTTTATACCGGGCAAAACGATTTCCATCGATAAGTAATAATTCTGGCTGAAGCTTTAACTGTTTAATTGCAATATGCATGCTTTTAAAAGAAGCTCTCAAAATATTATACTTATCAATTTGTTTATTATTCAAACTCGCCACAGCATAACTTATGGCATAATGCTCTATAAAGGGTCGAAGTTCATACCGTTCCTCTTCAGTTAATTGTTTTGAATCATTAAGCAAGGGATGAAAAAAATCTTTTGGAAGAATAACAGCTGCTGCATAGACAGGGCCTGCAAGGCATCCACGGCCAGCTTCATCGCAGCCGGCTTCAAGATATTTCTCGTCGTAGTATGGTTGCAGCATTGGTTGCGAATTTACATTTTGTAACGAATTGGAATTAAAAATTTATATACTCAATAAGGTATTATTTCCACTCAAGTAAGAATCTCACTTTCGATCTATTACGTAACTTAGTAACGAACCAATTCTGCTATGAATTTTTTGCGCTCGACATGGTGTCCTGTTTTTTTGGGAATTATTACCACCGTTTTAATTCTTACCAGTTTATTGCCGGCTGCGCAGAAAAACGTTTTAATCAATTCTTATACTAATCAATACACGGAGGGAGAAGAATGGATACCTCCTGAAGAAAAGGAAGTTCCTTATGACAGTAATGGAGACTTGATTCGTTATGGAAAAGAATTGATCGTTAATACGTCAAAATACTTAGGGCCGCAGGGCCTTGTAGCACATATTTCAAATGGTATGAATTGCCAGAATTGCCATCTTGATGCAGGTACAAAAAACTTTGCTATTCCGCTTTCTGCTGTTGCGGCAAATTTCCCAAAATGGTTGGACAGGAGTGAAAGGACACAGTCTGTCGAAAGCAGGGTAAATGATTGCCTGCAAAGAAGCCTTAATGGGAAGCCGCTTGATAGTCTTAATTATGAGATGCGTGCCTTTGTTGCTTACTTAAACTGGCTTGGACACGAAGTGCCAAAAGGTGTAAAGCCAAAAGGCAGCGGAATTCAGTCACTTCCGTTTTTAAACAGGGCCGGCGACGCTGCCCAAGGCAAAGTAGTCTATGAAAAGGACTGCAGCAGGTGCCATGGCGTTAATGGTAATGGCGTTTTATCCCCGGATAAAATGACTTATGTGTACCCTCCGTTATGGGGCCAAAACAGTTATAATGTGAATGCTACCTTGTACAGAATTATGCCGTTGGCAAGCTTTATTAAGGCAAACATGCCATTCGACAAAACAGGTTCCGTCTTTTTAACCGATGCGGAGGCCTGGGATGTTTCAGCTTATATTATTTCACAACAACGGCCAGGTACACATTTTACGATGGACTGGCCCAATCCATCCAAAAAACCGCTCGATTACGCTTATGGTCCCTACGCAGATGAGTTTTCAGAATTGCAACACAAATATGGCCCATTTGAACCTATAAAAAATGCAAAGGCCAGCAGTGAATCAGTTAAACCAAACCAACGCACTACTGGCTTAAAATAATTTGTACTTATCCTGCAAAACAATAAGCGCATCCATGCTCCTGTGCACGCCCAACGGCCCACACACCGGAAGGAACTACCTGTATGCCGGGTAATATGCCTTTTTTCCATTCATTGAAAACGTCTTCATGTTTCAAATTATTCATTTGAGCTACAGCTGCACTATAAACGGTAAGCGCCATATTACATACGCAGAACATCACGCCACTATCTTGTAAGTCATTAATTCCAATCTGAACCGATCCAAGGCCAGGAAGCTGAAAATCATCCTTGCCCGGTTTCCAGAAGGCATTGCGTACAGAAGAGGTTTTGGTCTTATCATCATTAACCTTAAAAACTTCCCCGAATTTATATTTTGTCCACAATGAACTATCCATAGCGAATGGAATTGCTTCATGCCGTAGAATAACAACGACACCTGTGTCTTTCTCAGACGACCCGGTCATGCCATTAGTAACTAAAAAAACTCTCGGCCACGCAAAAGGCATGACCCCGTTGGGTTCCGTGGCATCAAAAGCAATTTTATGTTTTTTACTATCCAGTTTTTTAAACCAGGCATCTGGATCATCATCAGTAGAAATTTTATGGCCTTGTTTTGCCATAGTTTGCAGTGGAGCAGCTATGCCTGCGAGGCTCATGGCAGCAGCGCCGGTAGCAAGCGTACCAATAAAGGCACGGCGGTTAGTGGTGGTATCATTTTTTTCCATAACAAAGGTTTTGGTGAAGGAATTGTCTATAAAAGCTACGAAATAGTATAACCATCCGCCAAATATATTTTTGACATAAGCCCGGCTATTCTTTTTATGTGCTGACATACCTTTGCCCGCCGATGAATATGACAGAACAAAAACGGTCCGACCGGGCGGTAGCTAATTGGATTTTGATTGGTGTAGGAATGCTGATCATTCAAATACTTTTAGGAGGCATCACGCGATTAACAGGTTCCGGTTTATCAATAACTGAATGGGACGTGATAACAGGAACTTTACCACCCTTAAACGAACATACATGGTTACAGGAATTTCACAAGTACCAGCAAACGCCCCAATACCGTTTATTGAATTTTGATTTCACCATCAGGGATTTCAAGTTTATTTTTTTTTGGGAATGGTTTCATCGCTTGTGGGGGCGATTGATTGGACTGGTATTTTTGATTCCATTTATCGTTTTTTTGATGCAGAAGCGTTTAACAGCCCAAATGCTAAAGCCTCTTGTTATTTTGTTTTTGTTAGGCGCTCTGCAGGGTGCTGTTGGCTGGATAATGGTGGCAAGTGGCCTAACTGGCGATGCCATTTATGTTAAGCCAACAAAACTGGCCATGCACTTCATTCTTGCCTGCATTTTGATCAGCTATGCATTTTGGTTCGGTTTGCAATTGAAAATTCAAAATGAACCTTTAAGTGGAAATCCAGGGTTAAAAAATTTTACATGGGCACTCGTCATCATTCTGTTTATCCAGTTAACTTTTGGTGCTTTGCTTGCGGGACACAAGGGGGCAACTGCTGCACCAACCTGGCCGGATATTAATGGAAGTTTTGCTCCAGCTTATAATTTCAACCAGGGAACTATCGGCATAATTGACAACCCCATTGTAATTCAGTTTATTCATCGATCCATCGCATATTTGTTAGTGCTGTTAATCCTTCCCTGGACTATCCGGGCTTTAAAAGTAAAAGCATCACTATCGTTTGTTAAAGCAAGATGGATACCACCTCTTTTGGTGTTGATCCAATTAATGCTTGGCATTTTTACTGTTCTTACCAGTACAAGAATTCGTCCTGCCAAATGGAATGTTTTTGAATGGCTGGCACAACTGCATCAGCTGGTTGCTATTTTATTACTGCTTTCACTAATTGCAGGATTATTTTTTCTACAAGGCAAACAAAATCTTAAATCCGAAAACGCAGTTGAAGCTAACGCGATTTAGTAGTACATTAGGGACACATGAAAGCGCCTTTAGGAACCTATTTAAGAGGTATTTTTTATTCGTTACCCGTACAGCTCATTTTTCTGCATTTCAGGAAATACCAGGTATTGCTGATTTTCTGGTTTATTATGTTCAGTGTTGTGAACAGCGGCTTTATGAAAAGTTTTGGAGCCGATGCACTGTTTTTAGCCCCAGAGTATTTGAGTAATGTCAATTCTATCAGTTGTGCTATAATGGGAATAGCCATTGGGGTTTTTATTATGTGCTGGAACATAACAACTTTCATTTTGTTTAGCCGGCACTTTACGTTTCTTGCAGCAACCCAATATCCGTTTTTAAAATATTGCATTAACAACAGCGTTATACCTCTTTCGTTTTTAGCTTTTTATTTAATCAGGGCATACCAGTTTGCCCACTACAAAGAACTAATTAGCAATGTCGAGATCATTTTCCTGACAGTTGGCTTTATGGCCGGGTTACTGTTGATTCTTTCCATTTCATTCTTCTATTTTTTCCGTGCAGATAAAACCATTTTAAAACGTTTGCAACCAGCGTTTAAAAGTGCAAGGAATGTAATCTATCATTTTCAACCCGATCCGCATCCAGCAAGCATTAAATCGCTTATTTACTCCGAGTGGTTTTTGGATTCTTTTTTTCGCATTCGAAAATGCAGGGATGTTTCGCACTACTCAAAAGAGTTGATGGAAAAAATATTTAAGCAACACCATTTTGCCGCAGTTTTTAGCTTATTAATAGCCTATGTGTTTTTAATCGTTATTGGCTTTTTTCTTGATTCAAGATTTTTTCAATTACCTGCCGGCGCCAGCATTACTTTATTTTTTGCGATTTTAATTGGCGTTTGCGGAGCCGTAGTTTATTTTTTTCAGAGCTGGAGTGTTCCTGCTTTCCTGATCTTCGTTGGGCTTCTTAATTTTTTATATCGTATTGAATGGATCGATCCACGGAACAAAGCGTATGGATTGAATTACACTAATAAAAAAGAGCAGCCTGAATATTCGCAAAAGTCATTAGAAGCATTGGCCAATCCCGATTCCATCAATAGGGATAAACAGAATATGGAGGGCATACTTAACAGGTGGAAACTTAAACAGGGTGAAGACAAGCCTCTATTGATTGTGATGACAACCAGCGGAGGAGGAACCAGAAGTGCAACTTTTACAATGAATGTTCTGCAAAGATTAGATAGTATTACTGGCGGACAAATGATGAAAAAAACTTTTTTAATCACCGGCGCGTCCGGGGGAATGATTGGTGCCAGCTATTTCAGGGAATTATACCGTGAAAAAGTGCACGGTAAAAATATCAACCTACAATCTCCGGAATATGTAAACGACATAGCAGATGATCTTTTAAACCCAACTTTTACTTCTTTCATTGCCAGGGACCTTTTTGCACCAGAACAAAAATTTTCCGTTGGGCCTTATAGATATTTACGCGACCGCGGATATGCGTTTGAATCGGCACTGGACGAAAACACAGACGGTATTTTAAATAAGCGATTAAAAGATTATAAAGATGATGAATCTTCAGCCAGTATACCGCTGATGTTCTATCATACTGTTATAACCCGCGACGGTAAAATGATGCTGCTAAACACACAGCCTTTGCGTTTTATGATGCAGCCGCCCTCCGATTCAACAAACGAAATGGAAGCCGTGGACGCGGTTGACTATACAAGCTTTTTTGCAAAACAGGATCCATATAACTTAAGATTATTGAGTGTACTTAGAATGAATGCTACATTCCCCATTGTTCTTCCCAATGTATGGATGCCTTCAAAACCTGTTATTGATGTAATGGATGGCGGGCTCAGAGATAATTACGGTGTTGAAAATTCACTCCGCTTTTTATCGCATATGCAAAAATGGATCGAAGAAAATACAAGTGGGGTATTAATTGTTCAGATACGCGATCGAATGGACGGCGGATGGGAAAATCCTTACGAATACAACGATCTAACCGGTAATTCCACCAAATCTTTCTTTTTACTCCAGCACAACTGGTATAAAATGATGGATTATTTTCAAAGTGATATGGAAAATTACTTTGTAAGTAATAGCGGGTACCCCATACACAAAATTTCATTCCAGTATATTCCACGAAGCGAAGAAAACAAAGCGGCTTTGAGTTTTCATTTATCGGAACGGGAAAAATTAGATATTGCTGGTTCATTGAACTCCAAACACAATCAGGAAGGCTTGAAAAAGATTTTGGAACTAATAAACACTAAGGACAAATCAACCGAAAGGAATCTTTCAATATCGCAACACTAATCTTCTTTTTCGTTTCAGCCGGATCACCATCAATATGTATGGGCGCTAATCCTGGATTTTCAATTTTAATCTCATCTGTCTGAAAATAAAGTACACTTGCATTTTCATTAATCACTTCCAGCTTCTGTAATCTATTGTAACCACTTACCTGTCGAAATGCATGTAACAGGGCCGACAATTTGTTTTGCTTTGCCATTACAACAATGTCCAGTAAGCCATCATTCAAACTTGCTTTGGGCGCAATGGTGAAGTTGTTGCCAAACTGGTTACTATTGGCTATACTGATAAACAATGCGTCTGTTTTTATTGCCTTTCCATGAGTTGATAAAACAAAAGGATAAGTTTTGGCTATAAAAAAATTAGATACTGCTTTCTTAATGTAAGTAGTCAATCCCCTTTTAGGATCATTAGCAAAGTCGTATGCAACCTGTGCATCAAAACCCAATCCACATAACATGCAGGCGAATTTTTCATTCACTAAAAAAGCATCGCACCAATTACTCTTTCCTTTAAAAATAATTCTCAAAGCTTTTTCGTAATTTTTTGGGATACCTGCGCTAAACGCCAGCCCATTGCCGGAACCGCAGGGCAGTATTCCAAACTGCAGTTTCATTTTTCCTAAACTATTTACAACCTGGTTAACTGTTCCGTCTCCGCCAGCAATGACAACATCGGTAAACTGTTGCTCTTTTATAATGGGAATCAAAAATGAATAATCGCCGCTTTCTACTGATGGATAAATTGCAAAATCAAATCCTGCATCGACTGTATTTATCTCAATAATATCCCTCAAAGAAGTTTTATTCTTTGTTCCCGAAATGGGATTAACAATGTAAATCAGCTTTCGTTGCATGCACTACTCTAAAACCAAAGTGCACAAATGTAATCTTCGGAGCCGAACCTGCATTTTTACTTTCGGATCGGTTGGGGAATTAAGCGTATAAATCTTTATTTCTTTGTATTGATCAAGTAAGCTTTTTAATTCAGTTATTTTCAGGGATAGCTTTTTGCCGGTTTGTATTTTTAATTCCTGGTCTTGCGCATTGTAAACTGATATTGTTCTTTCCCACCCTTTTTGCTGCGAAGACTCACTATAATTTACTACCAGTGATTTGCTTTTTTTTAAATCCCCGGATGAAATTTTTGCAATATTCTTTTGTTCGTCTTCGGCTGAAGCTTTCAATAAAGTCTTTTTATCAAGGCAGATTTTCCAACTATCCTGCGCAAAAGCTGAGGTACCGATTAAACTTAAAAGAAAAACACAAAAAATCTTCATATCCAAATCTAATCAATTCTTATGCTGGTATCTGTTTGTAAATTGCAAAAATGGATCAGAATACCGGAAAATATATTATTGGTTTTGGTGTCCTTATTGTTATTGTTGGACTACTGATCTTTTTCTTTCATGATAAACTCAACTGGCTTGGAAGGTTGCCCGGCGATATCCGTGTAGAAAAAGAAAATTTCCGATTTTATTTTCCTATCGTTACCATGATTCTCATCAGCCTTTTGATTACGCTCATCGTAAACATCATTCAGAAGCTATAAAGCCAGTTTATTGTTTCTTCTTTTGACGATCCGCCAAACCAATTCTCCACTAAACAAAAAAACTATAGCAAAAATAGCAGGTAACAATGCTTTTTCTGAATTTAAGAAAGAGCCAATCATTGCAACAACATAAACTGAGAATGGCAATAATGCCATTAAAATCAACCCTGGAATATTCAATGGAATTTTGAAGGGACGTATTTCGCCTGCGGCAATTTTCCTTAATCGTATTAAGGCAATGTATTCCAAAAGCAATGCTGCTCCATATAGAGTGATGTCAATAATAAGTAATTCACCAAAACTCCAGAACACCATTCCGCTAACAACTATTGCACAGCAAATAATGGACACATAGGGGCTCTGATATTTCGGATGCAATGCTTTTAGTTTAGCCGGTAGCAATTTATCTTCTGACATTACCTCGGGAATCCGTGAAACTGCAAGCAGTACTGCAGAAAATAATCCTAACGCACTAGCCATTCCTCCCAGGGCAACAACAGTCGCCAAAACATTTCCGCCAATTAAAACAGCTGCTGAAGGAAATCCTTCTTCCGTTAACCTTGCAGGTTCAATTCCTGAATTTATTGCAATAAGAACCGCGATGAAATAGATTCCAAATACTGCAACAAAAGCCAGCAAGATGGAAACTACATACGACTTCACTGGTTTATTGACTTCTTCTGCATACGTAGTTACATTGTCCCATCCAATGAAGTTCCACATTACCGTATATAAACCCAAACTAATTGCCGAAAAATTAGATTGTTTGAATGAAGGTCTCGGAATTGCAATGTGCCCATTATGCTGAACAAAAGTCCATCCCAACAATATTAAAAATGGAATTAGCACAATAATGCTAAGTACAATCGATGTTTTGCCCACCGGTACAATGCCCAGAATGTTTATTCCCGCAGAAATCCAAATTATAGCCAGGCAAATCGGGATTTTATAGGATTCTGCCTCCGGGAAAAAGAAAGAAAGATATTGAACAAACATGACTGGATAAATTGCCAGGTCTGCAAACGTATACAACCAGGTCCACCAACCTTCATAACAAGCCCAACGCAATCCCAGTGCTCTTTTCACCCATTGATAATAACCACCGGTTACGGGCATCATACTGTTTAACTCCAGAATGGTGAATATGGTTGGAATATCCCACAATAACGGTGTTACTATCAACAACAGCAGGGAAGCATTGGCTCCTGTTTGTTCCAATAAAGGTTCCAGTCCGTAAGGGCCGCCGGAAACAGTAAGAAAAATAATTGCAGCAAGTTGAATGGGCTTTAATTTTCTTGCAAGAGATGATGGCATGGCCATAAATGTAACAGGAAAGTTATTTAATGACAGGATAAATGATATGTAGACTTTAAATTATTGCTGTCATTATCGGCTGTCAATGGCGGCTTAACAGGGAAATTGCTCACAGCTTAGTTTCAAGTTCACTGTGCCTTGTAGATCTGTCTTGTAAAAGTTTGCACTTCCTTTTTATTTAATGAATTTTAAACTGCAGCGATGGCACTCCGCGGCGGTTTCGTTATTCCGCAATTGTGAAGCGTAAATCAGGAGTGACCTTGGGACTTTGATGATAAGAATTACCGGACGATAAACGAAATGCGACGCAACAGTCCCGATAGCTATCGGGATCAATAGTAGCAATGCGGTTTGATTCATATATGATACCTTTTAAAAATTAACTCTCAAAAACCGCCAATTCAAGCCAAGGAAATTTGTCCATAACCGCGTATGAGTGTTTCACATTTTTTACCAGATGATGTTTAACCTGTTTAAACTCTTCAAAAAGTTTTTGTAAAGTCCTTCCTTTCTCTCGGCTGCCCGCCTCAATTGACGTACTTTTGCCGCCCAATGGAAATCAGAAATATAGCAATCATTGCTCACGTTGACCACGGTAAAACCACCCTTGTAGACAAAATCCTTCATGCAACAAAAGTTTTTCGGGATAACCAGGCTACCGGCGAACTCATAATGGATAGTAACGACCTTGAAAAGGAAAGAGGAATCACAATATTTAGTAAGAATGCCGCCGTTACGTATAAAGGCGTTAAAATAAATGTAATCGATACTCCGGGTCACGCCGATTTTGGTGGAGAAGTGGAACGTGTGCTGAAGATGGCCGATGGTGTTATACTTCTGGTAGATGCTTTTGAGGGTCCGATGCCTCAAACCCGTTTTGTTTTACAAAAAGCGTTACATCTTGATCTGAAACCAATCGTTGTCATCAATAAAGTTGACAAACCCAATTGCCGGCCTGACGAAGTTCATGATGCAGTTTTCGAATTGTTTTTTAATCTTGATGCCACCGAAGAACAGTTGGATTTTCCCACCTTTTATGGTTCGGGTAAAAACGGCTGGTTTAATGATAGCTTAACTCAAAGTGAAGACATTACACCTTTATTGGATGGTATTTTAAAATATGTTCCAGCTCCGAAAGTGAGTGAAGGCTTTTTGCAAATGCAGATTACTTCGTTAGATTACTCTTCTTTCTTAGGTCGTATTGCAATTGGCAAGGTCGCCCGTGGCGTTATTAAGGAAAACCAGCAAATTGCTTTGCTGCAAACCGATGGCGTTATAAAAAAGCAAAAAGTAAGAGAGCTTTATGTTTTTGAAGGAATGGGCAAGAAAAAAGTGACTGAAGTGATTGCTGGCGATTTATGTGCCGTAGTGGGATTGGAAGATTTTAATATTGGTGATACCATTGCCGATTCGGAAAATCCTGAGGCCTTACCAACTATCAGTGTGGATGAACCAACAATGAATATGTTGTTTGGAATTAACAATTCACCGTTTTTTGGCAGGGATGGAAAGTTTGTTACCTCAAGGCACTTGCGGGATCGCCTTATGAAGGAAACTGAAAAGAATTTAGCTTTACGGGTTGAGGATACTGATAGCGCAGACAGCTTTATGGTTTATGGCCGTGGCATTCTACACCTGGGAATTTTAATAGAAACCATGCGCAGAGAAGGTTATGAATTAACCATTGGACAACCGCAGGTGATTGTTAAAACGATCAATGGGGTTAAGTCGGAACCATATGAAACATTAGTAGTAGATGTTCCGCAGGAATATGCTTCAAAAGTAATTGACATGGTTACCCGCCGCAAGGGTGAGATGCATGTAATGGAAACCAAAGGTGACATGCAACACCTGGAGTTTGATATGCCATCAAGAGGTTTGTTAGGCTTGCGTACACAAATGCTTACTAATACTGCAGGTGAGGCCGTAATGAACCATCGCTTTAATGACTATAAGCCGTGGAAAGGCCAGATTCCCGGTCGTAATAATGGCGTATTGATAGCAAAGGACAATGGAACTACCACAGCTTATTCCTTAGATAAATTACAGGACCGCGGATACTTTTTTGTTGACGCCGGAGAAGAAGTTTATAGGGGAATGGTAATTGGAGAAAATAACAAACCGGGGGACATCGTAGTTAATTCAAACGAAGGAAAAAAATTAACCAATCACCGTGCTAGCGGAAGCGATGCTGCTACAAACATCCAACCAAAAAGAGAAATGACACTGGAAGAGTGCATGGAGTATATTCAACAGGATGAGTGCATCGAGGTGACTCCAAATAATATCAGGATGCGTAAGGTGATACTGGATGAGGAAGAAAGAAAGAAAGTACAGAAGAAAATGAGCAGCGAAGCTGTTTAAAGATAAAAAAACAGAGCCTCCGACAGGAGGCTTTTTTAATTGTTTTCATTAGGGGCTGTAGATAGGTTGCTTCTTTAAATATTCCCTCACTTTATTTGGCGAGCAGTTTGCATAAGTTGCTACTATGCGAATAGCCTATTTACTTTATGTGGGCATTATTAGCCTTGCTGCGGCATGCGATCTTTCTGTTAATGATAACCAAAAGGAACTTCCCAAAAAAATGGATTACTCTTACGACTGTCTCGACAGTGCAGTAGGAGGAAGCGAAACAAGTAAGGCAATTAGTAATGCAACAAGTATTATTCGCAATCTGGCCATTAAGCAACGGGAAATTACAGATTCGGTACAAAGCGAGTGGGGCAATGCTTTTCATGAAGATGCAATTGAAACCAAAACTTTTGAACTGATTAATGAGCCGGCCGTTGCCAGTCAGTTAGAGGAAGTGATGAATGATCTGTTGGCTGTACGTGAAAAACCTTCGCAGATCGCGTACTCCATTTACTTATTGAATGATTCCGCTATTAACGCGTTTACGTTTGGAGGCCATATTTACCTGACAAGGGCCATGTATGACAAATGCAAAAACAATAAGGACCTTTTGTATTCCATCATCGGGCATGAAATTGGTCACTCGGAAAAAGGACACATCAAAAAAACCATACAGGAAATGATGATATCCGATAATATTTTCGGAGAAGATAAAGGCGCAAGTGCATACCAGGTTTTAAAATTGCTCACGGGTGCGTTCAATCAAAAAAATGAACTGGAAGCCGATTATTATGGAATCGACCTTGCTTACAAGCTCAATAAGAATGTCTGCGCTACCGTTAATTTTTGGAATGAGCTTTCAAAATCAGAAAATCAGTACAGCAAGCTTGAAGATCTGTTCCGGAACCATCCTTTTTCTAAGCTCAGAGCAAAGTGCCTAAAAAATCACATTCAAACCAATTTTCATGAAAAGTGTAATTAGAATTTGAAGGAATTTAAACCGGTCCGGCTTCAAGCCATACAGTTTCATCAAATGACATCGTCAAGTAGAGTCTGTAAGAAGCAAAGATTTATTTTGCGTTAACAGTCTTTAATCTTTTCAAAATACGAATGCATTAATTTTGCCAGATGCGAATGCAGTTTTTATTGTTTGCGTTTGTGCTGGTAATTCTTCTTTCCATTTCTACAATGGACCTCCAGGCTCAATGTTCCATTTGTACAAGAACGGCGCAGCAATTAGGTGAAAAACCGGCAAAGGGGTTAAATGCAGGTATACTTTACTTAGCCTTTACGCCATTAATTTTGATTGGCTTTATTGGTTACAAGTTTTACAAACGGAACAGCCAGAAAGATTGATTTCATTTACTTCGTGCCGTTTCTATTTTTTCCAATAAATTTTCTTCGGCTGATAAGGAAAATTTATTTCTAAACGTAAGAAAAGCGTTTTCACCCATTTGAACCCAACGTTCTTTTTGTTGCCAGGCCCTTTCCATGGTAAAATCAATTTGTTCAACAGAAGCTTTATTGCTGACCCATCCATTTTCCCCTTCTTTTACCCACACGGGCATGTCTCCAATTTTACTCACAACCACCGGTCGTCCCATGGCCATGGCTTCCACTACAGAAAGAGGCATAGCATCAATATGCGTGAGCTGAAGAAGCAAATGGGCCGATCTTAGTACAGATTCTACATCGTCAGTACTTCCTTTCAAAAATATTTTCTGCTCCATTCCATTTTTCCTGATCAATTCAGATAATTTCTGTTTGTCCTCTCCGTCACCATATAACAACAGGACCCAATTTCTTTTTTTCCATTTATCAGATGACAGGGCATTTATTAAATTGTCTTGCCCTTTTCTCCAGACTTCCAATGCGGCAAGCATTACAAAACAGTAGCTGCCATTTTGCAAAGAAGGATAGACAACCAAATTGACAGGAGCTGAAAAAGATATGGGATTTAATAAAATTCCGGAGTTACTAACTTTTATTCCGGAGTTACTTTCCAAAACTTCAGCAATTCTTTGAGACGCAAATAAATTCATTTGGGCCTTTTCAATCCAGTTTTGAACCGCCAGTTTCTTCTCTCCCCGCAATACTTCATGCTCTTTATAATTATGATAAAGAACAATGTAGTTTTTTAATCGCTTATAAAAACTTCTCCATGAAGGTGTGGTAATTTCAAATGCACCCTGGTTAACAACCACAACATCGTATTCATCCACCGGTAAGGAATGAATAATCTTTCGTGTTTTTGTTTTAGAAATTTTATTTTGAATTCTTTCAATCAAATTTTTTTTGCTTCTTCCTTTATTAGGAAAGTAATAGATCTCCGCTCCCGCATTCTTTAAAGCCTCCATTTTAGCTTCTTTACCCGGCCAATGATAAACAGCACATCCCACCTTCCAACTTTTACCAGCCGCATACGCTGCGGTTTTATACCATAGCTCTTCACTTCCACCCCAGGGTGAGCCGGCCATTAACGAGATAAAAAAAACTGAAGGCATTTATTTAGGCTTGTGAGCAACCACTATATAATTGAGCGTAAATACATCATCAAAAAACCTCTTGTCCATCCAAATAGCAAAATGATTTCGCAATTGTGTTAACCGTAACTCCATGAACAAAATCTTTTTTAATTTATTCCAGATAGTTTTTCTTCTTCTGAAAGAAAGGTACATCATGTTGTTACGGAGTTGGTAAATGGCTGCCCACTTACCTCCATTGGGTTTGATGTAATCAATTTCAAATCCTGATTTTTCAAACAATTCTTTCAAAGCATGTTTGGTGTAGCGGAAAAAATCGTAAGGCTCTTCATGAAGTTCCCAAACAAAAGGAACTGTAAGAATAATATGCCCACCTGGCTTTAATACACGATAGATTTCACTCATCATTTTATCATGCTCAAATACGTGCTCTAAAACCTGTGTACAAAGTATAGTATCAAATTTTGCGTTCGTAAATTTTAAATCGGTAACCGGACAAAGAACATCAACCCGGTTCTTGTCGCTTTGAATTACATCGCACCCTGTTTGCGATACTGTCTTTGGTATATATAATGTTTCATACGGCTTGTTCCCGCAACCAAGATCCAGAAGGTCACCACTGGCATATTTATCTATTGCTTGCCTGATGTCGTTTATCAGAAAATAATAGTGTATGTAATGAGGGTCCTTTGTTTTAACGTGCCAGTCGTTAAGTCGAGGCAATTTTTCTGCTCTCATGAATGCAAATATTTTTTTAAACCCTCAGTAGCCCAAATGGATCTTGAGAAAATAGCGTCATTCATCATTTTTTCATTTCTTAACTCTCTTTCTTTCGATGGCGAAGGATGATGGAGATGGTAACAAATGCCCCCATTTTTCAAAAACTGTTTTTTCACACCTGCATTAATAAGACGAATTGCTATTTCACGGTCCTCGCTACCCCAACCAGTGAAAGCCTCATTGTAGCCATTAACTTTTAAAAGATCGGCTTTAAAAAAAGCCATGTTGCAGCCTTTTACATAAAAGGTATGTTTGCCTTTTGCCTTATAGCGGGTAGCCAAAAACCTTCTTAGTATCGAATTTCGGATACCATTCATGTCTAATAGCGGAGATGCATACTTATTGAGATTGATCGACTTGCTTTCTAGCAATGCATTCGTCGATCTTTTTGATAACATAACCCTGCTACCGGCAACAAAATATCCGTCTTTTTTCAGTGCCAGGTGGTCCGCAATAAAATGGGTGTGTAAAATCAGGTCGCCATCAATTTGAATAATATAGTCGCAGGAAACTTGTGCTATAGCCTTGTTCCTGATCGCAGCCAAGCGAAATCCGTCGTCAGCATGCCAGATATGTTTGATATCGACAGGCGCAATCTTTTGAAATTCGTTAACAACGTCTGCTGTTTCCTGTGTCGAACCATCGTCTGCAATTACTACCTCCGCCGGTAAAACATTTTGTTCAAACACCGACATCAAACAAAGACGCAAAGCATCAGGCCAGTTGTAAGTAGAAATAATAAGCGAGCAGGAATTCAAGAATAATATTTTCGCAAATTTATCTTAATAAAAATGCACAATTAGGAAACAGAAACAAAATTTTATTGAGCCAGTGTTTCTGCTTAAATACTTGATAAAACACTTGTAAAATGGAAGATGTTTTATTTTAGTGCGAACTTTCTATATTTTGTTTTAATGGCCAACCATAAAGTTTCGGTTGTAGTGTGCACGTATAATGGCGAAAAATTTCTGCGTCAGCAGCTGGATAGCCTTATTTCCCAAACTTATACTGATCTTGAAATAATTATTTCAGACGATAACTCCACAGATAGTACAGTAAAAATTGCGAAATCTTTTCAAAGAAAAGATCCACGCATCCTAATTCATGTAAATAAAAACAACCTGGGCTATAATAGAAATTTTGAACATGCTTTTGATTTGGCCACCGGAGATTTTATTGCCGTTTGTGACCAGGATGATATTTGGAAACCGAATAAAATCGAAGCAATGATGCCACTATTTGCCGGAGATGCTATTTTGGTTTACTGCCGATCTGTTCGATTCAGAAATCAAATACCCGACGTGGAAAAATATTGCCGGCGAAAATTATTTATAGGAAATGACATTAAACGGCTTATGTATGTCAACGATATTGCCGGCCATAATATAATATTTAGAAAAGAATTGCTCCGATTGGCCAAACCATTTCCGGAAGGTGTTTTTTATGATTGGTGGTTGACCATTGTAGCTGCAGCTTTTGGAACGGTCAGGGCTACTGACAGGGTTTATACTTTTCACAGATGGCATACAGAAAATGCTACTCTTAGAAAAAAGGAACAAAAAATACAGACAAAAGCAGCGGCATCGGCAAGATTTCTAACGCTGCAAAATATTCTGCAGTTGGAAGGGCTTGAAAAAGAAGATTTGATTTTTGGAAAACAACTTTATGAAGCGCTTGCCACGTTACAGGGCAAAAGTTTTTCGCCCAGGCTTTTAATTTTTCTTTTACGCCATTCAGGTACTCTTTTCTTTTTCAAAAAACAACCATGGTCAAGAGCCAAAATGGCGTACCGGCTAAGTTTTGCAATTGACTAATCATTTGAACTTTTGTACAATCTGGTAGAGGTTCACATTTTCCCCTTTGGACATCCGGGAAGCAATTTCCGCTCTGACAATATGTTTATTTACGTTCTTCATCCTTTGCTTTTGTATAAGCAAATAAACCTTGTCCGTTAACAACCATAATTTTTTTTCGTTGACGGTTTCTATACATTCCTGCGCTTCTATTATTTCCCATAATTCTTTAATTCCACTTCCCTCAGTCGCTACGGTTTTAATAATAGGCACTTCATTTTTATGAGAAGAAAACGTTGGTGCTAACATCTGTCTCAAATTCTTAACAAAAGCATCCGCATCCGGGCGGTCACTCTTATTTACAACAAAAACATCCGCAATTTCCATAAGGCCGGCTTTCATAGTTTGAACTTCATCTCCTGATTCAGGAACAACAACAACTACGGTTACGTCGGAAAGTCCTGAAATGTCAATTTCACTTTGTCCAACACCAACTGTTTCCAAAATAATATAATTGTAATCCGCAGCCTTGACCAGTTCTGTAATCTCAATAATTTTTGGATGTAACCCGCCCATTGACCCACGTGACGCCAATGAACGTATATAAACATAGGTATTAGTGTACCATTGACTCATGCGAATTCTGTCACCAAGTACAGCCCCCATATTAAATGGTGAAGAAGGATCAACACAGA
>Ga0163163_10001865_pt1 | contig 17806 bp, 11 predicted proteins | sample S65metaG_FD_119766 | JGI IMG/M metagenome (GOLD analysis project Ga0163163, IMG submission 119766) | Switchgrass rhizosphere microbial communities from Kellogg Biological Station, Michigan, USA - S6-5 metaG | ecosystem: Host-associated > Plants > Roots > Rhizosphere > Soil | place: USA... | reverse complement strand
GACAGATTCTCGGCGGAGAAGAACGATTTGACACCGGAGGTTCTGAAGAACCTCGAGTGGCTCGGAATCGAGTATTTGATCCCGATCGGCGGTGACGACACCCTGAGCTATGGCGTGCGGCTCTTTAAAGAAGGGTTCAAGGTCGTTGCGATCCCGAAGACGATGGATAACGATGTTCCGGGAACCGACTACTGCATCGGCTTCAGTACGTGCGTCACCCGAACCATTCGCATGGCGAACAGTCTTCGCACATCGGCGGGGTCTCACGAGCGTTTCCTGGTAATGGAAGTTTTCGGCCGTTATGCTGGTTACACGGCGATGTTACCGACGATGGCCGGAGCCGCAAACCGCTGCGTTATCCCCGAGCATAAGTTCGACATCGAGCGACTGACCGAACTGATGGTTGCCGATCGTGCGAAGAATCCAAGCCGCTATTCCGTAGTACTGGTTTCGGAAGGCGCGATGTTCGAAGGCGGAGAAATGGTCTTTGAGAATGAGACTACCGACGCTTTCGGCCACAAGAAACTCGGCGGCATCGGAGATTTGGTCGCGGAGAAACTGAAAGAGCTTTCGCCGAAGTACAACCACGGCAAGCCGATCGAATGTATCACGCAAAAGCTCGGCTACCTCGTGCGTGGTGGAGATCCAGACGCGATTGATTCGATCGTGCCGATGGCATACGGCAATCTTGCACTCGACCTGGTCCTCGGAAACATGCATGGCCGTCTGGTTGTTTTAAAGAACGGCCGTTATGACAATATTCCGATCGATACGATCACCGCGACGAAGAAGGTCGTCAATGTGAAAGAACACTACAACACCGATCGTCTCCGTCCGTTTTATAAGAGCTTCGAGATGAAGCCGCTGTTCATCATGACCAGCGAATCGGATATGTAATCAATTGGGGATACGAGTAAGCCCGGGTAAGCGCCCGGGCTTTATCTTTTCAGTCGATCAGTAGGAGTCACGTGATGTTGCACCGAGCGTCTGCAGTGCTTCGGCAACGATCTGGACCTGCTCTCGCAACTTCACGAGAGAAGCATTAACAGCAGCCGACTTATCCGCTAGTCCGCGTCTTTCAGCCAACTCGGAGACAGTCATCGCCCTGCTGTTCACTTCGCTCCCGATCTTGAGCAAATTGGAAAGCGAATCGGCATGCGGCTTCCAAAGATAGGCGGAAGAACGCTTTGCCTTGAAGTCGGCGAGTTCAACTCCCATCCTGCCAACGAGTGAGACGATTGAGACCAGTATGTTCACGTAGTCAGCGCGGAAACTCTTCTCATGCGAGTAATCGGCGCGAAAAGCATCGACTTCAGCAGAAGTGAGCGGAAGATTCCCAAAGCGTACGGGAACTACATGTGCGCTCCTGGGGTCGGCAGCTCGAACAAAGCTACGTATGGTCTCCGTCATGCCCTTCAGCTTGTCTTCTTCGAGAGTCACGCTGGGCAAGGTCTCGGCCGATCCGGAGGCATTGGTGTCAATGCCATTGATTTCAAGTGGCGAAGGCGGCATGATCGCGGGTGGCCGCTTAGCCGATGGCGCGCCCTGTGCCGCCGCCATTGCTGATGTTTCCTTGATACCTCGCCGGTGGTCTACAGCTTTCTTGAACTTCGAAAGTTGGCGAAACTCGTCCTGGGCCTTGCCGTAATCTGTTTCGAGAATCTTCTCTTCTTGAACGTCCGCAAGCTGTTTGACAATGATGTCGCCATCAACGCGGGTCATGATGCTGCCGCCCTCAGCCTGTACCTTGATAGCGAATTCCTTTATTTGCTGGGTAGCTTCGTGAAAGAGCCGATCGAATCGAACGCCGAAGAAAACATTGTAGGCGGCCACCATCGCCAGTACGTGGGGATGGTAGAAGGATTCGCCGAAGGACTGTTTAATGTCGCGAATCCTTTGCATGACTCCAGAATCGATCATGGCGTCAAAGTGACGATAGTCTTCGACTTCTTCGGCGAGGTAATCGAATTCACGAATGAGTTGACTGTGTTCAACGGGAATCTCGGGCGCGGGTTGCGCTGCCAGCATCCTGACCAAAGCGGGCTCGAAATGGGTATAGGTCTTGCCGCCACTAAAGAAAAGGCCACGAGCGTCCCAAAGATCCGGCGGATCCGGCGATCGAAATAGGGACGTAACGATAAAGTCTGTCTTGTCGCGATCGGTATCTGACCGCGTCTGCTTGGCAATGTAATAACGCAACAGGGAAGCCGCAGTCGAGGGAGAGGTTTGCTCGCGCAGGGCGTCTCTCATCATGGGGGCGGTGATTGCCAGGTCAAGCAAGTTGAGCCACCGGACAAGTAGGTTCGCCTCAGCGGAATGCAGTGAATCCGCGAGAGGAACATCATGTCCGAGCTTTTGGCTTATGACGCGACGGAAGAAGTCGTGCGTTCGGCGGAGAACGTCTTGTTCAGGGAGAGCCTGGGTCACGAGACACCTCTTACGTCGTGACTGCTATTTGGCCTGAAGTCTAGTAAACAGTGCGATGCGAGGCAAGCCGAAAGAGTAACTGAGTAGTTACGAAGAACTTACCCTGGTGCGAGCCGGTCTCGCAGAGGGTCAGGATTCCAATTCTTCCTCGGCGAGAGTCACAAATTGCATGCCGACTCGGTTTTCGTCGCGGCGATACATAACTTCCACGTCCAACGTGTTGGAGGTACCCAGGTTCGGTTCGACGATGGTGACGCGCATCCTGCGGCCAATAGGCATCAAGGCGAGTGCTTCTGGGGTTGCCGCGACGACCAGCATCCCCCCGCCGCTAGCCTGCTTGACGGGGCCGAGTTGGAGTCCGCGATCGTTGACGGCAACAGCGCGTTCGGTGATTTCGAGGCGTTCGAACTGACGGCGATTGGTGATGTTGACCATTGGGGGATATGGCGGACCTAGAGGTCCGCCTTCATTTCTCTAAAGCTATTTGATCACCATCTTGGCAATCGTGGAAAGCTGCATGTTCGATGTGCCTTCGTAAATCTTGCCGATCTTGGAATCGCGGAAGAACTTCTCGACCGGATAGTCCTTTGTGAAGCCGTAACCGCCGTAGATTTCTACAGCAAGGGAGGCCACCCGTTCCGCGACCTGCGAGGCGAAGAGCTTGGTCATGGCCGCTTCCTTGACGAAATTCATCTTGGCGTCCTTCATTCGTGCGGCGTTATAGACCATCATGCGAACGGCTTCGATCTCCGTCGCCATTTGTGCAAGTTGGAACTGGATTCCCTGGAATTCGGAAATCGGCTTCCCGAACTGCTTCCGCTCCTGCGAATACTTCATGGCGTACTGCCAGGCGCCTTCGGCCAGGCCCAGCATCTGTGCGCCAATCCCGATGCGCCCTTCATTGAGAGTCTCAATAGCAATCTTGTAGCCCTTACCAACCTCTCCAAGGACATTCGCCTTCGGTACGCGGCAGTCTTCTAGAACCAGCTCGCATGTACTGGAAGCACGTATGCCGAGCTTGTCCTCTTTCTTGCCGACGGTAAATCCCGGGAAGTCGTTCTCAACAACGAAGGCAGTGATGCCCTTGTATCCAGCCGAGGGATCGACGGTCGCGATCATGATGAAGACGTGGGCTTCCTTGCCATTCGTGATCCACAGCTTTTGACCATTAAGGACGTATTCGTCGCCCTTGAGCTCCGCTCGGGTCTGTAAGCCGAAGGCATCGGATCCGGAGCCGGCCTCGCTTAACGCGTAGGCGCCACACCATTCCGTCGCCATGCGTGGAAGGTATTTACGCTTCTGTTCTTCCGTACCCCAGCGCAGTAACGCATTGTTCACCAGCGTATTCTGGACGTCCACGATGACGCCCGCCGAAGGATCGACCCTCGAGAGTTCTTCCACGGCGAGGATGGCTTCAAAAAACGTGCCGCTGCCACCACCGTACTGCTCTGGGATTTCGATCCCCATTAAGCCCAGTTGGAAGAATTGCTGGATGAGTTCAGGATCGAACTTGCCGTGCTCGTCCATCTCGCGAACTTTAGGACCAATGGCTTCTTGCGCAAACTGGCGAACGCTGTCGCGGAACATGAGTTCATCTTCAGTAAGAGCAGTCAGTGGCTGTGGACGGGTCAGAACGTCTTCCATAAGAAACCCTTCTAGCGGAATTAGGAAACTTGCGATTGTAACAAACGTGCGGGTATGAGGGTTAAAGAAGGCAAGACTCAGGTCTATCGCTTACGGAATACTACCCTGAGCTTCTCTCCGTCGAGGATCCGGCGGACTTGGTTGCGCGCGTGGATGGCCCACGGGCCGCTTACATCGAGCTTCGTATAGGCGCGCCAGTGGGCGAGAGCCTTGCGAGTTTCCCGGGTTCGCTCATAGGCTAGCGCGATGTTGTAATGTGCGTCAGCGTAAGTGGGCGCTAGTTGCAGCGCAGTGTTGTAAGCCAGTATGGCTTCGGGGATTCGGCCAGTCTCATCGAGTACATTGCCGAGATCAAAGTAGGCGAGCGCATATCGTGGGTCGCACTCGATGGCCTTCCGGTAATGGAACTCCGCCGACTCGTAATCCTGTGAGTTGTAGTGCAGAGTGCCCAGGTTGATGTGCGCCGGCGCAAAATCAGAAGCGATCTCGAGAACCTTGTGATACGCCTCGATTGCTTGCTCCTGGCTTCCTGGGTCATCTTCCAGCGCAACACCGCGGTTGAAAAATTCGGATGCCGTTTGCGGTGCTGCAATGGCGCGCACGGAACGTTCCTCAAGTACCACGTTCCCGCTCTCCTCAAAGTCCATGACGAACTGGCCCTTGATCGGTTCAAGGGCTTTCCCTTCATGGCGGAAGGCAAGACGAGAGCCCATACGGAATGAACTTGCCTCGATGAAGGGATTCTCCATCCCACTCACGGCTTCCTGCATGGCTCTAAGGGATTCGCGAATTACGGACGGACGGACCTTCTGTTCGCGAAGGTCTCGGACTTTTTTCAATTGAAGGAGGTCGTAAAACGAGAAGGTCTCACCGACCGCGACCAGCCCAGCGCGTTGCCACCCGGACAGCTGTCGCGGCGTTATGTGAAGGATCCGAAGTACGTCCGCTCGATTGAAGTTGTTCATTCGCCGCAGGCGTCACTCACCAGCGGATTATTGAGCAGACTGGGGTCAACTTGCAAGTACAAAGTGTACCGATGTGTCCTGAAATGAACCATTTGCCTCATCAGCGATGCATTTCGGAACCGAGACGAAGTCATCGGCTCGATTTGGCGGTAGAAGCCGTCAGATCGAGGTCGGCATATGCAAATTGGTCACGAATCACCACTTCACCGGCGCCTACCGAAACTGGTTCAGAGAATATCGGTCCATCGTAAACACAGGTGTGAAATTCTCCACGCTCCCCGCAAGGGTCCACTCTCGTAGGCAGGTCGTCAAGGAGTTGGTGATCGTACTCTCGCCCAGCGAACGATGGCGCCAGCTGGTTCGTGTCTACGCACACGATCCTCGCGCGGAGTCCAGAATCGATCATCTCTCGTGCCAGAGGTTCGGTCGGCAGCTCCCAAAGCGGAAAGAGTGCCTCTAGCCCGGTATTTTTCAATCGGTCTTCGCGGTACGCCCGAATGTCGGCAAGGAATAAGTCGCCGAAAGCGATAGCATTCACGCCCTCATTTACGGCGCGACGGCAGACGCCGGACATCCGTTCTTCATAGGCTTCGTTCGAACAGGGCCAGGGAAGGGGAACGATCCACAATGGAATCCCAGCAGCCGAGGATTGGGCTTCCAGAATTGACCTCCGCGTTCCATGCATGGCCACGCGATCGAACTCTGAGTTAAGAGTCGTGAGTAAGCCGATGACCTCACAGTCACCACTCTGCCGTAGTTTATGCAGTGCCCAGGCGCTGTCTTTGCCGCTGCTCCACGAGAGGAGGACTCGTTTCATCGATTCATTTTACGTAACATTCACCCCGCCTCACCAGCGGTGCCAGGAAGCTTGAAACATTGCTGATTTCAAGAAGACTAGCTAAAATCTCTACAGGCCGACGTAGCTCAGTTGGTAGAGCAGTCGATTCGTAATCGACAGGTCATCGGTTCAAGTCCGATCGTCGGCTCCAGTCCCTTCTAAGTTCTCGGTATCAAGCCCCTTCATAACCCCTCTTATTCTGAATACCTATGACGCCTTGCTTAATGTCCGAAAATGGACAGTCGGCTGCCGAAGGTGAACAACGTCAATAGTATGGCTGATACGAGGACCTGAAAATGCAGGTCTAACTTGTTTGCCGCATGGCAGTCTAAGTGCACGTAAAGAACGCGTTGAGGCACAGAATTTTCATATGAATGATTTTCGTTTCGCTCTTCGTCTTTTGCGTAAGTCTCCGGGCTTTGCAACAACAGTCATCCTCACGATTGCTCTCGGAATCGGCGCCAACACAGCCATCTTCACTCTGGTACATGCGGTGTTGATGAAGTCTCTGCCAGTCGTCGATCCGAAGACACTCTATAGGGTGGGTGACCGCGATGACTGCTGCGTCAATGGCGGTTTCGAGAACGACGACGGAGATTTTGACCTCTTCTCTTATGAGCTCTACACGCACATTCGTGATGCCGCACCTGAATTTGAGCAGCTCGCTGCGATGCAAGCAGGAAACAATACCTTCACAGTGCGAAGGGGAGCAGAGGCCGCGAAGCCGGAGATCGGTGAATATGTTTCAGGCAATTACTTCTCGACTTTCGGCATCGGAGCCTACGCCGGACGAGTGTTGAGCACGGTGGACGACACGCCAGGAGCCGCCCCTGCAGTTGTAATGAGTTATTCGTCGTGGCAGTCCGACTACGGCAGCGACCCGAGTGTCGTGGGTTCAACCCTCTTCATCCAGAGCCAGCCAGTGACCGTGATTGGAATCGCGCCGCCGGGATTTTTCGGCGACCGGATTACCAGCCGTCCACCAGCGTTCTGGATTCCACTGGCGATCGAACCCGTGATCGAACAACATTCACTTCTACACGTCCCCGAGAGCAATTGGCTCTACCTGATCGGACGTGTGAAGCCCGGAACCGGGGTGGGGCCTCTCCAAGCAAAGATTTCCAATGCGCTGCGTTTATGGTTGGGAACGCAACCTGGCTACACACAGAATGGCGGTTCCGCGTCTATCCCAAAACAACACGTGGTGATCACTCCGGGCGGCGGAGGCATTCAGAACCTCCAGCAAAATACCGGAAAGCAGCTTTATTTGTTGATGGCGATCTCGGGTCTTGTGCTCCTGGTCGCGTGTGCGAACGTTGCCAATCTGCTGCTTGCGCGAGGAACCGCCCGTAAGGCAGAGACCTCGATCCGAATGGCGCTGGGTGCCGCCCGGGGCCGCCTCGTTCGGCAGATGCTTACTGAAAGCATCCTGCTGGGATGTATTGGAGGTCTCGCAGGACTTGGCGTTGCCTATGCGGGAACTCGGACCATCCTTGCTCTCGCCTTTCCCAACTCTCCTCAACTGCCTATCGATGCCAGCCCGTCCCTACCAGTCCTAGCTTTCGCCTTTGTGCTTTCACTGCTCACGGGAATCATCTTTGGTACCGTGCCGGCTTTGATCACGTCACACTCAGATCCAGCTGAAGCACTGCGAGGTGTCAACCGCTCAACGCGTGACCGGGCGTCGATGCCACAGAAATCATTGATCGTGTTTCAAGCCGCGCTGTCGTTGGTATTGCTTGTAAGTGCCGGGCTTCTCACCAAGAGCCTGCGGAACCTCGAACATCAGGATCTTGGCATCCAGACAGAGAACCGCTATGTTCTTCATCTCGATCCGGCCGGCGCTGGGTACACGACAGCGAAACTTCCCGCTCTGTATCAATCGCTGGAACAACAGTTTGGGTCGATACCCGGCGTGCAGGGTGTCGGACTGGCGCTCTACAGCACCTTGGAGGGGAATAATTGGGGCGAAGGTGTTCGCGTCCAGGGAAGGCCTGAACCTGGGCCGGATGAACATAACGGCTCATCATGGGATCGGGTGAATCCTCAATTTTTTGAGACGGTTGGGCAGCCCATAATTCGTGGCCGCGGCTTTACCGATGCCGACAGCGCGACCTCGCAAAAGGTGGCGGTCGTAAACCAGGCATTCGTTAAGAAATTCTTCCCGAACGAAGACCCGATCGGACGCCACTTCGGCATCTTTGAACAGAAGTTTGCTGGAGCTTTCGAGATTATAGGCATTGTCGCCGATGCGAAATACCAGACTCCTCGCGATGATTTCCGGGCCATGTATTTTCGACCGCTTACCCAGGAACTGGCGGTGACAGATCCCAGTGCAGCCATGGCGGAAGGCCGGTCATTGTTCATCAATTCGGTGACTTTACGTTTTCGAGACAAGCCGCAGAATGTAGACGCAATTGTGCGTCGCACATTGGCAAGTGTCGATCCGAACCTGACGGTCATCGACTTGCTACCTCTCGATTATCAGGCCAATAGCAACTTGAACCGTGAGCGCATGATTGCCCGGCTGACGATGCTATTTGGAGTGCTGGCATTAGTGCTGGCTTCGGTTGGACTTTACGGTATTACCGCTTACGTAGTTGCGCGAAGAACCAGCGAGATTGGATTGCGAATGGCCTTGGGAGCGACCCGCGCGAATGTGGTGCGCATGATATTGCGTGGAGCTTTCGGACAAGTGGGACTGGGCCTGGTTCTGGGAGTTCCTGCGGTGCTACTTGGCGCCCGTTACATGGCTGACCAGCTCTATGCCGTCAGAACATATGATCCAATGAGCATCGCGATTGCAGTCGGCGCACTGTCTCTGGCGGCCGCATTGGCGGCGTTCATCCCCGCCAGACGCGCTGCGAGCATCGAGCCAATGACAGCTCTCCGGACCGACTAGGACCGGGTTTCTGATCAGTGAAGATAGAGCAGTATCGAAATTTTATTCTTGCCCGATGCAAGTGGCTGTAAGGCTTTACCCAGCACAGTGCCTCGCGGAGCGTTCTTGCCGGCACGCATTACGTGTCCAGTCGTAGCGGCCGTAACCAACTCGTCTCCGACTCGGATGGGGCCGTTCTCCGCCGAAGCCTTGCACGGGACTATCCCAATCATTGCCAGGGGAACCTCATCTCCTATAACCGGCGTGCCTGAATCGCGTGCCAGTATCCCAGGCTTAGTTGCGTAGACCCCGGCAATCAGTCGCGAGTATGGCTTTCGAGATACCGTCAGATGCCTCTCCGATTTCGGATCGATGACCAGGACATCTCCAGCTTCGTATTCCGATGTTGTTCGGCTGACCGGGACCATTTCCGCGAAATCGGCTCCGCCAATTTGAACCGCATTGTTGAAGTAGCCTCTTCCAGTCGCGTCTACTCGAAAGATGTTGCCCTTCTCATTCGTCCCAACGAGTAGATCTCCGCCACCTGTCGTACGAAAGACTCCGGCAGTGCTGTTGCGGCCAGTCACGGAACCCATCAATCCAAAGCTGGATGATTCAGGATTCTTCGACCACCCTGCGACTGGATGCTCTGTGCTATCGGCATTTCCAGTGAGTTGGGCTGAAGCTGCGCAGCAATCCTTCGCGAGCATGAAATCGCTGGCGGGGTGTCCGCTCAATCTCTCCGAATCGAATGAACGAATCGCGTAAGGCGTGCTGTCCAGTAACTTACGGGGTTGTGCGACTCCGTCGACAGAAACTGCCAACCACCGTTCCCCGGATTCCGTGAACAAGCTGATTGGGAGCCCCTCGTCGGACGTAACTCCGAGGAGAACTGAAAACTTGCCGCTCGCGTCTGCCTGGGCGGTCTGATGCTCCCTCCAAAGAGATGCGGCAGATTCTTTACTCGGCATCATGGCAAATTCGAGTTCAACCGGTCCGGCTTTCTTTTTGCCAGCTCGATCCAATGCGATGCCCTCCACGCGCACGAGGCGGGGAACTGAAAGCAGCATATTGCTGGAAATGCTCGGTTCTCGCCCAGATATCGTCTGCGTCTCCTGTGCCAGGCAAACTTCACCAGTGATTGAGACTGCCAGGCAGATGGTCATCACGAATTCCGTCGAGAAAATCCTTTTCATTGTGGTCACCATTGGGGCTGTTGAGGCTTCTTCAATTTGGAATTTGGCAGGATGGTGTTCAAGGAGCCGGGACCGGTAGCAAAAGCGAGAGCTCCGTTGTAGATGAAGGATTGCACTGCGCAGGTCGACCTTGTTGCCGAAGCTGGAAGAAATTCCAAGGTCATGCCGCCAGTGAAATCGGCTGGCCAATGGAAACTGTGGCCCCCGGTCATGTCCTGACAGATCAGAAAGGTTAATTGTTGTCCGGGAGTCGCGTTAATCAGGTTCGACTTCGTAACATCGTCAGAGAGCGTTAACTGGAATACATCGGCCGCTAAGGCGTCAAAAGTCGGGGCAATCTGATTTCCCATGTCCAGGAATCGAGAGGTTGGGGAACTCGCCTTTTCTGCCGAGCAGTCAATGGAACCATCTGTATTGATCGAGGACACGTGTGAATTTCCGTCACAGCGTTTCGCCTGTACTCCACCAATAGAGTTAGCGCTGGGTGTCGGCAGAGCTGCGGGCATGATCTTGCCCGGGGTCACTATGATCGGTACCTGCGAATCATCTGCCAGTGTTAGGTTTGCGACCGGAGCCCTGCTGGATACTTTCAGCGGGGTTTCTCCAGTACTCGCCGTCAGCTCCAGCGAGGTGAACTGGGCAGTGGCAGGCAACGCGGAGGTGGAAGAAAGGGCCTGATTGTAGTCATACACCGCCTGCCATGTTCCCGGTGTACCCGATGCAATGTTCCGCCATCCAATCACGCCGCCTGCTATCGGATTCGTGTTTCTGACATAGTCACAAGCCTTCCACTGTCCCGTGGCGGGTGCCGCTGTACCGTCCACTTCTAGACATTGGGATTGCGACAGGTAGTTCCACGTACCCGTCCAACTCGTCCCGTTGTAGGAGCAGGTAGCGGTAACGCAGATCCAACCCAGGTTGCCGAGCCAGCCGTTACCCGGGAAGTAAGAGTCAAACAACTTATCGCCCGCGACGTAAACCGACCCTGCGGCAGCATTGGGAAGTCGGCCTCCGGAGAGATGTGTTGCATTTCCCCAGCCCGAGATGTTGCCGCCCGTGGCGGTATACATCGACATGAAGTAGTTCTTCCGGGTATTGGAAGGGTCACCCGGATTGGCAATATTGATGTACCCGTTCAACCCACTTCTTAGCCAAGTATCCGAGGGGTTGCCGATTCGATCGAGGTTGCCCGTCACCCATCGATCGAGCAACGGCTCATGCATGGAGATATTGCCATTGCAGCAGGATGCAAAGGCGATTCCGGTAGTCGAATTCGGATAGTAGTTGTTCCCCGTAAAAATGTTGTTAATGCTGTTGCCTTTAAGAGTTACGCCACCGCTAAACTCATTCTTGGCAAAGTATCCACCTTGGGTGTCTTCGAGAGTGAGGATCTGGAAGCTTCCATCCGTGATGCTTCGATCTACTTCAGCCCGATTGCCAATCATCACAGGATTAGCCACCGACTTCAGGTACCAGCACCCATTCCATTCGGTACCTTCGCAGTCGTTGTTGGTAATTCGAAGCCAATTCGAACCACCTCCCCCTTGCGAAATCTGCTCCAGAGCCCATCCGTGTGTGTAGCTTGCTCCGCAGAAGCCGAATTCATTTGCATCGATGATGGTGTCGATGACGGCCGAAGCGCCGGATACGAACTTGATGCAGGAGTCCCAAGGTCCATAAAAGCGGTTGTGGTCGATGGACTGAGTGAAGGAACTCGTGGCCAAAACGCCGTGATAGGTTGAGGCCCCGAAGTAGTTATCGGTTACGCGGTGCCCATTTCCGAAAGCTATGAATATGCTGACGGGTTTATGTGAGTTATCGGCCCCTTGAAATCCGCAGCCTTCAACCGTAACTGGACCCCAATGTGTCGAGTCTGCAATTTGAATGAGGTTTCCCTGGTCAGCGCCGTACCAAATGAATTTCGTGGCCAAGCGGCCACCCGAACACTTCAGGGTTACACGACTGGAATCGTCGGAAGCCCCGTGCACCATTCTTATGGTGTTCGTTAATTTATATGTACCAGTCGGAACCTCGACGGTACCGCCGTTCCCGACGGCGTCAATCGCTGCCTGAATCGCCTTTGTATCATCGGCAACTCCGTCGCCGACGGCTCCGAACGTTCTGACATCAACCGCTGAACTGGATACTTGCGAACGGGAAGCGACCGGCAATAACAAAATAAGAATGATTAAGAAATGCCTGAGATCCTTGACGTGCATTTATTCGCCTGCAACTGTTCCGATCAACAAACCGACAGAGGAATCAGTGTGCAGTCTGATAAAGGCACGTCACGTACCAACTACAAACAATTGCACCGTAGTAACATGCCCACCTAAGTACATGAATGAAAGAGGTTTCCCGATACGAACGCAGATCTAACAGCGCGTCAGCAAAATTATTTTCGTCTTATCTCTGGATTTCGGACCAACTCGCGATCGGACTCAATCTAGGATCTGGAGCGAAGTCTGACTAACTGAGCAGCTGCACCGATTCCTTTAGTGTTCGGAAAAATGCGCTGCCGACAATCAGCAATACTGACGTTTATTCCGGCGTGATGATTTTCAAGAGCAGAAAAGCAGAAAGGCCGCCCGGCAACAGGGCGACCTTTCATTCAAGGGAGAATAGTTCCAACGGAGGCTAGACCGTCTAGAACTTTCTGGGGAAATACTATGAGTGTTGAAAAGGGGGTGTCAAGGGATTTTTCCGAATTAAATCCCTTGATTTTCAATAACTTACGTTAATTGAGGCGGTACGGCCCTACCTGCCACTTTTTGTCATTTTCGGTGGATTTCTCTGGTAACCTGCTTTTTTTCAGCAGTCTAGCCTCTGAAAAAGTCAGTCCTTCAGGTTCAACTTAATGAAGGCAGCCTCATCAGTTTGAGTCCGAAACCGATCTGGGAACACTCGTTGCAGCACCACTCTGCCGAACCCAAATAACGCTCCGGTGCCTGCCGAAATCAGGAAAATGACTCCCGAGAGGATTGAGGCAGCGATCACGAGATTTCCGATATTGTCGCGCTTGCCCAACCCAGTATTTTCGTTCCAGGTAACTTCGGCGTCGTAGTTCACGCGATTCAAGAGGGAATTCGCGTCCCCTTCGGAGATGCTTCCTTTCACGAGCGCAACCAGGGGGCCGGTCCTCTTTGCTACAAAGGTGGTCCCTTCCTGTTTCGGGTTTGCGGCTTCAATGGCGCGCAGTCGATCGCCTGCAATCTGCATCGTCGGATATTCGATAAGGACGAAATCCGCGGAGCCAGAGCGATCAGCAAACTTTCCAAGCACGATCTCAGGTTGTTTGCTGAAATCTACAACCGACGCTGAAATCGGGGCATTCACCGCACCGAGTGCTTCAGGCCCTACTACAAACTTCGCCGAGTTGGGGACGAGTTCGCGTAATGGGAAATATCGCGGCAGTGTGGGCAGTTTCACTGCCGAACCACCCTTCGACGGTAGATTTGACGCCAGTTCTCGCAACTCTCCACCCGTCATAGCGGTGATGCGATCGAAGTCAGCCATCACCAGGACGTCGTCTCGGAAAAAAAAGACCCGCTCGTTCGAAGATGCCGCCATCATCGCGACACTTTCGGTCTTCATGTTGGGTGTTCGATAGAACGTGAACGCACCATAAGCGCCAGTGGCGTCTGCGAAGCGAGCAGCTTTGACCGTTATCTTGCGGTCGTCCTTGGTGTAGGTCGCGGTCGCAAAATCAGTGAAGCCGTACTCCTGAAGTATTTTGCTGGAAGCCTGATCGACCACTGCCGGATCAGTACCAACTTGCTGAGAGGTCAACTCCCAACCGGCAAACATTTTGGGAAGCAGCGGTGGTGCTTGAGGCTTCTGGGACTGCTGAGCTAAGGCGGTCGCCCCCACCAGCAGCAGGGCAAGAAGCCCAACGAGTTTCATTGAAGATTTCATGAATGGGCGAGATGGGCTGGCCAGCAACCTATCTCTACCTAATTAGACTACAGGGACGGGTTCAAAGTTTCTATGGAGTAGGGTTTAGGCGAGGAATTCGACAGGTTTATTGCTGGCCAAGGGTGCCGTTGCTCTTGGCAGCCACTTTGACCCCGCTGAGGCCGCTCACGTAGCGTGCAATGCCCTTGTAAAGCGACTCGGCAATCTTTTGGCGGTAATCCGGAGTCTGAAGGCGCCGTTCGTCGGTAGGGTTGGACAGGAACGAGATTTCGGCCAGTACACTGGGCATGTTGGCGCCGATCAGCACGATAAAGGGTGCTTTCTTGACGCCGCGGTCACGGATCGCCGGCACCTTGGCTGCCAGTCCCGAGTGCAGGAGTTTTTGAACGTCGCTTGCGAATTCACGGGACTCTTCAATCTTCTCCTTCATCGCGATCTTCTTTACCAGGTCCTGAAGTTCATGTATCGACTTTTCAGAGACCGCGTTTTCACGGGCCGCAACTTCCAGGGCATCCGCCGACGAAGTGAAATTCAAGTAGTAGGTTTCAACTCCGCGAGCATTAGCGTCGCTACTGGAGTTTGCGTGGATGGAGATGAACAAATCAGCCTGTTGCTGGTTCGCGACAGCGGTGCGAGTTTCGAGTGGAATAAAGGTGTCGTCATCGCGTGTGTAGACTACGTCGGCCCCCAGGCGGCCCTCCAACATCTTGCCAAGGCGTAGCGCGACATCCAACGTCAGATCCTTCTCAAGAAGCCCGCTGGGGCCAATCGTTCCTGTATCGTGGCCTCCGTGCCCGGCGTCCACAACGATGCGTCCGATCTTCAGGCCAAGTGCTCGAATGAGAGACGTGTCACCATCGGAGGTCGGGCGAGCGGTGTGAGCCGTAGAGGTCGGAGTAGTCTTCTTAGCCTTGGCACCACGCGGCGCGACAGACTCCGCAATTGGTTCGGACGTCGGTTTGTCAGTGGCTTTCACCACCGGCGCATTCGACTTTGAAACCTCAACCTTCTCGGTCGGCTTATCGACGACCTCGGGACTTGCAATGGGCTTCTCGTTCTTCGCAGAAGTAGTTGCGCTGGCCTTCTCGGTCGTCTTGTCGGCCTTGCTACTGACTACCTTGTCGCTTGGTTTCTCGCTCTTTTCCGTCTTACTCGCAATCTTGTCGGTCGGGGTGTCCACTTCGGGAATCTTTTTGACCGGTGGATTGTTCTTGGCGACGGTGGTCTCCGGTTTCTTGTCGGCTGGTCTTACACTCTCCGCCGTCTTCGGCTGCTCAATCTTAGGTTCCGGCTTCGGCTCGGTCTTTGGCGCTGTATTCTTCGCAACGTTCGTCGTTCGCTGAGGCTGACGGCCGTGAATATCGATGATCAGGCGATACGGGTTCGGAAGCAGGAAGGCAGAATAGTCGCTGACATCGTCGACTTCCAGCACCACGCGCGTGGTACCGCGTTCGAACTGAGCGATTCGGATCTTTTTCAGAAATCCGTCACTCACATCGAAAGTCTTGCCCACCAGGGTGGATGCGAGCCTTGTCTCCTGGAGGTCGAAGAAGATGCGGTCAGGATCGGGTACCCGACCGGCTTCATACTTCACCTCCGATTCGAGATCGATGGCAACGCGGGTGTAGTCGGGCGTAGACCAGTGCCGGATACCGGTAACCATCGGACGGCTGGACTTAGCGTCTGACTTATCCTGCTGAACAACTTTCAGATTTCCGTGGGAGTCCTTCTCGCCCTTCTTCTTTGTCGTTACGGGGCGGTCGATATCGGCGATAGCTGCTTTAGCGTCCTCGGCTAGATCGCTGTTCGGATAGCGCTTCAGAAATTCCTGGAAAGATTCTTTGGCCGTCTCGAAATCGCGAAGGTCATCTTTGTAGATTTGCGCGATTGTAAAAAGCGCTTCAACACGTTTGGAACTGCCGGGGTACTCACGACGCAGGAATTCGTATTGGCCGATCGCATCCCGCAGCGACTTTTCATCATTGTAGGTGCGGCCCATCTCAACGAGGAGTTCGGCGACGGCGACTACGCTGGCATCTGCTTTGGAACTGGTAGGAGAGGTGTAATAGACACGACGGTAGGCGTCGGTAACTCGCTGGTACTCCCGCTTGCTGCGATCGCTGGCTGGTTGCCCATTCAGCGCTTCGCGCATCTTCTCCGCCTGCTGAAATTGCGCAAGAGCGACCTGCTTCTTGGTACGGCCTGCCCACCCAACTAATGGGATCGTCGATAACGCTACGAGGGCTAAAGCGGCCAGTACCCTACCACGAGTCTGGAACAGCATCGCCATTGCTTCCTTCAGGTCTCCCGGAGCCCTACTCCGTGTTCGTGATGTTCAATACTCCACGACCATCGCGTGTTATATGAATGGGCGCCGCAACCGGCCCACTCAACTGAAAAGGATAGCTTCCTCCGCCGTACAGGCTCGTAATGCGGCGAACATAGTTACGGGTCTCGGCGTAAGGAGGTACTCCTCTATTTCGTTGCACCGCGCCTTGTCCAGCGTTGTACGCGGCCAGTGACAAGCTGACGTCACCGTTGAAATTGTTCAACAAACCTTTCAGATGGCGCACACCGGCATCGACATTCTGGGCCGGATCGAAGGGGTTTGTCACCTTCAGTTCCTTAGCAGTGGCTGGCATCAATTGCATCAATCCCATGGCGCCTTTTCGCGAAACCGCCCCAGGATTGAAGTTCGATTCCACCTTCACCAGCGCGCGCACCAGGTTGGGATCCACGTTGTGCTTCGCTGCGGCATCGTTGATCGCCTTATCGATCGCCGCCGATGTCACGACACGACCTTGCGCAAGCTGCTTGTAATTCGGGTCTACCTTGACGGCACCGTTTGCTTCCAACTCCACGCGGGTCATTGGCTGAGCGGACACGAACTCGTGAACCTCAGCAGCGGCCGAGCGAGCCGCCTTTAAAACGTTTGGCGACGGCGAAGGCACTGGCTTCCAGCGACGCTCGGTATTCGACCAGTAGACATAACTCACCATGCGTACTCGCTGTGTCGATACCGACCTGTTACGAACCGCCAGTGTGGTGTCGTCGTTTACGAAGACTTTGCGCCCGTTTTCCTGCACGGTCGTGATCGATTGCGCGTAGGTAGTCGTCGGGATCAGCAGAGCACATCCGGCCGCGATAGCGGCCAGCCGCACCAATCGAGTGGATCGGTGCCCCATATCTGCCTGTTTTTGGCTGATGTGGGCTTTGCCCGGTACTGAGCTCTTCGGCAAAGACATAAGACTCCCGTCTACCTACCATGCGGCCCAACGCTCGTGCTCGTCAGGATGCAGCAAAACGCAAGGACGCAGGTGGCCGCTGAAGAACCTGGAATGCGCCCAGAGTGGCTGGATTATAAGACGGTAACCCCCGTGTCTTCAATCGCCAGAAGGCGGTGAACCACGGTAGTGAAGGGGCGAAAAGCCCAAGAAAACACGGCATTTGCGAGCAATCCGGACACCTTTCCGCACGAACGGTCATGGCCCTCGCGGTGGAGGCATCGAGTTGTCAGAAGAGTACCTAGTTTCAGTGAAATAGCGGCCGCTCTGTGGCAAATTTCATTTGCCTATGATTGTACTTTGTAATATAAAGTACTCGCCTAGGAGAATCTGCAATGGTCAAACGCATCGCTGCCATCGTCTTTATCTTCGTCGTCACTTCGATCGCCTGGATGATCCTGGGCGGCACCATCATGGCCCGTACTCAGGGCCAGGGCCCGAACCTTCACGATCGGGTCTCCAGCACATGGGGAACACCACAGGCGCAACTTCCGCCCAGCGCCTGGTATGAAGTCGAGAAAGTGGACACCAATACCAAGGAGGTCGATGGCAGGAAGATCGTCGAGACCGTGAAGCGCACAGAAGCGCACGGATTACCGCTGCAGGCGAGCGCCATCAAGGTAGGTATCGACCTCGAACACCGGCAAAAGGGACTG
>Ga0163163_10001863_pt1 | contig 17807 bp, 13 predicted proteins | sample S65metaG_FD_119766 | JGI IMG/M metagenome (GOLD analysis project Ga0163163, IMG submission 119766) | Switchgrass rhizosphere microbial communities from Kellogg Biological Station, Michigan, USA - S6-5 metaG | ecosystem: Host-associated > Plants > Roots > Rhizosphere > Soil | place: USA... | reverse complement strand
GAGTGGCTCAGGTTCGACTACCGCGGGCGCGAGCTGCCGGTGCTCGTCGAGCCGTATCGGCTGGTCGCCTGGCAGCGGCGCTGGTATCTGATCGGGCGCGATCCCTCGTCGGCGGCGGCGCCCTCGGCGACGGCGGCAGCGGCGTCGGCGACGACGTGGTCGACGTATCGGGTCGACTGGATGTCTCCGCGCCCGCCCACCCGCCGGCCGTTCACGCCAAGCCCCGTGCCTGGTGGCGACTTCACCGCCTTCGCGATGCGCTCGATCGCGATCAGCGGTTGGGCCGTGCACGCGCGATTCCGCATCGCCGCGTCCGCCGAGCGCGTGCTCGACCGCATCAACCCGGCGGTCGGCATCGTCGAACCGATCTCGCCCGAGGAATGCGTGCTGTTCAGCGGAGCCGACTCCCTCGACACACTGGCCGCCTACATCGGCATGCTGGGGATGGATTTCGTGGTCGAGTCATCCGATGAGCTGCGGCCGGTGCTGTGCAGCTACGCGGCGCGGTACCTTCGGGCGGTGGGTGACGAATGAACTCCCTCTCTCCTCTCGACGAGCAGCACCTGCGGCGCTGCGTCGAGCTCGCCGAGCAAGCGCTGGATGCCGGCGACGATCCGTTCGGATCCGTCCTGGTCGACGCGGACGGCGCTGTGCTCGCCGAGGCCCTCAATCGCGAGTCGACCGACCAGGACCCGACCGCGCATCCCGAACTCGAACTCGTGCACTGGGCGATCGCGCATCTCACCCCCGAGCAGCGAGCCGCCTCGACGGTCTACACCTCGGGCGAGCACTGCCCGATGTGCGCCGCCGCCCACGGCTGGGCGGGGCTCGGCCGGATCGTCGCGGTCGTCTCATCCACTCAACTCGCCGAGTGGCGGGCGTCGTGGGGGCTGCCGCCGGGCCCGGTGGCCGTGCTCCCGGTCGGGGGGGTCGCACCGAACGTGAGTGTCATCGCCGGGGTACCGCCGTTCGACTTGCAGATGCGCGAGCTGCATCTGCGGGCGCGACAGCGGCGGGCAGGCGAGTAGGCCGCTCAGCCGGGGCCATCGGGATGGGCGCGATCGTAGGCGCGACTCACCTTCTGCGGAACAACCATGCGCCAGGCGTCGACGACGAGCTCTCGGGCCTCGCTCGCCTCCAACGACGCGAGATCAGCTTCGACCCAGTGGAATCGCATGTCCGACTCGCGCGGCAGGTGGAACTTGCGAGGATCGCCCCCCACCAACGCAGCGCGCTCATCCTTCCGAAAGGCGAACCCCATCTCGCGCTCGTCGAGCGAGAACGCCACGTACACCAGTGATCCGACGCGGAACTTCAGCCTCCCGTGCACGTACACGGGGTAGGAGCGCTCCAGCTCGGTGCCGAGCGCGCGCACATCGTCAACCACAGCCACGGATCAAGGATGCCCCGAAACCGTCCCTGTGAGCCCGCTGACCCCTAGACTCGGGCCACCATTTACCCCCAAGGAGAAATCAATGGCTGCTGTCTCCATGTCCCGGCGCTCGGTCGCCGGAATCATCTTCATCGTGGCGGGCGTGCTTCTCGCGTTCGCCGTGATCCTGCCCCTGGTCGGCGTCGGCGTCGTCGGCTGGTTGCTCGGGATCGCCTACCTTGCAATCGCGGTGGCGTTCGCTGTTCTCGGCATCGGCGCCGTCAACAGCACGCTGTCCAAGGTGCTGCTGATCGCCGCGGCTGTCGGCTGGCTGCTGCTCGCCCTCGCCGCCTTCGGGCTTGCGCTGCCGGCCGTGCTGATCACGATCGCGGCACTCGTCGCCGGGGTCGCCGGCCTGATCGCCGCGATCGTGCTGTACGTCGGCAAGGAGGTGCGCAACCTTCCCGCGGTCATCTTCATCATCACGACCGCGCTCGGCCTGCTGTACCTGCTGCCGCGCATCGGGGTCTCGATCGCCGGCCTCGCGACCATCGTCGCGGTGCTGTTCGCTGCCGGTCTCATCGTCACCGGCGTGCTGTTCGCCCAGAGGGAGCGCGGACGCCGCTGAGGCGCCGTGCATCGCTGAACTACGGCGGGCCGTTCACCTTCGGGTGTGCGGCCCGTTGTCGTTCGTCGCGTGCTTCTGTTCGGTTGGGTGAACCGTGCGGCGGCGGCACACCACAGCGACCGCCGCACGGGAATCACCATCGTCGATGGGTGACGGAGTGTCAGGCGTCACGCATGAAACGATTCGCTGTGATGCTACACCGTCAACTCAATGCTGTCTCCAGATTCTGAAAAAACAAGGAGTTATGCGGGGGCAGTCACGGCGTAACGTTTCGCTCTATACTGCTCTGAGCTGCATCCCGGCCCTTGTCAGAGCGAAATGCGATGTGCAGATCGCGCAAGAGTGCAGCGGGACTTCGAACAAGCAAAGGAAGAGACAAAGGAGCGCGGACGCCGCTGGGGCCCCACGGCCGGCCGCTCACCTTCTGGTGAGCGGCCCGTTGTTCGTCATCGTCGGAGCACTGGCGCTCAGATCGCCAATCAGGCCCGCGCGCACTGACGCGCTAGGCGAGCCAGCGCCAGCGCTCGGTGGTCGGCGCCACCCGGGTACTGCATAGGCACCGGGATGTACCCGAACGCGATCTCGGTGGAGGGATCGGCGAAGGCTAGCGCCCCTCCCGCCCCGTCGTGACCGAAGGCGGCCAATCCCCCGAATGGCATACGCGGCTGCGGCAGCATGAACACGATCCCAAAGGAGTTCGGGCAATCGAGCGTGCGGTCCTGCCCCCACACCTGCTGTTGCGCCATCAGAGCGAAAGTGTCCGGGGATGCGATCGGATCCGCCGATCCTGGGAGCGCGTCGGCGTACAGGCGGGCGAGGCCGCGGGCCGATCCCACGCCGCCGATGGCCGCCGGGCCAGCGCGCCGAATGCGCTCGTTGTTGGTGCTCATACCGGTCGGACCTCGGTCGTCGGGAGCGTCGAAGTTGCCGAAAACGGCTTCGGCGAGCGCGTCGCGCGGAGGGGCCGCGGCCGCTGCCCGCCGCTGGTCGGAGGTAAGGACCGCGTCCGCCACGTCGACGTAGCGTTCGTCCAGCGACGCGGGAAGACCGAGGTAGAACTCGGCCTGGCGCGGGCCACGGATCTCGCTGTTGAACGTCTGCTGCAATGTCGTGCCGCGGATCCTCCTGACCAGTTCCTCCATGAACACTCCGATTGTCACCGCGTGATAGCCGAACGCGCTGCCCGGCTGCCAGAGGGGGCGCTGGGCGGCAAGAGCGGCTGCGCCGACCGCAGAGTCGAGCATGTCTTGGAGGAGGCGCGCACCGAGAATCGCCGGGAGCCCGGCCTGGTGGGAAAGCAACTGCCGAACGGTCAGCACCCCCTTGCCAAGCGTCCCGAACTCCGGCCAGTAGTGAGTCACCAGGGCGTCGAGATCCAGCTCGCCGGTGTCGATCAGCCGAGCGATCACTAGCGCCGCAACACCCTTCGAGACCGAATACACACCGGTCAGGGATTCCGGCGCGAGCGAGCCCCCTGCGAGATCCACGACGAGTTCGCCGCGGAAGCGAATAGAGAGTTGGCCGCTGAATCCCTCCTCCTGCAGGTACCGATCGAAGAGCTCGACAACCGGCTCGAAGGACGGATGGTTGGTGTGTGTTCCGGTCATGCGGTGACCTCCTGGTCTTGGGGATCCGACGGAACGCTCATGCCGCGATCCGCTTCGACGACCAGGTCGCGATGCGCTCCGCGACCTCGACCGCGTGTTCGACGGAGCACGAGCGCGTCCCGACCGATCGCTCGCGCGGGGTCGTCTACCCAGGCGAGGCGGCTCAGGACCACGGCACCGACACCGTGTGGGTGCCGTGGGGCACAGGCACGGTCCCGGCCCCCGGCAGTTCGACGGTGGCGCGCGCCCCCACTGGTACCGTGACCGTGGCTGTCAGCGATCCGCCTGCCACCTCCCACGCGATGGCAGCTTCGCCGTAGGGCGTGAGGTGACGACCGCTCGCGCGGGTGAAGCTCCCGCCTGGACGCGGAGCGAAACGGATGACGCGCCAGCCCGGTTCCACGGCCTCCATACCCGCCACCACCCGGTGGAGCCAGTCGGCCACGGCGCCGAGCGCGTAGTGATTGAACGAGGTCATGTTCCCCGGGTACACGGAGCCGTCCGGGAGCAGCGCGTCCCACCTCTCCCAGATCGTGGTCGCGTCGTTGACGACGGCGTACAGCCACGACGGTCGATCAGTGCTCTCGAGCAGTCGGTACGCCTCAGCCAGGTGATCGCTCACGGTCAGCGCGTCGGTGACAACAGGCGTGCCGGCGAATCCGGTGGAGATGCGGCCCTCGGTGTTTCGCACGAGTTCGGCGAGACGGGCGGTGCCGGCGAGGCGGCGCGGCTGGTCTGGCCAGAGGTCGAACGCCGTCGTGAGCGCATACGCCGTCTGAGTGTCATCGGTCATTCGGCCGTCGGGCAGGATGTAGCGCTCGGCGTATGCCGCGGCCACCCGAGGCGCGAGTGCCAGATACCGATCGGCAATGGATTGTTCGCCGAGCGTATGTGCAATGCCGGCCATCCGGCGGGCGGAATGGGCGAAGTAGGCGGTCGCCACCAGCGCCGGGTCGGTCATCGCCTTCATCGGCTCATCGGCTGGCGCGTTCGGGTCAAGCCAGTCTCCGAGCTGTTCAGTGCCCTCGCAGATGAGCGCCGGCCCGGCGCCGCGTTCGACATGTTCCATCCACGCCAGCGCGCTCGCGAACTGCCTGCGTAGCAGCCCCACGTCTCCCGTGCGTTGGTGCAGCACGTCGGGAGTGAGGATGGCGACATCACCCCACACCGCCGTCGGATCTTTTTCGAACTCGGTCCACGGGGGCAGGTCGAGGTAGGGCACGAAGGGCGGCACCCAATCGAACTCCGCCTGCTCGACCGCCAAGTCCCGCAGCCAGGACGAGAGCATGCCGGTGACTCCATACAGGAATGTGGCGGTGGGCGCGAAGACCTGGATGTCGCCCGTCCATCCCAGCCGCTCGTCGCGCTGAGGACAATCCGTGGGGATGTCGACGAAGTTGCCGCGCAGACTCCAGACGACGTTCTCGTGCAGGCGGTTCACCAGCTCGTTCGAGGAGTCGAACCAGCCCCGCCGCTCCAGGTCGGTGTGGATGACCCGCGACTCGACGTCCGCTGCGGTCAGCTCGCCATCCCATCCGGAGATCTCGACGAATCGGTAGCCGTGCAGGGTGAACCGCGGCTCCCACTCGATCGGGGAGTCGTCGAGGATCAGCACGTCTGTGGCCTGGGCCGTGCGGAGCGAGTCGGTGTACACGTCGCCGCCTTGGACGACCTCGGCGTGCCGGATGCGAATCTCGTCGCCCGAGCGCCCGTGTGCGCGAAGACGCACCCGACCAGAGTGGTTCTGCCCGAAGTCAACGAGCCATCTGCCGGGCGCCCGCTGCTCGATAGTCCGCGGTGGAAGTGATTCGACCGCCCGCACCGGAGGGCCGGTCGGTGCGACCAGTTCACCGGAGACCTCGCCACTGAGTTCGACCGGCGACCAGCCAACAGCCGAGAAGCCGGGGGAACTCCACTCACGGAGGTATTCGCGGGCGTCGAAATGCTCGCCGTCGTAGAGGTCACTGAAGAGGATGGGGCCGAATCCGGCGGCCCAGTCCGCGGAAGTGCCGATCGTGTCTCGGCGTCCGTCGGCGTACGTCACCTCGAGTTGGGCGATCGCCGCCAGGCGTGATCCGTAGATGTCCAGGCGCCCGCCGGCGTATCCAAGTCGTCCCCGCCACCATCCGTCGCCCAGCCAGATCCCGATGGCGTTGCCACCCGGACGCAACTGATCGGCGACGTCGAACGTGGCGTAGCGCAGCCTGTGGCGGTAGCTGGTCCAACCGGGTGTCAACTCCTCGTCGCCCACCCGCGATCCGTTGATCTCCGCCTGGGCGAGACCGTGTGCCGAGAGGTAAAGCCGCGCCGACACGGCGCCCTCGGAGACGTTGAATTCGTGGCGCAGCATCCCCGGCCGCCGGTGCGGGCCCGGCTTTTCATCCCAGGCCGGGCCGACGAACGTAGCGACCCAGTCGTGCTCTGAGAGCAGCCCGACCTCGGTCGCGGCGGCGTCGCTCCACGCGGACCAGTCCCGGCCATCGGACACCTGCACACGCAGCTGTACCCGGTCGCGGGACCGCAGCTCGGCGAACGGCCACTCCACCAAGACCTGCTCCGAGCCGGCGAGCGTCGCAACTTCGGAGATCTCGACGCCATCGCGGGTGATGACGGCTTCCACGCGCGCCTCGGTCTGCGTGTAGTCGCGGGCCGCCTCGGTGACACGCCAGGAGAGGCGCGGTGCCCGCTCACCGATGCCGAGTCGACCGTTCGGGTGATGCTCGACGCTCGGCTGCAGCACACGCACGGCCTGTTCTCCTTCGATCAGCTTGGAGACAGTTTGCCGGTCATTGACCGGTATTGCAACTTGTCAGCGGCGCGGATCCCGGGGCTTCGATTCCGCGGCCGAAACAGTGCGCAGCATGTTCCAGAGTGAGGTGAGCAGACCCGACATGTCGATGCGATCGGGACGCAGCAGCCACTGCAGCTGCAAGCCGTCGGCGGCCGCGATCAGCAGAGCTGCCACCGAATCGGCATCGAGATCGGCGCTGATCTCGTTTCGTTCCTGATGCTGGCGAACGTCCTCGGCGATCTGCTCGCTGAGCCACGCATACCGCTCCTCGAAGAATGCGTGTGCGGGACTCTCGACCGACGTGCTCTCAGCGGACATGGTCACAAAAAGCCGCACCAGCCCGGGCTCGTCGGCGTTGCGATCCACGGCACCGATCAGCCGGTCGACGGAGTGCACGTGCTCCGGTACGAAAGGTTCGCCGTTGCGATCGTCGCGACGGCGAAGGACCTCGAGGAACAACTCCTCTTTGCTGCTGAAGTGATGCAGCAATCCGGCCTGACTCAAGCCGCACTCTCGGGCGATCTCGCGAACCGAGACCCGATCGTATCCCTTGACGGCGAAGTGCTCGAGCGCCGTCTGCAGGATCTCCTCCCGCTTCGCGAGTCCTTTCGCATAAGGTCCACGTTGCGCCATAGCGATGCATCGTACGACAGATCGAGGCAGAAGCCTCGATCAGCCCTTGACGGCCCCCGCGGTCAGTCCGGCGACGATCTGCCGGTTGAAGAAGATGTACATGATGAGCGGCGGGATGGTGATCAGAAGGATGTCCGTGAACAGCAGGTTCCAGGATGTCTGATACTGGCTCTGGAAGTTGAACAAGGTCAACTGAACGGTGGCATTCTCGGCCCCGGGCAAGAAGTACAGAGGGTTCGCGAAGTCGTTGAAGACGGTCACCGACTGCACGACGATCACCGTCACGATGACGCTGCGAAGCAGCGGGAAGCCGACCTGGAAAAACAGCCTCAGCGGGCCGGCGCCGTCGATCAGCGCGGCCTCGTCTAGTTCTCTGGGGATCGTCGACACGAATGCCCTGAAGAGCAGGATCGAGAAGGACATGCCGAAGGCCACCTCGATCAACACGAGACCGGGCAGTGTCTTGAACAGGCCGAGCGATTGAAGCACCCAAACGGTCGGGACGATGGCCGGCGGCACGATGAGCCCAGCGAGCACGAGCATGCTCACGACTCCGTTCCAACGCGATGCTCGCCTCGCGACAACCCATCCGATCATCGCCGAGAAGATCACCACCAGGGTCACCGACGCCACGGTCAGGATCGCGCTGTTGATGAAGGCGGTGATGAGCATGTAGTCATTGGTCTGGAACACCGCCACGACGTTCTCCCAGAACACGAACTGCTGCTTCGGCCAGCTGAAGTCGAGGAATGACGCATCCTGCACGTTCTTGAACGAGGTCAGCAGCAGGAACGCGAAAGGCACAAGGAAGATCACGGCGGATACCAGGATCGCGATGATGCCAACGGCATGACGTCTCACAGCGTGGGTCTTCACAGGTCTGTCTGCTTTCGGTTGAACCAGAGGAAGAGAGGAAGGACGATTGCGGTGACGACGACGAACAGAATGACGTTCCCCGCGGTAGACAGGCCGTAGTAGCCCGCCTGGTACTGCTTGTAGATGACCGAGGCGATCACGTCGCTCGCGAACCCGGGGCCCCCTCGAGTCGTCGCCCAGATCAGATCGAACGATCTGAGACCGCCGATGAGGGACAGGATGATGACGGTGGTCGTTGCCGGCGCGACAAGCGGAACGGTGATGCTCCAGAAGTTCTTCCACCCCGTGGCTCCGTCGATGCTCGCGGCCTCGTAGTAGTCGCGCGGGATCGCAACGATGCCCGCCATGTAGATGAGCGTGGCAAGCCCGACGCCCTTCCAGACGTCGACCCCGATGATGGAATACAGGGCGAGGTTGGGATCGGTGAGCCAGCCTGGGCCCGTGATCCCGAAGCCCGCAAGGGTCTTGTTCACGAGACCGTGGAACGGGTCGAGAAGCGCGCGGAACGTGATGCCGACGCCGATCGTGCTGACCAGCACCGGAAAGAAGATAACGGCGCGGAGATATCCGCGCGCGGTGATGTTCGAGGTCAGGAGCACAGCGAGTGCGAGACCCAGGACGACCTTGAGGCCCGACGTCAGCACGCCGTAGATGAGCGTGTTCGTGAAGCCCCTCATCAATTGCGGGTCCTTGAAGAACATCACGAAGTTGTCCCAGCCGATGAACTGGATGGTAAAGAAGTCCCACCGCGTGAATGCGAAATAGAAGGAAGCGAACGTCGGGATGAGGAACAGGACCGAGAAGATCACCGCCCCTGGCAGAAAGAACCAGTAGGGGTAGGCGCTGCCGGCGGAGCGCCGCGATCGACGACTTGCTAAGCCTGACTTGAGGCGCATGGCCTGCGAAAGAGTTGTCATACCCGTTCCGTCTGTCGTGGGAAGGGATCCGGTGGGACCGCACGTGAGCGGCCCCACCGGATTGGTTCTTCTAGTGCAAGGCCTGGCGGTTACCAGCCGGGGAGACCGAGTTGCTGCGCGGCCTTCTCGACGTCTTGGTCGTACTGCTTCGCGGCCTCGGCGCCCGAAAGAGTACCGTTGCCGACCTCGACCATCAGCGATGCAAGGTTCGGGCCCTTCACCGCTGACAGGAACTCGAGTGCGGGAACCGTCTTGCCGCTCTTGAAGTACGGCAACGTGTCCTTGATGACGCCGGGAGCGTTGTTGGGGAGCGTGCAGCCCTTCACAAGCAGCGTCCCGGTCGTCGTCGCGGAAAGGATGGCGTCGCAGCCAGCCTTGCTCGCAACGAACGCCAGGAACTTCTTGACGGCATCCGGGTGCTTGGTGTTTGACGGGGCATAGACGGCCGGCGGCATCCACACCGTCGCGCCGTTCTTGCTCGCGTTGTCACCGGGCACCGCGAAGATTCCGATGTCCTCGACCTTGTCGGGGGCCGTCTTCAGCAGGCTCGTGTAGAGGCCGGCGAACATCGGGTAGTGCCCCGCGTCACCGTTCGCGACGGCGCGCAGTCCGTCGTCGAGAGTTGCCGACGCGAAGTCCTTGTTGAAGAACCCTCCCTTGGCCAGGTCCTGCACGTTCTCGAAGCTGCGCACTCCCTCGGGAGTGGTGGCGAACTTGGCCTTATTGGCGGTGTACTTGCTGGCCCAGTTCTTGTCGGCGGAGTAGATGTTGTAGAAGTCGCCGAGCTGCAGGAGCTGCGAAGTCCACGGATCACCGTAGGTCTGCTCGACGGCGGTCTTGCCCGCTGCCTTGATGGCCTTGTTGTTGTCCATGAACTCGTCCCACGTCTGGGGGACCTTGAGGCCGAGCTGGTCGTACAGCGGTTTGTTGTAGAGGATTCCGCCGATATCGGCGCCCTGAAGCGGAGCGCCGAATACTGCGCCCTTACTGCCCGATACAACTTTGAGGAACGAGGGGTCGAGGTCCTTGACCCACGGCTGATCGCTCACGTTGAGGAGGGTCTTGTTGGGGTTCAGCGAAGCAAGCAGCGAACCGCTGTTGTACCAGAGCAGGTCGCTCATCTCGCCGGTGGCGAGTCGCGTCTTGACCAGGTTGTCCAAGTCGGGACCGCTGCCACCCGACGGGTCCACCTTGATGGTGATGTCAGGGTTCTTCTTGTGGAATGCCGTGGCCAGGGCCTGCGCAATATCGATGTTCGTCTGGACGCCGGTTCCCTGAAGCCAGTCGAGCGTCACAGGACCGGCGCTCTTGGGGGTGCTGCCGGAACATCCGGCGAGGGATAGGCCTATTACCGCGATGATGCTGGCTGCTGCCAGAACCGCCGGGCGCCTCGAAAGTCGGGACACTCTTACCTCCTTGTAATGGTCCATCACATCGCCGCTGCGTTGCGGCAAAACATGTCGTCGATGGGCTTTCGGCAAAGTACCACCGCTGGAGCGCCCCGGTCAAACATCGATTCAGTCATTCGTTGAATCGTTATAATCGTGCGCGGATCATCAAGGCGGGCTCTTCGGGGACTCCCCGGCCGTCCTCGCCCGGGGGGATCACCACTCCGGATGCAAGGCGTTCTCCTCGACGCGTTCTGGCTCGCGCCGTTCAGCGCGCTCAACGGTACCCAAATTCATTCGTTGACTGGTATTGCGCTATCGTGACCTGACTAACGCTCGGGAGGTGCGGCGTGGATCAGTACACGGACGACAGTCTTGGCGCGCTCGTCGCCCGGCTGAGCCTCGGCGAGAAAGTCCAGTTGCTGACCGGCAGGGATTCCTGGTCGCTGAACGCCCTGCCCTCCATCGGTTTGCGGTCGATGGTCATGTCAGACGGGCCCGTCGGAGTTCGTGGCGTCAGCTGGGACGAACGCTCGCCGTCGGTCAACCTCCCGTCGCCGACCGCCCTCGCCTCGACCTGGAGGCGCGGCGCGCTACGGGCCGTCGGGCGCGCCCTGGGCAGCGAGGCTCGCCGCAAGGGGGTGGACGTCGTCCTCGCCCCGACGATCAACCTGCATCGCAGCCCCTATGGCGGCCGGCACTTCGAAGCCTTCAGCGAAGACCCGGTGCTTACCGCGGATCTCGCGGTCGAATACGTTCGAGGCATTCAGGAGTACGGCGTCGCGGCCACCGTGAAGCATTACGTGGCCAACGAATCGGAGACCGATCGCTTCACCGTCGATGTCCGCGTCGACGCGCGCGTGCTGCGCGAGCTCTATCTGCTCGCGTTCGAGAGGCCGGTCGTCGAGGGCGGCGTGTGGGTGGTCATGAGCGCCTACAACTCGATCAACGGCACAACCGCCAGCGAGAACGAGTTGCTGTCGAGGCCGCTCAACGATGAGTGGGGCTTCGACGGTGTCGTCGTCAGCGATTGGACCGCCGTTCGATCCGTCGAGAGCGCGAAACACCCGCAAGACCTGGCGATGCCTGGCCCAGGAGGAGCGTGGGGGGACGCCTTGATTCACGCCGTCCTCGATGGTGAGATCTCCGAATCCGCCATCGATCGCAAGGTGATCCGAATCCTGCGCCTTGCGGCGCGCGTCGGGGCGCTCGATGGGTTCGACCCCGCCGTCGTCCATCCGCCCGCGCCGGCACCGGTTCGCGAAACCGCCCGGGCCATCTCGTCTGAGGGGATGGTTCTGCTGACCAACAACGGCGCGCTGCCCATCGCGCCCACGGCATCCATCGCCCTCATCGGCGAGGGCGCGGTGGACGCGCGCACTCAGGGCGGCGGCAGCGCAACGGTCATACCCGAGTCGGTCGTGTCCCCGGTCATTGGGATCGCGTCCCGATTCCCGAAGGCCGACGCCCGATGGGCGCGCGGCGCGGTCGTCGACCACCGGCCGTCTGGGTTGCCCCTCGACTCGATGACCGATGGCGATGGCCACCCAGGACTGACGGTGCGCTATTTGACCATGTCCGGTGCCGAACTGGCGCGAGAGAGTCGCACCGCATCCCAGCTTGTCTCCTTCGACGGGGAATCGATGATGACGCGAGCCGACGTCATCGAGATGACCTTTCGCTGGTCTCCGGCGGAGCGAGGCCCGAATGTGCCGTTTGCGGTGATCGGCCTGTGCGACTACGAGGTGAGCGTCGACGGACAACCGGCGAGCGTCGGGGGCAACCGGACTCGTCCTGGGGACGACTTCGCGACCGCGGTGCTGACCCCTCCTTTCTCGACCATCGGACTTCCCATCGGCCCTGACGGCGCTGATCTGGTGGTGAGGTTCAGCCCAGTGCAAGGCGGAATACCGGATGCAGCAGCGTTCGGGGTCGGGCTGCCGGCACCAGACGTCGACGGGGACGCGCTCATCGCAGAAGCAGCAGAGCTCGCCGCCGGGCAGGACATCGCGATCGTTGTGGTCTCGACTTCCGCCGAGGTGGAGTCCGAGGGATTCGACCGCACGACCCTCGTGCTCCCTGGTCGCCAAGACGAACTGGTCCGCGCGGTCGCGCGTGCCAACCCGCGCACGATCGTCATCGTGAACGCGGGAGCCCCCGTGTTGCTGCCATGGAAAGACGAGGTCGCGGCGATCCTCGTCGTCTGGTTCCCCGGTCAGGAGTTCGGCGACGCACTTGCCGACGTACTCAGCGGCGACATCGAACCGGGAGGCCGGCTTCCCGTGACCTGGCCTCGGGACGAAGCCGACATCCCCGTTCGAGACGTGGTGCCCACCGCAGGGCGGCTGAACTATCGAGAGGGTCTCGACATCGGATACCGCGCCTGGCTGCGCACCGGCGCCTCCCCCGCGTTCCCTTTCGGCCATGGGCTCGGCTACACGACGCACGTCGTCGAGGAAGTGCGCGAGTCCGCTCGTAGCGACGACGGGGTTACTCTCGAGGCCCTGGTTCGCAATACCGGCGGCCGTTCGGGGAAGGCGGTTGTCCAGTTCTATGTCGAGCGCGCATCCGCGACCCATGTGGAGCGGTCCGCTCGCTGGCTCGGGGCGTTCGAGACGGCGGTGGTCGGCGCAGGCGAACAAGTGGTCGTGTCGACTGTGCTCCCCTGGCGGACATTCGCGCACTGGGACGACGGCTGGTGTACCGAGCCCGGCCTATTCGCCATCACCGCTGCCTTGTCAGTGGACGCCGTCGGCCCGGTCATCGAGATCGCTGTCGCGTCATAGGCCCCCGCGCTCAGAGCGCGAGCCGCGCCGCTCAATGAAACGATTCGCTTTGAGAGTACTCACCGACGGTGGCGGAATCAAGCCCGATTGAATGGACGGGGTTGAAATGCGGTCGCCTGGCGCGTAACGTTTCGCGCACACGGTTCCAGAGCAGGATCCGGCCCCCCGTCGACGGGACATGCAACGGTGCACGCCAGAGAAGAAGATCTCGCTCCCGGACTTCGACACGCAGTGAAGCCGGGAGTCCGAGCGGCCTCGGGTCGACGCGACCTTTCGCGGCGGGCCCGAATGATCAACCGCACTGCACGGCGATTCCTCGGACCTTGGGGGCTAGCTCGGTCTGTTCGGACCTCAACGAAAGGAAGAGACAATGAAGTACTCAGCCATTTCGCGACAAAGGCAACGTGTCGCAAGATTGCTCCTCCCGGCGCTCGTCGTGAGCGCACTCCTCTCAGCGGGTCCCCTGAGTGCGAACGCTGCGACAGTCACGGCCGCGGACACCTTCGACCGCGCCGACGGAGGTCTCGGGACCTCCTGGACAGCAAACCGCGGCAGCTGGAGCATCGTCAGCGGTGCCGCCCTGGCCAGTAGCGCCACGAGCAACGCCGTGGCCACCTACGCGCAACTCGCCCTCGGCGATGACTACACCGTTTCCGCACGGATCAACATCGTCACAACGGGAACACCCGGAGGATCGGAATGGGTCGGCGTCGCGGGCAATGTTCACGGCACCACGGCATCGACGCTGAACTACTACCTGCTCCGGGTCACGACGGGTTCCGGGACGGGCACGAATGGCCGATGGCAGCTGCTGAAGATGTCCAACAGCACGACCACCGGCCTGCTTGCGAGCGGGACCATCGTTGCCGCGTATGGCACGCAACTCGACCTGACTCTGACCCGCACGGGTGACTCCTTCCGCTCGCAGGTCGTCAATGCGTCGTCGGGGACCACGCTCGCCGATCAGACCTACACGCCGGCGGTCGCGGACCCGAACCTCGCCGGAGGGAGTGCTGGGTTGTACTCCAACTCCGGAAACCTGCGAGCTCAGACCTGGAACCTCTCGACGACGACCCCCGCGGCTTCGCCCCCCGGCCCGCTCAACTGCGCGCCCAGCGGAGACAGTTACACCTACCCGGATCCCAACCTGACGGTGGTGTCCACCAGCACGGTGGGATCGACCTGGGCCGGGATGCAGGTGACTCAGCGAGTCCTGACCAGCGGAACCACGCAGTACGTCGGCTACTACGCCGTCAACCGCGGCATGACGATCGCCAAGCACACGATCGGCGGCGCGTGGACCTACAAGACCCTGCCGTCGACCCTCGGATGGGATAGCCACAACTACATCTCCCTCGGCCTCGACCGAAGCGGGAATCTTCATGTCGCCGGAAACATGCACAACGTTCCACTGGTCTACTTCCGCACCACGACTCCTGGCGACATCAGCACGCTGGTGCGAATCACCAACATGGTGAGCAGCGCGACCGAGGCGTCCGTGACCTATCCGGAGTTCGTCAATCGTTCCGACGGGAGCCTGGTCTTCGACTACCGCGAGGGCGGTTCCGGCGATGGCGTCACCTACTTCGACGTCTACAACGAGTCGACGAGCTCCTGGTCGAACCTCGTGTCCCAGCCGCTGTTCGATGGAAACGGGTCCGCAAGCAACCCGTCGGGAACCTGGAGCTCCTACTTCCAAGGCCCGACCAGGGGACCCGACGGCTGGTTCCACATGATCTGGGTCTGGCGTGACACGCCGGACGCGGCGACCAACAGCATCCTGACCTACGCGAAGAGCCAGGATCTCGTGAACTGGGTGACGAACAACGGGACCCCCCTTGCCATCCCATTCAAATACGGCCAAGGCGACGTGATCGACCCGGTTCCCGATTTCGGCGGACTGCTGAACGGCAACGCCCGGATCGGTTTCGACCCCTCCGGCAAGGTCCTGATCACGTACCACAAGTACGATTCGCAGGGCCGCTCGCAGCTGTACGCCGCGCGCCCGACGACCTCCGGGACGTGGCAGATCAGTCAGATCACGAACTGGACAGGACGGTGGACCTTCGGGGGCACCGGGAGCCTCAACTTCCAGGTCGCCATGCAGGGTTCGCACGTCCTGTCCAACGGCGATATCAGCGTGGACTTCTTCTGCAACGACAGCAGCAACAAGCAATCTGTCATCATCGACTCGTCGCTCAACCGGATCGCACAAGTACCGTCGCAGCCGCTTCCGGCTTCGGTCACCACGGTGACCGGTACGTTCCCGGGGCTGGAGGTCATGATTCAGAACGACCTGGCCGGCGCCACGGCCGGGGGGCAATACATCCTGCGCTGGGAGACCTTGCCGGGAAACGATGACCAGCCGCGAACGAGTTATCCCACGGGCGGAAGCACCCTCCAGGTGATCCTGCTCGGCTAGCTGTCAACCGCTCGGAGAACGGCCTCTGCTTTTCGGTGAGGCCGTTCTTCGCGCGGCTCTTGCCCGCATCCACGCTGAGGAGGCGCTCATTTCATGATTCACGGTTCCGTCGCCCCGGGTTTCGAGCCCATCGCCGACGCCTTCGAGCGCGCGCAATCAGGCGACCCGGGCGGCGCCCAGCTGTGCATCTATCAAGGGAGCAGGGTGGTCGTCGACCTGTGGGCGGGCTCCGACCCCCAGACTCAGGTCGCCATCGACGGCGACTCCCTTTTCGTGTTGTGGTCCACGACCAAGGGCATGATCGCGATCCTCGCGGCAATGCTCATCGAACAGGGCCTACTTGACCCCGACGAGCCGGTGTCGCAGGTGTGGCCGGAATACGGCGTCGGTGGCAAGGAACAGACCACGGCCGCGCACCTGCTCAGCCACGCAGCCGGGCTTCCCTTCTTTCCGTCTGTCGCGGGAATTGAGAGTCGCGACCTGCCGAACTGGGCGCTCTGTGTCGAGACGCTTGCCGCGGCCGAACCGCTGTGGATCCCGGGAACCGCCTCGTGGTACCACCCCTTCACATTCGGCTACCTCAACGGTGAGGTGGTCCGCCGGGTCAGCGGAACCAGCGTGAGCGAGCTCGTCGCTGAGCGCATCGCCCGGCCACTCGCGGTCGACCTCTGGATCGGGGGCCTCGCCGCCGACCGCGAGACGGACGTTACCCATCGCAGTCGTTTGACCGAGCCGCCGCCCACCAGCCCTGCTGAATTGTGGTCGCAGCATGGAGTGGATCTCTCCGATCCCGTCGTTCGGGAGCTGCTCGAGGAGGTGCAGTCGATCCCGGACATGGCCGAGTTTCTCAATACCGCCGAGGCGCACCAGATGGAATTCGGCGGCGCCGGCGGGATCGCGAGCGCACGGTCAGTGGCGAAGATCTATGCGGCCACGGTGGGCGAGATCGACGGCGTGCGGCTGATCTCGTCGGGCACGCTCGACGTCGTGACTCGTCCGCGGACCCTGGCACTCGGCCCGGTCCCCCAATTGGCGACCGTGCCCAATCAGAGACTCGCGGATTTCGGGCTGGGATTCTGGCTGGGATCCCAGTTCGCGAGCGGCCGGTTCGCCTCGGGCGGGACTTTCGGGCACCCCGGGGCGGGCGGAAACATCGCGTTCGCCCACCCGGCGTCGAACCTGGCCGTTGCCTACACCTGCACCGGGATGTGGCTTGACGACTCGCGGCCGGATCCCCGTATGGGCTGGGCCGAGCCGCTCGCCGACCTGGCCGGCGCGTAAGGGCCGTGCGGCGGCGGTATCCCCCCAGCCGCCGCACGGCTTCTCAACCCGTCGGCGCCCCCGCGCCGAACAGGAGCTTGCTCAGCGGAAGACCCCGCCCAGGGCGACGCCTTTCGCGATCGATCTGTTGAAGACGAGGTAGACGATGATCAGCGGAACGGTGGCCATCGTCAAGCCCGCGAAGATCGCGCCGGTGTTGGCACTGAACTGACCCTTGAAGTCGAGAAGACCCACGGGGATCGTTCTGCTGTCCGGCGTCTGTAGGAGGACGATCGCCAGCTGAGTCTCGCCCCACACGAAGAAGCCATTGACCATGCCGACCGCGACCAGCGGTCCCTTCGACAGGGGCAGCACGATCGTCGTGAAGGTCCGGATGATCCCGAGCCCATCCAGCGACGCCGCTTCTCGGAGCTCTCCGGGAAAGCCGAGATAGAAGCTGTGCAGGATGAGCACCGAGGTCGGAAGGCAGATGGCGACATAGATCGAACCCATCGCCCACGGCTGGCTCAGCAGATTGAGGCTGTTCAGCGCCGTGTAGTACGGGATCAGAAGCATGATGAGCGGCAACGTGGTCCCCGCCAGGAACGCACGGATGACGAAGGTGCGCAGGCGACGTGAGGCAAGGGTCGCGAAGTAGGCGATGAAGGCACCGAATAGCAGGCACCCCACGATCGCGATCGTCGTCACGATGGCCGAGTTCAGGAGGTAGACGGCAAAACCTTGTCCTCCGGGCGGCCCCGACCATGCCTCCGCGAAGTTCTCGGGTCGCCACTGGACGCCGATGATTCCGAGCGGATTCGTGAAGATGTCCGAGTTCGACTTGAAGGCGAGCAGGATGATGAGCAGGAAGGGGACGGCAGCGAGAAGGCTCCACACCACTGCCCCGAATTGGGCCGTGACGGCGCCCGCCGACGTTCTGCGTCTTGTCATTCGTCTACCGCCGTTCTCGAACCCAACCAATTTCCGATGATCCCAACGATCAAGAGGAGGACACCGCCGACGACGCTGATTGCACCCGCTGCACCGAAATGGCCGAGATGGAAGGCCTCTTGGTACACCTGAACCGGGAGGATCGTCGTGGCTTCCCCTGGTCCTCCTTCGGTCAT
>Ga0163163_10001862_pt1 | contig 17807 bp, 18 predicted proteins | sample S65metaG_FD_119766 | JGI IMG/M metagenome (GOLD analysis project Ga0163163, IMG submission 119766) | Switchgrass rhizosphere microbial communities from Kellogg Biological Station, Michigan, USA - S6-5 metaG | ecosystem: Host-associated > Plants > Roots > Rhizosphere > Soil | place: USA... | reverse complement strand
GCGAAGGACGTTCTCGAGCATCGGCTCGGTGCGGCTGTACCACGCGTACATCTCGCTGAGAGCGCGGCGCAGGCGCGCGCCGGGATCCTTCTCGTTCCAAGCTGTCAGATCCGGGGGCGGGTTCAGCGCCGCGTAGTGGCCGCTGCATGCCGCGAACAGGGTCTCCTCGTCGGGGAAGTGGCGGTAGACGGTTGCCCGCTGGACGTCCGCCCGCTGGGAGATGGCGCTGATGGTGGTCTGGGCCGGGCCGAGGGATCCGTGCAGCTCCACGGCCGCCTCGGTGATCCGCTCGCGCGTTTGCTGCTCGAGTTCGGCTCGCCGGGTCTTGGTGTAGGGGCGGGGGCTGGTCATCGTCGCATCGGTGTGGTATGTTCGTTGAACACTACTGTTCACTGAAAGGATACACCATGAGCCAGACTACCGACACCATCCGCCGTTTCGACGCATCCCAGGGCCCCCGCAAGGTGGGTCCGGCCGACGGTCTCTACGCCGAGCTGGGCGGCTGCGGTGCCCGCTTCATGATCTGGGGCGAGGAGTCGGGCGGCGGCTTCTCGCTGGTCGAGCACCCGATCCCGCCCCGCTCGCTGTGTGCCCCGCTGCACCGGCATGACGGCGTCGACGAGTGGAGCTACGTGCTGGAGGGCCGGATGGGCGCGCTGCTGGGCGATGACGTGATCTACGCCGAGGCCGGCGACCTCGCGTTCAAGCCACGCGACCAGTGGCACACCTTCTGGAACGCCGGCGATACGCCCTGCCGGATCCTCGAGATCATCTCGCCGGCCGGGTTCGAGCACTTCTTCCGCGAGCTGTCCGAGCGCCTGGAGCGAGGTGAGGCCGACATGTCGGATCTCTCCCCGAAGTACGGCATCGAGTTCGACATGGACAGCGTGCAGAGGATCTGCGACCAGCACGGGCTGACGCATCCGCTGCTGCGGCAGGACTAGCGGCCGCCCACCGCGCATCGTGGTGATGCGCAACGACATCCGGATGCTGCGGGACACGGCGGGGCTGTCACAGGGACCGCTGGCCGAGGCGATGAGCGTCTCGCGGCAGACGATCAACTCGATCGAGACCGGGCGCTACACGCCGTCGCTGCCCCTGGCGATGGCCCTGGCCCGGTTCTTCGACCGCGCGGTGGAGGAGATCTTTCATGGAGACGACGATGCATAGGATGGTTCGCAGCCGCTGGTGGATGCCCGCGTTCTCGGTGGCGCTGGGCGTGGCGATACTGGCCGCCGCCTGGGCCGGCGGAGACCCGGCGTTCGGGGTGTTCGGGCTGGGGCTGATGACCGCGCTGGGCGCGGTGTTCCTTTTCGGCGGCCGCAGCGAGACGTTGAGCGGGCTGGGCGGGCCCGGCCGCGACGAGCGATGGGCGGCGATCGACCTGCGCGCTACGGCCGGGACGGGTCTCCGTACGGCCAGCTCGGCGCGATCGCGGGAGTCACCTACGTGGTTGCGGTCGCAATCCTTCGCTGGCGCAGTTGAGCTAGCATCGGGGCATGGCTATCAAGTTGCACAGGTGTTCGGCCACGTTCGTGAAGGGCCCGCATCCGTGCTGGGCCGCCCAGCACGCGCTGGACGAGGCCGGCATCGACTACGAGCTGGTCAAGCACTCACCCGTGCGCTTTCTGCGAAGCGACGTCAAGAAGCTGACCGGCGTGCAGAAGCTGCCGCTGGTCGAGTTCGAGGACGGTACCTTCCTGCGCGACTCGAAGGTGATCGCCCAGCAGGCGCAGGCCGGCACGCTGCACGGGCCGGGCGAGTCCGCCCCGCTCAGCTGACGCTTTCGTCACACCCGCCTCGCAGGTCGTGACACGGGTCGGGGTTTGACTACGACCCGGCCCTCGACAGGCCTTCGTGACAGCACCGCAGCACGTCGTGATCCGCGCGTGTCACCGGTTTCGCTTGAACGCTGGGTCGCGTCCGGGGTCGGGGTTTGACTACCACACGGCGGCCGTTGGCGGACCGCCCCGCCGTCGTTGCATGTCGTTGCAGAGCCGGCGCGAAGCGCGCCCGATCGGGCGGGTGGCGGATCGTTGCGACGCCGTGACAGTGCGGCTCGAAGCTCAGACGTTGAAGCGCACGTTGAGGACGTCGCCGTCCTTGACCACGTAGTCGCGGCCCTCCACGCGCACCCAGCCGCGGCGCTTGGCCTCGGTCTCGCCGCCCGCCTCCACCAGCTTGTCCCACTCGATCACCTCGGCCCGGATGAACCCGCGGGCGAGGTCGGTGTGGATCTTGCCGGCCGCCTCCTGGGCGTTCTGGCCGCGGCGGATCGTCCACGCCCGCGACTCCTTCTCGCCCGACGTGAAGAACGGGATCAGGTCGAGGGCCGCGTACGCGGCCAGACTCACCTCCTCGAGCGCCGGCCGCTCGATCCCGAGGTCGTCCAGAAACGCCCGCCGGTCGCCCTCGTCCAGCTCCGCGATCTCGGCCTCGAGCTTGGCGTCCAGCGCGATCGTGCCGATCCCGCGCTCCGCTCCGAACGCCCGCAGCGCCTCCACCGCCTGCTCGTTGCCACTCTGGTCAACGTTCGCGATCGTAAGCGCCGGCTTCGCCGTCAACAGGTCGAGCGCGTCGGGCAGATCCAGGCCCAGCGAGCGCGCCGGGCGCCCCTGCTCCAACCCGGCCGCCAGCTCCACCAGCAGCTCCTGCTCCGCCACGATCGCCCGGTCGCCCGACTTGGCCGTCTTCGCCACGCGCTCCAGCCGCCGCGCCACCGCCGCCTGGTCGGCGAACACCAGCTCCAGCTCGATCGTCTCGGCGTCGTCCAGCGGGTTCACCCTCCCCGATGGGTGCGCCACCTGATCGTCGTGGAAGCAGCGCACCACCAGCACCACCGCATCGGTCGTGCGCATGTGCGCAAGCAGCTCGCCGCCCAGCTCCTCACCGCGCCGGGCGCCCCGCACCAGCCGCGTCAGGTCGCTCACCTCCAGCGTTGCCGGCACCATCCGCTTCGACCTGGACACGCGCGCCAGCTCACCCAGACGCAGGTCGTGCACGTCGGCGATGCCCTGCCCGCCATCGGCCGCGACCGACGTCCCGCACAGGCAGCGCAGGGTCGTCGTCACGCCCGACCACTGCAGACCGAGCAGCCCCAGACCCGCCATCTACGGCGCCCCGCTCAGAACCCGACCCGGCCCACACGTGCCTCGCGGCGCACGTAACAGATCTTCGAGATGTCGACGTGGTGGTCGGTGTCCTCGGCGTTGAAGCTGACCATGCCGCTGCCCGCGGCCAGCGCCGACTCGACCTTGGCCCACTCCGCGTCGGCCACCTTCGCGCTGATGATGAGGCCGCCGTCGAACCCGATCTCGACCCGCGATTCAGCCATGCCCGTTCCCTTCGTTCGCTGGTTGCACGAGTTCCACCAGCACGCCGTGCACGCTGTGCGGATGGATGAAGGCCACGCGCAGCCCGAACAGGCCCACGCGCGGCTGCTGGTCGATCAGCTCGGCGCCGACGGCCGCGGCGTCGGCCAGGGCCTGGTCGATGTCGTCGACCAGCAGCGCCATGTGGTGCATGCCGGGACCGCGGTTGAGCAGGAACTTGCCCACCGGGGTGTCGTCACCCAGCGGCCGCAGCAGCTCGACGCGACCATCGCCCAGCAGCATCGTTGCTGCCTCCACCCCCTGGTCGGGCACCGTATCGCGGTGCTCGAGCACGCCCCCCAGCAGCTGCTGGTAGTCGGCGATGGCGGCGTCGAGGTCGTCGACAGCATGCCCGATATGATGGATCGTCTGTGCGCGCACTGCGCACGGATCCTAGTGGGTCATATACGCAAAACGAGCGGCAAACGGAGGATGCATGGGCTTCCTGGACAAGATCAAGCAGCAGGCAACGGACGTGGCGACCACCGTCGTCGAGAAGACCACCGACACGGCCAAGACGGGCCAGCTGCAGATGCAGCTGCGAAGCCTCAAGGGCGAGGAGAAGGAGGCGCTGGCCGACCTCGGCGCCGCCATGATCGCGCTGGGCGAGACGCCCACCTCGCTGGCCGACCAGACGACCAAGGTGCACGAGCTTCGCGACAGGATCTCAGAAAAGGAGCAGGAGATCGCCGACGTGCGGGCCGAGGGTGCCACCGCCGACGCGTCCAGCGAGACGGTCGAGAGCGAGGCCGAGGAGGTTGCGGACACGCCGCCGGCACCAGCCGACGGTGCGGCGCCCGACGACACACCCGCCGGCTAGGGGTGCTGGTCGGGCTGCTCGGGTGGCTCGCTGTGCAGCACCGGCTCGGGCCGGTGCACGACGGGCTGGCCGGCGCCCGCGCCGTCGCGCGGTAGCTCCACGCCGATCTGGCCGGATGCGTTGGACTCGGGCTGCAGGTCGATCAGCAGCTCGTCGATCTGGTCTCGATCGAGCGTCTCCTGGTCGAGCAGCGCGTTTGCCAGCACATCCAGGTGGCGGCGATGCTCGAGCACCAGCCGCAGCGCCTCCGTGTAGGCCTTGTCGGTGATCTCGCGCTGCTCGTGGTCGCGCAGCCGCTTGGTCTCCTCCGACAGCGAGTAGTTGTCGGCGCGCATCTGATGGGATGTGGTTGAACTGCCCATGCCCCACTCGAACACCATCGATCGGGCGACCGACGTGGCCCGCTCAAGGTCGTTGGCGGCGCCGTTGGTGATGCGGCCGAACACGACCTGTTCGGCTGCGCGGCCGCCCAGCGTGACCTTCAGCCAGTCCTCCAGTTCGTCCTTGGAGAGCACGTAGCGGTCCTCCTCGGGCAGGCTCATCATGAAGCCGAGCGCGCGGCCGCGGGGCACGATCGTGACCTTGTGGATGTCGTCCGACATCAGTCGCGCGACCAACGCGTGACCGGCCTCGTGGTAGGCGATCACCCGCTTCTCCTTGTCGGTGATCAGCTTGCGCTGCTGCAGCCCGGCCACCACCCGCTCGACCGCGGCGTTGAAGTGTGAGGGCGTGATCTCCTTGGCCTCGGCGCGCCCGGCCTGGATCGCCGCCTCGTTGCAGATGTTGGCCAGGTCGGCACCGGTCAGGCCAGCCGTCTGGCGCGCGATCACGGCCAGATCGACGGCCTCGGCCAGAGGCTTGTTGCGGGTGTGCACGGCGAGGATCTCGCGGCGCCCCTTCAGGTCGGGCGTCGCCACGTGGATCTGGCGATCGAACCGGCCCGGTCGCAGCAGCGCCGGATCGAGGTCGTCGAGCCGGTTGGACGCGCCCATGATGATCAGCCGGTCGGCCTCGTCGAACCCGTCCAGCTCCACCAGTAGCTGATTCAGCGTCTGGTCGTGCTCGCGGTTGTGGGCGCCGCCCGAGCGAGCGGTGCCGACCGCGTCCAGCTCGTCGATGAAGATGATCGAGGGCTGGTGCTTGCGCGCCTCCGCGAACAGGCGGCGGATCCGCGCCGAGCCGACGCCCACGAACATCTCCACGAACGAGGAGGCGCTCTGAAAGTAGAAGTTGGCACCCGACTCGGTGGCGATGGCCTTGGCCATCAGCGTCTTGCCGGTGCCGGGCGGCCCGTACAAGAGCACGCCCTTGGGCACGCGCGCACCCAGCTTCTTGAACCGCTTGGGATCGCGCAGGAACTCGACGATCTCCTCCAGCTCCTCGCGCGCCTCGTCGGCGCCGGCCACGTCGTGCCAGCGCACGGAGTGGCCGCTGGCCGGCTGGATCTTGTTCGGCTTGGTGGTGGGCATCGCCCGCCACATCTTGTATGCGAAGAAGACGAGGGCGATGAAGCAGGCCGGCAGCACCAACGGCCAGAGCAGCAACAGCAGCCACGTCCCGAAGCCCTGAAAGAAGTCCATAGGTCCGTCCAGATTACCGCGTATTGCACGGTCTGCAAAATCCGGCGGCTAGACGGTCAGCGGCTCGGCACCCTCCAGCCGCAGCACCTCATTCAGCGCGGCCTGCGCCACCTCGAGCTCCTGCTCGGTCGGCTCGCGCGTAGCCGCGACCCGCTGCAGCTCGTATCCGGGCCGCCGCAGAGCGCGCGACACCGGGTTGTCGTGGTGGCGGGTCATCCAGCCGAACAGCTCGGTGGCGGCACCGATCGCAGCCACACCGGCGACCAGCCGGGCAGGCCCGCGCCGGGACGCCGGTAACCGGTTCACGAGCACGTTTCCGGCCACGGTCGCGGCCAGCATCGGCCCCACCATATGCGACCCGCAGCGGTCGTGCTCCTTCGTGGCCTGCTGGGCGGCCTGGCCGTGCTCGTAGCCTCCGATGGCCTTGTGCTCGGCGCCGTGATATCCGGCCACCTGCGATCCGCGCAGCGAGGCCATGGCCGGCACCAGCGCCAGCGATGCGCCCAGCAGCTCGGCCGTTAGCGGCGACAGCCGGCTGCCGCGGATCGCGCGGGACACGACGACGGTGGCGCCCAGCGCGGCAGCGCTCCCGGCCCCCTCGACCGGCAGCCGCGCCTCGGGCAGCCTGCGCCGCATGATCGGCAGCAGGTATCCCATCTCGGCCATCCGCAGCACGCCGCGGACGCCGGGCACCGCGAGCAGGCCGGCAGGCAGCTCCGGCTTGCGGCCCGAGGCCAGGCGCAGCTCGCCGTCCGGCGTTCGCACCGCCGCCGCCCAGTGGTCGAGGCTGTGCACGAAGATGCCGTTCCGCAGGGCCATGCCGCCCAGTCGCACAGTTTCTCTGGCTGTCGTGGCCACGCGCTCAGTGTAGCCTGCAGCATGGCAAATGACCTGTTCGCGGACGCGGCCGGAGGCCGTCTGGGCGCCCAGGCGCCGCTGCCGCAGCGGGTGCGGCCGCAGGCGCTCGACGAGTTCGCCGGACAGCGGGACGTGATCGGCGAGGGCAGCGCCCTGCAGCGCGCGATCGCCGAGGACCGGGTGGGGTCGATGATCTTCTACGGACCGCCCGGCACCGGCAAGACGACGCTGGCCCGGATCGTCGCCCACACCACGCGTGCCCACTTCGAGGAGCTGTCGGCGGTGCAGGTCGGGATCGCCGACGTGCGGCGCGTGCTGTCGGAGTCGGAGCAGCGGCTGGGCCAGACCGGGCAGAAAACGATCCTGTTCCTGGACGAGATCCACCGTTTCAACAAGGCGCAGCAGGATGCGCTGCTGCCCGGGGTCGAGTCCGGTCTGGTGACGCTGATCGGCGCCACCACCGAGAACCCCTACTTCGAGGTCAACTCGGCGCTGCTGTCGCGGTGCCAGCTGTTCGAGCTGCAGCCGCTCGACCGCGATGACCTGGCCGGCGTCGTCCGCCGCGGCGAGACGGAGCTGGCGATCACGCTGCCCGACGAGATCCGCGACGAGATCGTGGCCGCAGCCGGCGGCGACGCCCGCAACGCGCTCAACATCCTGGAGGCCGCCGTGGCGGCCGCCGCCGGCGAGCCGGTCAGCTCCGACAACGTGCACGACGCAGCCCGCAAGCGGCCGCTCCTGTACGACAAGGGCGGCGATCACCACTACGACGTCACGTCGGCCTTCATCAAGAGCATGCGCGGCTCCGACGCGGACGCCGCCATCTACTACCTGGCCGTGATGATCGCCGGCGGTGAGGACCCCAAGTTCATCGCCCGGCGGATGATCGTGTTCGCGTCTGAGGACGTCGGCAACGCCGACCCCCAGGCGCTGCAGGTGGCGGTGGCCTGCGCCCGCGCGGTCGAGTTCGTGGGGCTGCCCGAGTGCCGCATCAACCTCTCACAGGCGGTCGCATACCTGGCCCGGGCGCCCAAGTCGAACGCGAGCTACATGGCCATCCAGCGGGCCGGTCAGGACGTGCGCGAGCGCGGCAACCTGCGACCGCCCAAGCCGCTGCGCGACGCCAGCTACGCCGGTGCGGCCAAGCTCGGCCACGGCCAGGGCTACCGCTACCCGCACGACTACCCGGGCGGCTGGGTGGAGCAGCAGTACCTGCCGGACGAGCTGCTGGGCACCGTCTACTACGAGCCCAGCGAGGGCGAGCGCTAGCCCGGCACAGCCGTGGCTAGAGGATGCGGGCCCCCAGCGCGGACAACACCAGCTCCACCGCCAGCGTGGCCGTGGCGTTGTGCTCGTCCAGCACCGGGTTGACCTCGACCACCTCGACCGACGACACCTTGCCGCTGGTGGAAAGCATCTCCATCGCCAGGTGCGCCTCGCGGTAGGTGATCCCTCCGCGCACCGGCGTGCCCACGCCCGGCGCCTGGTCGGGATCGAGCACGTCCATGTCCAGCGACACGTGCATGAACGCGGCACCGGACGCGATCGAGATCGCCTCCTCCATCACGTCGCGCATGCCGTGGCGATCGATGTCCTCCATCGTGAACACCCGCACGCCCAGCTCGTGCAGCCGCGACCGCTCCCCGCCGTCGACGCTGCGGATGCCCACCAGCACGGTGTGCTCCTGCTTGATCATCGGCAGCGGCCAGGCGGACGCCTCGAAGCGGGGATCGTCGGCCAGCCCCAGCGCCACCGCCATCGGCATGCCGTGCACGTTCCCGCTGGGGGAGGTGGTGGGCGTGTTGATGTCGGTGTGCGCGTCCAGCCACACCACACCGCCCGGAGCCGCGTGCGCGCGCGCCAGTCCGCCCAGCGTGCCGATCGCGATCGAGTGGTCGCCGCCCAGCACGAGCGGCATCTCGCCGTCGTTGACCGTCGCCGCCACGTGATCTGCGAGCTCCTCGCAGGTGCGCTTGATGGCGCTCCAGTAGCGCGCGGACGGGTCGCCCTGGTCGAGCGCCTCCACCATGCCGGTGCGCACGTTTCCGTGGTCGTGGATGGGAAGGCCCATCTCCTCGATGCGCTCGCCCAGCTGTGCGTAGCGGATCGCCGACGGTCCCATGTCGACGCCGCGACGCCCCGAGCCGAGGTCGAGCGCCGCACCGATCACGCCGATCGGGCGCCTGTCGCCTCGCGATGTCCGGCTCTCCGCCACGGCCGCGAACACTACCGAAGCGCGACCACCCCGTCGTCGCCGCCCACCCACCGTTGAGGAGGGCACAACGGCCCTAAAGGGTTAGAACGGATCGCCGATAAGGCTATCGACCCCGTTGTTGTCCAACGTTCCATGCTTCACCAGGAGGCGCCTTCACAATGATCGATCCGGCGAGCATTCGTACCGCGTCGTTCTCGCTCACCCCGACCGGCTACAACCCGGAGGAGGTCGATCGCTTCCTCGCGGAGCTGGCAGACGCGACACCCGGCTCGATCGACCTGGCCGAGCTGCGCAACGCTTCGTTTTCCCTGACGCCCACCGGGTACAACCCGGAAGAGGTTGATCAGTTCCTGGGATCGATCGCCGACCAGCTGGCCGACGCCCCGCCGTCGCAGCCGGAGCCCTTCCAGCGTGAGGAGCAGCCCGTGCCGGTATACGACGCCGAGCGTGGGTTCGAGCCTGCCGCCGACGTTGAGCATGAGCCCGTCGCCGAGGTGCATCACGAGGCCGAGGCCGAGGTCGAGGACGACGCCGAGGACGAGGCCGACGACGTGTATCAGCCCGTCGCAGAGGTCGAGGCGGATGAGGAGCCCGTCGCTGCCGAGCACGACGGCTGGCATCAGCCCGAGGTGGCCGTCGAGTCCGAGCCGGAGCCCGAGCTGGTGCTGGTTGAGAGCATCCCCGATGAGCCGACCGGCGAGCCGCCGGTGGCGAGCCTGCCCGAGCCGGTCGTCGCTGAGCGTCCCCACGCCGACCTGGGCAGCCTGTCCGCGGCCGTGGAGGCGGCCGTCGAGTCGCTCGAGAGCTTCGTCAAGAACGAGCTTCACAACCTGCGCGAGGTGAGCGCGCTCGAGATCGACGACATCCTGGCCGAGCGCCAGCGGCTGATCGAGGACGCCACCAAGGTCGGCCGGCGTCACATCGACGAGGCCGGCGCCCACGCCGAGAAGATCGTGAATAAGGCACGCAAGGAGGGCGACCGCATGCGCCAGCAGGTCGAGCAGGAGCTGCGCGAGGAGCGCGAGCGCTTCGAGCAGTCGCTCGCCGACCGCGATGCTCAGGCCCAGGCCCGCGTGGCCGAGATCCTCGAGCAGGCGGAGGCCCGTCGGCATGAGGCCGACGAGCTGGTCGCCAGCGCGGCGCAGGCTCAGGCTTCGATGCTGGCATCGTTCGAGCAGGCCCGCAGCTCGCTGATCCAGGCTGCGGAGCGGAACAGGATCTCCTCGACGCAGGTGCAGGCCGTGTCGTCTGACGAGGATGCCGATGAGCACGACACCTCGGCCGCGGCTTGATGCCCCGGTTGACCCGTTTCGCCTGAATCCCGCTGACCAGGGCGAGCCCGTCGGCCTGGATGATCTGATCGCATCCGGCCCGGTGGTGCTGGTGCTGGTCGAGGGCGGCCGCGCCGACGACCCGCGCGCGGCCATGCTGCGCGAGCTCGGCGAGCGGATTGCGTCCTCGCCGGCGCGCCTGGTGCTGGTGTCACCGGGCGACTCCGACCTGTGCCGGTCGCTGAGCGTGGTGCGCGCCGTCGAGTGGCTGACCGACCCCAAGGGTGATGCTTCGCGTGCTCTGGGCACGCTGTCCGACCGCCGCATGCGCAAGGCGCGGCGGCAGGACGGGCTGTTCGTCGTCGACCAGGACCGCGTGCTGCGGTTCGCCTTCCGGGTGCAGGAGAAGGACCAGTGGATCCCCGCGTCGTTCGTGTGGTCGCGGCTGTCGCGGCTGGGCAGCGCCGCGCCACCGCCACCGCCGGCCGAGCACACGGCCGACCCGGTGGCACCGGGCGAGGCCGAGCTCGACATCCTCGTCCGCGAGGTGGGCCGGCGCATGGGCCTTTCCTCGAACGAGCTGACGCAGCTGGCCACCGCCAGCCGCTTCCGCGACCTCGGCATGAGCGTCGTGCCGGACGAGATCATCACCAAGATCGGCCCGCTCAGCGACGAGGAGTGGGCGATCGTGCGCGAGCATCCGCAGCGCTCCGCCGAGATGCTCGGCACCAGCCCGCTGTTCGACAACGTGCGCGCGATCGTGCAGGGCAGCCACGAGCACGTCGACGGCAGCGGCTACCCCAACGGGCTGCGGGGCGATGAGATCCCCCTGGGATCGCGCATTCTGCTCGCCGCCGAGGCCTACCTGGCGATGGTCTTCGGCCGCCGCTACCACGACCGCGAGCGACCCCTGAATCCGATCGCAGAGCTCGAGAAGGGCGTCGGCACACGCTACGACGCAGGCGTCGTCGCGACGCTGGCGGCAGCAGTCGAGCACCTGGATCTGCGCCCCGACGCCCAGGCGGCCTGATCGGCCCCTGCCGGGTCATGTTTGAAATCCGGCACCGTGGAGTACGGGGTATGGATGGCACTGAAACCGTTCATCCTTCGCACCACCTCGCGCAGCGACCGGTCCCGCTGGGTTCGGATTCGAAGCCACCGCTCGCGTCGTGTCCGCGAGCATGAGGCACAGGCGGCCGACCGGCCGCCGATCCCACGGGGATAGGCATCGCGTCCGGCCGGAGTAGTCTCCAGCGATGCTCCGCCCCGAGTATCCGATCGAGACCGAGCGCCTGCTGCTGCGGCCCTACCGTGAGGCCGACATCGACGCCCTGCACGACATCCAGTCGCGCCCGGAGGTGGTGCGCTACCTGTACTGGGAGCCGCGCACGCGCGAGCAGGTGGAAACGGTGATCCGCGAGTCGAGCGACCAGATCGACGGCGAGGGTGGCGCGCTGACGCTGGCCATCCAGCCGCGCGGCAGCGACGCGATGGTGGGAGACGTCGTCCTCATGTACCACAGCGAGGTGCACCGGCAGGGCGAGATCGGGTACGTGCTGCACCCCGACCACCAGGGCCACGGTTATGCGACCGAGGCCGCCCGCGAGATGCTGCGGCTGGGGTTCGAGCAGCTCGACCTGCATCGGATCGCCGGCCGCCTGGAGGCGCGCAACTCCGCCTCCGCAGCGGTGCTGGAGCGCCTCGGCATGCAACTCGAGGGGCACCTGCGCGAGAACGAGTGGGTGAAGGGCGAGTGGCAGAGCGAGCTGGTGTACGCGATGCTGGCGACGGAGTGGGCGAGCCTGCAGTGACCGAGGCCGCCGGCGCGGCGCGTGCGGTGGCGGCGATCCTCCGCCACGCGGCGGCCGAGCGCGACGGGCTGGTGTCGGTGCGCACCGACGGCGGCGAGCTGGTGGTGGCGTCTCCGGGCGAGACGTCGCTGCTGATGGCGCGGCTACCGCTCCCAGGCGACGGTCTTGACGGCAGCTTCGCGCCTCCCACCGGCGACCCGCCAGCGGACGCCGACGCGCTGTCGCTGAGCGCGGCCCGTAGCGGGCTGGCGGTGCAGCTTGGACGGCGGCGCCTGACGCTGCGCCGGATCGCGGACGCCCCGGTCGAGGTGGAGTGGGTGTGGCCGGCGACCGCGCCCGCCGTCGAGGCGGTGGTGTCGCGGGACCGGCTGCTCGAGGCGCTGCCGGGCGGCGAGGGCCGGATCACGTTCGTCGGCGCCGACCGGCAGCTGCTCCTGCAGGCCGGGCGCGGCGAGTCGCGGGTGCCGTTGAAGAACCGTACGCGACGGCGCAAGGACATCGGCACGGCGGTCGCCTTCGACGAGCTGCGACGGCTGGTGGAGGCGGCCGACGCCGACGTCACCATCGAGCTGGCCGACCTGCGCCCGCTCACGATCGTGAGCGGGGGCGTGCGCGGAGTGGTCGTGCGCGGGATGCCGATGCGCTGGCAAGGACAGGCAGCGGTCGCGGCGAAGACCGCCGATCCGCCGCCGGCGCCCGCTGAAAAGCGGCGGGATGCGGCCGCGGAGCGCGCCGCCGAGCGGGCGGCGCGAAAGCGGGCGGCCGAGCGGCTGGCCGCCGCCCGCGCCCGCGACGTCAAGCAGGCGCAACAGGCTCTGGGCCGTGCCGTGGTGCAGCTGGATGCCGCGTCCGAGGCCGTCGCCAAGCTGGACGACCCCGATCTGTCGGCCCGGGCCGATCAGCTGCGCGCCGCGCTGCGTGACCTGATGGCGCGCAGCGGCGACGCGACATGACCCGGCGGGTTGTGGTGACGGGCGTCTTCTCCTATACGGGCGGTGCCATCGCCCGGCAGCTGCTCGACCGCGGCGACGAGGTGGTATCGCTGTCCCGGCGCGCTGCGCCGCCTGGCCACCCGCTGGCGGGCGCCGTCGCGCGCGAGCCGCTCCAGTTCGACGACCCGGAGCAGCTGGTGCGCTCGCTGGAGGGCGCCGACGTGCTCTTCAACACCTACTGGATCCGCTTCCCTCGCGACGGTGCCGATTTCGCGTCGGCGGTCGCGAACAGCCGGGCGCTGTTCGAGGCCGCGGCGCGGGCCGGCGTCCGCAGGATCGTGCACCTGTCGGTCACGAACGCGGCCGCCGACTCGCCGTACGCCTACTTCCGCGGGAAGGCGGCGGTCGAGGCCGCGCTGGCGCAGATCACCTCGGACCACGCGGTGATCCGGCCCTCGCTGGTGTTCGGCGGCCGTGAGGAGATCCTGATCAACAACATCGCCTGGCTGCTGCGCAAGCTGCCGGCATATGCCGTCCCCGGCGACGGCAGCTACCGCGTCCAACCCGTGTTCGTCGGCGACGTGGCCGGGCTTGCCATCACGGCGGCCGATGGAGCCGGCGCCATCCTGCAGGATGCCGTAGGCCCTGAGATCTACACCTTCGACGAGTTCCTCGCCGCGCTCGCGCGGGCGTTGCACACGCGGTCGCGGCTGGTGCACCTGCCGCCCGCCGTGGTTGCGGCGCTGGGGCGCGCGATCGGCCCGCTCGTCCGCGACGTACTGATCACGCCTGAGGAGCTGGCCGCGCTCACCTCCGAGCTGCTCATCTCCCACCGGCCCGCGACGTGCCCTACCAGCTTCGGCGAGTGGCTTGCCCGCGCGGCGCCCTGGCTGGGGCGGCGGTACGCCAACGAGCTTCGCCGCAACTGGGCCGAGACCAGGTAGGTTGGCGCGGACGATGCCCACCCTGCTCCTGCTACGGCACCTGAAGTCCAGCTGGGACGACGAGTCGCTCGCCGACCATGACCGGCCGCTTTCGGCGCGCGGCGTCCGCGACGGCGGGCACGTGGCCGAGCATCTGCGCAGCCTGAACGCGCACGTCGATCTCGTGCTGTGCTCGTCGGCCGTCCGCACCCGGCAGACGCTGGAGCTGATCCAGCCGGCGCTCGGCGATGCTCCTGTCGAGATCGAGGACGGGCTCTACGGGGCCCCGGCCGAGGCCCTGCTGGCCCGGCTGCACGGCGTCCCTGACTCGGTCGGCGCGGCGCTCATGATCGGCCACAACCCGGGCATGCAGGATCTGGCGCTGCGGCTGGCGGCGCCCGGCCCGATCCGCTCCGCGGTGGTGGCCAAGTTCCCGACCGGCGCCCTGGCCACGCTGGCGCTGCCCGACCGCACCTGGCTGGACCTGCACCAGGGTACGGCTCGCCTGGTCGGCTACACCGTTCCCAGGGATCTCAGGTAACAGCAAGCGCCTCCCCGGCCGCCTCGACCGGGGAGGTAGGTCGCGATACCGGGTAGCGCTATTCGCCCGCGGTCTGGGGAACCATGCCCTCGTTCCCTTCGAGTGGGACGTCCACCGCCGCCGCCCGGGTGGGGGCGCCGAGCCAGTAGAAGATGAATCCGGCGATCATGGTCACACCGATCGCGACCAGCGAGATCGTCTCGTACTTGAGCCGCGAGACGTTCGCCGGCAGGTCGGCGTTGTTCAGGAACTGCCCGTCCAGGAAGCCCGGGAAGATGGCGACCAGGGACGCGAACACGGCCCAGGAGGTGCACAGGATCGTGCACACCCAGACGCCCGGCATGCCTCCCGGCACGCGGTAGGGCCGGTGCACATCCGGGTGCGTCCGGCGCAGGATCGCAAGGCACGGGAAGATCACGATGTAGGAGATCGTCGTGAACGTCAGCACCACGCCGATCATCACGTTGAACGCGTCGGCGGTGCTGCCCGAGCTGAGGTTGATCGCGATCAGGAACACGATCGTCGAGAACACGCCCGAGAGGAAGTTGACGTAGATCGGGGTGCCGTACCGGGCTGAGAACCGACCCAGGATGCGCGGCCCGGCGCCGTCGTAGGAGGCCACGGCCTGGCTGCGGTCGGAGCCCATCAACCAGGTGCACGCGCTCGACACGACCGCGAGAATGAACCCGGCTGCGGCGATCTTCGTGAGCACGTTTGCCGCCGAGCCGTAGACGCTGAACACGTGGTGGATGGCGTCCAGGAATGCGGATACGCCCTTGCCCTGGAGCTGGTCGGGCGGAACGACCGACATGATCGCCAGGATCGGCAGGCCGTAGAGCAGGATCGACGTGATGCATGCTCGCAGCACGGTGTACGGCACGTCCTTCTGCGCGTCCTCCATCTCGTCCCCGGCCGCGTTGGGGAGCTCGAAACCGACGTAGTTGAAGAAGAGCAGCGGCGTCAGGGCGATGAACGCTGTCCACGTCGGGGTGAACTTGCTCGCCGACGGGAAATGCAGGCCGTGCTCGAAGGCGTAGATGATCGTGGTGATGGTGAACAGGCCGATCAGCAGGATCCGGCACCAGGCGCCCAGCGTCGGAATCCACTTGCCGACCCCGAACGACAGAATGGCTGACCACACAGAGAACCAGATGTAGGCGAACCCGATCAGGTACTCCCAGATGCTGCCGTTTGAGAAGTTCCAGAAGTAGTTCTGGATCGCCGAGACCGTCAACAACGCCAGCGTGGCACCGATCCAGATCGGGTTCGAGAACCAGTAGAAGATGGCGTTGATCGCCGCCACCAGGCGGCCCATCGCCATCCGCGTCCACACGTAGACGCCGCCCTCCTCCGTGAACGCGGCGCCGAGCTCCGCGGTGAGCAGTGCATAGGGGACGAAGAACACGAGGCCGAGCACGAGCAGCCACAGGAACCCCTGCGGGCCGTCCTGGGCGACCTGGCCAAGCGTGTCCACGCCCACGATGGTGCAAAGAAGGAAGAAGTAGATGTCGAACCGGTTGAAGTGCTTCTGGAGCTTGGCCTTCTCCTCGAGCGCTGCCTGGGTCGTGTGATCGACGTACTGATCAGCCGTGGCCATCAGCTCGCCCCCTCCGCCTCGCTCCTCGAGTTCATTCGGTGCATCGGTTCCTCCTTGCTGACGCTGCCACTGGTCTACTTCCCGCCAGACGACGAATGTGGCGACGGTAACCAGCGGACGGGGGCAAGTCAAGGAAGTGGACTACGCAAATACCCGCGCCGGCGCGGGGCGGAGTCGAGCCGCCGCACCATCTGCTGGAATACCCCCATGTCTCGGCCGTCGCGGATCGGTCTCGAGGACGCGGCGGTCGTCCTGTCGTGCGCGCTTGCGACCCTGTACCTCGAGTGGTCGATCATCTTCCAGCGCGGCGTGTACCAGACCGATGCGCTGATCCACGAGTTCTGGATGCGGCGGTTTCAGGATGGCGGGCTGTTCCACGACCCGCTGACGACCGTGCTCGTGCGGTCGGGGTACATCCCGCTCGGCGTTCAGGCGTTGTACTACGTGTTCAGCTACCTGGTGGATCCGGTTCGCCTGGGAGCGGTGGGAGCGGTTGTCGTGGCACCACTCGCCGCGTGGCTCGTCTTCCGGATCGTGCGCGAACACACCGACTGGCGACCGGCTGGCTGGCTGGGCGCCGCGCTGTTCCTGTTTCCGTGGAACGTGCAGCGGTTCAACGGCATGCACGCGCGCGCGTTCGGGGAGCCGGTGGTGCTGTTGACGCTCTATCTGCTGCTCCGCCGCCGGCTGGGATGGGCGGCGCTGATACCACCGGCGGCGGTAATGCTGTATCCGCCTGCGGCCACGGTCAGCCTGATCATGGTGCTGGTGGCGGCCGGACGGAGCCTGCTGCGCGACCGCCACTCGCCCGCCCGGCGGATCGCGGTGGCCGCCGGATCGACGGCTGCCACGGCACTCGCGGCGATCGCTCCGGCGCTGGCGAACATCCAGCACAGCGACCTGATCACGGAGTCGGCGGCGCGTCACTACGTCGAGTTCAGCGGCCGCGGGCAGATGCAGTTCTTCAGCGGGTCGTTCCTGGGGATGATGAAAGGGCCGTACTCCGGGTTCAACCTGGACACGTCCGGATGCGTGCTGCTGGCCGGATTCCTCACAGTGCTGCTGGTCCCGGGCAACGTGCGCCGGGTGCGAGCGGAGGTCTGGGTGTTGGCCGCCAGCTGCCTCTGCATGTTTGCCGCCAGCTACCAGGTGCTGTTCCGGCTGTACCTCCCGAACCGCTACGTGCATTCGATGGTCGCCTTCTTCAGCATCGTGATCGCTGTCTGCTGGCGCCCCACCTGGATGTTCATCGCTCGCTGGGTGGGTTCGCGGCCGTCGCTGATCGCCGCGCTGGCGCTGCCGGCGGCGATCGTCTGGTTCGCCTCCTGCGTGGTGCCGCTCGGCCCGGAGCTGACCACTCACGGACTGGGCGCCCAGGTGCTACATGACAAGTGGCTGTACCTGACCGGGCTTGCGGTGGCGTGCGTGCTTGCGGCCGCGGTGCTGTTGCTGACCGGCCGTCATGCCGAGGGGGCGGCGGTGACGTTCGCCGCGGTGCTCGCGGGGACGCTGCTGGCCGCGGGCGTCGCCGTTGCCGGCGGCGGTCAGGCGGCCGGTATTGCCTGTCGCGACCAGCCGCTCTATCACTATCTGCAGACGCTTCCGAAGGACACCATCGTTGCGGGCGATCCGATCGGCATCAACTGTGTCCCGATCGCTGCGGAGCGTCCGGTGCTGATGTCACAGAAGCTGTATCAGGTGTACGACCAAAACGTCCTTCGCTTCGCCCGGCCGAGGATGTTCGCCGAAGTCCGTGCGTACTACGGGGACTCGCTGCGGGACATCGTGCGGCTGCGAACCATGTACGGCGCCGACGTCGTCGTCGTCGACCGGAAACTGCTCGCCTCGCGCGGCCGGTATCCGTACAGCCGGATGGCACCGTTCGGGG